>Ga0247742_10000036_pt1 | contig 118021 bp, 112 predicted proteins | sample UWRJL208509C2_FD_180944 | JGI IMG/M metagenome (GOLD analysis project Ga0247742, IMG submission 180944) | Plant litter microbial communities from Arlington Agricultural Research Station in Wisconsin, United States - UWRJ-L208-509C-2 | ecosystem: Environmental > Terrestrial > Plant litter >...
TCCGCAATGACGGTGGAACCATCGACAAGGTCGACGTGTGGGGACGCCGTCGCCTTGCATACGAGATCAACAAGAAGTCGGAAGGCATCTACGCGGTCGTCGCGCTGACCGCCAACCCCGACGCGACCGTCGAGCTCGACCGCCAGCTGAAGCTCAGCGAGGCCGTCATGCGCACCAAGGTGCTCCGTGCGGAAGAGGCGATCGCTCAGGTCGCCGAGGCCGCGAAGCTCTCGGCGGAGAAGGCAGCCCGCAAGGCAGCCCAGCCCGCCAAGGCCGAGCCCGCAGCAGCGAGCGCCGAGTAGCTCATGGCCGGCGAAACCGTCATCACCGTCGTGGGTAACCTCACGAGCGACCCCGAGCTGCGCTACACGCAGAACGGTCTCGCGGTGGCGAACTTCACCATCGCGTCGACGCCGCGCAACTTCGACCGTGCCAGCAATGACTGGAAAGACGGCGAAGCGCTCTTCCTCCGTGCAAGTGTCTGGCGCGAGTTCGCCGAGCATGTGGCCGGATCCCTCACCAAGGGATCGCGGGTCATCGTGACCGGTCGCCTCAAGCAGCGCTCGTACGAGACCAAAGAGGGCGAGAAGCGCACCAGCTTCGAGATCGAGGTCGACGAGATCGGCCCGAGCCTCCGTTACGCGACCGCACAGGTCACCCGCACGTCGTCCTCCCGCGAGGGTGGAGCCGGCGGCGGCAGTTTCGGTGGCAACTCCGGTGGAGGACGCGGCCAGGTCGCAGACGAGCCGTGGGCGGCATCCGCTCCCACTCCGTCGGCGAGTGGCGACGTCTGGAACACGCCCGGCAGCTACAGCGACGAAACCCCGTTCTAAGCCTCTCGTCCTTCGACAGGCTCAGGAACCGATCGATTCTTCAGAAAGCAGGAAACCATGGCTGGAAAGAGCAGCGGCGATCGCCGTAAGCCCCTCCGCACTCTCAAGGGTGGCAAGAACGCCGCCCCCGCGAAGTCCATTCGCGTCGGCGTCATCGACTACAAGGATGTCGCCACCCTCCGTAAGTTCATCTCGGAGCGTGGAAAGATTCGCGCCCGTCGCATCACCGGCGTTTCCGTCCAGGAGCAGCGTCTCATCGCCCGTGCCGTCAAGAACGCACGCGAGATGGCGCTTCTCCCCTACGCCGGCTCGGGCCGTTAAGGAGCTATCGCATGTCTAAATTGATTCTCACTCATGAGGTCACCGGTCTCGGTGCTCCTGGTGACGTCGTCGAGGTGAAGAACGGCTACGGCCGCAACTACCTCATCCCGCAGGGCTTCGCCGTGGCGTGGAGCCGCGGTGGCGAGAAGCAGGTCGAATCGATCAAGGCCGCCCGCGCCGCGCGCGAGCACGCCACGATCGAGGAAGCCCTCGACCTCAAGGCCAAGCTCGAGGCGAACGTCGTCAAGCTGACCATCAAGGCCGGCCAGGGCGGGCGCCTCTTCGGCTCCGTCAAGACCTCCGACATCGCGGATGCGGTTGCCGCGTCGGGTCTCGGAACCGTCGACAAGCGCAAGGTCGAGATCACCACCCCGATCAAGAGCACTGGCACCCACGAGGCCACCGTGCGTCTGCGCGACGACCTCGTGGCGACGATCACCGTCCAGGTGCTCGCAGCCAAGTAACGAAAGCTCTACCTCGAAGGGGGTAGCAGCCGGCGGAAGCCGGATGCTACCCCCTTTTTTGGTGTCAAAACGGAGTCGTTGTCCCCATCTTTGTACACAGGGCGACCTGCAATCAGACAACTCTCAACCCGAACTCTAGACATCTTTTTACACACAGGGTGAGAGTAGAGAAAAGGCTGATGAGATGGATGTTACGCGCTGCTGGTCGTTGAGTTTCCACAGACTGGTCCACAGGTTCCCCACACGGTACGCGGCGTTTCTCCCCAATAATCCACAGGTTCATCCACAGGCTGACTTTGGCAGCTCTATCTGGCGTTCGTATGGTGTACAAGCGCCGATCGGGGACCGGCGCGTTTCACGCATCGCGGGGAATGTCAGAGGTGCCCGGTACCACTGAGAACGGCACGCTGAAGGGTATGGAATGTCAATAGCTCATCTGGGACTCGCAACCGAACCACGGTCGGAGTCACGTCAGGGTGAGCGCACCCCTCCGCACGACCTTCTGGCCGAGCAGAGCGCGGTCGGCGGCATGCTGCTGAGCAAGGACGCGGTGGCCGACGTCATCGAGTCCGTGCGCGGCGAAGACTTCTACATGCCGAAGCACGAGATCATCTTCGGCGCGATCCTTGCGCTGTACTCGCACGGCGAGCCGACCGACGTGATCGCCGTCACCGACGAGCTGACCAAGACCGGAGAGCTCAGCCGCGCCGGTGGTGCGGAATACCTCCACCACCTCACCGGCATCGTCCCCACCGCGGCGAACGCCGGCTACTACGCGTCCATCGTCGCAGAGAAGGCCGTGCTGCGCCGGTTGGTCGAGGCGGGCACGCGAATCGTGCAGATGGGCTACGCCAGCGAGGGTGAGGTCGTCGACCTGGTCAACAACGCCCAGGCCGAGATCTACGGCGTCACCGGTGGTGTCGAGGCCGAAGACTATGTGGCGCTCAACCTCGCCATCGACGCCGCCACCGACGAGATGGAGGCGGCGCGCGGCCGCGACGGCTCGATGACCGGAGTTCCCACCGGCTTCAGCGAGCTCGACGACCTCACGAACGGTCTGCACCCCGGGCAGCTGATCATCATCGCGGCCCGCCCGGCCCTCGGAAAATCGACCCTCGCTCTCGATATCGCGCGTGCGGCATCCATCAAGCACGATCAGCCCTCGATCTTCTTCTCGCTCGAAATGGGGCGCAGTGAGATCGCGATGCGTCTGATGTCGGCCGAGGCCTCCATCCCGCTGCAGAACATGCGGAAGGGAACGATGGACTCACGGGACTGGACGACGATGGCGTCGACCCGCGGCCGCATCAACGACGCTCCGCTCTACATCGACGACAGCCCGAACATGACGCTGGTCGAGATCCGGGCGAAGTGCCGCAGGCTCAAGCAGAAGGTCGGGCTGAAGATGGTCATCATCGACTATCTGCAGCTGATGACCTCGGGTAAGCGCGTCGAATCCCGCCAGCAGGAGGTCAGTGAGTTCTCGCGTGCGCTCAAGCTGCTCGCCAAGGAGCTCCAGGTCCCCGTGATCGCCCTGTCGCAGCTCAACCGTGGACCCGAGCAGCGTACCGACAAGATGCCGGCCCTCTCCGACCTGCGTGAGTCGGGGTCTCTCGAGCAGGACGCCGACATGGTGATCCTCCTGCACCGCGAGAGCGCCTACGAGAAAGACAACCCGCGCGCGGGCGAGGCCGACCTCATCGTCGCCAAGCACCGCAACGGTCCGACCCGCACGGTCACCGTCGCCTTCCAGGGCCACTTCTCGCGGTTCCAGGACATGGCGCCGGTTTAGCGATTGTGAACGGCCAGACAAAGTGTCGTCGGCCCACCTAATTTGTCGCTGCCTGCGCGGCGCGACATCTTGCATGAGCCAGGCGTCAAGAAAGCGGGGCCGCGGGCTCGAGCGGCGACTATCCGATGACGCGTTTGATGACGCGCTGAGCCAGGTTTTCCAGCTTGGCGGCGGCGCGAAGGCGCAGCGAGTGCTTCTTCGCCGCCCGAGCAGTGACGATGGCTCGCCAGTCGGCGCGGTGCTCGGCGATAGGCGTACGACGATCGCCCATCGTTGTCGCGTTCTCATATGGGCAGTGGGGTCCGGATGTCGCCGTGGAGTGTTCGAGGGTGTGGGTGGACAGAATGTAGCGGAGCGGGGCAGGAACGCCGCGACGACCAGGGTGGGCAGTGAGGCTGACGAACTGAGCTAGCAGAGCGCTGCTGACGCTCGCGGAAAGCGCCGCAACGTTCTGGCGCGAGGGGGCCTCACGGTTCGCTCCATTGATGTACTCGGGATCATCGAGGAGCCCGAGTTTGTCTAGGGAGACCTCGCCGACAGCGAGCTGGCCAATGCACGCCATGCAGGGGCGGCCGGGGACGAGGGTGTGGGCGCGCCAGATTCCGTTGCGCATGCGACCGTCGTCAAACGTGTCAAGCGCGATTCCGCCGTCGATGACGGGGATGAGGTCGGCGTAGGCGATGCCGTTTAGCACTGCGCGCGGCCAGGGTCGGTCGACGCAGGAAAAGATCACGTCGTAGTCCAAAGCTATGCTCACCCCCGCCGGGTCGGCAATGCTGATCTCGTGGCGGCGGATTTCAATGCGGGTGGCTGTAGCCGCGGATTCCATGAGTCGTGCCGCGACATCGACTTTGGGACGCTCGAGGGCGGCATCGAGGCGGGTGGCGCCGATCATGCGATCGAGGTTTCGGGTCTCGACCGCGTCGTAGTCCATCACGCCGACCGTGACCAAGCCGGTTGCCGCGAGGCGCTGGGCGACATCCAAGCCGACACTGCCTCCACCCACTACGAGGACGCGAAGGCGGGATATCGAACCTTGGGCACGCTCGCCCCAAGATGAAACGGTGCGCTCCTGCGAGGCGGTGACTCCGGGCACGGCACGTAGCTCGTCGTTCCAAGTCACTCGGAGGGTGGGGGAGACGGCGCGCACCGATTCAGCCCAGGTCGGCTTGATGCGGTCGAACCAGAACCTAGCGGACCACGCGGTGTCATGACCACCAAGCGTCATCCCCAGAAGGGGCAACTTGGTCGTGGCGCGGGCGACCCGCTCATACTCAGACTCGGTCTCCTGGTCCATGCGGGAGAGACGCTGCCAGCCTTCGCCGCCTGGATGGGAGTGCAGCAGCACAAGCCCGTGCCCGGCGGCGCGTGCTTCGCTTGCGGCGCGGAGAACGTAGGCGCTCGTGAACGAGGCGTTTCCGTGTACGTGGCGCTCGCCCTCGCGCGGGAGGATGACGGAACGGATCAGAGCAGTGGAGCGCTCGACCCCAGTGGAGAGAACATAGGTGGCGATGAGGACGTCTTCTTGCCCATCTCCGCGAAGGAGGTGATCGAGCATTGCTGCTTCAGTCTCGCCTGTCATGGCGACGGAATACCGCATGTCAGACCTCCCCTGCGATGGCGATAGAAACGAATCCGCGTACGTGACTCAGCCACGCCCGCGCCGGCGGGATTGAGGTGTCGCTGTAGTTGTACTCACGGGAGTGCCGTACGAACCCGCTTGCGCAGTCGGTGCTATCGACGTTGGTCTGTTCGAAGCGCACCGTGTCTGGCAGGTGAATCCAGTGCGGCGGCACCGCCGGCCAGCTCTGAACCTCGGAGATGCTGACGCCGGTGGGGACCGTCTTCCCGGCGAGGGCGCCATTGACGGGCGTGACGTTGTACAGAATCCGGGGGCCGTCAGCCGTGGCCGAGGCGCCTGCCGCAGTCATGTCATCGATGAACTGCGTGGCCGCCTCGGCCAAATCTTCGGCGCCGCTCACGCGACACCCCCGACATGCTTCGCGGTGACGAACTCGTCGCCGTCGACGATGATCACGATCTCGTCATCGGGGATCGATGCCGGCGCGCCAACGCGGGCAAGGTCGTAGCCAGCCGGATCCATGCCAGTGAGGCGGAGCAGATCGGCTGCGGTCTGGTCGTCGTCGTGGGTGTGGAACGGTTCGCCGTCGATCGTGAAGCGGACAAGCTGGCGCGAACGGAATCGCTCCCCGTCCTTGAGATTGATGATGTGACCGTCCTTAATCTTGTCCTCAACTCCGTTCTTCTGGATCAGGAAGAGGTCGAACGTCTTCGGGTCGCGGCCGGCAAGGCGCAGAAGCGCCGCGGCGGTCTGGTCGTCGTCGTGAGTGCGGAACGACTTGTCGTCGATCGTGATGGTCAGGGTGAGTGTGGGGGCCAAGGTGGCCTCCTTTCTGCGATGCGTGTTGCGCCTCGCCATCAGTGCTCGAAAAGTCGAGCAGTGCTACTATAACATCACCGCTCGACATGTCGAGCGAAGAAGGGGAGCCCGATGACGGAAGAGATTCCAGCGGTCGATGTGAAATCACTGCATGCCGCGCTAGATCACGCACGAGAAGAGAGGGGGCTGTCCTGGCGGCAGTTGGCTAAGGAACTTGACGTAAGTGCTTCGACACTCTCTCGAATGATCAATGGACTCAAGCCCGACGTCTCGGCGTTCGCCGCGATGACAACGTGGTTGCGGATGCCGGCCGAGAGCTTCTATCGCGTAGCAGCAACGTCGGAGGAGGAGCCCGAGCTTGTTTCCCAGTTGGCGCCTCTGCTGCGGGCGCGTCGTGATCTAGACGCGAAGGACATTGAATATCTCGAAGAATTGATCGGCGGCGCTGTACGACGATTTCGCGCGGACCAGGCCAAGGAGTAATACATGCGCTGGACCCAGAAGCTCATGCGCGAGGTCGCGGAGGAGGAGCGAAGCAACCTCGGCTTGGGCCTGTGGGATCAGCTCGACCCCTACGCTTTATGCGAGGAGCACGCAATCTCCGTCTACCCTCTCTCTGAGATTGCGTCCCCCGCGGCCGTGAATCACTTCACGGCGACTACCAGATCCCGGTGGTCTGCAGCCCTGGTGCCGATCGGGGTCGCCCGCGTCATCATTGAAAATGACAGGCATCCAATTGTTCGTCGCCGATCCAACATCAGCCACGAACTCGGTCACTTCCTGCTTGAGCACGCCTTTCAGGCTGAGCTTTTTGGCGAGGCACACGAGCGTCAGTTCGACGCGAAGCTCGAAAAGGAAGCCACCTTCCTTGCGGGAGAGCTCTTGGTACCTTTCAAGGCGGTCGAGCGGATGGCCTTCGATGGATGGTCGAACGCTCGCGTTGCCGTCAAATTCGCAGTATCAGAACAATTCGCTCAGATGCAGATGAAAGGCCAGCGAGTCCGCGCCCTGCGCGCGAGTAGGAGTTTCCAAGGAGCTCGCTCGTAGCACAGGTCCGCCGATGCGGGGGCGCACTCTGCGGTCACACACGTGCACCGAGCAGTACAAGCGACTATTCGCAACGCCGTCCGCCTCTGGACCCTCAGAGCAGCACGACCGGCACACACAGATTATTGGGCCGAGAGTGTTACGGATCCGCGAGCCAGCCCAAGCGGGATCGAATTGTCACGGCCCGATGAGGCGCGTCTTGATTCACCCGTCTGACATCGCCTCGTATATTGGCGTGCCGAGCTGTTTCTTCGAGTACCGTTTCCTCGTGTTCTATGCCTACGTCGACGAGTCTTATACCAGCGAGCGTTATTACATCGCGGCTGCGGTGGGCGACCCGGCAACGTGGGAATGTGTCTCGGCAAGACTCGGTGAGATTCGCGAGCGCACCCACCAGGAACACGGGACGCCGTTGGACATTGAATTCCACGCCGACGAACTGATGAATGGGAGAAAGGCCTGGAAACCGCTTAAGGGCAAACATAGGGAAGCGATAGGCATCTACAACGCTGTTCTTGACGCGGCGCTCTCCTGCAACGTCAAGTTCGTATTGCGCGGCCTCGACATCCAACGCCAGCACGCACGCTACAAGTATCCGCATCACCCGCACACCGTCGTCCTCGGTCACACACTTGAGCGGCTGCATGAGCGCATGCGGGACTACCATTCGGGCGAGCAACTCACCGTGATAGCGGATGAGATCGCTACGCAAGAGCAACACAAGACACAGTTCGAGGGGTACCAGCTGTGGGGAACTCCGGGCTACCGCAGCTCCACACTGTCGACCATCGTGTCTCCGATTACCTTTGCGCCTTCACATTCGGCCGACGGGTTACAGATCGCGGATTTTGCGGCTTACTTGCACCGCCGGCGGTCGACCCAGACGGAGGTTCATCCTTAGAGCAGACGGGCGATGCAGCGGATGGGCGACAAACTCGATCAGATGACCGTGCACTCACTGATGTGGGAGCCTTAACGAACTAGGACCCCGCATCGCGAGGTCCTAGGCATGCAACGTTCCGGTAACCGGCCCGTCGCAACTGAATTATACACCCGACCCCGCTAATTCGAGAACAATGTTCACCGCTGATGGTCTTCGGATCGCCTATTCCGTTCTGCGCGGGCCACTCACGGGGCGTTCGGCATCGGACGTCCGCTCCTGGTGAGCACCCCGAGAACCCGGCGTGCTCGCCACGCTCGCTACCCGCAGACCGAGATGACGCTGGTGCCTGCGTTGTAGGCCTCGGCATAGTGTGCGCCATTGGGGTACTTGAGGTGAACCTGGTATTCGATACAGGTATCCCCTGGCGCATAGACCTGCATCGAGTAACTCGAGCCGGTGCCGTAATCAACTTCGTCAGGCAGCCAGGCACTTCCCCGAGCGCGAATGCTCTTCACGGTGGCCCCGCCTGCCGGGTTCTGCGTAACCCGGATCCAGTTGGTCTGGCACGAGTAGGAGTAGTAGACCTCGACCTGCGCGACAACCTGCCCGAGCTCGGTCTCGACACTGTGGGTGGAAATCAGCGCCGCGTTAGCGTTACACCCAGTAGCTGCGGGGTCAGTTCCATTGTGCTGAGGCCCGGCCTGAGCCGGTGCCGCAATTCCGAGCGTCCCGACCAGCAGACCCACGACGACGGCAATGCCGCCGACAATCCGGCGGCGACGCGTTCCCTGTTTCGATTTCATGACTGTCTCTCCCTCTCACTTCTTGCAGCGGCCGGCGTTAGCACCGGAACGCCTTGTAGCTTTCAGTCAACCGGCGTCGATCGACGTCGAGAGTCCGATAAAGTCCAGATCGGACGACCTCGGACTGTGAGGTTCACTCCACTCGAGCTCTAAGAACCGGTGAGGGGGCGGCTTGACCGCGACTGATGACCATGCCGACTTCTTAGCGGCGGTAGACGGCTTTGCGCGAGATCTCCGTGCCGTCCGGCTTGGAGCAGCCAGCCCAACTTTGGCGAAGCTGGCATCGGAGACTCAGGTCTCCCGCTCGATCATCTCCGAAGCTTTGGCTGGCCGACAGCTCCCGTCAGCTCGCACGGTCGACGCGATCGCGAGAGTATGCGGTGTCGATCCCTCCGTGCTTCTCGCACGCCGAGACGAGATCGAATCCATGAAAGTCGCTTCCCGCCCACAGGAAGAATCTCAGATCTCGAACAGACGAGTCCCCTGGTGGTGGGTTCCTATCGGGGGAGCGGTAGGTGCGGCCGTGGCGGTTGCGGCCACCTTAGGAGTACCCGCCCTGACACGATCCTTCACCCCACCTCGGTCCGACGCACAGTCTGTCTCTTCGGGACAGGATCCCGCGGAGACAGACTGTCTAAAAGACGTCAAGGTCGTCGCGAGCGAAACACGGGAGAAGTGGTATCTGATCGAAGTCCTCTATTCAGATACTTGCCAAGCGGGCTGGGCCCGCATCACTCGATATGACGAGAAAGCCGAAGGCAACCTCATCAAGGTCCGGATGTTTCCACGCGATTCGCGGGATGGGAAGCTTGTCCAGACCGCTACAGAACACGACGTGGAGAGCGCATATACCACTCTCTTATTACGCCCCACCCCGCATACCCTTATCTGCGCGGATGGTTCCGTGTCCGATGGCGGCAAGGAAATCGAGCTTGGGCCTCCCCTCTGCACGTAGACGAGCGACCCTTAGGGGAGCGAGGCCGCTTCCGGAGGTTTAGTCATAATCGCGATTATCAGCCGAATAAAACCCTGATCAGGGCGGTTTAGAAGATGGCAAGAGCTACGAACGATGCCCACTTTGTGCGACGTGGGTGTCATCGAGGTTATGAGATCGGCCGAAAAAGTTGTGTTCGCATCTGTGCAACGGCCCTATCTTGGTCCGGCCATTACCGCCATTGGCCCTGTGCCGCAGGCGGCGATACGTAGCCCTCTCCAGTCCGAGTCTCCGACCACTCCGATGTTGGCCCAAATTACGGTGGTTAGACGATGCTTGATTTCCATCAGGCCGGTTTTTTTTGCAGACCAAGTCGCGCGTCCGGTGTAAGTCTCGCTGGAGGGCTTGAAGCAAATATATGTATCTCGCTTACCCAGTGTCCCCATGGGCAGATTCGTGACGTCTGCCGAGCCGTCGGCGTGCAGCGTCACGCTGGGTAATTTACCGTCGCTTGGCAGATCGCCGTAATAGCTCTCGGAAACGGCGGTCCACGTTCCTGGCAGTTTGACCTGGTTTTCCACAGGTTCTGACGACCACGTGGGGGCGCAACCGGCCAAGGTCAGGGCTGTGACCACGAACAGCCAAGACACCACAATTCTTTTACGACTGTTTCTCATTTCTTAGATAGGCCGTCGGTATGTGACGTGATGTAATCGCTGAAGGCATCCGCGGACATGTATCCGGGGTTGTCCATAACCATCTGGTAACCGAGAGACACGGCGGCGTTATCAAATTGATCCGTGCGCCCGGTATCCGTGCCAGGAACTTGTGATGCTCCGAGAGCAACCTCTTTGTGCACCGCGAACGTCGCCATCATCGCACCGTACATCACGTTCCCGAGAGTATCTGTTCTTATGGATGTCCCGCTGGCGGTGGGCGCAAAATCGCTGCCCTCATAACCATACTTAATCAGAATGTTCACCTTTGCGTCCCATGCGCCATCGGTTTGGAAATTTTTATAGAGGAGGAACCCGGCGCCTGCAGCCGCGCCGCCCTCGTATCCGTTTATTAACGCAAAGCCCGCCGAGACGGGGTATGCAACGCCTGACGGCAAAGTCCTCGTGGAGAGCGCCAGACTCAACGTGTCATTTAGTAGTACAGGAGATCTCCTCCCTACCGATCGGATTGATGCTGCATTGTCAGACTTTTGCCACTTAACCAGGACCGAATATGAGTAGTGGGCCAACGTCTCAAACGATGCTTTTTTGGTCGGGATGCAGTGGATTTTTTCGCAGCTTAAGACGAGCAAGGGGAGCTTGAACTTAGGAAGTTTGCCGTGCGTATTTCCTGGCGATGGTGGAGTTACGGAATTCTTCTTTGATTTTCCACCTTTGCCGACATGCACTCCGCCTTCGGGAATGCGCAGGGCAGGGATTAGACCCGTGGGGTCCGAGTAGCTCACTGGTGAATTGAACGAGTAGATGTATGCGTTGCTGTGGCGGGGGTCATTGGAATCTAATTTGGGGTCCGTGGTGATGAACTGGCCCAGAACAGGGTCGTATTCTCGGGCCCCCAAATGGGTTAAGCCGGTGGCGCTCTGCGGTGCGTTGAGGTATCCATGGAGCGATGACCATGTACTGGCAGCGCCCCGAGCTACTCCAAAGGGATCCATCCATCTGCGTGTTACCGATCCTGTAGAGACGTTGATCTCAAGCCCCGCAGTACCTACGGGGTCAGGTGACAGCCACCAAATTCCGCCCCCGGTCCCCGATACTCGTTCGGCGATGTCTATTCCCGCAGCGGTGTAGGTCCGCACCCCGGTGGAGATGCCATCTTTCGTGCGAAGTGTGGTGTCGCCGACGAAGAGAGAGCTGCCGTCGGTGCCGCCCCACCGGAGTAAGAGCTCGCCGTCGGCGGTGTAGATCGACCTTTCCGTGGTGCTGCCGTCAGTAGTTGCTGCGAGTCGCCCCTCGGAGTCGTATGAGAGGGTTTCTGCGGCTCGGCTTGTCATCGCACCGCTTGCGTCGCTGGCGTAGGTAACTTGTTGCGGCTGCCCATTGCCAACCGATGTGGCTATCTGTTGTACGGCGTGCGGGCGAGCGCTGCCAGCAGATGGGTAGGTGTACTTAGAGGTGTTAGCAGTACCTCCATTCCAGTTCGTGGTTTCGGTTCTGTTGCTGGTCACCGGATCGGTCTTATAAGAAGTTCGGTATGGGGCGGGACCGGCAAGGGCGCTGGTGGGGCCGGCGCTGCAGTCGCCGGAGGCGGGGGTCCACGCGTCAGTCAGGGCCTGACTAGCGGCGTACCGGAAGCACTGCACGTCAGCTGCGTGAGTGTCTGAGGTGGTAGATGCTCTTGTGATTATCCCGGCTTGGTTGCGCGAGTACTCGCGGAGTGCCTCACGTGTGAAGACGTTGTTGCGCCTGCTGGTTTCTTCGAGTGAGGAGAGCTGCTCCGTGCCTGCTGCGTATCCGAAGGTGAGCGCGCTCCAGGTGGTTCCTGCGCGAGCTATCTGACCTAGTTGGCCCGAGGCTGTGTAGCTGATTTGGCTGGCGTAGGCGAGCGCTCCGCTGAGACCGTTCTGTCGCCCCAACGTGTCATAGGAAGGGTAGAGAGTTTCCGCTGCTAGACCATTTGCTGCAGGTAGCGAAGTGGCTGACGGTGACCCGTCTTGGTTGTAGTAGAGAGATGTCGCGTAGGTGGTGCCGGCGAACGCGGGAGCCCCTTGAGGGATCGTCACAATGGTGCTGGAGGGCCGGTAGCGGCTGTCGTATCCCTTGACGGCAGATGTGTACGAGAGACCGTCGGCGACTCGTGTGGAAGAAGTTAGGTAACCCTTTGCGAGGGAATCGAAGTTCCATGATGCAAGGACGGTTCCGGTGGCACTGCCGTCCCGCTCGGTGATCTTTCGGTCGAGTGCGTCATAGGTGTACGCCAGGGTTACCCCGCGGGCGTCTGTCTGAGTGAGGACATTTCCTATTTCGTCGAGGGTCTGGGTGATAGTGCCGACGTCCGGATCTGAGCTGCCGTTTGCGCGGCCTCGTTGGTCGAAAGACCATGTCCATACGTTGCCGGCATCATCCGTCATGCGGGTCATGTCGTCGCGGCCGTTGTATTGATATGTCAGGGAAGTAGATAAGACTCCTGCGCCGTCGATTGTGCCCTGCCACTGAGTCGTCTTGACGTTCTTGCCCCACGCGTCCGTGATCGTGGTGGTGGGGATGCCGCCTGATGGTGGTGTGGTGTCTGTCCGATCGCCGCCGCGGTAGGCCGTAGTTGTCCGTCGAATTTCTGTGCCGAAAGACCGAAGGATGTCGGCGGTCGGGCGCCCCGCAGCGTCATAGGTGGTTTCTTTCCGGGAACCGATCTGATTGATTGTCGAAGGCACGAACAAGGCGGTGCCCGGCGTGACGGCGGGTGCCCAGTAGTTGCTGTTGGTAGCAATCTGCCGGCCCGCGCTGTCGTATTCGATGTCGTTGATCAGGGCACCACCGCCAGTGGCGGGCGCCTGCGTTTGGATTTGCCGGCCTAGTCCGTCGAACAGTGTGTAGGAGCTGATGGTGCCTTTAGCGATCAGTGCTGTTTTCTTTACGAAGGAGGGCTTGTCCAGGTTCACGCCGTATTCGTATGACGTGGTCGGGGACGATGGGTTGGCCGCCTTGGTTCGGTCGGTGGTCCATACCTTTGTGAGACGTCCTAATGCGTCGTACTCGTTGCTGCTGGTCTTTCCGTTGGCGTCGACGACGACAACGGCTAACCCGCGGGTGTCATCTACCGTAGTGGCCGTGCCCCACCCCATGGGGTTAGTGACAGTCGTTGTGGCTAGCGGGCCCGCACCAACTGCTGCGGTATCCGAGGGGGTGTAGGCCGTGTAAGTCGTTCGATTGGCTACGTCGGTGCTGCTGGTCGGGCGCCCCATGGAATCATAAGTTATTGCACTAGTGGTGCTCCACTCTGCACTCGAGAGTGTATTTCCGGCGAAACTTTTGGCCTCTGATGTGGCGGTAACGAGGCCTTTACTTGGTGCGGTGCCGATAGCGCCGGAGTCGTATGACATTCGCTTGTATGAGAGCACGGACGACGGGATCGGTGCAGAGCTCACCTGTGAACAGGGAACCGCATAGTTAATTACTGCGCTCGGGAGCCCGACGATGCCGGCCGATGCGTTGTCCGCCGCGTATTGGGTCGTTGTGCAGGTTGCGCGTTGACCGGCACCGGCTTCTGACGACGTCTGCGTGATAAAACCGCGGGCGTCAAAGGTGTTGATAGTGCTTGTGGTGCGAGTCCCGCCTGTGGAAAGGGGGGCGATTTCGTCGCTCCGCGAGACATCTCGTATACGACTTTGTCGAGATCCGTCGTTAGCCGTTACTGCGGACACCCAAGGGGTTGTGAGGGTTTCGGAAACGACCGCGCCCCCGACTCCATTTTGGGTACGGGCATCCCGTACTTCCCCGGCAAACCATCGTTCGTCAGGCACGCTTGTGCCGCTGACGTTCACCGTCTTTGTGCCGCCGGTCGCATTCGCGCGATCGCCGTTCATCCCCCGGTAAAACTTGTATTGAGTTGTCTCTTGGGTTGACGGTGATGCAGGGTCCCCGACTCGGACTTCAACGGAGTCATATCCGGCGTAGTCGGACCACGTCCTTCTGTTCGAGGGTACGAGAGGGTCGTTGACGTAGCGCCATCCCGGTGTTCCTGTGTAGACGTAGTTTGTCCGAATGGCCGGTGCGCCTCCTCCACCGGTATATGGGTCGTCAATCATGGATGTGACCACATATTTGTGGAACAAATCCTGTTTGGGGGCTTGAGCAATCTTGAGGTCGGCGCTCCACCATTCGGGGAAACAGCGTTTGTCGTTGGACCATGGCGAGGCGAGGATGCTGGGCGCCATCGCGGGGGTGCATTCTTGCGAGGAGTAGTTCACGGAGGTGCGGGCGCCGGTTGGCTGGGTGACGGAGGAAATTCGAAACTTATCGAGGGGCGCGAGCCCGTCGACTACCCATACTCGGTTCTGAAGCGGTGTCTTTTGGAACGTGGTCGCGTTCTCGACGATCTGGCCCGTTCCGGGCATCGCCGTTCGTTGAACGCTGTCGAGCCATAGCGCGGGACTCTGGCTGTCGCCCGGGTCTGGAAACGAGTGAGTCAACTTGAATTGGTCAACCGACTTGTAGGTCCCTCCCGTACCGCTTTGAGTTGTGATTGTGGCCAAGCGTGCCGTGGTGAAGAAGGCCGGGGAACTTTGGCCGGCGCAGTCGCCGGAGACACAGTTAAGATCAAAGGGGACGTCAGGATAGACGCTAGGTGTCGAAGGTGTAGTTGCGTCTCCTCCTAGGGTGATGCTCGAGCACGCGGAAAGGTTGGCCGGGTTGCAGCGGCCCTTTGTGTCGTAGTCGAAGAGGATGCGTCCTGTTGCGGCATTTGCGCTGTAGATCGTGCTCGCTTTCAGCCCGTAATCAATCCGTGAAAGCTGCCCGCCGCGAACGTAGCTGGTGATAGCGCTGTTATTTGCACGGTACTTATTGGTTTCGGCTTTGTAGTAGAGCGCTTGCGCATTGCCGTTGACGTCGACGGAGTAGTCGAGGTTCCACCGCCACCCTTGTTGACATGAGGAGGCTGCGAACGTTGCCGCGTGGCACGGATCTGCGGCGTCATTGCCGAATACGGGGACCGTCCACGCCGAGTTTGTAGTCTCTTTGCCCGCACTCCAGCCGGGGAGCTTATTCAGGCCGAAGTAGTACTGCGTTCCGTCGGTTGTCGTGATCCTCCAGCACTCTGCGTTGTAAGTTCCGTTGTCCGCGCAGCCCTGCCCGGTACCAATGAGTTTCTCAACCTTGGAATTGTCGTCGTTTTCGAGGCGCCAGGCGCCAGTCGTCGAGTCGCGAACTATCGCGCCGGACCGTCCCCCGAAGGAGACTGTTGCGTTATCTGTTGCCCAGCAGAGATCGGCCGAACCTGAAACGGGACTACCTGTCCCGTCTTCTTGCGAGCAGGCCACGTACCGGCGCTCGATAAAGCCACCACCGCCGAGTGTCCACCCCTCTCCCACAGCCGAGGTCTGATTGTTTGTGGACGAAGTTGCTCCGTCGACAAGCTGAGAGTTATATTCCAGCGATACCTCCGGCGCATCTCCTGCGGGCGCTGGCGGAGCTTTAATCGGCAATGACCAAGCAAACGCACCGGTTTGAGCAGACACATCCCACGATCCGGACGGCTTGAGCGACGTCGCGGAGAAGGAGCCCGATCCATTTCCTGCGACCGTTGAACTCGATGCCATCAGCGTCATTGGAGCGGACGTGGGGATGCGGAGCGTCGTGGTGCCTGCGCGCGCCGATTCGACCGCAGACTTCCGCTCACTCACGTCATTCGCGCGTTTCGATGGAGCGATCGACCACTGGACACGAGAATCGAAGTCTGCACCGAAAGCGTTCTGCAGAACCCTACTAGGTACTTCCACTTCGATATCATTCGCGGCCACCCCAGATGGTCGTACTTCTATGGCGAGATCCACTCCACCGAGTCGTTTGCGATCTTTTTGAGACAGGATCGAGACCATAATCGGGCTGCTATCGAGCTTCCCGTGCGCTCGGCCATGTGAGGCATTCTTCACAGTGATGCCGGACTTTCCCAACTCTTCAGGGGTGTCGAGTTGGCTGAAGCTCATTGTCTCGGAGCTTGCGGGGATGGGTTTAGACAACGGAGATGGGGACGTTTTTTCTACGCCGGCTGAACTCCGGATGGATGCGAGCTCTCCTTCTACCTTTGCCTCCGTTGGCGCGGACGGGAAGGACGATCTAGTGGTTTCCGCGACTGCTGCACCGGGGATAAGGAGTGAAATCATCAAGGTCACGGCGGTCACCCCGCTGACTAATCCGAAGGCGAGCGGCCGTGCAGAGCTTATTTTCAACGTCATGAGGGTTATCTCCTTGAGGCGGTGAGGCACTTAGCCGTTAGCGGGATCCTGACCGGCGCGCAGGGCCCCGATCTGACTGGCGGTGAGAATGCCCGCAAATGTGGCGGGATCTGCAAACTGGCTCGTATCAGTGCTGCTGCCTACTGATACAGCTTTGTTGTTTGACGCTGATGGAGAAGACAGCCGGACAGCCGCTGCCAGTGACGAGTTCACGTAGAGCCGAACGACGCCGTTGACGGCATCCATCTCACCAGCAAGATGTGTCCATCCGCCGTCATTCTGGCGCGCTGCATACGCGCAAGTGAGACCCACGCAGAAAGACCATGTGGAGCTGGTCGCTGAGAGCCTGACGAAACCACCGTCTGCAGTCGTAGAGAGAAGCGTTGGAGAGGTGGCCGATCCCGTCTTAACCCACTCGGCGACCGTAAAGGAGTTGCCTTCGTCTAGGACTGGTCCTGTGGTCTGCGGTGGAGCTGACGCGGTTGTGACTTGTTTGATGGGGCTGGCATACCCGACCAGCGAGCCGCGTGAGCCTCCATTCGAGCAGTTGCCGTTGAGCCCCATGTAAATCGTTGGGTTGGAGACGTTGGTGATGACACATTTGTAAATCTGCTGGAGCTCGCCAAAAGCTTTTTTCCAGGCGTAGCCGATGAGGGTACGAGATGACGCAACGCTACACACGTCAGCTGGGCCGACAGCGGTTGTTGATGCCGCGCGGGCGAAATCGTTCCCGTTGCGGGGTACGCAGGAATACATAGGTATTGCGTCCGCGTCGGGCATCGCTTGCGCGAGGAAGTAATGGCTTTCCCGTGATATCTCAACAGTTGCGATCGGCCCTCCGCCGCGGAGGGCAATGACTGGGTTTGGCAGTGGAACTGCAGGTTCGAACGGGTTTGCCGTGGCACTGCGGTCTACTCCCGACCCAAGGTTCAGTCCAATAGGGCTACCGAGATTGGTGTCGGGCACTGTAAAAGGGAGCGGAGACGATTGAGTTTGTGTCATCCATGCGTGGCCCTGGGTGAATGACGCGGCGGGACTGTTGCCCGCCGTCACGGGGGACTTCGTACCTACTGTGCCTGCAGCGCTGGATGGTGATCCGGACGGCAGGGATGGGTTGCCGGCTAGGTCGTAAGAAACGGTTAGTAGGACCGACTTTGTGTCGGTGGGCGCAAATGTGGCCGACGCTTTCCCTGTAGCGTCTGGGCATGCGATCCGGACGAATCCGTATGAACCGTTGCAGGTAGGCGGGGCCCCAAAAACATCAAACACAAATCCGTCCGCGGTTGCGGCCGGTGTCTCCGTATAGGCGATGAAAGTGACGTGATCTGAAGGGGCCGTGGTAAAAGTCGCCGTGACTAGCTCGCCGACGGTGGGTTGGTCCTTCGACAGAGTGACAATGGGGGCTGCCGGACCTGTCCTGTCGATCGTGAAATAGCACCAGTCTGAGTACCCGGAGCCGTCGATGATCCAGTCACTACCGCGGGCTCGCCATGCATATGCTTGGCCGTCGACGAGATCAGTAAATGTCACTGACTTTCGCCCCTGGGCTCCGAGCCCGGGAGCGCGTGCCTGTACGGCGTTGGTCAGGTCTGATGTCTTATGGAGGTAGAAGTTCGTATCCACATTTCCGGCGTCGGCGTCGGTCTGATTGACGCTTACGACGACGCTCGTGGCGGAGATGTAGGCCGGGCTAGATGCAGTCCCGCACCCGCGTGATGGGGTGACGAAGGTGGGATTGGTGGGTGCGTCAGGCGGAGTGTTGTAGCTGACGTACAGTGTTGCGTCTCGGCTGAAGTGGCGACGGGAGTGGGTGCTTCCTGCTGGATAGGTGAATCCGAATTGGATGATGTCCGCTCCGGCTTGAGACTGCACTCCGGCTCCAACGTCCCACCCGACAGACATTGCAGGGCTGTGGCAATCGCCGGGCGACTGAGTTTGGAGCGTGGGTCCCCAGCCGCCGTTGGTCTGGCTCCAGGTGAATCCCGCCCCTTGCGGTCCATACACGTGGACTTCGATCGGAGATGACGGGCACCACAGTGACTGCAGCTGCGTTGTACCGAGTTGCGCTCCGCGAATCTGCTTGCCTCTCAGCGCGCTGATGGGGAACTGGAAGAACATGTTGGATTTGAATGTGTCGCTCACTCCGACTCGCAGGACGTCGGACTGCGCGGCGCTGAGATATGACTGGTTGGGGTAGGCCGCATCGGTGTACCACGATGCGTTAATTCCTGACGACCAGTCCGGATCGATGAACAGTGGGTACGTCACATCGTCTGATTTGAGGGTGGCGGGAACATCCATGGAGATGCCGTCCCGGGTGAGGGTGTGAGTGACAGGCAGCATGGGGTCATCTCCCCCGGGCTGCACGTCAGTTCCTCCGTTGGAAGAATCCCACCAGAGCGGCGAGGAAGCGACGATCGGTGCACCACCCCCGGCATCCGCGGTGAAGGTACCCGACTTGTTCTTCGTGATTTCGGCACCGTCGATGTCAACGTGCAAGTCTCGGAGGTGAGAACTGAGCGCGGCCTTTTCGGTCTTCACCACGTACACGGAGGCCATGCCAAGGTCGGTCGCCGTGAGCTTCAAGTCCACGTCTGGCAGAACTTCTGGATAGGTCGCGGTGGCGCCGTCGATTGTTGGGGTGGGTAGCGCTCCGTTTGGCCAGGTTTCGGTGATCCACTCCCCTGACGGTGTCTGTGCTTGGCTGAGGACGTCTGAGCCGCCCAGCGAAAAGCGGACGGGTGAGGCTGATGCTTTCGGCTCCAGCCACTCAGGGCCCGCGACGAGGTCCGTGTTAATCCCGACCCACGCATCGCCCTGCTTGACGCGTTGGGGCACGCTCGACACCTGGTACTGCATCGTGCCGTCCGGAAGAGCGACCGTTTGGGACACCGGGCTGGTTAGCGGTTCGACCACCACTTCGTGGCCGGTGGTGACTGCTTGCTCAGAGGCTTCGCGTGACGCAGAGTCTGCCATCGCCGTTGAGGTGCTCTCGCCCGTCGATGTCTTCACGTCGGTAACCGGAGCAGCGTGAGCCGAGGTGGCCGAAATCGCACCTGCCGCCAATGCGGCCACGAGGGCGACGGCGACTGCGGGTCGAGGTACAGAGCGCTGAAAAGACTTCATTGGGAGACCACCAGTGTCTGAAGAGAAAAGGCTGCCTGATGGTTCGCCCGTCACGAGCCAAATTCATCTCGTGATCGAAAACTAACGCACGGCGGTTCACAGATTGACCAAAAACCGAGATTTTAACAAAGCGGCCTACCCCAGTGCTGGGGGTCGCGGGCGAAAGTCATTCTCAGCTATTCGCGCACGGTTTAGAGGCGGCAAAACGACCTGATAGCGAAAGGTGAACATCGTTGTTGAGTCCAGTAACCGCGGTGGGTGATCCTCTTCGGGGGGGGGCGACAATCGGATATGCCCGGGCAACAGACGACGCAGATCTCAGAATGACGTCGAGTCCGACATGAGCGAGTCTGAGCACTTCTCGCGCGCCTTGTCAGAGACTCGCACCGGCCGATTATCGGGTATGGCTTGGAGCCTTCTCCCAATACGGCTACGGAAGATTTTGCCTGCACGACGATTCCCGGCAGACTGAAGATTGATCGTAGCCTTCGAAGCGTGGCTGGACGAAAGCAGGCCCGACCTCAGCGAGGTCGGGTTTTCGACTCAGGCGATTAGCGCGCGGATCGCCTCATGCCGACTTTCCGACCATTGCCACTGGCAACTCACTATGAGAATGGTTCAGCAAGGCTTCGGGTCATTCACTACGATCTGATCATCGCTCAACGTCGAAGACTGATCGGAGGACCATGGCATTCGCCTCCCCCCACGCTCAGCTCATCCACAACACTGCTTGCGAAACGGCTGCTCTCGCAAACTGCCACTGCCACTGCCACGGCGCTGGACATCAAAAGGACCTCATCCTGCGCGCGGCGGGGTGTGCAAGCACTGCGGATCTCTCGGCGCTGGCTCAGAATCTTGAGACTGTGCTGGGCGGATTTCATACCAATTTTCGAGACGTAAAAACGCAGACCCGTAGCGGGCGAAACGTCCTCAACGCAAAAGACGCTGCCACGATCGGCCACCAGGTGGGGAGGGGCGCCACCTGGTTCGAAACGGTCGTCGTCGATGAAGTGATGCATTCGATGTTCCTCCAAGTCGCGAACGATAGCCTCGCGACCACGGCCGCACAGAGAAGTGAGCGCGAACTGTTCGTCGAACGCATTACCAGCGGGGCGATCAGCGTCGTCAGCTCGACAGTGACAGTGATGAGCATCGCTGAGTCGCATGTGTGGTGCTCCATCGTTACGGAGTACATATCCGGAATGATTCCGCTCGCCCCTGGCTCGAAGCTGCCGACTCTATTCGACGCGATTTGCTACCCACGATTAACCGCCGCGCGCCGCCCCGCGTCGTTGCCTCTTGTACGTGCTGCGGGATTAGCTCATCTGGCGGGGGCGGCCAGGGCCTTCCCGGCGCTTTCTCCTGCAACACAATTAGAACTACTGCGGCTTGTAGCCGCGGCGACTTGTCCAGACGTGTGGCATCACCCCGCCGTTGCTAGGTTCTGCCTCCAGCCTGTCGTGGCGGGAGGAAGTTGGCCCCCTCCCCACGCAAGCAAGATCGTCACGCCCACGGAAGTCGGCCAGCTAGAGCGACGCTGGGCCCGCAAGCGCCACTGGTGACAGCTGCCACGACGGCCCGTGAAGCGCTAGCGGGCTGGTGGCATCACGGGTCGAAAAGGTGAGCTGAGGCTTCGGCTGACCAGCTTGAGGGGGAGGAAATTGGTACATTCCTGCAAGGGCGATCGGGGACTGCCAATCGGGCCCAGATCATGCGTGTTACGGCAACACGGTGAACTTTCCAACGCCGGTGACGCCGCTGACTTCATCGACGACGGTGATCGTGTATGTGCCAGTGGTGCTGACCCTGGCGATATTGCCGTAGTTCGAGAAGCCGTTGCTGCCGATGACCGTGCAGTCGTTCTTGCGGAGCGCTGGTGGACTTTCTGGTCCCGTGATGGTGACCAGCATGGCGCAGTTCTCCGAATCGTTTTCCGTCCCATCACTCATCCTCGAGGACCACGTGTAGCCGAGTTCGGTGCGGTCGTCTTCTTGGAGCTGGAAGAGGCCGGGCCCGACCATGCAGCACGGAACCGCCTTTGTGGCCACTACCGTTCCCACGACGATCTCTTTCATCACTGGTGCCGCGATCTGAACTGGGGCAGTGACCTGGACCGGGACCGAGTTGGTCGGATCCGGGGTGGTTGCGCTCTTCGCTGGGTCAGGTGTGCCTTGTGTCGCCATCGTGCTCACGGCGACAGGAGATTCGCTCTGTTGGTCGTTCAACTGAATGAAATAGCCGGCGATTGACGGCCACAGGCCGATGATGGTTGCCACCGAACCGAGGAAGACGACGACTGAGCCCACCAGCTTCCAGCCAGCACGATTCTGGTGGCTTCGCGGCTCGCTCATAGAGCTGATTTGACCACAAACCATTCACAAGTGGAAGAAACCGCCGATCGGACTAAATCCCCGGAGGAGCGTCCGACGCAATTGCGGATCGTGCGCGGTTGTGCCCGTACATCCACCTAGCTCGTCACCAGAGGGGGAGGATGGATCTCCACGGACGGCCCTGAGGCAGGCCCACGCATGCACTGTCCTGCGCATAGTAACGGAACTCCGCAGGCAACAAGACGGGCACCTCCTCCGTGGGCTGAGAGAGCGCCGAGATGGTCTTCATCCCGTCGCAATGCACTTTGTGTACAGAGCAACTTTGTATTGACCTAATCACGCTTATCGGGCATACAATTACCTGACAAGAGCAGCTTTTCTATTGATCACGTGGAGTATCGGGGCGAGTCGCATCGGGAGCTTCGCCGATAGCTCGCCTGAGCCGTAAGTTCAGTGCGTATACGGCGCTGGCGAGTGAGTCGGTGTCGGTACTTCTCACCGCTCCGCTCGCAGCCAGATCTTTTGCTAGCCGACTGGTGAGTGCGGACGGGTCCCATTCGTCACCCATTCGGAGCATGGTCTCGATGTGACTCAAGACCCCTATCAGGACCACGGCGTCTTCATGCTCAATCATTTGGCGTTCTGCTCTAGTTCGTTGATGGCCGTGAAGCCTCTTGGGGAGAGGGAGATTGATTGCCAGTGTTGGTTCATCATGGGCTCGTCTTCATCGCGCGGCAAATGGTGGAATCCGTTCTGTACCCAAACGATTGGGTGGGTCACGGGCTCCGAATTCGTGTAGTCCGTCACCGACGCCCCGCAATCGAGCGCTCGATTGTTGGCGGCTAAGCGTTCACACGGCTGGTACTGCGTGACGTAGAAATCATTGTCCGTGAAAGCATGGTCCGGGGCATCCCGGTACGGCGATCCATTTTGAAGGTCTATATCGAGGGCGACAGCGTGCATGTCGCTGTTCGTCGCTGACGAATTTGACACTCGCCATACCCGCGACGGTGCTACCCGCCGTGCCGTCTCTAAGCGCAGCTCCTCCGTGGTGATTTTGTGGACGGCGCCGACCGCGGTGTCATCCACTTGAGTGATCACTTGTTGCCCGGCGCCCCCGAGTCCGAAATCCAGTCGCCAGAAGACGTTATGGAAATGCGCAGTTGCGTAGTTCGTGTCGCCTGGACCAGTGGCCTGTCCCGTTTCCGGGCCGCTATGAGTGTGAGGGGACAGGGTCCCTCCGGCACCCACCAGGGCTTGAACGCTGCCGTCATCACAGAGCCGCCACTTGTTCATATAGGTGTACCAGTCGGCGGGCGTGACGGTATATACCGCGAGGCAGCTTCCAGGGAAGGCGTGATTTCCGGATCCGAAATCGTAATCTGACCACTCGCCTCGAAGCCCATCCTTCTCGATGGTGGCGCACAAAACCGGTTTCTTGGCGGGCACCCGTTGGCCGTCCGGGCAGTCAGACGGACGCAGCCTGGCGGTGTTGACCCCGAACCCTGGCATGTCTAGATGTTCCTCGGCGCCGGTGTCATATGGGACGTCAATCTGTCCCAACCCTGCGCTATGGAGCACTGGTATAGACGCCCCCCTGACGGAGCGGTACCGCATATCCAACAGCTCCAATCCCGAGTCGCTTCGAATTCGCCAACACAACGTCCATCGAGAGCCGGCGGCAAGTTCTGCACTTATCGACTCGGCATGGCCCTTTTCGCAGCGGCTCTGGATGGAAGTGTCAATAGGTTCCGATGACGATTCGTCTGGGGCGCGCGTGCTTGTGCAGCCGAGCAGGACAAGCGAAAGTAGGGCCGCGCCCGCGACGGCGCGGCCCCAAGTGCTACTCGCCAACTAGTTGCACTTCGAGTGACTGTCGGAATCCGAACCGTCCGCATACGCACCCTGTGCAACTGCACAGAGCGTCGTCGATCCCGATTTTAGGAACGAGAATGTTGCCGTGGTCTTTTGACCATTGGTAAACGACCCAGTGTGGCTGCTGAGTAGGGTCCCGTCGAGTGTCTGCAAGTTGCAGCTGTAGTTCACTTTCACCTGGGCCCAGCCGTTGTACACGCAGTGGTAGGTCACCAGTCCGCTCATCCACTCGTAGATGGGCTTTGTCGCCGTGGCGCCGCCCGCCACGTACTGGACTGATGCCGGCCTGAGTTCCTGGCCATGGCCGCTGTTCGCACTTGCGACGCCGGGAATTCCGATCAGGGCCAAGACGGCCAACCCCGTTATGAATATTCGTGACTTCTTCATTTTCATCCTGTCTTCAGAGCTGAATATGGACTGACCAGGGGTGAAGAAATCGGGTGCCCCTACTAGGTAGTGCAGGTCTATCAGTTTGTTGATAAGTAATCAATAACTACCTTTCCTCGCCCGGCACCGCTTCCATCGATGTGCTCAAAGTTTGGACTTGGATTCTGCGTTCTGGCGGGCTTCTCGGAGTTCCAACCTTCAACGCAACTCCCGCACGTCGAACAGCCGGGCCTACCAGTATCAGGGGTCATAACAGTGGACATAAACATTGCACTGGGTCTGTCAAATCGGTAGTCTTTGTGTATGACAGATTTAGAGGTTCGGCCCGTTGAGCGTTTGGCGCATGCGCGTTCGATGAGGTCGGATGCGGGCGCCGTCGTGTCGCGTTTGCAGCAAATGCTGGGGCGTGACGTGGTGTCGCTCATTACCGATAAGCAGCCTCGCACGGTCACGCGCTGGAGCGCAGGCGATGCCAGCCCCACGGCTCGTGACCTGCAATTGCTCCGTGACACTCTCCAAGTCGTCGAGCTCCTTGCTGAGGTGGAGGGCCCGGAAGTTACACGGGCATGGTTTATTGGCATGAACCCGCAGCTCAATGACGCGTCGCCCGCTGAGGAGATCGCAGCTGGACGTGTTCGCGATGTTATGGCGGCGGCCCGCGCGTTCGTCAATGCCGGCTGAACCAGCGCTGGCTGCAGCGCCTCAAGCCATCTACCGGGTCGAGCGAGCGAACCCGCCGCTTCGTTTTTCTCGCCTGAACCCGGTAGACGCCCTGAACGATCGGGCAGGTAATCGGTTCGACATTCCCGGCGCCGGAGTGCTCTATGGGGCGACCTCAGCTGGTGGTGCCTATGCGGAAACACTTGCGGGTTTTCGACCAAAGGCGTCGGTGCAAGACACACTGGCATCCATCCCGGCAGAACCGGGTCGCGTCCGACCAGGACAAGTGCCTGGTGAGTGGCTAACGTCGCGGCGTCTTCGCAGTTTTCAGGTTGCCGGCGCCCTGCCTTTTGTGGATATCGAAGCCCCCGCAAGCCACACCTATCTGACGGAACATGCACCAGAGCTGCTCCTGCAGCACGGCATTGAGAACCTCGACGTGGCGCTAATCCGGGGGCCCAACCGCCTACTAACTCGCGGTATTGCTGCCTGGCTTTACTCCTGTACCGACGAGCACGGCGCAGCCCTTTTCGCGGGCATTCGCTATATGTCGCGCCTGGGCAATTTCGAATGCTGGGCAGTATTTGATGGCGCACACGTGGAGATGCGATCGACAGATCAGATCACTTACCGCGACTCTGACCTTCAGACCGTCGCCAGCCTCTATGGACTCAACCTGGACTGAGATCTCACAGGCATCCCGCACCACCTGCTGTAGAGATGCCGCGGGTGGTTGCGCTACCTCCGGAATTCAGCTCCAGTCGACGCCTTGACCGTGCGTCGCAGCATCGATAACAACTTCAAGTAGCCGGAACGCGTTGTCGAGAGCAATTGCGATCGTCTCGAAGTTGATGTCTGCGCTGGGTGCACATAGCACGCCGGCGTACCTGAACCCCGTTCCCCCGTTATCGAGTGCAGCCAGCAGGCGCAACGTCTCCAGCACCGGCTTGGGAGTCTCCTCCAGCCCTAGCGCTGAAATATGTGACTGTTGTTCCTCAATCAAGGCCGTGAGATCGTGACCGACTTTGAACCGAAGGCGTCGCTTTACCGCGCTCCTCTGGAGTGCGGGATCGACTTCGCCGTTCTGGCGACGCATTTCGGCCAGATCGCGGATATTGACTTTGAGTGCCAGTTCGATGGCTTGCCGCCATACGAAGAGAAAGGGCAGCAATATTACGTCGTCCCAGGGCTCCGCTTTATACGAATTCCTCAAGCGCCGAGCCGCGTCAGCGTAGCCGGTCATCACCAGGTGCGAATTCATTAGGTGCTCGTTGTATTGGATCAGCGTCCGCTGATCGGTGGCCCGGTGCTGCGTGAAAAGCGAATTATGAGAGTTGGTCATTCGCACATCATTGCGTACTCAGCGAGCTAGCGGTCTGCGGCAAACAGCGCGCTAATACACAGTTGCTTACCCAGAAAAGAAATCACAATGGCCGTTCGGACCTCGCCGCAGCAATTCGTACTTGAGCCGCCATGCCGCCGTCACCGTAGGTTCTTCGCCCGCGTCTGTGGACGGGTCCGAGATAACAAGGCGGTCGATCGAGATCGCTTCCTGAGCCAGCAGCGCCGACCGGGCATGGGTAGTGAAGACCACTTCGTGCCGGTCGATGATCTCGCCGTAGAGACGAAGGCGCCGAGTCATGCCCTCGAACTGATTCGGATCTCCAAAGCGAGGTGACCGCCGACCCGCGCCCCTCGAGCTCAGCGCCACACCACAAAATCGAAGGACACCGTTACACCAACACGAGGGACTTGCCCGATGGGCGAGCGGGCCGGGTGCTAGCGATCGCGGTCTGGACCGTTGTTCGCTCTGCGCAGCAGCTCGGCGACTTTCGGTTCCATCGCGTAGACATCACCGTCCCAATCCCAGATATAGTGCCAGCTCCCGCCGGAGCGTGTGCTGTACATCGGCAGATCGGCGCGACGAATTGCTTTGCCCACGCCGCCCAGAATTCCAGCAATGCCCGACTTGCCTTTGGGGTGTTGCACCGCTTCCGCAACCTGCTCGGCGGACATGAAGGCCGTGGAACTTGTGGCTGCCCTAGCCATATAGAGAAGAACGCTTCGGCCGGGCATAGATACCTCGCCCCAGAACTTTTCTGCCGTCTTGCCCGCATCATCGGCGTTCACCCAGCCTGGGACCAGCCGCGAATTTATCTCGGTCGGGGAGGCAGTGTTCGGGGTTTTGGAGATGAACTCGCCGAAACGGATGTAGAACTCTTCCACCCGACTATCGGGAACGTGAACCGTGATCTGAAAAATTTCAAGCTCCTCAAGCTAGGTTGCGAGATAACTCGGTCAACAATGCCAGGAGCCAGAGCGAATTGCAAGGTAGGTTGGAAGCTATCTTGCGCGACCTTCCAATGAGTGAGTTCCGATGACGGGGTAGTAAACGGCCACGCATTAGCCAAGCGCCGACATTACCCGTGACCATTTTGCGAGATGGAGATGAATAGCCTCGGCACGCTTTAGAACTTTGGCCGGAGCAGGTAGCGCAGCAATGCAACGACGGAAGGAGGAAATCGTCGTCTAGCTGGGCGACGACGCCATCGGTAGTCAGACGCCATCGGTAGTCAAAGGGACCCATTCCTCAATTTCCTTTGCCCGCGTTCGCCATCGGGGGGTCTCAAGCGGTCACGAATAGCCCTGCAGCCCAGATCTGCGACAATCTTGTCTCGCTACGCCCCCCGGGCGGCAGTCCGAACACGGCATGCAGAGTCAGAAGTCGCTATCTCGCACAATCTCGATCATCGCGTTCTCCAACTGTAGGAGTGCCCGTTTTATCGAGCCCAGTGCGCGATAAGCAGCTGTGCGTTCTTCACGACGGCCGCCCTTCTTATGGATCACATCGAACGACTCGTTTTCTTTCATCAGCCCTTGCAAGGTGACAACAGGGTCGAGTAGTCGTTCGTCGCTGCTGCGTAAGCGAATGTTGCGGGCGGCCCGGTCGACCGTAAGAGCGTTCGCGGTCATCTCGCGCCCGCTGTCGCTGTTGGCCCACTCGATCCAATTACGCTGTGACCACTCTTCGTGAGTCGCCAGTACGAGGATTTCCATGGTGTCCGCCCACCGTCCTCCCGCCTCCACAAGGTCAGCAACGATCACCCGCAGCCCATCGACGGCCATTAGCTTCCGCTCCTTCGCACGGGCAGCTTCCGTTCCTGCGAGTATCCGGTCCTGCAGCATTTCAAGGTCGGATCGTGACGCTCGTTCCGTTGCACCAGGTTGGCGCACGAAGATCGTCCCCTCGGGGCTGAGCGCCCCCTTGATCGGTTGATAACTCTTTTGCAGCAGTGCGATCCGATCGCCATCACGCGGCGGCTCGACCGTCACAACCATGACGGCCATACCGTCTAGCGTGAGGGACCGGGCATCCCAGTAGGGCCAGCCGTGTCCTGTGAATCGGCGGATGGCGTTCAAGAGTTCGGCGCTGTCACGCATCTCCTGACCGACCAGCGAGCCGGGCTCGACGCCCACAATGACATAGCCGACGCCCTCGAATGCGGCCGACGCAACCCCGACCGGGCGGTTAGCCAACCCCAAAATCGCCCGCCCGATCGCGAAGGACGCATCGAGCGATGTGACATCGGCGTATCCGGACTTCCATTCGACCGAGCGGCTTTCATCCTCCTTGGATGCCGCGAGCACGGCACGGAGCAGGGGAACTATCTGGTCAGGCGTGCGGAGACCGCGCGAGCTGTCAATGTCAAAGACCACGTTCCGATGGTCTCATCCCTACGAGCATTCACTTCAGTTCACTCGCGGCGCTGAGTGCCCAAAAACGAACGTTTTCGGATCGGTCCTGCTCGAGCAGCTGGTCGACCACGACGCGCCGATGATCGTCGCACCGAAACTCCGCACCGAAACTAAGCCGCACCGAAACAAAGTAGTAATGGTTTTCGGTTGAGTCGGGTTAGGTTGGGTGCGAAAGGGAGGATCTCGTGAACGCTCTCGTTGGATATGCCCGGGTCTCGACCCGCGATCAGAACCCCGGATCTCAAATGCAGCTGTTGGCGGCGGGCGGCGCTGAGCGCATTTTCGTCGATAGCGGCGAGTCGAGCCGGGTGACTGACCGGCCGCAGTGGGTTGCGTGTCTGGACTATCTGCGACCTGGTGACACGTTGATGATTCAAGCTTTGGACCGGATCGCCGGCAGCGAGGTGATGGCCATTCAGACCATCGCGGAGCTCCACGATCGGGGCCTCAACATTCGCAGCCTCACGGAGCCGGAGATCGACACGACCACTCCGATGGGTCGTGCGCTGTTCGGATTTGTCGCCGTCCTTGCGCAGCTGCGCGTGGACACCATTCGACACAACACGCTTCGTGGTTTGGCGCATGCTCGAGCAGAGGGTCGCGTCGGTGGCCGGCCGTCAGTGATGACACCGGAGCGAACCGCTGAGGCCGTCCGCATGCGGCAGGAGGGCAAGAGCCACACGCAGATCGCGCAGGTTCTCGGCGTCGGCGCATCGTCCGTTGCCCGGGCGCTGAGCAAGGCCGATCAGGCGCCAGCGCGAGGCCGGGGTGATCGGGTGTTCATGCGGGATGTGAAGCCGTACTTTGCGCCCGAGACGTTCCAGCAGCTGCGTGGTCCTGCCGGCGGTCAGCTCGAGTTGCCGAATCACGTGCACTGGGGTCCTGAGCGGATCGTGGATCTCGACACCGACGGTGGGATCCTGAAGGCCTATGAGGCGGTGCTGCAGGAAGGGTCGATCGACGACCAGGTGGCCATTCTCAACGGTGACCGTCTGCTCGAGTTGTGGCCCGAGCTCGTCGTCCCGGTGCGGGTCCGGGTTCTGTGGGAGAGCCGCTTCCCACAGCTGCGCGAGAGCGTGCCGGCATAGTGAACGACGTCGAGCTGCAGCGCGACATCACCCGCACCGCGTTGACCGCGCTGCGCGGGACAGAGTTCGCATTGGCAGGATCCGGCGCGATCCGCGAGCACGGCGTCACTAGCCGGCTCACCGCCGACGTCGACCTGTTCTCCCCACCGATCGACCCGGCTGGCTTCGGCCGCGCGGTCGACGACGTGACCACGGCGCTCACCCGCGCCGGCTACCAGGTGACGATGGACGACACCCGTCGAAGCGATCAGTTCGCCCGGTTCGACGTGGTGACCGCAGCGGGCGAGCATGTCGACGTCGACATGGCGATCGACTCCCGCGACGCCGAGCCGGTCACCCTGTCAGTTGGTCCGGTGCTGAGCATCGATGACGCGGTACACAACAAGGTCAGCGCCTCTACGGGCGGGCTGCCCCGCGTGACTACCTCGACGTCGACGCGATCCGCGCATCCGGTCGGTACACCGACCAGCAGCTCGTGACCGCGGCGCGCGATCGCGACCCCGGATTCGAAGTCGGGATGTTCGCCAAGCAGCTCGACGCTGCCAACCGTCTGGGCCCCGAGTCAGTGCAGGAGTACGGCGTCGACGCCGTGGAGCTCAACAGCGTGAAGGCCCGCATGGCGTTATGGGCGACGCAACTGCGCGCACAAGCCGCAGCGGAGGAAGGTAGCGGCAGCGCAGCCGAATATCCCGCGCGGTGAAATATCCGAGCAGGACTGATTATGGTCGCACGTCGTGGAGGGGCCAGCGTCGGACGATTGCTGGATCTGGACCGGAGCGGTCTCCGATGACAGCTACGGCAGATTCTGGGTGCATGTTTCTGCACTCGTGCGACATTCAGCTGTGCGTTCACGCGGTGAGGGAGGCGACTCACGCAGGCTAAGAAGGAGCCAAGAGTGGGCATCCTTCGCGGGGGAAACGATTTAGGGGGCGACGTCAAACAGCTTGGAAATTTGGGCCAGGAAGACCTCGGATATCAATAGGAGTAAACAAAATAGTGATTATCGAGCGCAGGAGATCGTCACTGACTTGCGCGCAAATCACGCCGCTTTGCTGTCCGCCTGTGAGCGGTTGCGTCGCGAGATACGGTCCGAAAGGATCAAGACGGTGAGTATAAGGATTGCCGTTATCGCGCCGGCGACGAAGGGGACATGCAGGTAGCTTCCGCGTGCTCCCTGAATGACCTCCGCGCGGTCCCAACCTCCAAATGTGGTTGGGGCGATCGAAGTGAAAACTCGCTCGTCGGTTGGGTATTGAAGGCAGATCCTTCGTGCGATTGTCCAACCTGCAAGAGGAAAACCCACCGAGATGAGGGTCCGTAGTGACCATGGCAGTCCCTCGGAGGAGCGAAATAACACTCCTACTCCTTCGACGGCGACCACGATGGTCAGCGTAAGCAGCAGCATCCCAACTTGAAGGATCGCAAGCTGCCGAAGAATAGAGCCATCTTCGAATTGGCCAAGTGCTCCGGTAGGTGACGGGAATACCCAAGCCACGACAGACCCGAGCAGAACTGGCATTGCTAACCTGCCGGTCCAGGTCGCGATGCGAGCAAGAGACGCTCCCAGCGCAGGCACTGCGCCGATCAGAGGGCGCTCGGCTAATACGGCTACAACTATGGCGCCGGCAGTCACCGCTGCAAACCACCCCACGATTACCCATGCCAGTTGTACCAACAGCTGAGCGGCGAGAAAGTACCCCAGTACGTGCCGGGGGTCGTGGGCAATAAAAAGCGCTGGGATGAATGATGCAAAGACGACCGAGTAGATCATGGAAGCAACGGCAACAGACGCGAGATAGATAGGGAACGATTCGAGAGCAGCGGGAAAACGCCGCCACGGCAGAGCTTGAACCGCGCGGAGCTCCTTACTGAGGAGCGCGTACATGGCATGCATGGCTGTAGTCCGTTCAGTTACGTCGACTGCACTGGTTCCCTGTTGTGTCGGGATGGGTCTGGATTACGGCCTCAGGCTGTTCTGCGAGCGAGTGATCAAGGCTTCCCAGATGTGGTTCTGCGAGGATTCGCGCAAAGCTATCGGCGGACCGAGGCAGCGCGTTAGCTGCCAGGAGGCCCCGGTTAGCTTCAGTCGAGAATGAAAGCCTGTGACGGAAATAACTCGATCGGACGGTTCCCGTCAGACTCGTCGTTTTTCGCTGAATGCGCTCTGAGCGTGTCGCTCTTCGCGGGGTTAGGCGCTGGTGGAAGGCTGACCGCTTCGCTCTTCCCCGAGTCTTACATCGCGCGTGGCAATGCCTAGACGACTGGCGACTTCGCTTCGCGGGACACCCAGGGCGAGCATCGAGGCAATAACGGCGTCGGCCTTCACTCGAGCTTCTTCACTGAGCTTCGCGCCACGCTCCCGCACCGCCGCGATTTCGCGCTCTACGCTCTCCTCAATCTCTTCGATCGAGTCAGCAGCCACGAAGTAGTCAACCGCAAACTGTTCCAACTTGTCCTGCTTCTCGCGGAACTCTGCCGCCTTCTCCCGCGCACGCTGTCGCGCAGCTGTCTGCTTCGCAGATTTTCTAACGTCCACCACGAGGACCCCCCTGAGTTCGGCTACAGACCATTATGTCTACCCTCCCCGGAGAGCGAACGATCCGCGAGGGCGAACCCACCCGCCGGGGTTTTTGATCTAAAAGTGGCTGGCTCGGTTCTGGCTGACGACACATCTCCGCTGCCTCTGCGCATTGTTCGTTCCTCACTCGCTCATCGTTGCTCCGATGGTCTTACAGCCATAACCGCAGTCGCTTCGCTCTGGACGAATAGATCGTCCGGCGACCTCCGGCGTGAGCCGGGTCGCGAACTGGGTGATTACTACACCGTCGACGGGAACCCGCCCGGTGTGTGGGCCGGTGCCGGCGTCGGTCTTCTCGGCGTTGCCGGCACCGTCACCGAAGATCAGATGAAGGCTCTATTTGGTGAGGGTTTGCATCCAGACGCGGATGCAATCATCGCCGCCGCCCAGAACCGCGGGCTCTCGGCCGAGGAGGCGCAGGAAGCTGCGCGGCTCGGCCGTGGGTACTACGCCTACGGGACCGCCGGCAGCACCCTGGCCGGTCGTATCGACGAGGGTTACGCCGCGTTCGAGCGGATCAACCATCGAGAGCCGACCGTCACCGAACGGCGAAAGATTCGCACCCGCGAGGGCGCGCAATCGTTCCGTGAGGCGAAAGGTCGCCAGCCCGCCGACAAAGAGGAACTAGGCCGCTACATCACCGCCGCGACCCGCCCTACGCAGCAAGCGGTGGCCGGTTTCGACATGGTGTTCTCCCCCGCGAAGAGCGTGTCCACGTTGTGGGCGCTCGGCGACGAGACCACCCGAAAGGCGGTCGAGAAGGCTCACGAGGATGCGATAGCCGACACGATCAAGTACCTCGAACGTGAGGCTGTGGCGACCCGTGCCGGCCACAACGGCGTCGCACAGATCGACGTCGAGGGCGGCATCATCGCCACCCGGTTCCGGCACTACGACTCCCGCAACGGGGATCCGCAGCTGCACGATCACCTGGTGGTCGCCAACAAGGTGAAAGGCTCCGACGGGAAGTGGCGCACCCTCGATTCGAAGCTGCTCCACCGGATGAACGTGCCCGCGTCGGAGTTCTACAACCAGGCCGTCATTGCCAAGGTGTGCGAGGCGCTAGGGGTGACGACCGAGCTGCGCGAGGTGACCCCCGGCAAGCGGCCCGTGGTGGAAATCGCGGGCGCCGATACTCGCCTCACCGAGGGATTCTCCTCCCGCTCCGTCGACATCAAGAAGCGGATGCGGGAGCTCGAGGACGAGTACACCGCCCGCCATGGTCGCACCCCGAGCGATGCCGCCCGGATCCAACTCGCGCAGCAGGCAACCCTCGATACCCGGCCCGCGAAAGAGTCGGGAGGATCGCTGGCAGAGCTGAATCGCAGCTGGCGTGAGAAGGCGGTCGGGTACTCCGACGAGGCGACGGTCTCCGGCATTGTCGAGAACGCGCAGCGCATCAAACGTGAGCAGTCGGACGGCGGTGAGGCGGCCCCGCACAACCTCGACGAGGTCGCGCAGCAGGTCGTCGACACGGTATCCGAGCACCGCGCAGTGTGGGGCACACACCACCTGGAGGCAGAAGCTCGTCGCTGGGTTTCCGCCCAGGGACCGGCCGCGGATCTCCCGGCCGATGCTGTGGAGCAGATCACCCGCCGCGCCGTGGCAGATGAGTCGATCACCCTCACCCCGCCTCCGGTGCACGGCACATTCCAGCCCCTCACCCGCAGTAACGGCGACAGCATCTACACCGACAAGGGTCGGTCGCTGCACACGTCACGCGCCGTACTCGAGGCAGAGGACATGCTGCTCGATGCCGCCCGGGACCGCACGATGTCGCCGGTCAATCGCCAGACGTTCGACCGGGCCGCGGCAGAGCATGGCCAACACCTCGACGCTGGACAACGAGCTCTCGCGGCCGAGTTCGCGTGCTCCCCGTCGCGCCTGGTCGTCGGGTCGGGACCTGCCGGCACAGGGAAGACCACGGCGTTGAAAGTCGCGGCCCGCGCCGTTGAGGCGCAGGGCGGTCGCATGGTCGGACTTGCCCCGTCCGCTGTCGCCGCGAGTGTCATGCGCGACGCGATCGGCATTCAGGCCACCACGATCGACAAGCTCCTCTTCGGGAAGGGCAGCCTTCGATCACTCATCGAGCGCACCGACCTTCCCGAACGCACAGGGCTCCGCGCGGGAGATGTGATCGTGGTCGACGAGGCCGGGATGGCCGGCACGGTGAAGCTCGCCAAAGTCACCCGGCTTGCCGAGCTGGCCGGGGCGCACGTTCGCCTCATCGGAGACGACCGGCAGCTGTCGGCGGTTGAGGCCGGCGGGGCGCTGCGGCTGCTCGAGCACGAGGTCGGCGCGGTGCACCTGGACACCGTGCACTGGTTCACCGACCCGGGCGAGGCGGCAGCGTCGACGCTGCTCCGCGACCCGGCCAACATGGGCGACCCGTTCGCCTGGTATCTCGATCAGGGCCGCACCATGGGCGGCGACCGGGACCGGATGACCGAGGCCGTCTTCGCCGCCTGGCAGGCCGACACGAACGCCGGTAAAGAGTCGGTGATGCTCGCCCAGCAAAACGCCACTGTGCACGAGCTCAACGCCCGCGCCCAGGCGTACCGGGTGGGCACGCAAGCTGTTACTGGCGACGCGGCCGTGCCGCTGCGTGACGGTCTCTCAGCGCACGTCGGCGACCGGATCGTGACCCGCGAGAACAGCGGTGAGCTGACCGTCAACCGCGGCAGAGACATGGTGAAGAACGGCGACCTGTGGACGGTCACCGACGTTCGCGAAGACGGGTCGCTGAGCGTCGTTCACGACGGCCACGGCGGGCGAATCACTTTGCCGGCCGAGTACGTGCAGCGGAACGTAGAGCTGGGGTACGCCTCGACCGTTCACCGCGCCCAGGGCATCACCGTCGACTCCGCCCACATTCTGGCCGACGCGTCGACGAGCCGGGAGATCGCCTACGTCGGCCTCACCCGCGGCCGCGATTCGAACCGGATCTACGTCGAGACGGGCGAGGCCGAATCGATGGGAGACGTTCTCTCCCAGATCGGTCGACGAGTGGATACCTCCCTGTCGGCGCACGAGGCAATCCGACAGGAGCAGCAGCGCATGAACGACGTCGTCACCCTGTCCGATGAGTACGGCGACGTTGCCGAGCGCGCCAACCGGCTCCGGTTCACGAACATCGCCGTCGACGTCTTCGGTGCCGACCGTGCGAGCGAGCTCACCGAGCAGGAGAGCTGGGGTGCGCTCGAGGCGGCGCTGCGTCACGCCGAACGCAACGGCTACGACCCGGCCGTGACGCTCCGCTCCGCCGAGGCGCAGCGCGAACTCGACACCGCCGAGGACGTACCGGCAGTTCTGTCCGGCCGCATCGAGCGGGTGTTGGACAAGCGTGGCCCCGCTGCCGGCTACGCCCCGGCCGAACCGAACGTGCCCCGCTGGGTCGCAGACCCGCTCCCGCTGTCCTCCGAGACGTTGCCGGAGGAATGGCGAGAGCACCTGCAGGAGCGCTACGACCACCTCACGACCCGACTGCAGGAGCAGGGTGAGTCGGTCGCGGCCGAGCAGCCGGCGTGGTCGGGCCAGCTGGGCCGGATCCCCACCGACGAGCAGCAGCGTGAGACATGGACGCGCCTCGCGGCCGAGGTCGACACCTTCCGGGCCCGCTACCAGGTGCCCGAGACCGAAGAGGACGCGATCCCGGCACAGTACCGGACGAATCACGTCGGTAAGGATCTCGCGGAGCGCGTCACGGCGCTGCACAAGTCCGACGAGCTGCGCCGCCACGCGGCCGAGCGTCAGACGCGCGAACAGCTCGAGCAGGGTGGCCCGCAGGCTACAGATCAAGAGAAGGTCACCGCGGCCGAGCGGTTGAGCGCCTGGCGGCGGGAGCAGGACGAGCAGCGTCGCCGCGACGACGAGCAGCGCCAGCAGGGCACGTGGGGGCCGGACCAGCCAGGCGCCCCCTCGCACGAACGCCGCGGTCCCCGCCTGTAGGCGAGTCTGCGGCGTGCGCTGCGCCGCCCGGTCAGCTGATCCGGTAGCCGGCGCCGCGGTGCTCGGTGACGCTGAGGTAGGCGAACCCGGCCGCTCCCAACGGGATTGTCACCGACAGCAACGCCAGGAACACCAGGAACTTGCCGATATATATCGCGCCCAGCAAGGAAAGTACGGCCATACGTGCAGCGCCCAAATGCCGGACTTAGCGCGGGCGATGAGGACGGGAGGGCGAACAACATACTTCTCGAGGGCGAGAACCTGTACGCGCTCGCGTCGCTGTACAAATGGCGTGGCCAGGTTGATTTGGTTCTCACCGACCCCCCCTACAACACCGGAAATGACTTTCGATACAGCGATAAGTGGAACGCCAATCCCAACGATCCGGACCTCGGCGACTTAGTAGCAGCGGATGATCCTGCCCGTCACACCAAGTGGATGCAGTTCATGTACCCGCGCTTGCAAATGATGGCAGCGATGCTCAAGCCCACGGGCGTCATGGCCATTTGCATCGATCATCGAGAGCTGTTTCATCTCGGCCAAATGATGGATGAGATCTTTGGCGAAGAAAATCGACTCGCAATTATCAATTGGGAAAAGTCCTACTCCCCTAAGAGCCATGAAACCCACGTTTCTTCGGCAACCGAATATGTGCTCGTATACGCCCGAGACAAGACGCGGGCGACGACAGGGCTTTTCGAGCGCAGCGAGGCGGCAGAAACCGCGTATAAGAATCCGGACAGTGACCCGCGGGGTCGGTGGTACCCATCCGACTATTCGGGGATGGGCGCGAGTACCCACCCGGGGCAGGTGTACGGCATACAAAGTCCTTTTACGGGGGAAATTTATTACCCAACCGGAGAGAGATGTTGGGCGACCTCGCGCGCAAAGATGAAAACCAATCTTCAGGCGTGGGGAACGGACTACGAGGACCTAGAGCTCGAAGACGATAAACCGTCCAAGGCGCTGGTGCTCAAGGGGTGGCGACCGGATATGCCGAGCACCGAGCGAACGCAATTGCTGGAGACTGCTCGAGCGAGAGCGGAGGCGATCCGGGACAATCAGGTGCAACCGCACCTCATTTTTTTGAGGAACGGCTTCGGGGGCCCTCGGAAGAAAAGCTATCTGGAAGAGGTCAAGAAGGGCATCGTTCCGACGACCTACTGGATCGATGACGACGAGCACATCATGCCGGCCGAATTGGGCTCCACCTCATGGGATTATGAGGAGAGCGGTCACAGCCAGACTGGTGTCACGGAACTGAACGCAATCGTTGGGCGAGGGCACGGTTTTGAGACTGTAAAGCCGCTCAAGCTGATGCAAAAAATAGTTCAGCTTTGGTGCCCTGTCGATGGCCTGGTGCTGGACCCATTCGCAGGATCGGGTACCACGGGCCACTCTGTGCTTGCCCTCAACGCAATTCAAGGGGCCGACCGACGATTCATCCTTGTGGAACAAGGTCGTCCGGAGAAGAAGGACTCCTACGCCAAAACTCTCACTGCGGATCGACTCCGCCGAGCTATCAGTGGCGATTGGGCCAACAAGAAAGGAGTAGCACTCGGTGGTGGTTTCACATTCTCGTCGCTCACGCGTCGGATCGACGGGCCCACGCTTGTGCAAATGGAACGCGACGAAATGGTCGACACGGTCATCGCGTCTCATTTCGACGGCGGCAAACGTCGCGGGTCCAATCTGCGTCCCATCACTGACGAAACGCCCTACAGCTACCTCGTAGCGAAAAATGCGGCCAACGAAGGCATCTATCTCATTTGGGATGGCGCTGGCGCTAACGCGAACCTCACCGAAGAGGCGTACGAGGACATAGTCGGCGAAGGCCAACGGGCCAACCTCGCAGCCAAGTATCACGTGTATTCGCACCTCAACCTCTTCGTTACAGATGACGTCCACTGGTATCAAATCCCAGACAGAATCTTGCAAGATTTTGGTCTCGACCTGCGCAGTGACCCTTTCAACGAAGGCGAGTGACGATGCTCGAATTGTTCCCGTTTCAATATCAAGCAGCTGCCCAGGTTTGCGATCGTTACCTCGAATATGCGGGGTCCCCGGTTCCGTTCGCCCAACGAGGCAAGCCAATTCGACGGGTGCCGTTCTATCAAGCCCTGTCTGCTCTGACCGGTGCCGGGAAGACCGCCATCCTCGCGGCATCCGTCGCACAAATTGCAGAATCGATGGACGTCGCCCCCGTCGTCTTGTGGTTGTCCAAAGGCAAAGTTGTCGTTGACCAGTCGTACGCGAACCTCATAGACGGTGGGAAATACCGCCACTTGCTCGGCAACAGTGAGGTGCGAGAACTGAGCGCGTACAAGCCGCTAGATGTCGCATCAGCAAAAGACGCCTTGGTGTACTTCGCGACCGTCGGGTCCTTCAACCAGCGTGACAAGGCCACGTCCAACTTGCGGGTTCATACTTCGAACGTTGACACGATCGGAACAAGCGCATGGACGGCGCTCAAGAATCGAGCTGATTCCGAGGGCACGCGACGCCCGCTACTGGTGGTGTACGACGAGGCGCAGAACCTGAGCGATCAGCAGACCGACCTTCTCCTGGAATTAGACCCTGACGGGTTCCTCCTCGCGAGCGCAACCCTGCGCTTTCCCGAGGCGTTTCACGCGCAGGTGATTGCTCCCTTGAGGGGTGCCGGATACGACGATGAATGGCTAACGACCTCCATCAACTCATCCGCCGTCGTCAACTCGGGTTTAGTCAAGTCTCAGATAGTAATGGCGGGCTATCAAACTCCGATGGAAGAAACCATCAACGACATGATCGCTGATCTGAAGGAGGCCGAAGCCGACGCGCGTAGTGAAGGAGTCGACTTCCTGCCCAAAGCCATCTACGTGGCAAACACAAATCAGTTGGCGACCGACGGAAAACGATCAGACGACCCTTCCCAGCCGTTCACGGAGCGTCAAGCCCCGCCCATTCTCATCTGGCGTCACCTGACTGAAGTGGCCAAAATACCGGCAGCGGAAATCGCCGTATACGCAGCGTTGAGAACCGACAGCAGCTACCCGCTGCCGCCCGAATTTAATCTCTTCAATGGTGGCGATAAGGACTATGCCAACTTTGAGGCTGGCAACTACCGCCACATAATCTTCAACCTTGCGCTCCAAGAGGGATGGGACGACCCAGCAGTTTATTTCGCATACATCGATCGATCGATGGAATCAACAGTCCAAATCACCCAGGTGATTGGACGCGTCCTGCGACAGCCAGGTGCAAAACGCTACGTGGCACCCCGTCTAAACACCGCAAGCTTTTACGTTCGGGTCGATCAAAACAGCACGTTCGACGGCGTACTTGCTGATGTGAAAAAGAACCTGGGAGGGGCGGCGCCTGAGATTCAGATCGTCGCGACTCCTCCTGGGAAGAAACGTGTCGAAGAACTCGCACCGAAATACGATCTCACCGTCCCGAAAGCTGCCTTAGATAATCGAGACGCCGTCGAGGCGCTACGAAAGTCGCTAGCGTCCATGCCGGACTTCTCAGATGATGCGACCAATACCGTTGGAGACGGCCAGCGACGAGTGGTTAAGCGAACTCTCGGTTCAGAGACGATTGTCGACGATGGATGGCGCAACACGGGAGCCTCGAGTCAAGTGTCGGCGCGCTGGGTCTTTCGGCGCGAAATCTCCCGCGAATTCCCGCCAGCACAGACGACGCTAGACACCACGGGCAAGAAGTTCGACGCCATGGTGGGAATTGGCAGCGTCGCGTTCGCTCAAGTCGCGAAAGCTGCGCACGAAGCGGTCGGTGCGTACCTGGAGAACGTTTATCTAAAGCAGCAGCGGCTTAGCGAATATCACGTTCCCGCAGTGCTCGTTGACCCTGGCAAAGTTGTCCGATTCAGCAATGCGGTTCACGAAGGATACGACGGACTTAACAACCTAGAACTTCAATTCGCAAATGCGCTCGACGAGCTCGATTTACGGTGGGCCCGCAACCTGCCGCGAGTCGGGTACGGCATCCCTCTCGTTAGTACGGGCGACACCAACGTGTTCTACCCAGACTTTCTGGTCTGGACGGAGAGCGCAGTGTTGCTTATCGACACCAAGGGTAACTTTCTCCTGCTGGGGGACGCTGCACGGAAGCTGCTCACGATCGCTCAAAAGGAAGGTGCCTCCAGACGCCTTGACGTCAGATTTGTTTCGACTGGTCATTGGAGCAAGGAGCACGAACGACAAAGTGGCGAGGGCTTTACTCTCTGGGGGCTATCTGCCGGGCAGAAACTCCGAACTCAGCATTTCGATACTTTGACTGAACTAGCCCAATTTGTCGCTCGACCTTGACCTCTCACTCGCAGGAATGCAACAGGTAGTTAGTCATTGATGATTGCGGTCGTCGTGCGATCCAGCAGCAAGGCACCGTTTCAATAACAGAATATTCCCCACTTTAACTGGCATCGACGCTAGGGTCGGACACAAGTTTCTGCCCTGAATGGAGCACGATGTCGTCCACGTTAAATCTTGAATATCCCGCGATCTTGAGTCACTTCGGGGACCATCTCATCTCTGGCCGCCTCGAATCTCGAGCTTTTCTGGGGTGGTTCCTCGAGCACTATTACCGCTTGGATGCAACTGACGCACAGGACGCAATCTGCGACGGGTCCGATGACAAAGGCATCGACGGAATCTACATCGATGAGAATCTCGAACGAATCGACGTCTTCCAAACCAAGCTCTATCAAAAGACGACCAAGACTCTCGGAGACTCGCAGCTCAAGGAATTCGCTGGAACCCTCGATCAGATTCGAAGTGCTGACGGCATCCGCAAGGTTATCGCCGAGACGGGAAACACCGAGTTGCGGGGCCTTCTCACCACCTCCAATGCCGCATCGCTGGTTGAGGATGGATACGTAATTCGAGGCGTCTTCATCACAAACGTGCCGTTGGATGCGAACGGTAGCAAATTTGTCGCTAGCCGTGACGACATGACTGTGGTGGATTCAGCTCACCTGAATCAGAACTGGGTCGCGCCAGGAGATAACCCGCCGATTGAATCCCCCGTCACCTTCCACCTTGGTGACCTTGGACTAATCCGTTACGACACCCCTGAGGCAGAGGTCTTCATGGCGCCTCTTCTTGCGAGGGATTTGGTCACTCTCGGAGGGCTCGAAAGCCAGGAACTTTTTGCGTGGAACGTGCGACAGACATTAGGGAAGACGAAGGTCAATAAGGCCATCGCTGAGAGCGTGGGGAAAGTGGACGAGCATAAGAATTTTCTGCTCTATCACAATGGATTGACGATCCTTGCCGAGATAGTCGAGTTAGCCGAGGACGGTGGATCTCTCACTGTGTCGGGCTACAACGTCGTCAACGGTTGCCAGAGTTTGTCCACGATGTATGAAAACAAAAGCCTGCTCACAGACGATCTTCGCCTTCTGGCCCGTGTTATCAAACTCAGTCCACAGGAAGAGCTTGCTGCGAAGATCACGCGTCACAGCAACAATCAGAATTCCGTCAGCGCAAGGGATTTGCAATCGAACAGCACGATCCAGCGCCGCCTCCAGCAGGAGTTCAGAGATCTCTACGGAGATGCATTGGGTTACGAGATCAAGCGAGGCGAAACGACAACAGCGGCCGAGACGATCACCAACGAAGCAGCTGCCAAAGCCTTGTTGGCATTTGACTTGGAACAGCCCTGGGCCTGCCACCAGTCATACCGACTCTTCGACGAACTGCATGGGGAAATCTTCGGCCGGCCCGGGGTGTCTGCACCTCGAATCGCCGCCCTGAGAGCGATACAAGATGCGATCGTGGAGTCGTTGGGTGCCCTATCAAACAAGCTATTCGCGACTTACTCGCTCACGCAGTTCTTGGTGCTTTTCCTTGTGAAGCGCGCTCTTGCTGCGGATGAGGATGGCAACGCATTCGCAAAAGATCCCCGTCCTCTTATGCAGGAGATCGGGACAGATGGGCTCAAATCGATCGTACGAGTCATCGTGAACGACCTACTAGTGGACCTAGACGCAGAACTTCGGGAGCGAGAAGAGGACGGTCGAGTCTTCGATTACAAACGTGATCTGAAGAGTCCGACTGCCGTTCGGGAACTGGCAGGGCAGATCATGCCGAGCTATGAGAAGGCAATCCGACGAGATAGAGCAACTTCATTCAGCGACGAACTTGCCGCTCTTCGACAGGACCTAGAAGCGACAACGGTTGCCGAGTGAAAGATGAAGATGCTGGCTCAGGACCCTTAACTGTTATGTGACCCTCAGCGCGACTCCTCATTTGGACGCCCGACAACATGTAGGGGGCAACCATCGACTCTTCAGCTGCTCTCTGCGGCGAGGCGACTTTCGGACTGATTTGGCAATTACCATCGATCATTCGAAGCGCCAGAAACTGCAGCGTCGTTACGAGCAATCTAGGCTCGCCTAGTGACCGACGGACTAACCAATCTCGACTCTAAGCACCGGGGGAAAGCTCGCGCCGGAATGGGAGGTGGGGCGGCCAACGAATTAGGTAGCAGCCATCGAGCTGGTTTGGCCGCATTCCTCGCTTCCGCCGCCCTGTCGGACAACAGCGTCGTAGAGGGCCTGAGCAAGGTGCCAACAAAGATCGATCTCGAGACCTCCGAGGCCACCGATGACCTCAGAGTCACAATGAGTGATGGTGCAGTGTGGTACGTGCAGGCTAAATACCGAGGACAAATAGGCAAGGCTCTCGATGACACGGCCCGGCAGTGGGCGAGACAGCAGATTCGGACAAAAGACGAGCTCGTCATGGCTTCCGCCCGATTCAGCACACCGTTATCGGACTCTCAAGCCGTGCTCGATCACGAAAGGTTGCGGCGCGGCGCGGCCCCCAACGCTGCCGCGCACACGAACTTAGAAACCGTTCTTACGCGCATTAGCAAAGCTGGGACCGGATTGGATCTGGTTGCTCGCGCCCACGCGCGGTTTTTTCGATGCGACACCATCGATGGCGGGGCCGAAAAAGCACTGGCGGCAGCGCGGCTCGACGCCATTGTGGGCGTCGGGAACGGTGGGAGAGCGTTCAACGCTCTCGTCCTGCGGTTTCAAGCCGCAGCTGTCCGCCAAGAAAGCACATCCATCGACGACTGGATCGAGGCCCTAGCTCAAGCTGGAACGCCTATCACTGCATCTATGACCGGGTCCGGCGGTCAGGCGCGTGCGGCCCATTTGCACACAGTTTCGGAGTACCGGCACTGGCTCGCCAAACGAGCCGATCGGCTCGACTTGGCAACGGTCGCCCCCGGGCTCGGCACAATCCACATTCCTGATCTCATCGACACATGGAGTTTAGAGCGCCCCTCGCTCAAGGATCGGAAAGCCGAAAAGTCGAACGAGCTTTGGGCAGTGTGTCGCAGGCAGAAAAGAGTACTAGTCGAAGGGCTCCCAGGCATGGGCAAGTCCACAATGATCGACCAGATAGCCGCCTTGTGGGCTTCCGATCCAGACGCCCCGCTGCCGATGGTCGTTCGCTTCGCTTCGCTCGCGGCAGAAATCAACCGTTCGGAAGACGTCACAATCACGCTGCTTGCCACTCTGGCAAGTGCGCGATTTCCGCTCGGCGACGGCACCCAAATCCGTGACGTTCTTATTACGGAGTTCCACAGCGGGAGAGTGGCGTTCCTAATTGACGGGCTAGATGAATCATTCAGCAAGCTCGGCATCGTGCTATCGGGCATTACAGATCTGATACAGATGTCTCCGCGCGAGGTGCGGTGGGTTTTAACGTCAAGGCCCGATGCTGCCCGCCTAGTAGACGTCGAAACGCTCGGCATGGAGCGGACCTTGTTGCAGCAACACGGGCGACACCGAGCTGCCGTACTTGCGATTGCCAATCAGGAATCTCGCCTCCAGCGCGTACCTGATCAAGATCGCAGTCAGTGGATCAAGGATCGAACAAAGTGGCATCTTGACGGTGATACTGATCCTCTACTCGAAACCCCCATGATCGTGATGCTCGTCGCGGCCTATTGCGCCCGGCACGGGGCGCCCCCTCACTCGGTGATTGGATTGCTTCCCTCCGTGCTTCAAGACAGAGCAGACGCAAGGACGGTGCATGCGGCGGCGGCTCCCGCAGGCGGCTGGAACGTCCATATCGCGGACCCCATGACGTTAGATGTCTTGGTTGCCGTCGGTCACGCCATGAGGGCCGCCGAGCAGATCACGATCGGTGAGGCGACAACGGTCGCAATCACTGCAATGGCGGAGTGGCAACTGTCCAAACCAATAATTAGCAACATTGCCAAACAGTTGATCTGGTACTGGGATGAGCGGGCGGCTGTTCTATCTGTCACGGGTGGAGTGGTAACGGCTCGATCCCGCCGGTGGATTGATGTTGCCGATGCGCTTTGGGTCAGCCGCAGGCCGGATGAGACCGTACGCGAATGGGTCGACGCGCGGTTAAGTTCACCTGGCGAGCTAGACGCGTTTCCTCCAGCCCTGGCAATCGACGCGCGAGTGCTAAGCGAACTTACAAAAGCGGTCTACACCGCCGACAGGCGAGTAGTCCAAGCAGCAACCGTGCTCGCGGAATGGGTCGACCACGGGCATCTCGATTCCCAACATCATGGGGACGTATTCAAGGCCTTCGTTCGGGCTATTCCCCATCTCCCCGTAGCTACAAAGGGAGCATCTGCGCGCGAGAAACTTCGTGCACGAGCCGGGCTTCGCTCGGAAGTTACTCTTCTCGCCATTTCTCTGTCGCTGCCGCCAGAATTGCGAAATGACAGAGACCAGCTGATTTCCTCGTCGGAGGAAGGAGGAATTCGCCTAGACATCCTGCGAGCAATCGCCGCAGTTAGCGACAGCGTCGCATCCAAGGAGCTGGAGTTGCCGATGGAGGCAACAAGGATCATGGACTCCGTCGAGTTGAGGGCACCCAATTCGGACCCAATGGTCCGAGACCCGCGCACCGGTGTTTACCAGTTAGTTCAACGATCACGGCCGCCGAAGACGATCTCGGCGCTCTGCCGTCAAATCGTCGAATCCGGCTTCGAATTGAGCAAGCAGCAGGCAGATTGGCTATTCAGAGCCGCCCATTCCGGGCCCACATTCGAGTACGGGCGGATCGTAAGGACGCTCGAGAAGCGCGGCTTTGAAAACACCGCGCCCCTGTTCGACAAAGATTTCGTCGGCAGGATGCAAAAAATGCTAGCTCCCTTTCAAGAGATGCGCTGGCTACTTGATCCGCTCGCAGCGCTGACAACTGGCACCAACGAACCCGACTGGCAGTTGGAGAGCGTCTCTGCCCTATTGGTCGCTCTCATAAGTTTCGAGCCGCAGTTCAATCCTGACTTGCGGTCAGGTCAACCAGACGACATTCGCTCCTGGATGGCAGTCATGGCAAAAGCTCTTTCGATCGACGAAGCCCAGCTTTCCGCCGACGCTCAGTTCGCTCTTCAACTCGACATGAGCCCAGACCGCCGATGCGTTCTCTTGTTGTGTAGGACCGTCACTACTCGACCGATCAGCCTTGAAAACTTCGACGATGACGACTGGATCACTGTCGAGCACCTTCTTTCGTCAGCCAACGAATGGGTAAGTGACACAGCCCTGGACTTTCTGCTTCGATCACATCGATTGGTGCCGTATCCGTACGAGGACGTATTAGAGCGCCGGGACCCGTTGCATGTGGCATTCAATCGGACAGTCCTTTCCATTTGGTCGGCCAAGGACCCCATGGCGGAGGCTCTGGCGCTATCAAGGCGGGCGAGACCAGCGGTTCGCACAGCGGCTGCCCAGGCGATGCGGGCAATGGAGTTAGGCGAAACCGCGGACGAGGCGACGGATCAATTCCTGAACGATTCGGACTGGTCGGTTCGCGTCGCGGCCGGCGCGTCGCAGGGGCAAGCCGAGGGCGCGAGCGAGTGGAGTTGCCCTCAATGCGAGCACCGAAATCCCGGGGTCGAAGCAGTGCCATGCGTCAACTGCGGCCAGAATGCTCGACCAGACTCCCACCGAGAACTAAAGCCTGACAACTAACTAGCTGACCGTACTTGCCAGCCTCAGAGGAGCACCGAGCCGCGGCCTGTGCCCGGAACGACAAATTAGATGGGCCGAGCCGGCGACAAATTATTTGGCCACCCCCGATATCTGCGATTCGCAGCGACAGTTTGCATGAGCGTTCACAGCGATCTGTAGCGGGTGATCTGTGCTGATGATTAGTCATGGATATCCGCAGCATCACCCCCGAGGAACTCCGGGGAAGGCATGACCTCGCTTGGGCGAGTGATCTCCGCGACCACTGGCGTTCCCAGGCAGCCGTTGTTGCGGAAGCGGACAGCGAAGTCCTGGGGATAGTCAGTTGGCGGGAGAGCAGCCTCCACCAATCCCGCTTATGGGTGACGGTGGATGTGCATCCCCGCCACAGACGTGAGGGGATCGCATCGGCGCTGATTGCCCAGGCGCTCCGACTTCGACCGAGTCATCGGCCGTTCGCCATCAAAGCCGCGGCTGGCTCCACCACTGCGGCCTTGTTCGAATCGATGGGTGCACGACCATATCAATCGTGTCCCCCGGCGATAGTTGTGGCGCAGCGGAGCGCGATGACCGCTAGACCAGACATGGAGATCGGGTCCACCCTTCGGATTGACACCCTGGTTGACGCTTTCGTCGACATGTACGAGTGGGTTCATCAATCCTGGTCACCGATATCGTCGCGGCGACGTGCCCGGGAGATATTCGAGCCTGACCTGGCCGAGACGTTAGATCTCGAGTTGTCTTCATTCGTCGTGGACGACGATCGAAAGATCCTTGCAGGAGCCTGGGTTTTCCGCCCGGAGACGCCGGGGAAGTCGCCTGAGGGTGTGGCCGAATCGACGACCCCCACATTGGTTGAGGGAGTGTCACTCGTTGACGCGGCGGTGAGGAATTCGCTGTCACGTGCAGCGATCCGGGGCGAGCGAGCGATTCAGTTCGACTGCCATGACTCCGATCCGCATATGCGTGAGGTTCTCAGCGGACTAAGCGGAGTCTCTGGAACTCAAACCCTATTGCTCGAACTGGACTAGCGACTCCTGGAGCCGACAGAGCCACGGCGGGACGACCCAGGGCCGACCGTAGCGTCTTCTGCCGAACGCGCCCGCCACCAGCGCATGGACAGCAGCGAGGAGAGGGCAGCGCCGAGCGCGTTGACGATCACGTCGTCGATCGAGGCGACACGGCCGAGCTGCAGAGCGAATTGCAGCGTTTCCAGGATCGCCGAGAGTCCCGCCGCGGTGAGCGCGACGACGATGAAGACCGCGGCCGGGGGAGCGAGACGGAACCTGATGGGCAGACAGAAGCCCAGCGCGGCGAACACCAGGAGGTTGCCGACAACCTGAACGACCGTGTCCTGGCCGCCCACCACGCCGGCGAGGTCGCGGAACGGCACGAGTTGCAGGCCGCCCTCGCCGCTGGTCGGGGTCGTGATCATCCAGATCCACGGGAGAGTGCCGACAGCGAGTCCGACCTCCGCCGCGGAGGATCGCCATGCCCAGCGTGAGCCCCATCCGGCAGCCACGCGGCGACGGGCAAGAAGGACCACCGCAAGAGCGCCGAGCGGGATGCCGCCGAGCAGCGTCACCAGGATGACGCCACCGAACCGATCGGCGATCGTCGCCATTCATCGCCCTCTCGTCTGAATCGCCCTCACTTTAGCGGGTCGCGATGAACGGCACCCTGCGCACCCATTTCCGAAATGCAGGCACTGCGGCACGGCGTGCCGTGCAGGGCGTCTGTACCGCGGCGTGTGGAGCCGTGCTGCCTGCATTTCGGAAGGGGGACCATCACGGCGGCGGGGTGCGGACTGCGGCGGGGTGACTGTGCCCAGTGGCGGCTACGGGACCAGCAGCTCGCGCAGCTCCCCGAGCACGCGGTCGGCGCCCAACGGACCGAGGCCGAGGAACCAGGTTCCGTCGTCCACCGGCTTCGCGTGCTTCGCCTTCACCGCGGCCAGGGTCGGCCAGACCGGTCCGTCGAGCACCTGCTGCTCGGCGGTCGCCTCCGGCGTGCCGTAGCTGCTGTAGAAGATGCGGTCCGCGTCTGCCTGCTGCACGTTCTCCGGCGAGATCTCGACGGCCAGATCGTCGATGTCCTGGATCTGCGGGCGGGGGAGGCCGACATCCGTCATGATCACGCCGATGAAGGACTTGTTGCCGTAGAGCCGCGTCTTGCCCGGCAGGAAGCGGAGCAGGGAGATGGTCGGGTCGCCCGTGATGTCTGCGCGCAGCTTCTCGGCCTTCGCCGTGTACGCGTTGAGGATGCCCTCCGCCTTGGTCTCCTCGCCGAGGGCGGCTCCCGCGAGCAGGAAGTTCTCCTTCCACGGAAAACCGGGACGGATGCTGAACACGGTCGGCGCGATCGCCGACAGCTGGGGGTAGAGCTTGTCGGCGCGCAGCTGGCTGCCCAGGATGAGGTCGGGCTTCAGTGCCGCGATCGCCTCGAGGTTGAGCTCCTGGATGTTGCCCACCGTCGCCACACCCTTCACCTTCTTGGCCAGGTAGGTGGGCGTGGGGCTGGCGCCGTCGGTGGTCGGGATGCCGACCGGGATGATGCCGAGGGCGATCACCTCATCGAGTTCGCCCGTGTCGAGCACGACGACGCGCTTCGGCTTCTTCGCCAGCTCCGTGCTGCCGTCGGCGTGCGTGATGGTGCGCGGGAAGACTCCGGGCTTCGCGTCGGTGCCGAGCTTCGCGGTCTCCTCATCGGCGGTCGAGAACTTCGCCCCACCGGTCGCCACATCGCTGTTGCCAGCACCGGAGCCGGATTTCGGCCGGTCTTCGACAGCGGAGCAGCCGGCGAGAAGGCCGACGACGGCGGTGGCGGCGACCAGCACGGTGAGGGCCGAGCGGAGGCGACGGGGGCGTGACGGTAGGAGAGAAGAAGACTGAGGCATAAGGTGAGGCTATCCTAAGAACGTGGCCACGATACTCACCCCGACAGAGCTGACGGGTGGTCTCCGTGGGGGCTGGCGTCGCACGGCGACAGTGCTTGCCGCGCTTCTCGTGGCACTCCTGCTCGCGACCCTCGCGAGCATCCTGATCGGTGCCAGACCGATCGCCCTCGACACCGTTGCGCGGTCGCTGCTGTCGCCGACGGATGCCCTGCGCACGACGGCGGACTACGGCATCGTCACCGGCCAGCGCCTTCCCCGCACGCTGATCGCGATTCTCGTCGGTGCGGCCCTCGGCGCCTCGGGGCTGCTGATGCAGACGGTCACCCGCAACCCCCTCGCCGACCCTGGAATCCTCGGCGTCAACGCCGGCGCGGCCGTCGCGATCGCCGTGGCGGTCGGTTTTCTGGGGGTAACCGCACCGTCCGGTTACATCTGGTTCGGCCTTCTCGGCGCGGCCATCGCGTCTGCCGCGGTGTACATCTTCGGCTCGGGGCGAGGCCGCCGTATCGACCCGCTCACCATGACCCTCTCGGGGGTCGCCCTCACCGCCGTGCTCAGCGGTGCCACCGCGATCATCGGCCAGCTGAAGCCCCAGTCCTTCGACCAGCTGCGCTCCTGGAACGCGGGCTCGTTGCAGGGTCGCGGCTTCGACGTGCTGCTGGTGGCGCTGCCGTTCATCGTGGCGGGGCTGGTCGTCGCCGTGCTCTGCAGCCGGTCGCTCGGCCTGCTCGCCCTCGGCGACGACGTGGCCGGCGGGCTCGGCGTGCAGCTCGGCCGCACCCGGCTGGCCACCCTCGTGGCGGTGCTGCTGCTCTGCGGTGCGGCGACCGCGGCCGCCGGCCCGATCGGCTTCGTCGGGCTCATGGTGCCGCACGCGGCGAGACGGATGCTCGGCGCAGCCGCCCCGGCGACCGTCGTCTCCGTCTGCGCTCTGCTCGGCGCCCTGCTCCTGACCGTCGCCGACGTGCTCGGTCGGGTGCTCTACTCGGGCGAACTGCCCGCGGGCGTCGTCGTCGCCTTCGTCGGAGCCCCGGTGCTCGTGCTGCTCGCACGGTCGCCGCGGTTGCGTGAGCTGTGACTGTCACGGCGGGGGCGCGCCCGAGCGCGGAGCTACGCGCCAGCCTGCGCAGACGGGAGGGCGTCGTCATCCTGAGTCTGATCGCGGCGGTGCTGGTCGTCGCGGTCATCGCCCTGCTGACCGGCGCCTTCGCGGCCGACCCCGGACGGGTTCTGCTCTCGCTGGTCGGCGCGGGCGACCCGGGTACGCGGACGGTGGTGCAGCAACTGCGGCTGCCACGGATCGTGGCGGCGATCGTGTTCGGCGGTGGGCTGGCGGTGAGCGGGGGGATGTTCCAGCTGCTCACCCGCAACCCGCTCGGCAGCCCCGACGTGGTCGGGTTCACCTCCGGCGCCTTCACCGGTGCGCTGGTCGCGATCGTGACGGTCGGCGGCGGGGTCGGGGCGACGCTGGTCGGCTCGTTGCTCGGCGGTGCCGTCGCCGCGACTCTCGTCTACGCGCTCGGCGGTCACGGCGGTCGCACCCGGCTGCTCGTGGTGGGGATCGGTATCGGCGCCATGTTCACGGCGGTCAATCACTGGCTCATCCTCACTGCCGACCTCGACACCGCTCTCGCCGCAGCGGTCTGGGGTGCCGGCACTCTCAACGGCCTCACCTGGGCGCAGGTTCTGCCCACGAGCGCGATCGTGCTGCTGCTGCTCGTGGTCGCGTCGGCGGGTTCGGGTCGGGCGCGCATGCTCGAACTCGGGGACGACGTCGCCACGGTGTTGGGGGTGCCGCTCGGCCGCACCAAGCTCGGCATGGTGGCCGTCGCGATCGCGCTCACCGGCGCGGTCACCGCGGTCGCCGGGCCGATCGCCTTCATCGCGCTGGCCGCCCCGCACCTCACCAGGCGACTGCTGCCGGAGCGCACCCCGCTGCTGGCGACGGCACTCATGGGGGCGCTTCTGTTGCTGGCGAGCGACACCCTCGCGAGCCGCCTGTTCTCGCCGGTGCAGCTGCCGGCGGGCATGGTCACGATCTGCCTGGGCGGTGCCTATCTGCTCTGGCTGCTCGGTCGCCGCGCCCGCCTCGGCTGATGCCGCCGCCGCCGGGTCTGCGCTCAGACACGGCAGCGTAAACTAGCCAGCGTTGCCGTCTCAGAAAGAGGATTCGTGGCTCCGACGCAGGACAACGCAGAACAGCGGGCCGCCTACTGGCCGGTCGCTGTCGCCCGCGCCATCCCCGCCGCCGGTCTGGCGCTGTGGATCACCTTCTCTGCCGACCATTCCGCGCTCTTCGGCCTGCTCGTCTTCGGCGTCTACGGCATCGTCGCCGGCCTCGTTCTCGGCCTGTTCGCCTGGCTGCGCCTCGGCGGCAGCGGGGCGCGCACACTGTTTCTGGTGCAGGCGGCTGTCGGCATCGTCGTCGGCATCGTCGCGCTGATCACGGATGCCGTGGTCGCCTCCTCCGGAGCCCCGCACGCGGGCGTCTCCTTCTTCTTCGTCCTCCTGGTGATCTACTTCGCGATCACCGGTGCTCTGGAGCTGTACAGCGGCTACCGCACCCGGCGTCGTTATGTGGCCTCGACCGACTGGTTCGCTGTCGGGGGTCTCGGCGCGATCGCCGCGATCGTCTTCGTCGCCATCCCCCCGGGGTACAGCCAGTCGTTCACCGGTCCCGATCACGTGCTGCGAGTGCTCGACTCTGCCGTGGTCGCCGTCGGTCTGCTCGGGGCCTACGGTGCCATCAGCGCCGTCTACCTTCTTATCGCCGGGCTCTCCGCCAAGTGGGGAACACAGTCGGCCGCCACCATCGTCGCCGAGGCGACCCCGATCGAAGACGAGAAGCACGCGTGAGCACCACCCCGGGTTCCGACGGAACCGACCCGAAGCCGACCCCTGCCGAGCAGCATCCGATCGCGCCGACACGGCGGGAGCGCCTGCGCCCGGTCGAGTTTCTGGTCATGGCCGCGATCATCGCGGTGTTCGTCGGCCTCGTGGTGTTCGGCAGCACGCGGCAGTTAGAGCTCGCGCTCGTCTTCTTCGGGGTCGCGTTCATCGTGTCGCTCGTCGTGATCGCGATGCTGGCGCTGGCCGTGAAGCCGGATGACGCCGAGCAGCAGGACCTCGACGAGCAGAACCACGAGCACGGCGGTTCCGCGCACTAGTTCACTCGCGCCCGCAGTGTCTCGGCGGGCGCCGGGATGGTTCGCGAGCGCTGGAACGGTTCCGGGCCCGATCGTGCGGGCCCGGACATCCGTTCACTCGCTGAGGTAGTCGACCAGTGGGCTGGCCAAACCGACGTATGTCTCGGGGCTCAGGGCGATGAGGCGTGCCTTCGCATCGGCGCCGATGTCGAGACCCTCGACGAACGCGCGCAACTCGACCGGGCCGACCCGGCGCCCGCGGGTGAGCTCTTTGAGCATCGCGTAGGGGTCGGCGATCGAGCTGCGCCCGGCGGTGACCTCCGCGCGGATCACCGTCTGTATCGCCTCGCCGAGCACCTCCCAGTTGTTCGACAGGTCTTCGGCGAGGCGCTCGCTGTTCACGTCGATCTCGCCGAGACCGCGCTGGATGTTGTCGAGCGCGAGCAGGGAGTGACCGAAGGCGACACCGATGTTGCGTTGCGTCGTGGAGTCGGTGAGGTCGCGCTGCAGGCGTGAGGTGACCAGGGTGGAGGCGAGCGAGTCGAGCAGCGCGCTGGAGAGCTCGAGGTTGGCCTCGGCGTTCTCGAACCGGATCGGGTTGATCTTGTGCGGCATGGTCGAGGAGCCGGTGGCGCCGGCCTGGGGAATCTGGGTGAAGTAGCCCATCGAGATGTAGGACCAGACATCCGTTGCCAGGTTGTGCAGCACGCGGTTGAAGTGGCTGATCCGCTGGTACAGCTCTGCCTGCCAGTCGTGCGGCTCGATCTGGGTGGTGAGCGGGTTCCAGTCCAGGCCGAGCGAGGTGACGAATTCGCGCGAGATCGCCGGCCAGTCGAGGTCGGGGTCAGCAACGACATGGGCGGAGAAGGTGCCGGTGGCGCCGCTGAACTTGCCGAGGTAGTCGACGGCCTCGATCTGCTTCAGGATGCGCTGCAGGCGGCCGACGAAGACCGCGAATTCCTTGCCGACGGTGGTCGGGGTGGCCGGCTGCCCGTGCGTGTGTGCGAGCATGGCCTCGTCGCGGTGCGCGATCGCGCGCTCGTGCAGGGCAGCGATCAGGGACCGGGCCTTGGGCAGCCAGACCTGTTCGACCGCGGCGCGGACGATGAGGGCGTAAGACAGGTTGTTGATGTCTTCGCTGGTGGCGGCGAAGTGGGTCAGCTCGGCCACATCATTCAGGCCCAGGGTCGCCAGCGCGTTGCGCACGTAGTACTCGACGGCCTTGACGTCGTGGCGGGTGGTGGCCTCGAGGGTGGCGAGCTGGTCGATGCTGTCCTGGTCGAAATCAGTGACCAGGTCGCGGAGGGCGCCGACCTGCTCGGCGGTCAGACGGTGCGAGCCGAAGTGCTCGTGATCGGTGAGGTAGATCAGCCACTCGACCTCGACCTGTACACGGGCGCGGTTCAGACCGGCCTCGGAGAGATGTTCGCCGAGGCCCGCGACAGTGGCGCGGTAGCGGCCGTCGAGGGGGCTGAGGGGTTGTTCGGGCAGTGGGCTCATGAGACTCCCTGTCGGATTCCTGGTTCGATTTGCCGGAACAGCGCGGCGCTGGACCGTTCGATCATGCCGAGCACGCTGTCGAACATCGCGGCGTCGGAGTAGTAGGGATCGGGCACGTCGACCTGCCCGGCCTGTTCGTGGTCGAAGCTGAGCAGCATCTGCACCTTGCCGCGATCCTGTTCTGTGGTGGCCCAGGAGCGGATCGTGCGCTCCTGGCTGCGATCGAAGACCACGACGAGATCGAGGTTGTCGAACCACTCGGGATCGAACTGCCGGGCACGATGGCGCGACCCGTCGTAGCCGTGCGAGCTCAGGGCGGCGATGGTGCGGCTGTCGGAGTGCTCGCCCACGTGCCAGTCGCCGGTGCCCGCGGACATCACCGTGACGGCTCCCTCATAGCCTGCCTTTTTCACCAGATCGAGAAAGACGACCTCTGCCATCGGCGAGCGGCAGATGTTGCCGGTGCAGACGAAGCAGATTCGAAAGAGAGCCGATCCGTCGAGGGCGCGGTCGAAGCTCATTGCTTCATTGTCGCGCAGAATCGCGGCGGCGCCGCATCCAGTCCTCCCCAGACGGATGCCGGGGTGCGGAATCCACGGATCGGCAGCTCCCGGGGTGACGCGCCCGCATCTCGCCCAGGATGGTCGTCACGAATACGACACCCGGGTCACGAGAAGGAGCGGTGATGCACACGACAGCGACCACGGCGCCGGCGGGAGCGTTGGTCGACCCGGCCTTCCTCCACGCCCTGGAGAACCAGCAGCGTCGGTTGCGCGCGGTAATCGAGCGGGTCGATCAGGTGCGTGGCACGGTTCCCCTGCCGCAGCCCGGTATCTGGCGGGGGCCGGCGCACAGCCTCTACGCCTCCTCCGTCGAGACCCTGGCGGGCGAGTTCGGCACCATCCGGGCGCGGCTGGAGGGGGCGCTCGCTGCGACCCGCACGGCGGTGTCCATCGCGGCGAACCAGGGCTGACCACCATGCTCGGGAACGTCTCGATGACGACGGGCGACGGTGGCGGGCATCCGCTCATCATCAGCGGTGGCGGGTCGATCGCGGTCGGCACCGATGAGCTCTTCGCAGCGTCCAGTGCGCTGCGGTCGGTGTCGATCGAACTCGGCATCTGCCTGCGCGAGCTCTCGGCGATCGATGGGCTCGTAGAGACCGGGCGGGCGCCGCGTGCGCAGGGCTCCGTGCTGCTGGCGGAGCACGCCATCCGTGATGCGCTCGGCCTGCTCGCGCGGGCGCGCAACACGGCCGACGGATTGCACACCGCCCTCGATCGGTCGGCGGACGCCTACGGCCTGGCGGAGCGGGTCGCCGAACGACTGAGCGGTGAGATCGCGGCCCGGATCGGGTATGGGTTGGGCTTCTTCCTGCCCACGATCGCCATCGGAGCCCTGCCCGGCCTGCTCGGGCTGGCCGGCATCGCCCTGCCCGGTGTTGTCGCTTTCACGCTGCTGCCGGCGGACCAGCGGTCGGAGCTGACCGCGGCGCTGCGGGGCTGGCTGCAGGAGAACAAGGGCGTGCTCAGCGATCCGCTCTTCGCCTCTTTCGTGCGCCACGCGGTGATGAGCGTCGACGACGTGGGGGCCGGCATTCTTCATGCACCTCCGGAACTTGCCGGCATGCTCGGCCTGCTCGGAATCACGGGGGTTGCCGCCTCGTCGATGTCGATCGTCGGCGCCGGCCGCGGCGTCGGCCTGCTCGCCGAGACGCCGGTACGCACGGAACGGGTCGCGACAGTGCCCCTCGCGGGCGTCCCGACCGGGTGGGATGACCGCGCCGCTCGCATCCCGCGAGGCGAGGCCCAGGTGCGCATCGATCGCTACACCGTCGGCGGCCAACCCGACCGCTTCGAGGTCTTCGTGAGCGGCACGAAAGACTTCTCGTTCGGCGGCGGTGCGGAACCCTGGGACATGACCAGCAACCTGAACGGCATCGCCTCCGGTGATGCCGGCTCGGTGCGCGCGGTCGAGCAGGCGATGGCCGAGGCGGGGATCACGGCGGAGAATCCGGTGATGATCACCGGGCACTCTCAGGGCGGCCTCGTCGCCGCGCTCGTGGCGAGCTCAGGCGACTACGACGTGCGCGGGCTCTACACGCTGGGCGCTCCAGCCGCGGATGTCTCGGTGCCGCACGATGTGCCGTGGATCGCGGTCGAGCACACCGGCGACATCGTGCCGGCCACCGCCGGCGAGTGGATCTCCTCCGACCCGGTGCTGGTGCGGCGCGACGTCACCGGCCTGCCGGCGGCGACCTCGGACCAGTACTTTCCGGCGCACATGCTGCCCGCCTACCGCGACACCGCCATGCTGCTCGACGGCGCGACCGAGGGACGGGTGCTGGAGGTGCATCGCCGGTTCGCCGACTTCACCGAGACGGCGACCCCGGTCAGTTCGACGACCTACCGCTCCGTTCGCACCACGCCGGTGGGTGGGTGAGGTGCGGGGTGCTCAGTTCCCGACGCGCATGAAGGGGCGCAGGATGAGCCCGATGATCCAGCTGAACACACCGAGTACGAGGGCACCGAGCACTCCCCACCAGAAGCTCTCGACCCGCAGCCCGAAACCGATGATGGTGGAGATGCCGCTGACCAGTAGGAGGAGCAGGCCGTTGACGATGAAGGAGATGAGTCCGAGGGTGATGATGTAGAGGGGCAGGGCGACGACGCGGATGATGCCGCCGATCACGCCGTTCACGATGCCGAAGATCAGGGCCACAAGCAGGTAGGTGAAGATCGTGGGGGCGACCCCGTCCTCCCACGGTACGACCGTCACTCCCGCGACGATCAGGGTGGTCAGCCACAGCGCCACGGCGTTGATGATCAAGCGAACAAGGAATCGGGTCATGCGACCACTATGCCCGCCTCCCGACAGCACGGCAACGAGGGCCCCATAAGCTGGAGGGTATGACTGCAGATCGCCAGCCCCCCGTGCGCCTCCGCCCGGAGATCGTGGCGCTCGCCGCATACAAACAGGGCAAACCCGCCGCCGACGACGCGTTCAAGCTCTCGTCGAACGAGAATCCCTTCGAACCGCTCGATGCCGTGCGGGAGGCGATCGCGTCGTCTCCCATCAACCGCTACCCGGATGCGTCCGGGCTCGTCGTGCGCACCCGCCTCGCCGAGCGGTTCGGGGTCGGCCTCGCCGAGGTGCACCTCGGTGCGGGCTCCGTATCGATCCTCTCCCAGCTCATCCAGGCCGCGGCGGTGCCGGGCGACGAGGTGCTCTACGCCTGGCGCTCATTCGAGGCCTATCCCGGGCTCGTCGCCGTCGCCGGCGCGACTAGCGTGCAGGTACCGATCCAGGCAGACGGTCGGCACGACCTCGACGCCATGGCCGCCGCCCTCACCGAGCGCACCCGGGTGGTCATCGTCTGCTCGCCGAACAACCCGACCGGGTCGATCGTCACCGCGCAGGAGTTCGAGCAGTTCATGGAACTCGTGCCCCTCGATGTGCTGGTGGTGCTGGACGAGGCCTACATCGAGTTCGTCACCGACAGCGCGGTCGTCAACGGGCGCACTCTCACCGGGCGCTACCCCAACCTCGTCGTTCTGCGTACTTTCTCGAAGGCCTACGGACTCGCGGGGCTGCGTATCGGCTACGCCGTCGGCCCCGAGTACATTCTCAACGCCGCCCGCAGCACCGCGATCCCACTCTCCGTCACCGATCAGGCGCAGCTCGCGGCGCTCGCGTCGCTCGATCACGAGGACGAGTTGTTCGAGCGTGTGCACGCCCTCGCGCTGCTCCGGGACGAGATCTGGAACGCGCTCCGCGAGCAGGGTTGGGACAGTCCGAGGCCGCACGGCAACTTCATCTGGCTCGAGACCAAACACTTCACCGAGCGCGCAGCCGAGATTTTCACCGAGCATGGAATCGTGGCGCGCGCGCTCGGTGCCGACGGCATCCGCATCTCCATCGGAGAGAAAGAGTCTGTGGCTTCTCTCCTAAAGGCTTCGGAAGAGGTTGTTCGTTCTCTACCAAGTACGCTCGAAAACCCCGGGCTAGATTAGAAACTCGGCGCCAGCTCGGCGGCACGACCGCCCACCCTTCTCGCGAAGGCCGATCCAGGACTGCGAGGTCTCCGTGGCAGACGAAACACTCACGAACGATGCATCGATGGTGCAACTCCTCTCTCCCGACGGTGTGCTCCAGACCGGCGGCGTCGCTGCCGAGTACCTGCCCTACATCGAGGCTCTGAGCGACGACGACCTGGGTCAGTTCCACCGCGACATGGTGGTGACCCGCCGCTTCGACCTCGAAGCGACCAACCTGCAGCGCCAGGGCCAGCTCGCCCTATGGCCACCGAGCCACGGCCAGGAGGCCGCGCAGGTCGGCTCGGCGCGCGCCACTCGCCGCCAGGACCACATCTTCCCGTCGTATCGCGAGCACTCGGTCGCGATGATCCGCGGCCTCGACGTGTTCGAAATCGTCAAGATCATGCGCGGCACCACCAACGGCGGCTGGAACCCGGCCGATCACGGCAACTTCCACCTCTACACGCTGGTGCTCGGGTCGCAGGCCCTGCACGCCACCGGCTATGCGATGGGCGTCACGCTCGATGGCGCGACCGGTACCGGCGACGTGGACCGGGACGAGGCGGTCATCGTCTACTTCGGCGACGGTTCCACCAGCCAGGGGGACGTCAGCGAGGCCTTCGTCTTCGCCGCCAGCTTCCAGGCCCCCGAGGTCTTCTTCCTGCAGAACAACCAGTGGGCGATCTCCGTGCCGGTGAGCGTGCAGTCACGAATCCCGCTGTTCCAGCGCTCGATCGGCTTCGGCATCCCGGGCATCCAGATCGACGGCAACGACGTGCTTGCCAGCTACGCCGTCACCCGTAAGAACCTCGACGACGCCCGCAGCGGCGGCGGCCCCCGCCTGATCGAGGCTTTCACCTACCGCATCGGCGCGCACACGACCAGCGACGACCCCACCAAGTACCGCGAGAGTGGAGTCGTCGCCGACTGGGTACTCAAAGACCCGATCACGCGCTTCGAGAAGTTCCTGCGCAGCCGCGGGGCCGACGACGCGTTCTTCGCTCGGATCGATACCGAAGCGGATGACTTCGCCGCCGATCTGCGTCACCGCACGGTCGACCTGCCGATCCCTGACAGCGACAAGATCTTCGACAACGTCTATTCGGAGCCGCACCCGGTCATGGCGGAGCAGAAGCAGTGGCTGGCCGACTACGAGGCGTCGTTCGGAGGAGAGGCGTGACCATTACCGACACCACCGCCACTACCGACATCGGGACGACCACGGAGCTGCCGCTCGTCAAGGCGCTCAACGCCGGACTCAAGAAGGCCCTGCAGGACGACCCCAAGGTGCTGCTGATGGGCGAGGACATCGGCCCACTCGGCGGGGTCTTCCGGGTGACCGAGGGACTGCAGGCCGAGTTCGGCACGAACCGGGTCTTCGACACCCCACTTGCCGAGTCCGGCATCGTCGGCACCGCCGTCGGCCTCGCCATGCGCGGCTACCGCCCGGTCTGCGAGATCCAGTTCGACGGCTTCATCTTCCCGGCCTTCGACCAGATCACCACCCAGCTGGCGAAGTTGACCAGTCGGCATGAGGGTCTGCTGTCGATGCCCGTCGTCATCCGGGTGCCGTACGGCGGCCACATCGGCGCCGTCGAGCACCACCAGGAGAGCCCGGAGGCGTACTTCGCGCACACCCCCGGCCTGCGCCTGGTGAGCCCGAGCACCCCGAACGACGCCTACTGGATGATCCAGGAGGCGATTGCCTCGAACGACCCGGTGCTGTTCTTCGAACCGAAGAGCCGCTACTGGCACAAGGGGCCCGTCGACTTCGGCGCATCCGCGGTGCCACTGCACAGCAGTCGCGTCGTGCGCACCGGTACCGAGGTCACCGTCATCGGGCACGGTGCCATGGTCAACGTGCTGCTGCAGGCGGCGGAGCTCGCCGAATCGGAGGGCACCAGCATCGAGGTCATCGATCTCCGCTCGCTCTCGCCGATCGACTACGCGCCGATCGTCGCCTCCGCGCAGAAGACCGGCCGGGTCGTCGTCGCCTCCGAGGCGCCAGGGTTCGCGAGCATCTCCTCCGAGATCGCGGCGACCATCACCGAGAAGGCCTTCTACTCGCTGGAGGCACCGGTTCTGCGCGTCACCGCCTTCGACACCCCCTTCCCCCCGGCGAAGCTGGAGAGCACCTACCTCCCGGACGCCGATCGCGTGCTCGAAGCGGTCGACCGCGCCCTCGCCTACTAGACCTCTCGCCCACCCCGGGCACCAAGGAGCATCGTGAGCACCTCAGAATTCCCCCTGCCGGATGTCGGCGAAGGTCTGACCGAGGCCGAGATCGTGTCCTGGCGCGTGAAGGCCGGAGACACGGTCGTCATCAATCAGGTCCTGGTCGAGATCGAGACGGCCAAGTCGCTCGTGGAGCTGCCCTCGCCGTTCGAGGGCACCGTCACGGCCCTGCTCGTGCAGGAGGGGCAGACCGTCGACGTCGGCACCCCGATCATCTCGGTCGCCTCGGGCGACGGTGCACCGATCGCCGCGAGCCTGGGCGGCGACCCCGACGAGACTCCGGCGGCCGCGCTCGCCCTGTCCGCGGAGCAGGCGGATGACCGCCCCGGCGCCGTTCTCGTCGGCTACGGCATCAAGGGCGGAGTCACCTCGCGCCGTCACCGCGCGCCCGCGCAGGCGCCGGCGGAGATCGAAGGGGGCACCGCGCCCGCCGGGGCCCGCCCGCGGTCGGTGCCCGCGGCATCCGCGTCGACGATCATCGCCAAGCCGCCGATCCGCAAACTGGCCAAAGACCTCGGCGTGGATCTGGCCGAGGTGAACCCCACCGGGTTGGCCGGGGAGATCACCCGGGACGACGTCATCCGGCATGCCTCGCAGGCGAGCCTGTTTCACAACATCGAGACGCCGCCGTGGTCGGATGAGCGTGAGGAGCGCATCCCGGTGAAAGGTGTGCGCAAGGCGATCGCCACGGCGATGGTGTCGAGCGCCTTCACCGCGCCGCACGTGAGCCTGTTCGTCGACGTCGATGCGACCCGCACCATGGAGTTCGTCAAGCGGCTCAAGAACTCGCCCGACTTCGCCGGCGTGAAGGTCTCCCCGCTGCTCATCATGGCGAAGGCGATGATGTGGGCGGTGCGACGCAATCCCACGGTGAACGCGCAATGGACCGACAACGAGATCATCGTCAAGCACTACGTGAACTTCGGCATCGCCGCGGCGACCCCGCGCGGGCTCATCGTGCCGAACATCAAGGATGCGCAGGAGCTGTCGCTGCGCGAACTCGCCTCCGCGATCGAGCAGCTCACCATCACGGCCCGGGACGGCAAGACCCAGCCCGCCGACATGGCGGGCGGCACGATCACGGTGACGAACATCGGCGTCTTCGGCATGGACACCGGCACCCCGATCCTCAACCCGGGCGAGGTGGCGATCGTCGCCCTCGGCACGATCAAGCAGAAGCCGTGGGTGGTGGACGGTGAGGTGCGCTCGCGCTTCGTCACCACCCTCGGTGCGAGCTTCGATCACCGGATCGTGGACGGGGATGTCGCCAGCCGCTTCCTCGCCGACGTCGCCAGCGTGATCGAAGAGCCCGCACTGCTGCTCGACTAGCCGGCGGTCGGGCTGACCTCCTCGGGGTCAGCCGGGAGGTGCGACGGGATTCCTGCGCTACGCTAATGAGAACGACAATCATTAGTGATCTCTAGAGAGTTCCCCCCATGCGCGTGATCACCACCTCCGCGGTCCTTCTCAGCGCAGCCCTCGCTCTCACCGGGTGCGTGGCATCGACCCCGACCCAGCCGACCGGCGGCCCGATCCGCGTCGTCGCCTCCACCAATGCCTACGGTGACATCGCCCAGCAGATCGGCGGCGACGCCGTCACGGTCACCTCGCTCATCGACGACCCCTCGCAAGACCCGCACTCCTATTTGGCAGACGGCCAGGTGCAGCTCGCCCTCTCCAAGGCCCAGGTGGTGATCGAGAACGGGGGCGGCTACGACGACTTCGTCGACACCCTGCTGAAAGGTGTGAACAACAGGGATGCGACGGTGCTCAACGCGGCGGACATCTCCGGCATCGACCAGAACCCGAAACACGGTGAGTTCAATGAGCACCTCTGGTACGACTTTCCCGTGATGCAGAAGGTCGCCGAGAAGATCGCAGCGACACTCACCGCGATCGATGCCGGCAAGAAGGCCGTCTTCGCCGCGAACACTGCCGCCTTCGTCGACAAGCTCGCGACCCTCGAGAACACGCAGGCCACCGTCAAGGCGGCCCACGACGGGGTCGGTATAGCGATAACCGAGCCCGTGCCGCTGTACCTGACCGACGCGTGCGGGCTGATCAACAAGACACCAGAGAAGTTCAGCTCGGCCGTCGAGGAGGGAACGGATGTCTCACCGCTCGTGCTGCAGCGCACCCTCTCCCTCTTCTCCGATCACCGCGTGAAGCTGTTGGTCTACAACGAGCAGACCGAAGGGCCGGAGACCGAGTTGGTGCTCGCCGCGGCGAAGAAGGCCAGGGTCGCCGTCGTTCCGGTGACCGAGACGATGCCGACCGGAAAGAGCTACATCGGCTGGATGACCTCGAACCTCGCCGCCATCGCGACGGCGCTCGGCTGAGACGTGCCGAAGATCCCGATCCCGACGCCAGAGAGGCAACCATGACCGAGCCCGTGTTGAGCCTGCACCAGGCGACGCTGTCGTTCGGGGACCGAGAACTGTGGCGCAACCTCAATCTCGAGGTGATGCCGGGTGAATTCCTTGCCGTGCTCGGTCCGAACGGCACCGGTAAGACCAGCCTGCTGAAAACGATCCTCGGGCAGCAGAAGCTCAGCTCCGGGTCGATCGAGTTTCTCGGCGGCCCGGTGCACCGCGGTGACGAGCGCATCGGCTACATCCCGCAGCAGAAGCTGCTCGAGCAGGGAACGCCGCTTCGCGCTCGCGATCTCGTCGCCTTCGGGGTGAACGGAAACCGATGGGGGCTGCCGATCAACTCACGGGCGGTGCGCACGAAGGTTGCCGGCATCCTCGAATCCGTCGGGGCGAGCGACTACGCGAACGTGCCCGTTGCCACGCTGTCCGGCGGGGAACAGCAGCGGGTGCGGGTGGGCCAGTCGATCGCCGGCGACCCACGGCTGCTGCTCTGCGACGAGCCGCTGATCTCGCTGGACCTGAACCACCAGCGGCAGGTGAGCGAGCTGATCGACGAGCAGCGTAAACGCCTGAACACCGCGGTCGTGTTCGTCACCCACGACGTCAACCCGATCCTGCCGATGGTCGACCGTGTGCTGTACCTGGCGGGCGGCCGGTTCCGGGTGGGGACACCGGACGAGGTACTGCGCAGCGAGGTGCTCTCCTACATGTACGACACCCCGGTCGAGGTGATCCGCAGTCGCGGGCGCATCGTCGTGCTCGGCGCGCCGGAGGGCTACGGGGTGCACGACCATCTCGAGCATCACACCGCAAGTCCCGCGACGGAGGTGCCCGAATGAGCGGAGACATCTGGTCGCAGATCTTCGGCTTCGCGAACTACGGCGAGCTGCTCGTGCTTGTCCACAACTCGATCATCGCCGGAGCGATCCTCGGTGTCGTCGGCGGCCTCATCGGCCCCTTCGTGATGACCCGTGATCTTGCGTTCGCGGTGCACGGGGTCAGCGAGCTGAGCTTCGCCGGGGCATCCGCCGCCCTGCTGTTCGGGGTGAACGTCGTGACGGGGTCGATCGCCGGGTCGCTGCTCGCGGCGCTGCTCATCGGAGTCCTCGGGTCGCGGGCGCGGGAACGCAACTCGATCATCGCGGTGCTGATGCCGTTCGGTCTTGGCCTGGGCATCCTGTTCCTCGCCCTCTACAAGGGGCGCAGCGCCAACAAGTTCGGCCTGCTGACCGGGCAGATCGTGTCGGTCGACAACCCGCAGTTGCTGATGCTCGTGATCATCTCTCTAGTGGTCATCGCGGGGCTCATCTTCCTCTGGCGACCGCTGAGCTTCGCGAGTGTCGATGCGGATGTCGCGCGCGCGAAGGGACTGCCCGTCGCCGGCATCTCCATCGCCTTCATGGTGCTGCTCGGGCTTGCGACAGCGGTGTCGATCCAGATCGTCGGGGCACTGCTGGTGCTGTCGCTGCTGGTCACGCCGGCAGCCGCGGCGATGCGCGTCACCGCCTCGCCGTTCCTCACCCCGCTGCTGAGCGTGGTCTTCGCGGTGACCTCGGTGGTGGGGGGCATCCTGCTCGCCCTCGGTGGCGGCCTGCCGATCAGCCCGTACGTGACCACGATCTCCTTTCTCATCTACGTCGTCTGCCGCATCATCGGATCGCGCCAGCGCCGCAAGGGCAACAACGGGCGAGTCCTCCCCGCGCCGGCCGTCTCGACCATCGCGGGGGGTGGCCACCCGTGAAGAGGAACACCTGGCAACGAGAAGCCGTGCGCGAGGCGCTCGGCAGCAGCGACAACTTCGTCAGCGCGCAGAACCTGCACGCGGGGCTGAGGGACGCCGGATCACCGATCGGGCTCGCCACGGTGTACCGGGCACTCGCCGATCTGGCCAGCGAGGGGGAGGCGGATTCGCTGCAACAGGAGGGCGAGAGCCTCTACCGTGCCTGCACGCCGGGGCAGCATCACCATCATCTGATCTGCCGCAATTGTGGTCTGACCGTCGAGATCGAGGCGGACGAGGTGGAGCGCTGGGCGCAGTCGCTCGCCGCGCAGCATGGCTTCACCCAGGCGAACCACGTCGTCGACGTGTTCGGCCTGTGCGCAGAGTGCAGTGCGAGCGCCCGCTGAGGCACCCCGGTTAGAGTGTCGGCACGGTGCAGCGCGCATCGGATGTCCCGGAGGTGCTCCATGTCGACCCGTCGCCCGCTCGTCCTCCTGGCCTCGGCCGTGCTCGCCGTCACCACGCTCTCCGGCTGCAGTGCAATCGGCACCGTGAGCTCGGCCGCCTCGAAGGTGGAATCCTGCGCGGCGATCGCCGGCACGATGAGTGCTGCCAGCTCTGACATCGCAGCCAGCGTCGGCTCGATGACCAGCGATCCCGCCGCCGCGCTCGAGAAGTTGAAGACCGTGTCGGCCGGCTTCCACGAGTCCGTGGGAAAGCTCAAGAATGCCGACGTGAAGACGGCGGCAGAGACAGCGGATGCCTCGCTCACCGCCCTGGTCGACAAGGTCGGCGCCGCTGTGGCCGACCCCGCCACCGCGGACTCGGCCGCCCTACAGGCCGCTGCCACCACGGTCAGCGACGACTTCGTCGCGATCGGCGAGGTCTGCGCGCCGTAGGTGGTCAACCACCCCTTCCGGGTGCCGCTAGAGTCGTGTCAAATCTGACGAATCATTGACTCCTGGGGGAAGTTATCACCATGCTCCGCGCCCGCACGCTCCTGATCACCACTGCTGCAGTCACACTGCTCGCACTGAGCGGATGCTCCGCCGCAAGCGACTCCGGTTCGAAGCCGGCGACCACGAAGGCCGCGACCCACGCGCCCGCTGCACAGTCCACCGCCGCGGCCTGCTCGATCATGAAGGCCTCGATGGCCGACGCTTCCGCCGAGGTGCAGGGTGCGATGAGCACGGCCATGACCGACCCGGCGGGCGCGACGCAGAAGCTTCAGGCGCTCGCCACCGCGATGGAGTCGGGTCTGGAGAAGGTGACCAACGACAAGGCGCACGCTGCGTTCCAGAAGGCGGATGACTCCCTCACGGTCATGATCGACGCCGCGAACAAGGGCGTGGCCGACCCCGCATCCTTCGACATGACCGCGTATCAGGCGACCGTCGCCGACCTGCAGACCTCGTTCAGCGCGATCGGCGAGGTCTGCGCATGACGCAGGCAGAGCCGCAGGGCGACACCGCCCTGCCCGAGGCACCGCGCAAGCGCCCGAGTCGCGCGAGGGTCATCATCACGTTCGCCGTTGTTCTTGCCGTGATGGCTGCGGCATTCGTGGGAACGAACTGGTTCCTTCACCACAATCCCTTTGCCAGCGCCCACAGTGCTGACTGCGAGACCGTGAACGCGCGACTGCTCGATGTCGGTGCAGATGTACAGGAGGGCGTAGCGACCGCCGCGAGTGACCCGCAGAGCATGGTGGAGAAGTTGGAAGCGGCAACGGGAGCCATGGACGCGACGCTAGAGAAGCTCACCGACGCGGAGGTCAAGGCGGGACTGCGGCGAGCGGATGACTCCGTCAAAGCGCTTGCAGCAGATCTCACGTCGCTCATCGCCGACCCGACCGCGGGAGACGCGGCCGCGATGCAGAGCGAGATGCGCGAAATGACGGCCGCGTTCGAGGCCATGGGCACAGTCTGCAACTGAGCATGGTGGAAAACTGCACAGCAGTGCGACCGCGCGAGTCTTCACCAACGGCGCCTCGACGCGAAACGAAGCGCCGTTCGTGAAGACTCGACCGGGGGTGGCGACGAGAGCTCGGGCGGCAGGTCGCGGCGTGTTTGCTGAGTTCGCGGGCATCCCGTAGTATTGGACGCTGCTGCGCGAATCTCGCCAGCCATGTGCACGGATCCCCATGATTTTCTGCGGTGGATCGCGTGCGCCGACAAGAAACCTTGGGTAAACGGGCCCCTTCTCCGATAGAAGGGATCGGCCTGTTTACGGTAGATGGAGGACAACCATGGCCGCAGTGTGCCAGGTGACTGGAGCCGTTCCCGGCTTCGGACACAACATTTCGCACTCGCACCGACGCACCAACCGTCGGTTCGACCCGAACATCCAGAAGAAGTCGTACTACGTGCCTTCGCTCAAGCGCAACGTCACCCTGACGCTCAGCGCCAAGGGCATCAAGGTCATTGACGCACGCGGCATCGAGTCCGTCGTCAAGGACATTCTCGCGCGAGGAGTGAAGCTCTAATGGCAAAGTCACAGGACGTTCGTCCGATCATCAAGCTCCGCTCGACCGCGGGCACCGGTTACACCTACGTGACCAAGAAGAACCGTCGTAACGACCCAGACCGTCTGGTGCTGAAGAAGTACGACCCCATCGTGCGCCAGCACGTCGAATTCCGCGAGGAGCGCTAACCATGGCGAAGAAGAGCAAGATCGCTGCGAACGAGCAGCGCAAGATCATCGTCGCGCGCTACGCGACCAAGCGCCTGGAGCTGAAGAAGGCTCTCGTCGACCCAACCTCGACCGACGAGCAGCGCGAGGCCGCTCGCCTCGGCCTGCAGAAGCTTCCGCGCAATGCATCGCCGGTCCGCGTCCGCGGCCGCGACGCGATCGACGGTCGTCCGCGTGGTTTCCTCAGCCAGTTCGGCGTTTCCCGTGTACGCTTCCGCGATATGGCGCACCGGGGCGAATTGCCCGGAATCACCAAGTCAAGCTGGTAAATTACAGGCGGCTCGGGGGATAACTTCTCGGGGCCGTCCGATCCATGCACGCAGGTCTGTTCTCTTGAGCAGCAATGTATGTTCTGCAAAGCACAACGTCCGAGGAGGACTTCAATGGCTGACAAGTCACTTAACCGTACCGAGCTCGTCGCGGCAGTCGCCGCTCAGTCTGGCCAGAGCCAGGCCGCCGTCAACGGCGTCCTCGACGCTCTGTTCTCGACTCTCGCCACTTCGGTGAACGAGGGCACGAAGGTCACGATCCCGGGCTGGCTCGCAGTCGAGCGCACCCACCGTGCCGCTCGCGCCGGTCGCAACCCGTCCACGGGTGAGGCCATCGAGATCAAGGCCGGTTATGGCGTCAAGGTGAGCGCGGGCTCGAAGCTCAAGGCCGCCGCCAAGTAGTCCTACTCTGCAGTTCCGAAGGGGACGTCGACCGTCAGGTCGGCGTCCCCTTCGTCGTTTCCGCGACATCCGCTCTCGGCAAACTACCGGCGCCGCCTCGCTTACAGTGGATGTCGTGCCCAGGCTCGTGAAGATCGCCGGGCCAGCCATCCTGCTGGTCGTCGCTTTCCTGTCCCTGCTCTGGGCGCTCGCGTTCGGCGGTGCCGCGGCACCACAGGCAGTGTTCGACCCCGGCGCAGTCGTGCGTTTCGGGCTGCCCATCGCGACGATGCTCGGCAACCTCGGTGTCGCCCTCACCATCGGCGCCCTGGTGCTCGTCTGCTTCGCACTGAACAGCGGGCCGGAGTTCAACCGTGCGCTCGACATCGCGGCGGCGGCATCGGCCTTCTGGACGGTGGCGGCGGCGGCCACCGGGTTCCTCACCTTCCTCAGCCTCTCCGGCACTCCGGTCAGCTTCGACCAGGACTTCGGCTCTGTGCTCGGGCAGTTCCTCTCCGGTCAGCCCACCGGGCAGACCCTCGGGCCGTCGTGGCTGGCCACCGTGCTCATCGCCGCCGTCGTCACGGTGCTCTGCTTCGCCGTGCGCAATCGCACGGCGCTGCTGTTCGTCACGCTGCTCGCGATCGCCGGACTGGTGCCGGCCACGCTGCAGGGCCACTCGGGCGATGCCGCCGGTCATGACGCGGCAACCAGTTCGCTCGGCCTGCACCTGGTCTTCGCCTCGATCTGGCTCGGGGGGCTCGTCACCATCGTGCTGTTGCGCTCGACGCTCGGCGGTGGTCGACTCGGGCAGGTACTCGGGCGCTATTCCACCCTCGCGATCATCTGCTTCATCGTGGTGGCCGCCTCCGGCTACGTGAATGCGGCCCTGCGTGTCGGGACCTTGCCGCAGCTGCTCACGCCCTACGGCATCCTGGTGCTGATCAAGGTGCTGGCGCTGTTGGTGCTCGGGCTCTTCGGTCTGGTCCAGCGCACGGTGCTGGTGAAGAAGCTGCAGACGACGAAGGGTTCCGGCAACGGGTTCTTCTGGTGGCTCGTCGCGGCGGAGCTCGGCTTCATGGGGCTTGCCTCGGGTGTCGCCGCCGCCCTGGCGAAGACCGCGACGCCCGTCGCTCAGACCCGGGGTGGGACGTCGCCCGCGTGGGTGCTGACCAGCGGGCCGCTGCCGCCCGAACTCACCTTCGCCCGCTACTTCACCACCTGGAACTTCGACCTGATCTGGGTGCTGGTCTGCGCCTTTCTCGCCTTCTTCTACATTGCCGGGGTCTGGCGGCTGCACCGGCGCGGTGACCACTGGCCCTGGTATCGCACCGTGCTGTGGCTCGCGGGTCTCGCCCTGCTGTTCTTCGTCACCAATGGCGGCATCAACGCCTACGAGAAGTACCTCTTCAGTGCTCACATGCTCGGGCACATGCTGCTCGGCATGATGATCCCGGTGCTGCTGGCACCCGCCGCGCCGATCACCCTCGCGCTGCGTGCCATCCGCAAACGCATCGACGGCAGCCGGGGGCCGCGCGAGTGGATCATGATCGTGGTGCATGCTCCGATTTCGAAGCTGCTCACCAACCCGATCATCACCGCGGTCATCTTCGTCGGCTCGCTCTGGGCGTTCTACTACTCGCCGCTGTTCGGCTGGGCGACCGTCGATCACATCGGTCACGAGTGGATGACCCTGCACTTCCTCATCGCGGGTTACCTGTTCGTGCAGTCGCTGATTGGTGTCGACCCTGTGCCGTTCCGGGCCTCGTACCCGATGCGTCTACTGACGCTGTTGGCGACGATGGCCTTCCATGCCTTCTTCGGACTCGCGCTCACCACCGGCACCGGGCTGCTGCTCGCGAACTGGTACGGCGCCATGGGCCGCACCTGGGGCCTGAGTGCGATCGCCGACCAGCAGGCGGGCGGAGCGATCGCGTGGAGTGTGGGCGAGATCCCGACCGTCATTCTGGCGATCACCGTGGCGATCATGTGGAGTCGCAGCGATGACCGCGAGGCGAAACGGCTCGATCGCAAGGCCGACCGCGACGGCGATCGGGAACTCGAGGAGTACAACCGGATGCTGCAGGACCGTGCGCGGGACGGCGCGCCTCGGCCCTAGCTGCTCGCCCTAATACTGCGCGGTGATCTGCAGGCTGCCGTCCCTGGCGATGAGGATCGCATAGGAGACGGTGAACGGAACGTCCTGATCGAAGGTCGAGACGGAACCGTCGAAGATCGACTTGACCGTCACCGTCAGGTGCGCGGTGCCCGGGACGGCCGGCACCGTCCAGTTGCCGATTCCCGGGGCCGGGTCGATCACGACGACCGGGGACTTCACCATCGACCAGGTCGGAGTGTCCTGAACCCGGTCGCGGATCTGCTGACCCATCGGGCAGCCGGTGGGCTGCAGCACTTTCTGCTTCACGCAGCCGGCCAAATGCTCATCGAGCTGTTTCTGCACCGCCGTCACAAAAGCCGCACTGGCCCGCACCGCCACCACGGCAGGAGTCACGGCACTCGGGGTGTCGACGAGGGCGACCGTCGAGGCGGCGGTGAGATAGCGCGACTCGTGAGTGAGTCGCACCGCTGCCGGCGTGAGCACGAGGTAGGTGCCGTCGCCGTTCTTCGGATTCTCGGGGAGCCCGTTCGCCACGAAACTTGACGCGTGGTCGACCGTGACGTGGAGTGCGCTCATCGGGGTGATGGCGAAGCGCCAGGCAGAGAACAGGCCGAGGCGGGTTCCGTCTCTGCGCACGGCGAAGGTCGAAGTGCCGGGGGTGTCGCCCAGCTGGTACGACACGGTGACCCGGTGGGCGCCGGTGGAGGTCGTGGCGTCGGAGACGACACGGACCTCGGTCAGCTCGGCCAGGGCATCCGCTCGCAGCAGCGCGCGGGAGACGCCGGTGGGCGCGGTGACTCCGGGCGTCTTCAGCGCGCCGACGACATCGTGCCGAGCGAGGGCCGAGAGGTAGGAGGAGACGAAACCCTGCGCGCTGTACAGCGTGAGGTTGAGGGTGACCACGGTGGCGACGAAGGCGCCGACGAGGATGCCCGCCAGCACGATCCATGTGGTGAGCCCCCTGCGCCGCATGTGCACATCCTAGGCGGGTGGGCTGAGCGGCGATCATCCCCGGGCCGGGTCGTGCACAGCCGGATTTATGCACAATGCCCTCGCGGGCCGACCGGCGTGAGTGGATGTCGCGGGTAGATTGGAGAGGCTGTGGCGGCCCGGCACGGTGCGGCCCGGCACCCCCCACTGACCATGCCGGCGAGAGGAGCTCCATGAGCGCACTGACCCTCTCCGCCGAGCAGTCCGCGGTGTTCGAGGCGATCGAGAAGACGCGCGAGAACATCTTCGTCACCGGTCGTGCCGGGACGGGCAAGTCGACGCTGCTGAACCACCTCTCCTGGAACACCGACAAGCAGGTGGTGATCTGCGCCCCGACGGGTGTGGCGGCGTTGAACGTGGGCGGGCAGACGATCCATTCGCTGTTCCGGCTGCCGATCGGGGTCATCGCCGACCACAAGATCGAGCAGACGGCCGAGCTCAAGAAGCTGCTGAATACGATCGACACCCTGGTGATCGATGAGGTGTCGATGGTCAACGCCGACCTGGTCGACGCGGTCGACCGCAGCCTGCGGCAGGCCCGACAGAAGCCGCGGGAACCGTTCGGCGGCGTGCAGGTGGTGCTGTTCGGCGACCCGTATCAGTTGGCACCGGTGCCGGGCGACACCGACGAGCGCGCCTACTTCACCGACCAGTACCGGTCGATGTGGTTCTTCGACGCCAAGGTCTGGGATGAGGCGGACCTGCGCATCTTCGAGCTGACCACGATCCATCGGCAGCACGAGGGCGAATTCAAGTACCTGCTCAACGGCGTGCGGCACGGACAGGTGACGGCGGAGATGGCCGGGCGGCTGAACTCGGTCGGCGCGCGGCCGGCGCCCACGGACGGGGCGATCACGCTCGCCACCCGCAACGACACCGTGACCCGTATCAACGCGCTGGAGCTCGGGCGACTGAAGGGCAAGGCGAAGACGGCCCAGGCCGAGGTGAGCGGAGACTTCGCCGGTCGCGGGTTCCCCGCCGACGAGTCGCTCGACCTCAAGGTCGGCGCGCGAGTCATGTTCCTGCGCAACGACACCGGCAACGGCGAGGGCGGCCAGCGCTGGGTCAACGGCACCGTCGGCACGGTCACGAAGATCTCCTCCACCGTATTCGTGGAGGTCGACGGCGAGGAGCACGAGGTGCAGCCGGCGATCTGGGAGAAGTTCAAGTACACCTACTCGCCGACGACGAAGCAGCTGCGCAAAGACATCGTGGCCGAGTTCACCCAGTTCCCGCTGCGGCTGGCCTGGGCGGTCACCATCCACAAGTCGCAGGGCAAGACCTACGACCGCGCCATCGTCGACCTCGGCTCCGGGGTGTTCAGCGCGGGGCAGACGTACGTCGCCCTGAGCCGCATCACCGCGCTCGACGGGCTGTATCTCACGCGCGCGCTGCGGCCGAGCGACATCCGGGTCGACCCCGATGTGCAGCGGTTCATGAGCCGAGCGACTGCGGTGCCCGGGCTCGAGGCCCGCGAGACCGAGGTAACCGGCTAGCTCGGTTATGGGTCGGCGGGTGGTAACCGGCGTGTCGGGTTAGCGTCGCGCGCGCGCCCGGCTGTGCCGATTGTTCCCTTTCGACGCGATTGTTCCCGCGCGTACGTAAACATTCGCGTCGAATGGGAACACTCAAGGGGGAAGTCGGCTGGTGACCTAGGCGACGACCTTCGCGGCGGCGAGGTCGACGAACAGATCCGTGTTGAACCGGTAGGCGATGAGTACCTCGTCGATGACGCGGCTGCGCTCCTCCTCAGACCAGTCGACGGCATCCAGCTGGTCGCGGTACGTCTCCTTGAAGCGCTTCGGGCTGGCGATCTCGTCGAACAGGTAGAACCCGACGCCGTTCGTCTCGAACCCGAACTGGCGCTGCATGAGGGTGCGGATGACCTGGCCGCCCGAGAGGTCGCCGAGATACCGCGTGTAGTGGTGCGCGATGAATCCGCCCGGCCAGACCGCGGCGACACCGTTGATGCGCTCGACGTAGCGCTGCGTGGTGGGCAACGGGCTGATGGCACCGCGCCAGTCCGCGCCGAGGAGGAACTCGAGGTCCGCCTCGATCGCCGGCAGGCGGGTGAGGTGGGGCGAGATGAATGGTGCCGCGATCTCGTTGCCGGCCATGACATCCGCCGCCGCCTCGAGCGCCTCGTAGATGAAGAAGTGCTGTGCGACCAGGGCGATGTAGTCGTCACGTGTGCCGCGTCCCGACATCAGATCGGTCATGAAGTCGGCACCCTCGCTCTCGCCGTGGCTCGACCAGGTGCGCTCGCGCAGTGCCTGCGAGAAGGGAATGACGACAGACATGGGCACTCCGTACGGTAGGTAAGGTGACCCTAAGCCTAGGGGGTGACGCGCGCGCGCGACATGCGTTCTTCCTGGCAATAGGCGAAGGATCACCGCTCCGGATGCTCGGGGATCCGCAGCTCGGATGGCGCTGCAGCACCGGCTTGCGTGAACGCCAACGCCGGCGCGGTGAGTGCCGCGACGACCAGCGCACCGGCCGCGATGCCGGCCAACGTCCGCGGCCCACTGCGTGGACGTTCGTTCTTCGGGCTGCGCAGTCGAACGCTGATCACCACCGCGATGGCGAGCTCGAAGACGGTGGCCGTGCCCATCGGCACGAAGGAGAGCGGTGCGGCGAGGTCGGGTGCCGCGAGCGCGGCGCTGACGACGAGCAGCAGGGCCCACAGGAGTGCGGGGACAAGCGCGACGGCGCGCGCGACCCGCGGGAGAACGACTCTATCGCGGGACAGGCAGGCGACACCCCAGAGCAGTTCGACGATGCCGAGCAGCGCGAGACCGACCGCGTAGGCCACGGGTGCACCGATGACCAGAGCGAAGTGGATGAGGGCCGCCCCGATCGCGGCGAAGGCCAGCCAGCTGCGGGTGACGGGCGACATCCGTGGTCAGCCGCGCCGGGGGCGCGGCGGTTGCTCGGCACCGAGCGAGGCGGCGAGCAGCAGGATCGCGGTGGCGAAATGCAGCACGTGGTCTTGCAGGTTGAACGCCAGCACGTTGAACGGGGTGCCCACCACGTAGAGGCCGGCGAGCCCGATGAGCAGGTACAGCGTGCCGACGATGCGGTTGAGGGTGCGCGCGGCCAGCAGGCTGGAGAGGCCGGCCATGACCAGGGCAGAACCGATCACGATGTGGGCGATGTTGTGGAAGTCGTTGACTTCGAACAGCCCGAACAGCAGGCCGCCGTGGGTGCTGAAGAATCCGATGCCGCCCGTGACCACGAAACCGAGCCCGCCCAGCACGACGTAGACGGACCCGAGGACGACCGCGAGCATCCGATTGGGGGAATGCGCCAGTGTGACCGCGGGCGCCGTCGCGTCGGTCAATGCGGGCGCTGTTCGACGCCGAGCTTGGTCGCCGCGCGTTCGTAGAGGGAGACGATCTCGGCCCGCACCTGGGGGCGTTCGCTGATCGGTTCGCGCCAGGGCACCCGGCTGACGAACTCGCCGGCGACGGTGCGGTATGTCCAGATGCCGCCGTCGCCGTCGAAGCCCGTCATCTCCGCGGCCGTGGCCGCCGGGTCGACGAAGGCGCGCACGATCAGGAGGTTGTCATCGTCGTGGTCGCCGTTCATGTGTTGCAGGATGGCGGCGACGACGTCGGGCTCGAATGTTGGCACGAAATCTACGGTACTGGGGTTATCCCGTGGGTGACCATGGTTTCATGCCGATCACACCCGACACCAAGAACTGGACCTGGGTGCTCGACGCCCCCTGCCCCGACTGCGGTTACGACGCCTCCACCATCACCGCCCTCGCAGTGCCGGACATGATCCGGGCCAACGCCGCGGCGTGGCCGGCGGTGCTCGAGCGAACGGATGTCGCGGTGCGGCCCGACGACAGCACCTGGTCGCCCCTGGAGTACGCGGCCCACGTTCGCGATGTCTTCCGCATCTTCGACACGCGCCTCGCGCTGATCCTGACCGAGGACGAGCCGGAGTTCGAGAACTGGGACCAGGATGCGACGGCCGTCGCCGAACGGTACGGCGAGCAGGACCCGGCGAGGGTGGCCGAGGAACTGACGGATGCGGCATCCGTTCTCGCCGCCGCTTTCGAGGCGGTGCCCGACGACGCCTGGCAGCGCCGCGGCCTGCGCAGTGACGGTGCCGCCTTCACCACGGAGACGCTCGCCAAGTACTTCATCCACGACCCGGTGCACCACCTCTGGGATGTGCGCTGAGCTGCGACGTCACCGCGGCTGACTCAGGCCACACCGTGTCGGAGCGCGGCGAACAGCCGATCTAGGCGCGCGCGGTGGTCGTCGATCATGCTCTCTCCACGCTCCCCGGCGAGCACGAGCCGTGCGGTGATGACGAAGAGCGAGCTGTACCCCGCGATGAACAGAGCGGCGAGCAGTGCCGCATCGCCACTGAATGCGCCGTCTCGCTCCAGCTCCTCCGCGAGGACGTTCTGAAGCTGGGCGGCGAGCTCCCGCGCGCGCGAGATGAGGGCCGGAGATTCCGCCACGGTGCGGAAGAACTCGTCGGACCGCGGATCGACGCCAGAGAGGGGATGGCGCTCGTCGAAAAGGCGCAGGCTCATGTTCTCCAGTGCGGTGAGCACGTCGGTGCCGGGCGCACGATCGCGGATGCTCGTCTGCAGCAGTTCGACGGCATCCGTCGTGCGGTCGAAGAAGAGGTCCTCCTTGCGCGGAAAGTGATTGAAGACCGTCACGCTCGACACCCCGGCGGCACGGGCGACCTCCGCGACCGTGACCGCGTCGTATCCGCGTTCGTAGAACAGCACGCTGGCCGCCTCGCGGATGCGAGCTCGGGTCTGCGGGCCGCCGCGCTCGCTCGTTCTGGGCATCCCGATTTCCTCGTTTATCTTGTGTAACTAAACTTAGTCACATAACCTAGCGGCATGTCAGTCAACATCACCCCGGCCATTGTCTCTCGCACGCCGCAGACTCTCCGCGAGGCGTGGGTCGCGCTCGCCGGACTTTCGGCGGTCTTCCTGTTCGAGATGCTCGACAATTCGGTCTTGAACGTCGCGCTTCCGACCATCGGCCGTGAGCTACACGCGTCGACCACGGGGCTCCAGTGGGTGACAGGCGTCTACGCGGTCGTCTTCGGCGGCCTCATGCTCGCGTTCGGAGCGATTGCCGACCGGTTCGGACGCAGGAGAGTGATGCTCATCGGTCTCGCCCTCCTGGCCGTCGCGAGCCTCGGGACGGCGTTGGTCACAACCTCGACCGAACTCATCGTGGTGCGTGCGGTGACGGGAGTCGCCGCCGCGATGACCACGCCCGGCTCGATCGCCCTGGCATTTCGACTCTTCCAGGGCGACAGGCTGCGGGTGCGCGCAATGACGTTGATTTCGACCGTCGGCCTGGTCGGTCTCGCCATCGGACCGACGGCGGGAGGCTTCGTGCTCGGCTTCGCGCCGTGGCAGGTGCTGCTTCTCGTGAACGTGCCGGTGGCGGTGCTCGCCATCGTCGGCATTCGATTCGGCATCGCCCGGGACCAGGCCGCCGACCTGCACCGCGACCGCATCGACGTCCCCGGTGCGGTGCTCGGGACCGTGGCGATCGTGCTCGCCCTGGTCACCCCGACCCTCTTCGTGGACGGCGGACCGGAGACCTGGCTGCCCTGGGCGGCGACGGTCGCGACTCTCCTCGCCGGCACACTCTTTGTGCTGCGGGAACGCACTGCCCGATTCCCGTTGCTCGATCTCGCGCTCATCGCCCGCCCGTTGGTCTCGAGCGGCCTCGCATACAAGGCGGCCACCGGCCTCGCCGTCGCAGGCATGGGCTACATGGTGACGCTGCAGTTTCAGCTCGACTGGGGCTGGCCGCCGTACCTCGCCGCGATCGGAATGCTGCCCCAGGTCGTCGTGTTGACCTTCGGCGGCAAGCCCGCCACCTGGTTCATCGAGAAAGTCGGCCTCAACCGGGCGGCATGGATGAGTGCTACCGCAGTCGTCCTCGGCCTCGCCATCTATGGTCTGCTCGGAACTGTCGGCTACCCCTGGGTCGCGGTCGCCCTGGTGCTTGTCGCCGCGGCGATCCGGGTGAGCGGCGTGGTCGCCGGCACCAACGTTCTGCGCGGCCTGCCGGAGAATCGCACCTCGATCGGCGCCGCGCTGGTCGACACGTCCTCCGAGGTCGCCTCCGCGGTCGGCATCGCCGTCGTCGGCACCGTCCTCGCCGCCCTCTTCAGCGGCAGCATCGCCTCCGCGCAGTGGACAGCGGCGCAGACCGGGCAGTTCCAGCTCGGCGTGAGCATCGCCGGACTCTCGCTCAGTGTCGTCGCGGCGGCGCTCGTCGTGTTCGGCGTCGTGCGGGCCCGCCGGGCGGAGCAGAACTAGTCGTCCAGCTCGTCCTCGAGAAACCCCGCCGTGCGTGCGTAGGCGAGAGCCGCGGCCGGAGCCGAGAAGCTCTCGGGCACGCTCGCGTTGGCGAAGGAGTGCACGGTGTCGAGGTAACTGAACTCGCTCACCGGGGTTCCGTGGTCTTTCAAGTTGCCGACGAACGACTCCGGGTCGGCCTCGGCGCCCCAGTCGTCGGTCTCGGCGAAGTGCAGCTGCACGGGGCAGGGGATGACGCCGTGCTCCGAGGGGGTGAGGGTCGCGTAGTAGGCGACCACGGCATCCGTCGCTCCGCCCTGAGCGTGCAACAGGGCGAGCCAGCCGCCCATGGAGAAGCCGACCGTGCCGACCCGGGACGACCCTTCGAGGTGCGCGGTGCGGATCTCCTCGTCGAGCAGTGCGAGCACGGTGGCCACGTCGAGCTGCTGCATGAGCGACTCGGCGGTCTCTGCATCGATCGTCGCCACGCCGCTGTACAGGTCGGGAACGATCACGCGGAATCCGACGTGCGCGAGCGCCTTGGCATAGTCGTCGAGGCCCGGCAGGCGCCCGTACCAGTCGTGCACGAGCAGCACGACGGGATTGCCGACCTCACCGAAGTACAGCGGGATCCCGGGGGAAGGAATCTCGATCAACTCAGCCATCATGGCCTCCTGTGGCGTCACTCTATCGGTCGCCCCGGCGCGAGGGGGAGCCCCCGCAGGTGGCGAGAGGACAATGGATGTCATGCCCCGCCGTCATTCGTCGACCGACGTCACCGTCTCCCGCGTCTACGCCGAAGACGGGGACGCCTACGTGCGGGTCAACTCCGTGGGAACGGGTGGCACGCGCCCCTTCGTGCTCGTGCCCGGCATCGGTGTCTCCTCCACCTACTTCGAGAAGCTCGCCCCGCACCTCAACGAGTTCGGGCCGGTCCACGCTCTCGATCTGCCCGGTTTCGGGGGCGTACCGCACCCGGCGCGCACCCTGTCGATCCGTCAGTACGCCGACCTCGTCGGCCGGGTCATCGACGAACTGCAGCTCGACGATCCGATCGTGGTCGGGCACTCCATGGGGAGCCAGGTGGTGAGCGACCTGGTGTCCAGACGCCCCGAGATCTCGACGGTCGTGCTGATCGGCCCGGTCATCCATCCGACAGAACGCCGCATCCCCACCCAGGCGTTGCGCTTCCTGCAGGCCAGCTGGCACGAACCCTTCACGGTCAAGGTGCTGGCCATCAGCGCCTACCTGTTTTGCGGTTTCCGCTGGTTCTCCCGGGTGCTGCCGAAGATGATGGCCTTCCCGATCGAAGAGCGGCTGCCGCACATCCAGGCGCAGACGCTGGTGATCCGCGGCGAGTTCGACGCCGTCTCGCCGCGCGAATGGGTGGAGCAGATCGGTGAACTACTGCCGCATTCCAAGCTCTGGGAGATCCCGGGCGCCGCGCACTCCGTCATGTACGCGCACGCCGAGGAGGTCGCCCGCCTCTGCGTCGAATACGCGCGCCGGCCGTACGCCGACGACGACGACGAACTGCACGTTCTCGATGATCCGATGGATGCCGCGGCTCCCGCCGACGTGCGCGACGATGTCACGCCGACCGCCGCCGACCTGGCCAAGGCCGTCGCCGGTCGGGTGACCGAGACGATCGGCATCCTGCAGGACGACGACGCGATGATCGCGAAGGGCAAGTCGACCGCGGCGGAGGCGGTCGCCGATGAACTGGCGTCACCATCCGACACACCCGACCCCCGCTGAGCGGGGTACTGGCAGTCCCACTGTCGGCGACCCCGCGCTCGCGTCGATAATTGACCGAACGAGGAGTGCCGTGACCATCACCGCGTCGATACCGCAGATCATGAGCGCTCCGGCGAGGGCGTTCTGGGTGGTCGCCTTCGCCTACCTGGTGCTGGTCGCGCAGGCAGGCGCTCCATCGCCGCTGTACCCGGTCTATGCGATGGAGTTCTCCCTCAGCTCGGTGCAACTCACCTCGGTGTTCGCGATCTACGTGGTCGGTCTGGTGCTCACCCTCGTCACGTTCGGCTCGCTGTCCGATCACGTCGGACGCCGACCGGTGATCCTCGCCGGAAGCGTGGTGGCCATCGCGGCTCTGACGGTGTTCGCGACCGCCTCGGATTTCGCCCTGCTGCTCGTGGCCCGAGCGCTGCAGGGGGCGAGTATCGGCATCGTCACCGGCGCCCTCGGGGCCGCGCTCATCGATCTGAAGCCGGCAGCCCATCCACGGTTGGCGTCGGTGCTGAACGGAGCGCTTCCCCCCATCGCGCTCACCGTCGGCTCCCTCAGTTCGGGGCTGCTGGTGCAGTTCGCCCCGGACCCCACGGGCTTCGTCTTCTTCGTCTACATCGGCCTGATTGCGCTCTCGGCCATCCTCATCGCCTTTCTCCCGGAACGCCGTCCGGGCTCGACCCGTCGGCAGCTCATCCGGTCGCTGCGCCCGGCGATCTCCGTGCCGCCGCCGACCCGCCGCATCCTCGCCGCCGTCGTCGGCTGCATGATCTCCAGTTGGGCACTCGGCGGGCTGTACCTGGCTCTCGGCCCCACCATCGTCACGACGATCCTGCATCTCGACAGCCACCTGCTCGGCGCCGTCGCCGTCGCGGTGCTCACGGGGGTGGGGGCCATCACCGGGCTGGTGGTTCAGCGCTTGGATGCCCGCAAGTCGATGATGGTCGGTGCGGCCGCGCTGGTGGTCGGCCCCGCGCTCACGGTGCTCGCCCTGCGCATGGAGTCGGTCCCCGGCTTCTACCTCAGCACGATCGTGGCCGGAATCGGGTTCGGCGCCGGGTTCCAGTGCGCGCTACGCCTTGTGCTGGGCGTCGCGCCGTCGACGGGCAGGGCGGGTCTGCTCTCCACCGTGTACGTCATCAGCTACCTGTCGCTCGGGCTTCCCAGCGTCGCCGCCGGTCTCCTCGTACCCGTGATCGGCCTGCAGCAGGTGATCGCCCTCTACGCGGGCTTCGTCGCGCTCCTGGCACTGGTCGCGCTGGTGCTGCAATTCGTGTTGCGGGCGAACAAGGCTCGCGAGGTCGTCGCCGAAAGGCTGGCCGAATGACACAGGTTACTCACAGCTGGCGCCGAGCGAACGGGGCATGTTCTCGTGGCCCGAGCGTTACACCTAGTGAATACTTCACCCGTAGAGGAGACGCAATGTCGACTACAAATTCCCGCAACACCGGCACCACGAAGTACACCGCAACGCCCGAGGCCATCGCCGCGCTGACCCGCAAGCAGTTCCAGGTCACCCAGAACGACGCCACCGAGCCCGCCTTCAACAACGAGTACTGGGACAATCACGAGAAGGGCATCTACGTCGATGTCGTCTCCGGCGAACCGCTGTTCTCATCGACAGACAAGTACGACAGCCGATCGGGCTGGCCGAGCTTCACCGCACCGATCGATTCGTCGAATGTGGTGAAGAATGTCGACAACACGTTCGGCATGAAGCGCACCGAGATCCGCTCCGCCCACGGCGACAGCCACCTGGGTCACCTGTTCGACGACGGGCCGATCGAGGCCGGCGGTCTGCGCTACTGCATCAACTCCGCATCGCTCCGGTTCATCCCGGTGAGCGAGCTGGAGGCCCAGGGCTACGGCGACTACGTGCGCCTGTTCCCCACCGATTCCTGATAACCGTTCCACGCGCCGAGGAGGCAACACGATGAGTGACAAGAGAGAGACCGCGATTCTGGCCGGTGGCTGTTTCTGGGGAGCGCAGCAGCTGCTGCGCCGTCGCCCGGGAGTCATCTCCACCCAGGTCGGCTATTCGGGGGGCGACACCCCCAACGCCACCTACCGCAACCATGGCGATCACGCCGAGGCCGTGGAGATCGTCTTCGACCCCGATGTGATCTCGTACCGCGACCTGCTGGAGTTCTTCTTCCAGATCCACGACCCGTCGACGAAGAACCGTCAGGGCAACGACATCGGCCGCAGCTACCGCTCGGCGATCTACTACACCAACGACGAGCAGAAGCGTGTCGCTCTGGACACGATCGCAGATGTCGACGCCTCCGGTCTCTGGCCGGGCCCGGTCGTCACCGAGGTCGAGCCCGCCGGTGACTTCTGGCGTGCGGAGGACGAGCACCAGGACTACCTCGAGGTCTATCCCAACGGGTACACCTGCCACTACGTTCGCCCGGGCTGGAAGCTCCCGCACCGCGACGAGGTCGCCGTCTAGGCAGTTCTCTCGTCGGCCCTCGGCAAGCTCAGGGACCGTGGTTATCGGTCCCTGAGCTTGTCGAAGGGTCCTCGCGCGCAACTCGATCAGCGAGCTGGTCAGTAGCCCTTCGCGCTGACGCGCACCTCCCACGGTCGCAGCGCGACGGGGCTCGCGTCATAGTTCGACAGCAGTGGCGCGAAGCCCTCGTCGTCCAGCTCGACGGATGTGTGCACGCTCGAGAAGTTCGCGACCACGCGAAGCACCCGCCCCTGCCAGGAGCGCTCGTAGGCGAAGACGCTCTCGTGGTTCGGCAGCAGCAGGTGGAAGTCGCCGTTCACGATCACCGGGTCGCTCTTCCGCAGCGCGATCAGCATCCGGTAGTAGTGGTAGATCGAGTCCGGGTCGGCGACGGCCGCCTGCGCGTTGACCTCGGTGTGGTCGGGGGTGGCCGCGATCCAGGGGGTCCCGGTCGTGAAGCCCGCGTGCGCGGCATCCGTCCACTGCATCGGGGTGCGGGCGTTGTCGCGCGACGTGACACGCAGCTGGCGCATCAGCGTCTCGTCGTCGACGCCGAGCGCGCGCTGCTGCGCGTAGTAGCGCAGCGATTCGATGTCGCGCACGTCGTCGATGCTGTCGAAGACCGTGTTCGCCATCCCGAGTTCTTCACCCTGGTAGATGTACGGTGTGCCGCGCAGAAGGTGCAGCACCGTGCCGAGCAGCTTGGCCGAGTGCTGCCGGTATTCGCCGTCGTCACCGAACCGCGAGACGGCGCGGGGCTGGTCGTGGTTGCTCCAGTACAGGCTGTTCCAGCCGACATCGGAGAGCCCGAGCTGCCAGGTGGCGAGGGATGACTTGAGCTCGACCAGTGGCAACGGGCGGGCATCGCCGTAGCGCCCGTCCGGTCCGTAGTCGAGTTCCACGTGTTCGAACTGGAACACCATGTCGAGCTCGCCGCGCTCCTGATCGGTGTACAGCCGGGCCTGCTCCACCGAGGCACCGGGCATCTCGCCGACGGTGAGGACGTGTTCGGGGCGTCCGGCGAAGACGGCCTGATGCATCTCCTGCAGGTACTGGTGGATGTGCGGGCCGTAGCTGAACAGCGGGAAGCCGCTGGCCAGGGTCGTCCCCGGGGTGGCCGGCGCGTCCGGCAGCCCGTCGGCCTTGGAGATGAAGTTGATGACGTCCATGCGGAAGCCGTCGACGCCTCTATCGAGCCACCAGCGCATCATCTCGTACACGGCCTGCCGAACCTCGGGGTTCTCCCAGTTGAGGTCTGCCTGTTTGATGGCGAACAGGTGCAGGTAATACTCCTGGGTGCGCTCGTCGAGCTGCCACGCCGGGCCGAAGAACAGGGATGCCCAGTTGTTCGGCTCCGCTCCGAGCTCGCCCGGCGCGAAGCCGGGGCGGGGCTGGCGCCAGATGTACCAGTCGCGCTTGGGGTTGTCGAGGCTGGAGGAGGACTCCACGAACCAGGGGTGCTCGTCGGAGGTGTGGTTGACGACGAGGTCCATCATCAGCTTCATGCCGCGCTCGTGCAGGCCGGCGATGAGGAGGTCGAGATCGTCGAGGCTGCCGAACACCGGGTCGACGGCGTAATAGTCGCTGATGTCGTAGCCGTTGTCTGCCTGTGGGGAGGCGTAGATGGGGCTGAGCCAGACGACGTCCACCCCGAGTTCGGCCAGGTAGTCGAGCTTGTCGATGATGCCGGGCAGGTCGCCGACGCCGTCGCCGTTGGAGTCGGCGAAGCTGCGCGGATAGACCTGGTAGACGACGGCGCTCTTCCACCAGTCGTCGTTGCCGTAGACGGTGGTGATGTCGGTCATTGACAGTCTCCTTCTGTTGGTGCGGTGTCGCCCCTCGACCGTAGACGGGTCGGTTCGGATGCGAAAGCTCCCCGGCATACCTAGGCTGGGAGCATGGCCGATTCAGCGCCTCGCGATTCGCGGCTGAACGCTGCCCGCTATCGGCTCGATGGCTCGACGCCGACAGATCACACGGGCGATGAGGTGCCCGATGACGAGAAAGACATCGCCGGGCAGACCCGAATGGATGCCCGAGCGCAGTACGTGGAGATCCAGATCCAGCAGGCGATGCGCCGTGGTGATTTCGATGATCTGCCCGGCGAGGGCAAGCCGATCCGCGATCTGCACGAGGCGTACGATCCCAACTGGTGGATCCGCCAGAAGATCGAGCGCGAGCGGTTGACCGGGTTGGGGCCGCCGGCGCTGACCCTGCGCACCGAGAATGCCGCGATCGATGGGCAGCTCGACGCGGTCGCGTCGGAACGGCAGGTGCGCGAGATCCTGGATGACTTCAACTCGCGCATCGTGGCGGCCCGGCGTCAACTGCAGGGCGGCCCGCCGGTAGTGACCCCGACCCGGGACGTCGATGCGGAGGTGGATGCCTGGCGCGCGCGTCGGGCATCCCGTCAGCGCGAGCTCGCCGAAGCCCAGGAGCATGCGCGCGCCGCGCTCGCCGCGATGAGCTGGCGCGAACGCCGTCGCGCCCGTCGCTCCGGCGCCGCCGGCTAGCTCGGACGTTTTGCGCAGCTTGCAGCGTCTCGCCGCCGCCGCCGTCGAGACCGGGAACCTACCGTCGACACTCCCGTTATTCAGGCCATCCGGCACAACGGCTAACCGTTAATCAGCAACCCCTGCACAACGGACGTCCGTTGTGCAGCAGACCCTGCAGAACGGCTAACGGTTGTTCAGGCCAGCCGGAATTCAGTTCCTCCTGAATAACGGTTAGTCGTTGTGCAGCAAATCGTCGTTGTGCAGCAAATCCTGCAGAACGGCTAACGGTTGTTCAGGCTGACCTGTGTTCAGGTTTGACTGAATAACGGTTGGCGGTTCTGCATCATGTCCTGCACAACGGAGGTCGGTTATGCAGGTTGTGCTGCAGAACCGATGTCCGTTGTGCAGCACAACCTGAATAACGGGAGTCTGTGGAGCGTCCGCCCCCACCCGCGTGAGTTGGACCTGGCCTGCGGTCGGCGTAGAAGGCCTGAGCGGCATCGCGCGAGCCGGAGCCTCCACGTCGGCCGACCCGAGCCCGCCCGCAGGACGGAGACGTGCCGACGACAGAAGCCCCGACGAGAGAAACTCGGCGACAGAAGCCCCGAAAAGAGGTGCCCGCTACGCCCCGAGCGGCAACCGCGAGAGCAGCCCCATCACGACGACGGCGGAACGCTCGGCGGCATCGTCGACGTGGGTGAGGTGGTCGTCCTCGGCGGCAGGACCGCAGAGATCCGAGATGCCGCGCACCGAGACGAAGGGAACGCCCCATACGTGCGCGGTTTGGGCGATCGCCGTCGTCTCCATGTCCGTGGAGAGCACGCCATCGAACTGCGAGCGGATACTCAGCGCCTTCTCCGCGCTGACAAACGCATCACTCGACACCATCAGCCCGTGGTGCACGCTGCGCTCGCCGAGAGCGGCACGGTCAACCAGAGCCAGGATGTCCGGCTCGGCCGAATACCGCGGCGGCATGCCGGGAACCTGGCCCAGCTGGTAGCCGAATGCCCGGGCATCCGCGTCGAGAGTCAGGTACTCCGCACCGACCACCACGTCGCCGACCCGCACCGACTCTGCGACGCCGCCTGCGGTGCCCGCGCTGATCAGCAGAGGCGCGGCATCCGGGTCGGACGCCCGCGCGGTGAGGATCGCGGAGGTCGCCGCCCCGGCGGCATTGGCCAAGCCGATGCCGCTGTGCACGAGCATGACGCGATGACCGGCGAGCGTGATCATCCGCTGCACGGATCGACCGAGGGTCACCGGCACACCGACGTCGCTCGCCCGCGCGAGAAACGGTGCGGTCTCGTCCTCCATCGCGGCGAAGACGATCGCGTCGAGCGTCGGAGCGGCCGGCGTCGCAGGAGACGAGTCCGGGGCGCCGCTCACTTGGTGACCGTGCTCCAGCCGTCGCGCTCCGCGAGGAACCCGCGAACCGCATCCTGCGCCGCCTCGAGCGAGTGATTCGCGCCCCAGCCGCACTGCACGACGTTCGCCGCAGGAACCTCGGTTGCAGACAGGATGTCGTTCATGGTCGCCTCGACCAGGGCGAGTGCCCCGTCATAGTCTGTCTCGCCCTGCAGGATCAGATAGAACCCGGTCTGGCAGCCCATCGGGGAGAAGTCGATGACCCTGTCGGAGTGATTGCGCGACTTCTCGGCGAACAGGTGCTCGATCGAGTGCACGGCCGGCATCTCGAGGTGCGCGACATTCGGCTGAGTGAAGCGCACGTCGTACTTGGTGAGCACATCACCGGCGGGCAGCACCTTGTGATCCGCGATGCGGATGTAGGGGGCGGCGACGGTGGTGTGGTCGAGGTTGAAGGATTCTACGTTCATGCGTGGCTGATTCATGGCGTGCCGATTCTACGGCGCGGGGCTGGTCGGTTGCCCGGTAAGTTGGCGCCGCAGCGCCTCGGCCAGGGGGCGCCCGAGCAGCGCGCTGTAACTCGCCGTCATGTGGTGCTCGTCGGAGTAGACGAGGGTGCGCCCGATGATCGGTGGGCAGTCGCGTGCGTCGCAGAAGAAGTCGGTTAGATCGATGTGTCCCGTGCCGAGCCGCTCACTCACCGCGACATCCGCCGCCGCGATCGCACGGTTGAAGGCCTGCGCACGCGGAACCGCGCAGCGCCCGGCATCGCCGAGGTGCGCGGAGAGGCACAGGACCGGCGAACTCGCGAACTCAGGAGTGTCGGCCAGCGTGATCACCCGCGAGCTCGACGGCAGCTGGTCGATCGACCGGGTGAAACCGCGCTCCCAGTCCGCCTTCTCAGTCTCGAAGCCGCGACCGACGGTGGGGCCGAGATGGTTCGCGAGCACGATGACCGTCGGCGGCTGCGCGCGCAGGCGGGCGAGGACATCCGTTCTCCACTGCGTGCACCCGGCGTTCTGGGTGTCACTCCACGCCGCCTCGGTGTCGACCGAGCGACAGCGTGACTTGGTGAACGTCTCGAGCCGCGCGCCCAGTCTGGCCGCCGCATCCTTCAGCGCCGGAAACCAGCGGCCGGCGTGCGAATCCCCGAACAGGGCGATGACCGTCTGCGCGTTCGGGTCGCCGAAGGAGCAGCTGAGCACCTCGGAGTGAGCCATGCCCTGCTGGCAGCCGTCGCTGTACAGCTCGCCGGTGTCGGTGGTGGCATCGGCAAGCGCCGGCGTGACATTCGAGGGTACGAACGGTGTGGCGTGCGGTCGAGGTGCGGCAACGGTCGCCGACACGGCACGATTCGTCGACAGTGGGATCATCGCGACGGCCGGTCCCGCGCCGAGCAACACGGCCAGCACCGTGACCGTCGCCACCCCCGAGCGCAGCAGCGCCCGACGCGGTGTGCCCCGGCGCTGCCGGAACGGAGTCTCGACGAACCGGAAGAGCAGATACGCGAGGGGAACGGATGCTGCCGCCAGCACGATCCCGAAGCCGAGCGGCAGCGGCGCGCCGAGGCCGGTCTGCTCGTGCGCGAGCACCAGCAGCGGCCAGTGCACCAGATACAGCGAATACGAGATCGCCCCGACGAACACCAGCGGACGGATGCCGAGCACTCGCCCCACCGCCCCGCGCGAGGCCTGCGCTCCGAACCCGATCACCAGTGCCGCGCCGAGCACCGGGACCAGCGCGAGCCAGCCCGGATAGACGGTCTCCTCCGTGAACAGCACCGCCGAGGCGAGAATCGCCCCGAGCCCCAGCCAGCCAAGCGCGGGTGCGGTTCGCAGCCGGGGCACCGGCAGCAGGGCGAGGAGGGCACCGGCCATCAGCTCCCAGGCACGGCTAGGCAGCGAGAAGAAGGCCCAGGGCTGCGCCGCCTGCGTGAGCATCAGGCAGGCGGCGAAGGACGTCAGGGCGAGGGCGGCGACGAGGAGGGCGAGCCGCGGCATCCGTCGCCCGCTCAGGAGGAAGGCGCCGAGCAGCAGCACCGGCCAGAACAGGTAGAACTGCTCCTCGACGCCGAGCGACCAGAAGTGTTGGAAGGGGGAGGGGGCGGTGCCGGCGAGGTAGTCCGTCTTCTCCAGGGCGAAGCGGAGGTTCGGTACATAGAGCGCCGCGGCGACCGCATCGCCGAGGATCGCGCGCAGTCGCAGGGGCGAGACCAGCACGAAGGCGGCGGCCGCGGTGAGCAGGATCACCGTGAGTGAGGCGGGCAGGATGCGGCGCGCACGATCCGCATAGAAGCGCGGCAGGTCGACGCGTCCGGTCTGCCGCAGCCGCTCCAGCAGCCCGCGGCTGATCACGAAACCGGAGATGACGAAGAACACGTCGACGCCCACGTAGCCGCCCGACAGGCCGGGGATGCCGGCGTGGTTCAGCACCACCAGCAGGACGGCGATCGCACGCAGTCCCTGGATGTCGGGGCGAAACGTCGTGCCGCTCATTCGACCCCCACACCGATCCGGACAGAATCGGGCGACCGTAACAGCGGCAGCGGAACGGGAGGTTAACGCCGAGCGGATGTCCGCAACTCAGGTCAGACGTGGCCGCCAGCCGAACTTCCCGCCGACGGGCCCGTCTGACCTGAGTTGCACGAACGACTACGCGGCGGGCTGGGTGCCGCGCAGCGCCGCGATCTCCTGCCCGGACTGGCGGGCGCCGGCTTCGGCGTCCACCTTGATGGCCTCCGCCATGTCGGTGAACGCGTCGAGGGCCGGGTTCACGCCGACGAGGGTGAAGGGGCGCTCCACGACGCGGAGGTCGAGGCCCCAGACATCCTGCAGCACGCGGCGCAGCCATGCCGTCGAGTGGTCCCACCCCTCCTTGGGCGTGCCGGGGGAGTAGTTTCCACCGAGCACGGTGACGAGGGTGGCCGGCTTGCCGCGGAGAGCGGTGCCCTGCGGGTCGATGCGCGGATCGGTGTAGGCGAGGTCGAACCAGGTCTTGAAGTGCTGCGAGACGCCGAAGTTGTAGAGCGGCACGGTGAAGAGCAGAGCGTCGGACTCGACGAGTTCATCGGCGAGCGTCGTCGCGAGGGCGATCGCCTCGATCTGGGCCTCGGTGCGGTCGGCCTCGGGGGTGAATCGACCGGTCACCGAGTTCTGCCAGGCGGTGGCCGGGATCGGGTCGGCAGCGAGGTCCCTGCGGACGATGATCGAGTCAGGATGGGCTGTTGCCCACTCCGCTTCGACGATATCGCCGAGGGCACGGCTCGCGGAGGTGGCGGGGAGAATGCTCGAGTCGAGACGGAACAGGGTCATGAAGGTCCAATCGTTCAGAAGTAGCTCTCTTTTTCAGAGTAGCTAAACAAACGCTAGCACGCTAGAATCATTCCATGAGTCCCGAGCAGCCTGAGTTGCACGTCTGCGACTCGGCCGTGACCCTGGCGTTCTCCGTGCTCGGCAAGCGCTGGAACGGCATGATCCTCGCGACCCTCGGCGGCGGCCCGATCGCCTTCGCCGCCCTGCGCCGCACGGTCACCGGCATCAGTGACGCGGTGCTTTCCGATCGTCTGTCGGAACTTGCGGATGCCGCGCTCCTCACCCGCACGGTCGACCCGGGTCCGCCGGTCTCGGTCAGTTACGAGCTCACCGGAGCGGGGGAGAAGTTGCTGCCACTCCTCGAGCAGCTCGGGCAGTGGGCGGCGAGCAACCTCGCCCCGATCCCCGCCTCCTCATCGAGCGCCGCCTCCTAATCGTGCGTCCCGTTCAGAGAGCGGGAGACCGGGAGGGCCACCAGAAGCGCTCGCCGAGCAGGAACGCGAGAGCGGGCACGAGCAGGGTGCGCACGACGAGGGTGTCGAGCAGAACGCCGATGCACACGATCGTGCCGATCTGCGCGAGGGCGACCACCGGCAGCACCCCGAGCACCACGAACACGGCCGCGAGCAGCACGCCGGCGCTGGTGATCACGCCGCCGGTGCGGGTGAGCGCTTCGAGCATGCCGCCGCGGGCGCCGAGCAGTGCCCGTTCCTCGCGGGCGCGAGTGGAGAGAAAGATGTTGTAGTCCACGCCGAGGGCGACCAGGAAGAGGAACGCGTAGAGCACAACGGACGTGTCGAAAGCGGCGAACCCGAACACGTTCTGGAACAGCCAGTTGCCAGCGCCGAGGGCCGCGAAGAAGGTCGCCACGACACTGGCGATGAGGAGCAATGGCGCGACCAGCGCGCGCAACAGCACGACGAGGACGAGGAACACGACGGCGAGGATGAGCGGGATCAGCAGGGCACGATCCTCGGCGGCCGCGGTGTCGACATCCAGTGCCGTGGCATCCGGGCCACCCACCAGGGTCGTGTCGACGGCGCCGCCGTGCGAGGCATAGGACTCGCGAAGCGCGGTGATCGTGTCGAAGTTGCGCTGACTCTGCGGCTCGCCCGAGAGCGTGAGCTGCAGCTCGGTGCGTCCGTCCGAGCGGGAGCCGACACGCACGGCGGTCACCCCCTTCGTGTCTTCGGCGATGGTCATCGCCTCGTCGACGGCGGAGTCTCGTGCGAGCACCGTGGTCTGCGAGCCGAAGCCGCCGGGGAAGGTCTCGCTGAGCAGCCGCTCGCCCTGCACCGACTCGGGGTCGCCGATCAGCTGGTCGATCTGGGTCAGTCCGATCCTTGCGCCGATCAGGCCGCTGCTCAGGATGCCGACGACGGCCAGCGCAGACAGGGCGACGATCACCGGGCGGCGCGCGACGGCACCCCCGATGCGGCTCCAGATGGTGGGACGTTCCGCCGCCCGCTCTGCGGCGCTGTGGAATCGCGGCACGAAGGGCCAGAACAGTCCTCGACCGAAGACCACGAGGGCCGCCGGCAGCACGAGCAGGGCGAATGCCAGCGCGATGGCGATCCCGATCGCGCAGGCGATGCCGAGCGCGCGATTGCCCGACAGCTGGGCGAGCAGCAGGGTGAGCAGACTCAGGATGACCGTGCTCCCGCTCGCGAGGATGGCCGGCCCCGCGCTGGTCACGGCCGTGCGCATCGCGTCACGCCGATCCGGTTGACGAAGGAGCTCATCCCGGTATCGCGCGATGAGCAGCAGCGCGTAGTTGGTGCCGGCACCGAAGACCAGCACCGACAGGATGCCGAGGATCGAGGCATCCGCGGCGATGTCGAAACGCGCGGCGACGGCGTTCACGACGATGCGGGCGAGGCCGTCGGCGATGGCCACGACGATGAGAGGTACGAGCCAGAGCACGGGGCTGCGGTAGGTGACGATGAGCAGCAGGGCGACGATTCCGGCGGTGATCAGCAGCAGACGGATGTCTGCACCGGCGAAGGCGTTGGCGGTGTCGGACTGGAACCCGACCGGGCCGGTCAGCTGTGCCTGCAGGCTGCCCGGTAACAACTCGCTCGACACGGAACGGATGGTCTTCGCCTGTTCGGCGATGGCTGCGGCATCCGTCTCCTTGGGCAGCGGCACGACCGCCAATGCGGTGGTGCCGTCGTCGCTGAACTGTGGGCGGACCGCGGCGGGGGTGGTCGACTCCTGGGCGAGCGCGCTGATCCGCTTACCGATCTCGGCCTTGTCCGCGTCGCTCAGTTCGGCGACGCCGGGGTCGGCGGAGCGCGAGAAGATCACCAGGGCGGCGGTCTGATCCGCGCCGGGGAATTTCTTCAGCAGCGCCGTCACCTTCGACGACTGGCTGGATGCCGGGGCTCCGCTGTCGGGAACCGCACTGTCGCCGCCGCTCGGCAGCAGCGCGAACAGCGCGCCCACGGCGGTCAGGGCGATGACGAGCACGACGATGGCGCTGATGCGTCCGGTTTCGATGCGGGCGAGCAGTCGCACGGGTGGATCCGATCTCACCGGGATGAGACCCCGCTGGATTTCAGTATGACGGTGCCGGTCACGCCACGGTGCGTGACAGCCCGATGCTCAGCCCTGCAGCCTCGGCCGCCTCCCTGGCCTGCTGGCTCCGATAGTCGAGCGCGCGTCCGATCTCCCGCGCCAAGGTGGGGCGGGTGATGATGAGTTCGTCGAGGAGACCTGTGGGCAGCACGAGCACCGTCGTATCCGTGATCGCAACAGCCGACACCGAAACCGGTTCGCGCGTGATGGCCGAGAGCCCGAGCATGTCTCGATCACTCAGTTTCGCGATCGGCAGTCGGCCGCCATCCGCGAGGGGGACCTCCAGGGACACGATGCCTCCCACGAGCAGGCGCATCCCGTCGGGAACGACGCCGGCTCGCTGAACGACCTCGCCCGCGCCATACCGCTCCAACGACACCCGCGAGTGGAGCGCAGCCGTGTCATCCTCGTTGAGGTGCAGGGTGGGAGCGACGGTGCGGAGTGCGTCTGCGACTCGGTCGTCGGTGATGTAATCGTCGGTCAGGTCGCCGTCGAGGTGGAGACGTGCGCGGCGGGCGGCGTACCAGAGCCAGACCAGGAAGAGGGCGAGTACCGCCTCATCCTCGCCCGGAGAGCGGAGGGGATGGTGACCGAGTACTGAGCGCCGCCCACCAGCAGTGCGGTGGGGGTCTGTCCCGGCACCGGATCGGGCAGGTCGGAGGCGACCCGCCGCAGCAGTGCGAGCACCTGTTGCGGTGCATCATCGGTCGCGAAGGTAACGGTCGTCGTCACAGAATAGGTCGCACCCGAGCTGAGATTGGTGAATGCACTACTCGCCAGATTCGCGGTGGGGATGATGCGGATACCGTTGCCGGTGTCGATATGCACAGCCCGCCAATTGACCTCGACCACGCGACCGCGCACATCGCCGGCATCGAGCCAGTCACCGAGCTGAAAGGGCTGCTCGAACAACAGCAGGAGCCCAGAAACCACCGAGCCCGCCGCGTTCTGCAAGGCGAGGCCGATCACGATCGAGCTGACACCGAGAGCGGTGAAAAGACCGCCGACATCCGCGTTCCAGACCCAGGTGAAGAGCAGCCCCAGGCTGACGACGATGAGAACCAAGCGGGCGATGTCGACGAAGATCGAGGGCAATCGTGCCCGCCAGCTGCCGTGCGCAGCACCGGAGAACAAGACCAGGTTCAGTCCGCTGAGCAGAGCGAGGATGATGAGGAAGCCGAGTACGGTGGCGACAACCCTGCTCCAGGTGACGTCGACGTGCAGGTATCGCAGCTGACTCAGTAGCACGAGCAGTGCGGCGGTCGGCACGATGAAGTTTCGCACCAGACGCACGACCTTCACCGCGCCGTTGCCCCGTCGAGCCAAGACTGCCGCGACCTCGGTCAGCACGATGAGCAGCAGCGGGAGGCCGACTACCACAATGAGGGCGGGCCAGAACCAGGGTTGGGCGAGGAAGTCAGACACGGGAGTTCTCCGCATCGATGCGCCACACTCGGGTTTCGATGCCCTGCAGGTCGACGATCCCCGACTGTTCGAAGACGAGGGTGTCGGGTAGCTGGTCCACGGTGCGCTGGGTGAGGAAGATGCCCGGCTCGTTGCCGGAGCCCTGCACGCGGTGCGCGAGACTCACCGCGTCGCCCCACATGTCGTAGACGAGGCTCGACGGCCCGACCAGTCCGCTGGTGACCGTTCCGCTGTCGATGCCGGCCCGAAGGGTGAGCGCTGCGCCGTTCTGATCGCTGAAACGGGTGAGTATCTTCTGCAGCTCGAGCGCGAACTCGACGGTGCGGCGCGCGCTGTCCACTCGAGGAACGATCAGACCGCAACTGGCCAGGTACCCCTGGCGGTTCGTGCGCACCCGCTCGATTCCGAGACGCGCCGCAGCCTCGTCGAAGCCGCGCATGATTCCGTTCAGGGCCGCAAGAGACTCCTCGGAGTCCAGCGTGCGACTGAAGGCGTCGAAGCCGACGATGTCGGCGAAGATGACCGTGACATCCTGATGGTCTTCGGCGATCGTCTCGTCGCCCTGACGATATCGCTTGGCGACAGCCGGGGGCATGAGGCTCAGGATGAGACGTTCGTTCTCGGCCTGCTGGGCTTCGAGCAGATCGGCCTTGACCTGCAAGCTGCGACTCATATCGTTGAGCGCCTTGCCCACGTCGGCGAACTCGTCGCGCGATCCGGTGTCGACGACGACGTCGCGTTCTCCGGCGGAGATGCGGTGAACGCCGGCCATGAGTCGGCGCAGGGGACGCAAGAACACCTGCGCGAGAAGCAGGGCCGCGAGACCCACGAGCAAGACCAGGCCGGCGGTCGACAAGACGAGAGTCCGTGTGAAGTCGTTCACCGGCGCGAAGGCCTCGGCGGTATCGACTCGCGCGACCACCGCCCAGTTCAATGGCCCGACCCGCAGCGGCGCAAAGGACGTGAGGTTCTCGCCCCCGAGATACCCGGTCGAGACTCCGGTTCCAGTCATTCCGCGCAGAGCGGCGTTGACGGATGTCGTGTCCACCGGTTGCAGAAGCGTCGTCCCTTTGACCTGCACCGCCCGTGCCGCCGCGGATGGAGCGGTGCCAGCAGCGATGGCATCGGCCTTGTACTGCTTCGGATGCTGCACCAGCTCCCGCGAAACCGACCGCATGAGCTTGTCGGGGCCCGCGAGATACACCTCCCCGGTCGCGCCCAGGCCGTCCTGCTTCCAGCGACCGTGATGCGTCATGATGCCGTTGATCGTGTCGAGGGGAACCTGCAGGGCGAGCACCCCCGAGACGGTGCCTCCTTCGCCGACGGGTGAGGCTATCCACATGGTCGGCACGTCGAGGGAGGGCTGGTACCGCTCGAAGTCCTTCACACCGACATAATCGACGGCGTTCGACGCCATCGACGACCGGTAGACGGAGGCGAGGCTCGTCGTGCTGTAGGGACCGTCCAGCACGTTGCTACCGAGGTCGACGCCCTTGTACGCGCTGTAGACGACGTTGCCTTCGCTGTCGATCAGCAGAGCGTCGTCGAAGCCGGCTCGCTGTACGACGGTGCGGAAGTAGTCGTTGTAACGTGCGTTCGTTGCGGACCATGCGCTGCCGTCGCCGGCATCGTCGTTGAGGATCGCCTTGTCGAAGTCGGTGAAGGGCACCGTGTAGTGGTACTGAAGGTATTCCTGGGCGCGATTCGTCGGCTCAAAGACGCTGGGGTCCGACTGGTTGCCGCTACGTTTCTCCAGCTCGGGCACGAAGTAGGCGGAATAGTACTTGTCGACCGTGGCGGTTTCGGCCGAATTCGAGGGGAGCGACTCGAGTTGTTCGAATCCGCTCGTGAAGTCGGCCAGCGCGTCGATCGCCGTACGGCCACGCGTGTATACGACAAGCGAGTCGGAGGTCGTCTTCACGTAGCTTTCAATGGCCGTCGCCCGTGACTCTCGCGAGGCGGCGAGCCGGTCGAATGCCGCCTGACGCAGCGAGTCCGACCCGCTGACATAACCGATCACACCGACCACGACGGCGGAAAAGACGCTGACAGCCAGCAACATGATGAGCAGCTTCGACTGGATGCTCAGCGTTCCGCGCGCCCGTTTCGGCGCCTCAGCATGGCCGTCAGTGGACATCGGCACCCCGATCGTCGATATTTCGCTGATCACACACGTATCGGGTATGAGAAACCCTAGTCATCTTGCGCTTCTGCGCAAGAGAATTCGTGAATCGGACTCGCTGTTGCTCCGCCGATCCTGCCACGACCACCCGCGGGCCGGCGTGTATTCAGGCGACGATCTTCGCTGGCGGTTCCGTGCGGAAGGCGCGAGTCCTCCCTCCCTCGTGCGGTTCGGTCCGCGGCCGATTTCTCAGCAAATCTTGAGTTTTTCGGGCTTGGCACTCCCATGGGTCGAGTGCTAATTTTCTGGTGTTGAGTCAGTCGGGCTCAACTCTCATCGAAGGGAGAATGATTCATTATGGCGATGTCTTTTGATCCTTTTGGCGAGCTGGACCGCCTCGCGGGTTCGCTGTTGCAGAACCGCCCCGGTCCGCGCTTCATGCCAGTAGATCTCTATAGAGATGGCGAGCGCTACGTGCTCAGCGCCGACCTCCCGGGCATCGACCCTGGCTCGGTCGACATCGACGTCGACGGGCAGCTGCTCACCATTCGAGCGCAGCGCACCGTCAGCTCGGCCGAGGGCGCGAAATGGCTGGTGCAGGAGCGCCCGGCCGGTAGCTACCTGCGCCAGTTCAGCCTGGGTGAGGGGCTCGACATGGAGCAGATCTCTGCCGCCTACGACAACGGTGTGCTCAGCGTGATCATCCCGGTCAGCGAGAAGGCGAAGCCTCGCCGCATCCAGGTGCAGACGGCAGAGAACGCACAGAAGACGCTCACGGAGAGCTGAGCCGGCACTCCGCGAGCATCGGGAGAAATGATGAGCACGACATACGTCGACGTCATCGAGCCGGGCGAAGAGCGGCTCCTCATCCATCACCTGGATCAGGAGTTAGTCGATCGAATGTTCTGGATGATCGTGAACGCCGATCGGCCCCCTGTAGTGAAGACCGGCACCGCCCTCGTCAACGATGCGTCAACACCGCGGGGCTTTCAGTGGCCACAGTCGTCACCATCTGCTGATGACGGGCGACGAGGCAGCGGATGCGATCCCGAGGAGCGCTCTCCACCGGGCGCTCGTCACCCTCGACCTGGTCCGGAGGGGCTATCCAGCCCTTCCGGATCAGGTGCGCGGCGACCGGTCAGCCGATCCGTTCGGCCAGGGCGACGATGAGCTGTTCCGGTCCGCGTACATAGGCCATGCGCCAGATGTTCTCGTACTGGCCCACTCCACCGACCAGCGAGTAGCCGTCATCGGCGAGTCGATCGACGTACCCGTCGAGGTCGTCGACTTCGAAGGCCACGCTGCGTAACCCGAGCTGTGTCGCCATGGCGGGGGGTGGCACCTGCTCGGGCTCCGGGCGCACAAAGCTCGACAGCTCCACCGTCGTGCCTCCCTCGGCCGTCCGAAGCATGACGATCTCGGTCTTCGAGTCGGGGATGCCGATCACCGTGTCGAGAAATTCGCCCTCGACGGGGCCGCGGCCCTCGAGCTCGAGCCCGAGACTGACGAAGAACGCCGTGACCGCGTCGAGGTCGCGCACCGTGACGCCGATGTGGTCGAAGTGCAGGATCCGTGCCATTGATGCCTCCGCTGGCTCATCGATTGGGGTGAGCCTACGGCGATCAACCTCACACGCCAACCTGTTACGCAGAGAAGGCCGACCGGGAATACGGTCGGGCTCTTTCGGTGCCCGTGGGGTTACAGCACGCTGCTCATCTCGTTTCTCCGCCGTCTGCGGGGAGGCACCGACGCCAGCGAGTCAGTGATAGGCGTGCACGACGGCGTGGCCCTTTCCGCGGCTGATCAGCCACCGATTCACTGGGGTCGTCACCAGGAACGCCAGCGCCAGCGACCCGGCGAGAGACACCCAGAACAGGGCGCTCGTGATTCCGGCGTCGATGGCGCCCGGGATGACCAGCATGGTCGTGTTGTCGATGATCTCCATCACGATGATCGAGATCGTGTCCGCGGCCAGAGTGACCTTCAGCGCGGTTCGGACGTCGACGCCGGCCCGGAGGACGCCCCGCATCGTCAGCGCATAGCCGAAGACGAAGGCCAGCGCGATCGACAGCACAACCGTGCCGAGGGTGTGGAAACCGAGACTGCTGCCGATGACCATCCCGAGTACTTCACCGATGGCGCAGCCGGTCAGGCAATGCACCGTGGCCTGCGCCGCCATCTTCCACGACGCGACGTCGTGGTGGCTGGTCGGGTGTTCGTGTGAGTGCTCCACGGTGTCGGCTCCTTCGGTCGTCATGTCATCCCTCCGAACAATACCCCCACGGGGTATATTCCCGCGCGTACCAGCTACGGAGGCGTCGAATGCACCCTCGCGTACCGAATGCGCCCGGGCGCCGCGGTGCAGACGTTACTGCGGGGTGCAACAGTCAGCGGGGCGGGGTTGCGCGACTCAACCCGGCAGGCGATTCGGCCGCGCAGGGTCAGGGACAACTGTTGTGAAGAGCGAGTGACGGGAATCGAACCCGCGCTACCAGCTTGGGAAGCTGGAGTTCTACCATTGAACTACACTCGCGCACTGACAAAGCCAGCGAGAAATACCCTAGCCGATCACTTGCCGCGACGGTTCGTCACCACGATGTAGGCCAGGGCTCCGCCGATGGCGAGCAACACCAGGGCGATGATGTACAGCACGGTGACGTAGTCGCCCGGTCCACTGAATGCGAGCTCGCCGGCCGGGGCGGAGGTGCCCGGGTCGACCGTCACCGCCGCCAGCGCGAAGTTCTGGTCGACGAGCGTCTCGCCCGCCGCCGTGATCGTGACAGTGCGGCTGAGTGGGCCGGCCTGCACGTAGCCGGTGGGCACGGTGAGAGTGAGGGTGTAGCTGCCGGGAACGAGCGATCCGGCTGCGAAGCCTCCCGCGGCATCCGTGCTCAGGATGCTCGCGCCGCCCGGCCCTGCGACCGTGACGGTAGCGCCCGCGACCGCCGACCCTCCCTCATCGGTGACGGTGCCGGAGACACTGCCCGCGCGGGCCAGGGCGAAGTCGACACCCGCGATGTCGGTGGTGGCGACCGTCACCGCGAGCGATGCCGAGCCCACCACACTGAACTCCGGGGGAGCGGCGATCGAAACCGTGTAGGCGCCGGCCCCGAGTCGCGGGAACCTGTACGTGCCGTCGGCGGCGGTCACCGTGGTGGCCGTCCCGCCCGGCCCGATACGGGTGACGACCACGCCGCCTACGCCGGTGCCTCCGGCGGTGATCGTGCCGGACACGTCGGGGTTGGCAGCGAGAACGATGTCGGGGAGTGCGATCGGGACTTCGGAGTCGGTCGGCACCGTGACATCCGTCGGCGCCGTATCGACCGTGTACCCGGCCGGCGGTGCGATCGTGACGGGATGCGTCCCCTCGGGCACGGTGTCGAACAGGTACCGACCGTCGGGGCCGGTGGTGATCGGCGCCAGCCCGTCGATCGTCACGGTCGCGCCGGCGACCGGCTGGTTGTCGGTGTCGCGGACCAGCCCGCTGACCGCGACGGGGATGATGTCGCGCACGGTGAAGTCGGCCACGGCATCCGCCGTCGTCAGGTCGGCGAGCACACTCGTCGCGCTCACCGATATCTTCCCGGCGGGCGGAGTGATCGACACGGTGTAGCCCCCCGTCGCGACGAATCCGGGGAATGCGTAGCTGCCGTTCGCGAGGGACGTGGTCGTGGCGACGACTGCGCCGGTGGCGTCGGTGAGGGTGAGGGTCGCCCCCGGAACCGGGGCACCGGTATCCGTCACCGCTCCGGTGATGTCGCGCGCGAGCGACGCGAACCAGGTCTGGTAGACGGGGAAACCGGAGCGCTGTGCGTAGCTGAAACTCAGCGAGGAGATCGGGGCGGTCGGCTCGAACCAGGCGGCGGCACCCGAGGTGTCGCTCGCGGCAGCGTTTCCGGTGAGCGTCATCGTCGCCGGATTCCAGGTGGGTACGTCTGTGGCCGATCCGGTGCACGACGGCTTGCCGACGACGCCGGGCGCGCAGTAGTTGAAGCCGGCGTGCACGCCGAGTTCGGCGGCGGTGAGGGCAACCCCGTCCGGGCCGATCGCCCGCACCTGTAGTTGATCGGCGTCGATATCGCCGAGCACGAAGGTCCAGCCCGACGCCGGCGTCGGCGTGCGGAACGAATAGGTCGTGAGCGACGGAGCGGTCGGGGTGTCCGCGCGCGGCCGCAGGTTGAGGTAGGGCTGGTTCAGGCTCGAACCGTACTTGGCGCCGACGGCGGTGCCCTGCGCCAGCCACGTGGAGGCACCGGAGATCACACCCACCTGCCCGGCCCGGGAGTCGCTGGTGACGTCGGCGACGATCGACGGATGCTCGGCGAGCGTCATCGTCGTGGTGAACGCCCCACCGCTGCCCGCCAGCGGCGCCCAGCCCGCCCAGCGCGACGTGGTCACCGCGGAGACCGGTGCGGCGAGCACCGCGGCAACGGCGATGGCAGCTCCGAGCGCCACCGACCCGACCACCCGACTTCTCCGCATCGCCCGACGCTATTCCGGAAGCGCCTCGCGAGCTAGTGTCGGATCAACGGGCTGACCGGGTGCTCTCGCGAACAGACAGCGCCCACGGCTGCTCCTCGGCCCGCTCGACCTGGCCGAGCGCGAGCAGCGCGCACTGGGTTCCCTGATCATGGAGCGCTTGGTGGATGCTTGTCAGGCCATGCTGGCGAGCCTCGGCGGAGTCGTCCCAACCGCTGATAGCGAGGTCTTCTGGCACGCCGAGTCCGAGTGCGGCGGCCATGTCGATCGTTGCCAGCGCGAGTTGGTCGCTCATCGCCACCACGGCGTCCGGGCGCCGCGGCAGACGCAGCAGTTCGTCGACGATCGGCGCCGCATCCTGCCGGTGATTGCGACCGACGACGGCCACCGGCACCGTTTCCCACGCGATGCCGCGGCGCTCGCAGGCATCGCGGAAACCCAGAAGCCGCGCGCGTGCGCCGGGAAACTTGATCGACTCGAGCTCCGGCCCGTGCACAACGACGGGTTGCTGCTCGTCCTCGAGTGCGAAGCTCACGATCGCGGGGGCGCTCGCGCCGGCGAAGGTCACCTCCGCGGCGGCTGCCGCGGCCGTACGGTCGTCGATCGTGACGACGTGCACAGAGCTGCGCATGCCGTTCGCCGCGGGAGTGGGTCGCAGCGATTCCGGAGGTGCCCCTTGGATCGCCACCGGCCGGCCGGACGCCAGGATCGCCTCGAGCAGCGGCCCGTCGGAGACCCCCGTCCAGAGGATGAACGCGTCAGCAGCGGATTCACGGATGCGCGCGGAATCCGTCTGGTCGCCATTGACCGGCAACAGGGTGAGGCTCTGCTGGTATTCGACACAGACTTCGGCGACCCCGGCGAGGAACCTGCTCGATTCCGGGTCGTCGAAGGCGTAGGTGAGGCCTTCGCCGACCACCACCGCGACGCTGTTGCTGCGTCCCTGTCGTAACCACCGTGCGGACGGATGCGGTCCGAGGTAGCCGAGCCGCAGCGCGGCCTCCGTCACGCGAGCACGCGTCTTCTCGGAGACCCGCTGCGGGTGGTTGTAGGCGTACGACACGGTCATGACGGACACGCCGGCGTCCTTCGCGACATCCGCCATCGTCACGTTGGTCATCGCCACCGCCGTTCCGGATCGTGTCTGCAGCCTAGTGGCCGCCATGTGGCGCACTGTGGTGCGGCGGAGCGCCGAGGGTGATGGTCACCGCCGTCGTGCCTTTCGGCACGGTGACGGTGCCCGCGGCGCGGTCGATAACGACCTTCTTCTCGGACGAGCCGTGCACCTTCACCGAGCCGATGTTGTTCTTCAGAGCGAGGAGTTCGATGCTCGTGCCGGACACCTTGCGCACATCGCCGCTGAAGGAGATGGTCACCGACTTCTTCTTCGCGGTGATCGAGTAGCCGAGACGTCCGCCGTCACTCACCGGGAAGTTCTTCAGCGCCACCTTCTGTCCGCTCGTGATCCACTCGGCGGGAAGGCCGCGACCGACGATGACGGAGCCGTCGGATTTCAGCGAGATCAGTGAGTCGAACAGGACGTTCGTGCCCATCGCCTGACCCCACATGTGCTGGTCGGAGCCACCGCCGCCCGATGCATGGTCGATGTTCCACGGCGAGTCGGCCTTCGGGTAGTCGACGCCCTCCCACCAGCCGAACGGCCCGCTCTGCGAGTGGTCGATCATGAACTGATAGGCCTTGATGCCGATATCGCGGTACTGCTCTCCGCGCAGGGCGGCACCGCCGTAGCCAGCGTTGTACGCGCTCGAGTAGTAGCCGTGCGGGTAGCCGCCGAAGTTGAACGGCGAATCCGAGACCTGCGCCCGGCGGTCGATGCCGTAGGTGTAGGTCTGGTCGATCTGGTCGAGCATCGAACCGGACTGTTTCATTCCATACAGGTAGCTGCCCCATGCCCAGCCGCCGAACAGGAACATCGACGCCCAGTTCGCATCGCGCGGGTCGCTTCGCGGCCCCTCCTCGTTCGACTGATCGAGTGCCATGGGGATGTAGTCGAGACTCTTCGCCTTCTGCGTCGCATCGAGCTTCGCCGTGGCTGCCGCGAGCAGCGAGTCGTACTCCGCCTGCGCCCATTTGGCCTCGCCCGTGTTGCCGAGCTTCTGCGCCAGGTACTTGTAGGTGGAGAGCCCGTACAACGCCGACCAGTTGTCCACCGTCCAGTGCCCGTCGGAGTCGATGGCGTTGGTGATCTTGATGATGCCCTCGCCGCCGTCCTCCCGATCGGTCTCGATGCTGTGGGTGTTCGCGGAGATCACGTCGAAATGGTCGCGCACGAAGGCGGAGTCGCCGGTGCGCTCCAGGTAGATCGCGTAGGGAACGCTGTATTTCCACTTCGCGTCCTGATACTGCAGCTGCGCCGGCAGCGTCGCCAGGTAGTCCTTGGCATTGGTGAAGTCGCCCATCGTCAACAGGGTCGACACGATGCCGATGGTGTCGTGGTCGAACATCTCGTCGTAGCCGTTCTCGCCGACGTGCAACTGCTTCTGCCCATCGACATCGTCACGGATGATGAGGGTGTAGATGAACCCCGCCTTGTACGCGTTGATCAGCCTCTTGTCGGGCAACGCGGTGATGTCGGCGATCGCGGACAGGCGCTTGTTCCAATAGCCGCGCATGTGCGAGTAGTGCCGATCGAACGAGCCGAGCGCACGCAGTTGCGCGTCTGTCGGCCAGGCGAACGTTCCGCCGAAGCGGTCGGCGCCCACCGCGTAATCCCGCACCACCGTCTTACCCGAAGCGACCGTGGTTGCGCTGGCGGAGGCGGTGAGGCCGATGAGAGCGGAGGACACGCGGGGGAGCGCGAGCGGGGCATCCGTCGTGTTGGTCACCGTCATGCGGGAGTAGGCGACCTCGAGTCGGTTGCCGGCGACCGTCGCCTCGTCGGCGAAGTTCTGCACCGAGATCGTCAGCCCGTCTTTCGCATAGTCGCTGATGAACGACGGCAGGTAGCCCTCGGCGTTACGCCAACCGATCTTGCCGGGGACGTCTGGCACTCCGAAAGTGATCATGGTGTTGTCGTGATCGCGCAGCCGGTAACCGCCGTCGATGAACGCGATCGGGGCGTCCTTGTCACCCTCCCAGCCGAAGGAACTGGTGAGGCCGGGGCTGCTCTGATAGCTGTAACGCGCGGTGCTGGCACTGGTTCGCACGGCGGAGACCGCGGCCTGCAGGAGGTAGAACTCGGTGCGGATCGCGGCAGCGGTCGCCCCGTGGTCGGCCGCGACGGCCACCGCGCTCTCGAGTTCAGTGCGCAGCTGGTCGGCGATCGCCGACTCGGCGCCGGCGGTGTCCACCGCTTTCGCCTGGGCGATCTGGTCGTCGAGCGCCACGCGGAAGTCCTGGGCCGCGATGGCCACCCCGGCCAGCGTGACGTTGCCGTTGCCGCCGCTCTCGGTGGTTCCCGTCAGCTGGGCGCTGATCGTGGCCGAGGATCCGGCGGGGATCGTCACCGTGTACAGATGGCTGACTGCCGAGCCGCCCGCGGTGAGGCTCGTGTCGGTGAGTGTGGGACGTGCCTTGCCGTCGAAGGTCACGGAGAGCGTCGCGCTCGCCTGCCAGGCACCGGCGACGAAGCTGAGGGTGCGAGCATCCGTTGCCTTCGTGACAGTGAGATCCCACCCCCACGGCGCGGTGAAGTCGGTGGACCGGGCGAGGAAGACGCCGCCGGTCGTGGTGCCCTGCTGCGATGGGACCGTGGTGCCGTTGCTCCAGCTGTAGGAGACGGGGTTGTCGCCCTGGCGGTTGATCGCTCCGTCGGCATCCCGATTCGCGACGCCGAGGGAGCCGTCGCCGGTGCGCGACCGCTCGATCGTCGAGCCGTCGAGGTGCAGCCAGTCGAGGGTGCCGGTCTTGGTGAGGTCGAGCGTTGCGGGAGTCGCGGCTGCGGTGAGTTGCGGGCCATCGCCGAGCGAGCGGAGGGATGCGCCCATGAAGGAGACGTTGCCGTCGACGCTCCGAGTCTTCTGCAGCACGGCGGAGATCACCGCGCCCTGCCCGGGTCGAAGGGTGACGGTGGTCGTGCGGGCGGCTGCGCTGCCCGCGGCTGTGAGGGTGGTGGAGTATGTGGGCTGCCCGCCACTCAGCGGAGTGACCGAGAACCGGGCATCCGCCTGCCAGATCCCACTGACCAGCACGACCTGGCGCACCGTGTCGGCCGAGGCGACCGAGAGCCGGTACCCGGCGTCGTATCCCGTGGTGTCGCCGACGGTGCTGAGGTCGTAGCGATACACGGCACCGCTGGTGACATTGGTCGCCGTCGGGGTGGTGGTGCCGTCGCTCCAGCTGAATCCGACCGGGCTGTCGGTGAGGGTGGCGAGCGGGGTCTGCGGATGCAGCGTGCTGAGCGTCAGCGCATCCGAACCCTTCTTCTGTTCGACGCCGTCTCCGGTGGCGTGCACCCAGTCCAGGGTTCCCGCGCTGAGGTCGGTGGTGCCGGCTGAACCTGCGCCCGAAGGAAGAGCCTGCGCTCCGACCACCAGCGGACTGGGGGCTGCGGTCGCCGCCAGCACCGGTGAGGCAGCGGCCGCCGAACCGACGAGTGTGGCGATGGCGAGAGCGGAGATTGCTCGGCCCGTGCGTGTGGACTTCATGCTCGGTGACCCTTCAACGTCGTTGTCGTGCTGATCACCCAACCAGCTTTTACCGATAAAATCAACGAAAAGTGTAACGATACGAAAAGCCGGGGCTCACCCGGTCATGCTGCAACTCAGGCGATGCGGCTCCCCGCGGGCAACCGTCCGGCGGGTGTCCGCAGCCGCAGGCCGGCGCCGAGAATCGCCGCGGCGGCGAGCACGAGCTGCACGATCAGGCCGACCAGCCACCCCGGGGTGGTCGTCGCCAGAGTGTGTTGGTAGGTGGTGCTTGCGTCGGAGTAGGAGCTGAGGTCGCAGTCGTTGCGGGTGCTGTTCAGCTTCGGTGCGAGCTGCACGGATCGTTCACTGTAGGTGATAGACCCGAACAGGTCAGACGGGTAGTCCGTGGTCGGGTCTGCAGGCACCGCATCGGCCAGCAGAACGTAGGGGTTTGCCGCGAGCAGCCACCACACGCGATCGAACCGCGGGGTCGTTCCATGTTGCACGCCTTGGAAGGTGCACTCGATCGCGGTGCCATCCTCATCGACTGAGCTCGAACTGTAGACGCGAGTCGTCGTCGGGCTCTGCGAGAGCAACCCGCCGAGGCCGAAACCGATCAGGGTGCCGACGCTGAGCGCCGCCACCACCAGATAGGTGACCACGATCGAGAAGAGCGGGCGGGTGATCAGCCCGGACAATCCCACGCCGATCGCCGAGACGACGCCCAATTCGAGCGCGAGCACCAGCACCGACACCACGACGGTGAGTGGGCGCACCCCCTCGACGATCGTGAAGACGAGAAACGGCAACGCGGCGACGAGGAACGCGAGCGCCGTCACCCAGGCGGCGAGAAACTTGCCCATCACGATCTGCCAGTTCGACACCAGCGTGACCTGCATGGTGGCGAGCGTGCCGGAGTCCCGGTCGCCATTGATGGTGTTCCCACTGAGCGCCGGCGCCACCAGCGTTCCGAGCAGCAGTACGAAGTAGATGATCACCGAGAAGGCACCACCGCCGGCCGAGGAGGTGTCGGTCCTGCCCGACGTGGCGACGTTGGAGACGATCGTGAGGATCGCGGTGACCAGCAGGATCAGCGCGAAGAACACCCCGAGCATCACGTACCACGCGACACCGCGAACCCGCTGACGCATCTCGAGGGAGAACACGACGCCGGCGCCGCTGAGAAAGTCGGTCACGCTCGGTCCGCCGTCCGGTTGAGGTCGAGAAGGGTGTGTTCGAGATCGCCGACGGCCGGTGCGAAGGAGCTGATTGATATGTCCGCGCCGACGAGGGCGCGCAGCAGGTCTGCGGCGGCGGCCTCGCCCGCCACCGGCACGAGCAGGTCGCCGCGGTCATCCGTCACCGGCCCGTCGCCGCGCAGCAGCAGCAGGCGGCGGAGTGGTTCACGTTCCGCTGCCTTGATGCGCCACAACCGCGCCGAGCGTCGCGCCTGCGCGATGCGGTCGACGGATGCGGTCACCCCGTCCTCCAGATACACGGCCGTGTCTGCAATCTCGTCGAGTTCGGCGAGCACATGGCTGGAGACGAGCACGGTCTTGCCGTCCCCGGCAAGCTGGCGCACCAGGTGCTGCAGGTCAAGTCGGGCTACGGGGTCGAGGCCGGAGGCGGGCTCGTCGAGCAGCAGAACCTCGGGGTCATGCACCAGCGCGCGGGCGAGGGAGAGCTTCTGCTTCTGCCCGCGCGAGAGCACTCGGGTCGGTCGGTCCGCGAGCTCACGCAGTCCAACCAGGTCGAGCAACTCGGATGCCCGCGCCGATGCGTGAGCACGGTCCATGCGATAGAGCCGTCCCGTGGTCTCGAGCGCTGAGCGCACGGTGAGCACGCTCCATGACCCGAGCGCGTCGGGCATCCAGCCCATGCGGGCCCGGACACCGACCGGGTCGACGGTCGGGTCGATGCCAGAGATCAGCACCTGGCCGGCATCGGGTTTCAGCAGCGAGGCGAGCATCAGCATCAGCGTCGTCTTGCCCGAGCCGTTTGGGCCGATCAACGCCGTCACCCGACCGGCAAGCGCGTCGAAACTCGCCTCGCGCACGGCGTGCACCGACCCGAACGAGCGGGCAAGGTCGCGCACGGCGATTCCCCGGGAACTTGTCATTTGCTCACCATAGCCAGACGGACGGCGGATGTCGGCTGGCGTATTCCGGCGCGTCACGCCAGTTTCGCTAGGCTCGGCTCATGCTGCTCTCGGATCGCGACATCAGGGCCGAACTCGACTCCGGACGGGTCGGCCTCGAGCCGTACGACCCCGCCATGATCCAGCCGTCCAGCGTCGATGTGCGCCTCGACCGCTTCTTCCGGCTGTTCGACAACCACAAGTACCCGTTCATCGACCCGGCCGAAGATCAGCCCGAGCTGACCCGCCTGGTCGAGACCGCGCCGGACGCGCCGTTCATCCTGCACCCGGGCGAGTTCGTGCTCGGCTCCACCTACGAGACCGTGACGCTTCCGGATGACCTGGCCGCCCGCCTCGAAGGCAAGAGTTCCCTGGGGCGCCTGGGCCTGCTCACCCATTCCACGGCCGGATTCGTCGACCCGGGTTTCAGTGGCCACGTCACCCTCGAGCTCTCGAACGTCGCCACCCTGCCGATCAAGCTCTGGCCCGGCATGAAGATCGGGCAGCTCTGCTTCATCCGCACCAGTTCGCCGGTGGAGAACCCCTACGGTTCGGGCGCCTACGGCAACCGCTATCAGGGGCAGCGCGGGCCGACGGCGTCGCGGTCGTTCCAGAACTTCCACCTCACGCAGATCTCGCGCGACGAGTCGCAGCTCGACTGACTTGTCGTTGATTGAGTAGCGCACGCGCTCTGGCGCGTTCGCGTATCGAAATCTGGTTCGCGTGCGGGTTTCGATACGGCTGCTCCTTCGTCGCGGCCTACTCAACCAGCGGCGTCACCCGAGCTGCTGCAGCTGCCAGCCCAGCCACGGGCTGAACGCGAAAGGCGCCGCGGCGACCGACGCGCGCAGGGCAGCGGGGGCCAACCACGCGAACTCCGAGACCTCATCGGGGTTGGCGGCCACGGCATCCGTCGTCACCGCCCGGAACACGGGGCAGATCTCGTTCTCGACGATGCCGGAGGCGTCGACCGCGCGGTAGCGGAAGTCGGGCAGCACCAGCTCGGTCGACTCGACGGTGATGCCGAGCTCAAAGGCGGCACGACGCGCGATCGCCTGCTCCATCGTCTCGCCGGGGGCGGGATGCCCGCAGAAGGAGTTCGTCCAGACCCCCGGCCAGGTGAGTTTGCCGAGGGCGCGCCGGGTGACCAGCACCAGGCCGTCCGCGTTGTAGACGTGACAGGAGAAGGCCAGGTGCAGGGGCGTATCGGCGGAGTGCACTACTCCCTTATCGGCGGTTCCGACAGGGGTGCCCCGATCATCGACCAGAACGACGAACTCCGTGTCTGTGATCATGACCGTCCGTTAGCCTGTGAGAGTGACCGGCCACGAGCCCCAGACAATCTCATCGCAGAGACAAGCCCAGGTCGACGCCGTGCTGGATCGCTTCTTCAGCCTAGCCAAGAACCGCGCCACCAGCTTCGGCGCCGAATACGTGAAGCTCTGGCAGACGCTCGAGTCGAACACCGTCGGGGGCAAGCGCTTCCGACCGCGCATGGTGATGACGGCCTACGACGGCTTCGGGGGAACGGATGCCGAGGCCGCCGCGTATGTGGGCGCCGCCTTCGAACTGCTGCACACCGCCCTCATCGTCCACGATGACGTCATCGACCGTGACTTCAGTCGGCGCGGCGCACCGAACGTCTCGGGAAGCTATCGGGACATCGCGACGACGGCCGGCATCCCGATCCCCCGCGCGGAGCACCGCGGAATCTCGGCGGCGGTCATCGCCGGCGACCTCGCCCTGTTCAACTCGCTCCGCCTCATCGACCGCAGCGGCGCGAGCGACGATGTGCGCGCCCGGCTGCTCGAGATCATGGACGAGGCCCTCTTCGCCTCCGCCGCCGGCGAGCTCATCGACGTCGACTTCTCCACCACCACCGATGTGCCGCGCGTGCACGAGGTGCTCACCATGGAGCGGTTCAAGACCGCGGTCTACTCCTTCGAGTGCCCGCTGCAGGCCGGCGCCGTGCTGGCTGGGGCGAGCGAAGACGCCGTCGACTGCCTGGGCAGGTTCGGTCGCGAGATCGGCATCGCGTACCAGATCGTCGACGACCTGCTCGGCGTGTTCGGCACCGAGGCGCAGACCGGCAAGACGACCATCGGCGACCTGCGCGAGGGTAAGCGCACAGTGCTGATCGCGTACGCCACCAGCACCAAGGAGTGGCCGCTGATCGAGCATCTCGTGGGCAAGGCCGACCTCAACCACGACGAGGCCGACTACATCCGTTCCGTGCTCACGAGCTCGGGCTGCCGCGGCTTCACCGAGGGGCTGGCGCGCAACTATACGAACGAGGCGCTCACCCACCTGCGCAGCGCCGACATCCCCGCCTCGCTCCGTGCGGAGCTGGAGCCGCTCGCGGCAGATCTGCTCGGCAGGATCAAATGACGAGGATCAGCGCGCAGACCGGACTCGGTCTCTACGATCGGGTGGCCGACGAGACGGCGTCCATCGTCATCCGTCGCTACTCCACCTCCTTCGGCCTTGCCTCGCGCCTGCTCGCCGCGCCGGTGCGGAGACACGTCGAGAACATCTACGCGCTCGTGCGCGTGGCCGACGAGATCGTCGACGGACCCGCGACGGATGCCGGCCTCAGCCCGCTCGACGCGGCCGCTGTGCTGCACGAACTGGAGGCTGAGACCGAGGCCGGGATGACCCGCGGCTTCAGCGCAAACCTGGTGGTTCACGCCTTCGCCCGCACCGCCCGCGAGTGCGGCATCACGACCGACCTCACCCGTCCGTTCTTCGAGTCGATGCGGGCCGACCTCACCGCCACCGAGCATGACCAGGAGAGCTTCGACCGCTATGTGTACGGCTCGGCCGAGGTCGTCGGACTCATGTGCCTGCGCAGCTTCCTGCTCGGCCAGAACGTCACCGACGAGACGGATGCCCGGCTCGTTCACGGCGCACGCCGGCTCGGGGCGGCCTTTCAGAAGGTCAACTTCCTGCGCGACCTCTCGGCCGACTTCGAGACGCTCGGCCGCAGCTACTTCCCCGGGGTGCGAGTGGACTCGTTCACCGAGGCGGACAAGGTGCGGCTGCTGGACGACATCGACGCCGACCTGCGCGAATCGGCGGAAGCGCTGCCGTTGCTGCCGTCATCGTCGCGGCGCGCGGTCGCCCTGGCGCAGGGCCTGTTCTCGGAACTCGCGGTGCGCTTGCGTGCAACCCCGGCCGAGCGGCTGGTGCGCGCGCGTGTGCGAGTGCCAGACCCCGTGAAGTTCAGGATCGCCGCGAGCGCTCTCGCGGGAAGGACACCCCGCCAGTGAGTCGTGTCGTAGTGATCGGCGGTGGCATCGCCGGGCTCGCCTCCGCCGCCCTGCTCGCCCGGGACGGCCATACCGTCACCCTGATCGAGGCGCGTGACCAGGTCGGCGGCCGGGCGGGATCGTGGGAGAAAGACGGCTTCCGCTTCGACACCGGCCCGAGCTGGTATCTGATGCCGGAGGTCTTCGACCACTTCTTCAAGCTGCTCGGCACCAGCGCGGAGGAGCAACTGAAGCTGGTAACCCTCGATCCTGGTTACCGGGTGCTGTTCGAGGGCGTGGCGGAGCCGATCGACATCACCGCCTCCCGCGAGGAGAACCTCGACACCTTCGCCGCGATCGAGCCGAGGTCGCGGGCTCGCATGGAGAAATATCTCGAGTCGGCGCGGGAGACCTATGAGATCGCGAAGCTGCGGTTCTTGTACACGAGCTTCGCGAGCATCCGTCCCCTGCTGCGGCGGGATGTCGTCGGCAAGCTCGGTCGGCTGCTGCGACTGCTGACCCAGCCCCTGTCGCGCCTGGTCGCCCGCACGGTGAAGGACCGCCGGCTGCGGCAGATTCTCGGCTACCCGGCCGTGTTCCTCGGCAGTTCGCCATATATCGCTCCGAGCATGTATCACCTCATGAGCCATCTCGACCTCGAGGGCGGCGTGCTCTACCCGATGGGCGGCTTCACCCGGCTCATCGAGGCGATCGCCGATCTCGCCCGCGCGGAGGGGGTTACGATCGTCACCGGGGCGAGCGCGCGCCGCATCCTGAGCAACCGGGGCCGTGTCACTGGCGTCGAATATACGGATGCCGCCCGCCAGACCCACACGCTGGCCGCCGACATCGTCGTCTCGGCCGCCGACCTGCACCACACGGAGACACGGTTGCTGCCCCGCGCGCAGCAGACCTATCCGCAGACCTACTGGGATAGGAAGGTGCCGGGGCCGAGCGCTCTGCTGCTCTACCTCGGCGTGAGCGGCGACTTGCCCGAGTTGGAGCACCACACGCTGTTCTTCGCGCGGGATTGGAAGAAGGGCCTCGCCAAGATCTTCGGTAAGAAGACGTCCATTCCCGATCCGGCATCTATTTATGTCTGCAAGCCCAGCGGAATCGATCCAACCGTCGCGCCCGCCGGGCACGAGAACGTCTTCGTGCTCGTTCCGATCCCTGCCGACCCGTCGCTCGGGCACGGCGCCGACCTCACCGCGGTCGGCGATCGGGTGATCGAGCAGATCGCGGAATGGGCTGGAATCCCCGACCTCGCCTCGCGCATCGTGCTGCGGCGGGCGGTGGGCCCGGCCGACTTCGTGGACGACCTCAACTCCTGGCGCGGCACGGCCCTCGGCCCGGCGCACACGCTCGGGCAGAGCGCGATGTTCCGTGCGGCAAATCGCAGCACGAAGGTGCGCGGGCTGTACTACGCGGGCGGGTCGACCATCCCGGGCATCGGGTTGCCGATGTGTCTGATCAGCGCCGAAGTGCTGGTGAAGCGGCTGCGTCGCGACACCTCCACCGAGCCGCTGGCCGAGCCGCTCCAGCGCACGGTCTGATGGCGATCCTCTACCTGCTCGGGCTGCTGATCGCGCTCACCGGTATGGTCATGCTCGACCGGCGGTTTCGGCTGTTCTTCTGGCGGGCGCCGGTGCGGGCCGGGATCGTGCTGGTCGTCGGTGTGCTGTTCTTCCTCGCCTGGGATCTGTGCGGTATCGGGCTGGGCATCTTCTTCCGCGGCGAAACGTCGTTCATGACCGGGCTGCTGCTCGCGCCCGAGCTGCCGGTCGAGGAGCTGTTCTTCCTCACGCTGCTCTGCTATCTGACGATGAACCTGTTCGGGTGGTTGAGCGCTCGCCGATCGGGTGCGCGATGACTTATTGGCAGCTCAACCTCCTGTTCCTGATCCCGGTCGCGGTGATCGGAGCCCTCGCCCTGATCAAGTCGCGGAGCACCGCGCGACGGGGGGCGGCATCCGTTCTGCTGACGCTGCTGATCCTGCTGGGTTTCACCGCCGTTTTCGACAACGTGATGATCGGCATCGGGCTAGTGGGCTACGACACGCACAGGATCTCGGGGGCGTTCCTCGGCATCGCGCCGCTGGAGGACTTCGCCTACGCGCTCGCGGCAGCGCTGTTGCTGCCGTCGCTGTGGGTGCTGCTGACGCCGGCTTCGGGGGAGGACCGGCCGTGATCCGCCAGCTCTTCGTCTCCTCGCGCCCGCTCAGCTGGGTCAACACTGCGTTCCCCTTCGCGGCCGCCTACCTGCTCGTCACGCGCGAGGTCGACGCGACGTTCGTCATCGGCACCCTGTACTTCCTCATCCCGTACAACTTGGCGATGTACGGCATCAACGACGTGTTCGACTACGAGTCCGATCTGCGCAATCCGCGCAAGGGCGGGGTCGAGGGCGCCCTGCTCGACCCGAAGGTGCACCGCATCACGCTCTGGGCGGCCCTGATCACGAACATTCCTTTTCTGGTATATCTCGTGCTGGTCGGAACTCCGCTGTCGTGGCTGGTGCTGGCAGTCAGCGTGTTCGCCGTGATCGCATACTCCGCGCCGAAGCTCCGCTTCAAGGAGCGGCCCTTCCTCGACTCGATCACCTCCGCCACCCACTTCGTCTCGCCAGCCGTGTACGGCGTGGTGCTCGCGGCCGGAGTCGCCGCTCCGCTCTGGTTCCGGCCGTCGCTGTGGTGCCTGCTCGCGGCGTTCTTCCTCTGGGGTATGGCATCGCACGCGTTCGGTGCGGTGCAGGACATCGTTGCCGATCGAGACGCGGACATCTCCTCGATCGCCACGGTGATCGGGGCGAAGTCGACGGTGCGGTTCTCGCTGTTCGCCTATCTCGCAGCGGGCATCCTGTTGCTGTTCACCCTGTGGCCGGGCCCACTGGCCGCCATCCTGCTCATCCCGTACGCGATCATGGTCGCGCCGTTCTGGAACCTCGCGGATGCCGACGCCGAACGCGCCAACCGAGGCTGGCGCAAGTTCCTAGCCCTCAATTTCATCACCGGGTTCCTCGTGACGCTGCTGCTCATCTGGTTCTGGGTGCTGCATCCCGCGTGCGCGGTCTCATACGAGTGGACGGCCTACGTCCCCCAGGAGACGCGTTACGTCGGTTCGTACGAGCCCCTGAAGGATCTCGACGCCGGCGCCTACTCGTCGACGCTGACGATCTGCACCCGTACGCCGCAGTGATCCGCGCGATCTTGGTTCGTGATTGTTCCCGTTCGGCGCGATTGTTTCTGCTCGTGAGGGCACATTCGTCTCGAAGGGGAACAATCGGCGTGGTGGCGTGGTGGCGTGGTGGCGTGGTGGCGTGGTGACGCGGTGGTCGGGCGCCGGGCGGGCCGCGCGCGGCTAGGGTCGTGCCATGACCCTGCTGGAGATCGCCCTCGACGATGTGGCCGGGGTGCGCATCGCCCAGCTCGCCGGCGCCGACCGCGTGGAACTCTGCTCCGGTCTGGATTCGGGCGGGGTGACCCCCAGCATCGGGATGGCGATTGCCGCGGCATCCGCTCTGCAGCACGCGCAGCTCGCGGTGCTGATCCGTCCGCGCGCCGGGGACTTCGTCTACACGCCAGACGAGGTGGCGGTCATGGTCGCCGACGTGCGCGCGCTGCGGCAGGCTGCGCCCGTCGCGAGCTTCGTGGTCGGTGCGCTCACCGCCGACGGCGACATCGACGTGCCGGTGATCCGGCGGCTCGTCGACGCGGCGGACGGGGCGGATGTCGCATTCCACCGCGCCTTCGACAGCACCCGTGACCTCGGTGCCTCCCTCGACCGACTCGCGCAGCTCGGACTGCGGCGCGTGCTCACCTCGGGCGGGCGCAGGACGGCGGCGGACGGCATCCCGACCCTGCGTGCTCTCGTCGAGCGGGCCGGCGACGACATCGCGATCGTTGCCGGCGGCGGGGTGCGGCCCGGCAACGTGCGGCAGATCGTGACCGAGACCGGCGTGCCCGAGGTGCATCTGCGCGCGGCGCGACCGCGGGCGCGGTCCGTGCGCTGGAGCAACCCCGACCAGGATTACGACGTCGAGGTGCTCGAGACCGAGGGCGAGCTCGTCGCGCAGATGCGAGCCCTGCTCTCCTAGACCCCTGGTGAGCGCCTCCGAGAACGGCCAGAGTGGGTGAACACGCACAACCGGACCACAGAGCAGAGAAGGGTTTCACCATGACCGAGAGCTTCCACGACTGGTTTTTCGAGCAGGCGGACCGCCCCGACGAGGTGGGCGCGCTGGCACGGTCGGTGAAGTCGGACCCGTTCTTTCCCGAGCACGGGGGAGAGCCGATCTTCGAGGGCTACTTCGAGGGAGTGTCGGAGCCGGCCTCGGCGAAGAAGACCTTCGAGCTCGCCTGGGAGGAGTTCACCGCGAAGCCCATCGCTCCCTGACGTCACCCGCACCACGTGAGTTGCATGTTCGAGTGGCTATTCCGCGCTCAGAACCACTCGAACATGCAACTCACGCGGGAGTGACCGCGATGTCGCGCTTGCCCACCCGCACGAAGAACATGAGCACCAGCCCGATCGCGAGCACCAGCACGATGCCGAGGATGCCCCAGTAGGTGGCGCCGAAGGCCACGATGAAGATGGTCCAGGCCGCCTGCGACATGAAGCTCGCCGCCCGCCCGGTCGTCGCGTACAGGCCGAAGATCTCGCCCTCCCGACCGGGCAGCGCGAGGCGCCCGAGCAGCGAGCGACTGGATGCCTGGGCCGGCCCGACGAACGCACACAGCAGGAGTCCGAGCACCCAGAACACGACCTTGCCGCTGTCGTGGAACAGGAACGTCGCGGTGCCGGAGGCGACGAGGCCGATGAGGGCGGCGAGGATGACGGCCCGGGCACCGAACCGGTCGTCGAGCCGCCCCGCGAGGATCGTGCTGATGCCGGCCACGAGGTTGGCCGCGATGCCGAAGGCCACCACCTCGAGGAAGCTGAAGTGGAAGACCAGCCGGGCGATGACGGCGCCGAAGGCGAAGACGCCGGCGAGCCCGTCCCGATAGACCGCGCTGGCGAGCAGGAACCAGAAGGTCTGTCGCGAGGAACGGAAGATGCCGACGACATCGTGCGCCAACACCGCGTAGCTGCGGAAGAAGCCGACGCGCGGGCGACCCGGAGTGGGTGGGATCTCGGGAACGGTGAGGAAGATCGGGATGCTGAACACGATCGTCCAGAGCGCGCAGCCGAGCGCGACCAGACGGAACGGCAGACCGTCGTCTTGCGGGATGCCGAACCAGTCGAACGAGTACGCCACGACCACGATGACCAGGGCCACGATCCCGCCGACGTAGCCGAGCCCCCAGCCCAGGCCGCTGACCTTGCCGATCGTCTTGCGGGTCGAGACCTGCACGAGCATCGCGTTGTAGTTGACCCCGGCGATCTCGCTGAACACGCTGCCCGCCGACACCAGCGCGACGCCGAGGAAGAAGTAGCCGGGGGCTGCCTGCACGAAGAACAGCAGAGCTGTCGCCAGCACGACGAGCCCGGTCGAGATGGCCAGCGCGCGCTTGCGGCGGCCGGACGAGTCGGCACGCTGGCCGAGCACGGGGGCGAGCACGAGGATGATCAGTCCGGCGATGGTCCCGCCGAGACCGAGTCCACTGGCGAGCTCGGCGAGTCGCGCTTCTTTCAGGGGATTGTCGTCGGAGAGCGCGGCGATGTTCGCGGGGAGGAAGGCATCCGTCGTCAGATAGAGCGCCGTGAAGATGAAGGTGAGGATGACCGAGTTGAACGGCTGCGTCGCCCAGTCCCACAGAGCCCAGGCCGCCACCCAGCGGCGGGGCACGACCTTGTCGCTGTCGAGATCGAGCCCGGCAACGGCGATCGCTCCGGTCTTCGCGGGGTTGGGAACGCTCGGCGTCGTGTCGGTCATGTGCACAGGGTAGTGGCGGCCGGAGAAATCGATGCGAACGCTCGCGCGGCCGGGTGCCCCGAGTCGGCGGGCGTTGTTCGATAGCATGCGGGCATGACCGAAACCGTCGCTGCCCCGAAGCCCCTGGCCGTCGAGAATCTCCCGCTGCGCAAGCGTCCGATCGACATCGTCTTCCTGGTGATCTTCTCGATCTTCATCGTCACCTGCATCATCAGCGACTCGGTGGAGGGGCTCGGTCTCGACCAGGTGGCGGATTCGCCGAACATCCTGGTGCAGTGGAACTACTGGTATTCGTCGAACTTCGACCCGCTGTACCAGTCTCACCCGCTCTGGCTGCGCTTCATCAGCGGGACCTCGGCCTTCGTCTACGTCTTCTTCTACATCCTGCTCATCATCTCGATCGTGAAGGGCTTCAACTGGATCCAGCTCTACTCGGTGATCTACGCGACGATGATCATCTCGCTCACCGGGATCCCGATCTTCGGGGTGGAGTTCTTCGGTCCCGTCGGCGAGCGCACGCCGAACCCCGGCGTGTTCCTGCTCTACAACGGCCCGTACATCCTGTTCCCGCTGCTGCTGCTGATTCGGATGCGCAAGCCGCTGCCGTTCACCCGCAAGTTCTAGCAGCGCTTCTGCCCGAATCCGCGCCATTGCGCAAGTCCTGAGGGTAGTTGAGTCTGGGCGACTCAAGTTTTCGCCCGATGGGCTTGACAGAGTTATCCACAGGTATCAAACTTGAGTATGCGAGGCTCAAGTCTCGCTCGAATACGTAATTCAGGGAGATAGAGCAATGGCTCGTGCAGTAGGAATCGACCTCGGAACCACGAACTCCGTGGTGTCTGTTCTCGAAGGTGGAGAACCCACCGTCATCACCAACGCAGAAGGCTTCCGTACGACCCCGTCCGTCGTCGCCTTCACCAAGGACGGCGAGGTTCTGGTCGGCGAGACCGCCAAGCGCCAGAACGTCACCAACGTCGATCGCACCATCTCGTCGGTCAAGCGCCACATGGGCACAGACTGGACCGTCGACATCGACGGCAAGAAGTACACGCCGCAGGAGATCTCGGCGCGCATCCTGGCGAAGCTCAAGCGCGACGCCGAGCAGTACCTGGGCGACACGGTGACCGACGCGGTCATCACCGTTCCCGCCTACTTCAACGACGCCGAGCGTCAGGCCACCAAGGAGGCCGGTGAGATCGCGGGCCTCAACGTGCTGCGCATCATCAACGAGCCGACCGCGGCGGCTCTCGCCTACGGCCTCGACAAGGGCAAGGAAGACGAGCTCATCCTGGTCTTCGACCTCGGTGGTGGAACCTTCGACGTCTCCCTCCTCGAGGTGGGCAAGGACGACGACTTCTCGACCATCCAGGTGCGTTCCACCTCCGGTGACAACCGCCTCGGTGGTGACGACTGGGACCAGCGCGTTGTCGACTGGCTGATCAAGCGCTTCAAGGACTCGACCGGTGTCGACGTCTCGAACGACAAGATCGCCAAGCAGCGCCTCAAGGAGGCCGCGGAGCAGGCGAAGAAGGAGCTGTCGAGCTCGCTGAGCACGAACATCCAGCTTCCTTATCTCTCGCTCACCGAGAACGGCCCGGCCAACCTCGACGAGACGCTCACCCGCGCCAAGTTCGAGGAGCTGACCAAGGACCTGCTCGAGCGCACCCGCAAGCCGTTCAACGACGTCATCAAGGAGGCCGGCATCAAGGTCTCCGACGTCGCCCACGTCGTGCTCGTCGGTGGATCGACCCGTATGCCGGCCGTCGTGGAGCTCGTCAAGAGCCTCACCGGTGGCAAGGACCCGAACAAGGGTGTCAACCCTGACGAGGTCGTCGCCGTCGGTGCCGCGCTGCAGGCCGGTGTGCTGAAGGGCGAGCGCAAGGATGTGCTCCTCATCGACGTCACCCCTCTGAGCCTCGGTATCGAGACCAAGGGCGGCATCATGACCAAGCTCATCGAGCGCAACACGGCCATCCCGACCAAGCGCAGCGAGACCTTCACCACCGCGGATGACAACCAGCCGTCGGTCGCGATCCAGGTCTTCCAGGGCGAGCGCGAGTTCACCCGCGACAACAAGAACCTCGGAACCTTCGAGCTGCAGGGCATCGCCCCGGCCCCTCGCGGTGTGCCGCAGGTCGAGGTCACCTTCGACATCGACGCCAACGGCATCGTGCACGTGTCCGCCAAGGACAAGGGCACCGGCAAGGAGCAGTCGATGACGATCACCGGTGGCTCGTCGCTGTCGAAGGATGACATCGAGCGCATGGTGCGCGAGGCAGAGGAGCACGCGGCGGAGGACAAGGCACGTCGCGAGACGGCCGAGACCCGTAACACCGCCGAGCAGCTCGCCTACTCGACCGAGAAGCTGATCAAGGACAACGAGGACAAGCTCCCCGAGGACGTCAAGACCGAGGTCCAGGCCGACGTCGACGCGCTCAAGAGCGCCCTCGCCGGCGAGGACGAGGCTGCCGTCAAGACCGCCTTCGAAAAGCTGACCGAGAGCCAGCAGAAGCTGGGCCAGGCGATCTACGCGCAGGAGCAGGCCGCGCCGGCCGACGCCCCGGCCGAGGGTGAGCCCGCCGCATCCGGTGACGACGAGGACATCGTCGACGCCGAGGTCGTTGACGACGAAGACGACAAGAAGTAGCGATGACTGACGACAAGAAGCCCCGCGACGACTCGGAGAACACCGAGCCTGAAGAGGGATTCATCGAGGCGGAGGGTCCCGACATCGAGACCTCCTTCTCCGACGACGATCTCGCCTTCCTGGCCGGGAAGCCCACCGCGGGCTCCCCGGCCGGGTCGGGCGACGTCGACCCGGCGGTGGAGATCCTCGGAGACCTCAAGCGGGTTCAGGCCGAGTTCGCCAACTACCGCAAGCGCGTCGAGCGCGACCGGGAGGCGACGCGTGAGCTGAACATCGCCGACGTGGTCAAGTCGCTGCTGCCCGTGCTCGACGACCTGTCGTTGGCGGAGGCACATGGCGACCTCACGGAGGGGCCGATGGTCGTCATCGTGCAGAAGCTGCGCGGGGCGCTCGACAAGTTCGGCCTCGTCTCCGTCGGCGCGAAGGGCGACGTGTTCGACCCCAACCTGCACGAGGCGCTCGTGCAGCTGCCCACGCCTGATGTGACGGTCAACACCGTCGCCGACGTGATCGCACCCGGCTACAAGATCGGTGAGCGACTGCTGCGCCCGGCGAAGGTCGCCGTCGCGGTCCCCGCCGAATAAGGGCACGCACAGAAACACAGCACAACCCGGGTCGAGTTCGCCGGGGCCCCAGCGCACAGCGCTGATGCGGTCCCGGCGGACCCGGCCCTCTCCCACAGAAAGCAGGCGGCCGTGGCCAGCCAAGACTGGTTCGACAAGGACTTCTACGCCGTCCTCGGCGTATCCAAGGATGTGTCCGAGGCAGATCTCAAGAAGACCTATCGCAAG
>Ga0247742_10000037_pt1 | contig 117813 bp, 112 predicted proteins | sample UWRJL208509C2_FD_180944 | JGI IMG/M metagenome (GOLD analysis project Ga0247742, IMG submission 180944) | Plant litter microbial communities from Arlington Agricultural Research Station in Wisconsin, United States - UWRJ-L208-509C-2 | ecosystem: Environmental > Terrestrial > Plant litter >...
CGCTCCCACAGGGTTCTCGGTGGGGTGGGTATTTTGTGTCCGACGCGAAACCTGTAGGAGTGAGCCTGCTCGCGATGGCGGCGGGTCAAGCAACAGGGATGCTGACTGACACGGCCTCATCGCGAGCAGGCTCGCTCCCACAGGGTTCTCGGTGGGGTGGGTATTTTGTGTTCGGCGCAAAAAACTGTGGGAGCTGGCTTGCCAGCGATGGCGGCGGGTCAAGCAACAGGGCTGTTGACTGACACACCGCTTTCGCGACCAGGCTCGCTCCCACAGAGGTCACCCTACCCTTTGATAAACGCTAACAAATCCGCATTGATCTGGTCGGCATTGGTGGTCGGCATGCCGTGGGGGAAGCCAGGATAGGTCTTGAGCGTCGGGTGCTTGAGCAGTTTGGCCGACAAGGGCGCGGAGTCGGCGAAGGGGACGATCTGGTCGTCTTCGCCGTGCATGACCAGCGTCGGCACGGTGATCTGCTTCAGGTCCTCGGTAAAGTCGGTCTCGGAGAACGCCTTGATGCAGTCATAGTGCGCCTTGGCCCCGCCCATCATGCCCTGGCGCCACCAGTTGTTGATCACACCCTGATGGATCTTCGCCCCCGGACGGTTGAACCCGTAGAACGGCCCGGTCGGCACATCTAGGTAGAACTGCGCGCGATTGTCCACCAGGGCTTTGCGGAAACCGTCGAACACTTCCAGCGGCAGGCCACCGGGGTTGTTCGCGGTCTTGACCATGATCGGCGGCACCGCACTGATCAGCACGGCCTTGGCCACCCGGCCCGGCTTGGCGCGCGCGGTATAACGCGCGACTTCACCGCCGCCGGTGGAGTGGCCGACGTGCACCGCATTCTTGAGGTCGAGGGCATCGGTCAGGGCGATGACGTCCGCCGCGTAGGTGTCCATTTCATTGCCTTGCCAGGTCTGCGTCGAACGCCCATGACCGCGACGATCGTGGGCAATCACCCGAAAGCCTTTACCGAGGAAAAACATCATCTGGTTGTCCCAGTCATCGGCGCTCAGCGGCCAGCCATGGTGAAACATGATCGGCTGCGCGTCCTTCGGGCCCCAGTCCTTGTAGAAAATCTCGGTTCCGTCTTTGGTGGTGATCGAACTCATGGCATTGCCTCCAGAATGGGCGGGATGGTTGGGGGGAGTGGTTTGTGGATCGGCTGCCTGGGACGACAGCGAAAAACTGGCAAGCGGCAACATGAAACCGGCTGCGACCACGGCCGAGCTGGCCAACAAGGCTCGGCGCTGGAGGTCAATCACGCATCGGGAGTACTTCATTGGCGATCCCCTGGCTGACTAGGCGCTCCAGAAACCCGGAGTGCAATGACTCTAGTTTCGCTGGGCGATTTGCGCCAATCAGGGGATCAAAGGCGATGCAAGGCGTTTTCGTGGTGCATCGCCAAGTGCCCGGTCTTGTCGCTCTTGACCTCATATTGCGGGCTGTCCGGCGAGGCCGGGCGGTGCTTGCCCATGAACTGCACAGGCTTGACGTGCACTTTGGTGACCTTGCCGTGGATCTCACCGGCTTCGGAGTTCCAGCGCACCGCATCACCGACGTTGAATGAATGGCTCATCTGGACGCTCCGTCCGCTGTGGGCATACCCTACAGAGCCGGTCGGGATGCGGAAAATTCCTTTGGATTGACCCGGTGGTTCTTCAACCCCGAGAACGCCTGACCGGTGAGTCTTTCACCACACCCCTATTTTGAGGTCCGTCTTGTGAGTAAAGCGCCCTACGTTCCGCCCAAGGTCTGGAAAAACGACGCACCGTCTGGCGGTCAGTTCGCCAGCATCAACCGCCCCATCGCCGGGCCGACCCATGACAAAACCCTGCCGGTTGGCAAGCACCCGCTGCAACTGTATTCACTGGCCACGCCCAACGGCGTGAAGGTCACCATCCTGCTCGAAGAATTGCTCGCGCTCGGACACAGCGACGCCGAGTACGACGCGTGGCTGATCCGCATTAATGAGGGCGACCAGTTCTCCAGCGGCTTCGTCGAGATCAACCCGAACTCGAAGATCCCGGCGTTGCTGGACCGCAGCAGCGAGCCGCCGACCCGCGTGTTCGAGTCCGGTTCGATCCTGCTGTACCTGGCGGAAAAATTCGGCGCTTTTCTGCCTACCGACCCGGCGGGCCGCACCGAAACCCTGAACTGGCTGTTCTGGCAGATGGGTGCGGCGCCCTACTTGGGCGGCGGCTTTGGCCATTTCTACGCCTATGCGCCAGAGAAAAACGAATACGCGATCAACCGCTTCACCATGGAAGCCAAGCGGCAGCTGGACGTGCTCGACCGCCGCCTCGCGCAGAGCCCATACCTGGCCGGCGACCAGTACACCATCGCCGACATCGCGGTCTGGTCCTGGTACGGCCAACTGGTGCTCAACGACGTGTATTCAGCGGCCGAGTTTCTCGCGGCTCAGGAGTACACCCACGTGCAGCGCTGGGCGCAAGCCATCGCTGAGCGGCCGGCGGTGATCCGTGGCAAGCGCGTCAACCGCACCTGGGGCGACGAGGCCAGCCAAGTGCCGGAGCGGCATGGGGCTGCGGACCTGGACTGATCACATCGGCGCTTACGAAGGCTGATCCATGCCCAACAGTTCGCTGATCCACCGCGCCTGTTGGGCGACCTCCTGCACTTTGTCCTCGGGCACGGCCTGCCGCGCCCGGGCGAAGTGGTTCAGGGTCTGCTGCTTATGGCGCAGGATATGCCGCCACTTGAGCAGGAACTCCGGGCTGCGGGCCTGCATTTGCAACGGACCGAAGTACAGCTCCTCGGCGCTGTACGTCACCGGCCCATCGCGCTCGGCGACGATGATTTCGTAGTAGAACCGGTTTTCCCGCAGCAGCTCTTCAAAGAGGATGCGGTAGCCCTGCTCCATCAGCCATTGGCGCAGCGGCTGCTCGCCGCCGTTGGGTTGCAGGATCAACCGCTCCTGGCCGCTCAAGTGCGCCTGGCCGCTGTCGAGGATGTCGCGGATCGTCTCGCCGCCCATCCCGCACATACTGATCGCGGTAATTGCGTCCGCCGGTTCGATCGCCGCCAAGCCATCCGCCAGGCGCACGCTGATCTGCGGTTCCAGACCGTTGTCGCGCACAGTGCGTGCCGCCGCGTGAAACGGCGTCAACGCCACCTCACCCGCCACGGCCGCGACAATGGCGCCACGGCGCAGCAACGCCACCGGCAAATAGCCGTGGTCCGAGCCGATATCGGCCAACCGCGCACCGGCCGGCACATGGGCCGCCACGCGCTCCAGGCGCCGGGACAATGTCTGTTCGTTCAAGCGCAACCTCGTTTCACCACACACCCCCCGGCACGCCGGGCCGGATCGGAGCGCGACTGTATCGGGCAATGGTAGGTAATTCAAATGGTCGCGGCTGGACCGTGGCGTTGACCTAGAGGGAACGCCACAACCTTGTTATAAGGGCGCATTGCCAGCGAGCCTGCGCTTGGCAGATGACTACGCTCAGGCACAAGGTTTTTACTATTCAACGAGTTCTCGAATCAGGGCGGTGAGCGTGGACAGGTTTCAGGAAATGAAAGTGCTGCTGGCCGTCGCCGAGGCGGAGAGTTTTGCCGCCGGGGCCAAGCTGTTGGACATGTCCGCGCCTAGCGTGACCCGTGTGATTGCAGGCCTGGAGAAGCGCTTGGGCACGCTGCTGCTGGCCCGCAGCACGCGCAGTCTGCGCTTGACCGAACCGGGCCGGCGTTTCGTCGAGGACTGCAAGCGCATCCTGCTGGATCTGGAGGAAGCGGAAGAGTTGGCCATCGGCAGCAGCGTGCGTGCCAGGGGTAACCTGACCGTGACCGCGTCGGTGATGTTCGGTGAGTTGTTCCTGATTCCGCTCATCACTCAATACTTGGCGGTGCACCCTGAAGTGGCCATCAATGCACTGCTGGTCGACCGTGTGGTGAACATGATGGACGAAGGCGTGGACGTGGCCATCCGCATCGGTCAGTTGCCGGACAGTGGCCTGCAAAGCATCAAGGTGGGGCACATTCGCCCGGTCGTCTGCGCCGCCCCGTCCTTTCTCGATCGGGTCGGCCGACCGACCGAGGCCCAGCAATTGTTGGCCGCTCCGATCGTGATGTCCTCCGCCAGCAGGCTGCTGACGGACTGGCAATTCAACATAGCGGGGAACGCCGTCACCCTGCACCCCAAGCCGAACCTGGTGGTCAGTTCCAATCCCGCCGCCATCCAGGCCGCGCGCCTGGGCTGGGGGTTCACGCGGGTGTTGTCTTACCAGGTCGCCGAACTGGTCAAGAAAGGCGAGCTGGAAATCGTTCTGGGTACCTTTGAAACCACCGCACTGCCGGTGCATGTGCTGTATCAAGGCGACCGACGGGTCCCGGCCAAGGTGCGCACCTTTGTCGACTATTGCGTGGCGCGGTTGCAGCAAGATCCGGCGTTGCATGTGGTCGAGCCTGGCTGACACACGGGCCGCGATTCTTTTAGAAAACGAAATTAAGCATTGTTTTTCACGGCCATTCTGCTGGGCGTAGAACGGGTGCAGCATGGCTCCGGCGGAGGAGCCCGACAGGATTGGACTCCACGCTTCCTTCCTTCCCGTCCGAGCCGGAGCCACCCCCATGCCGCAGCCCGTGATCAAGCTTTATCGCCACCCGCTTTCAGGCCACTCCCACCGCGTCGAGTTGTTGCTTTCACTGTTGCAGTTGCCCACTGAGTTGGTGCTTGTCGACCTGGCCAAGGGTGCGCACAAACAGGCGGCGTTCCTGGCGATCAACCCGTTCGGGCAGGTTCCGGTCATCGATGACAATGGCACGATTCTCAGTGACTCGAATGCCATCCTGGTTTACCTGGCGAAGCAGTATGGCCAAGGTCACTGGCTGCCTGAAGAACCGCTGGCGGCTGCACGGGTCCAGCGCTGGCTCTCGGTGGCCGCCGGCCAAGTCGCCTACGGTCCGGCGGCGGCCAGGCTGATTACGGTTTTTGGCGCTACATTGAATGCGGACGACGTCATCGCCCGATCCCACGCGTTGCTCAAGGTGATGGACAGCGAGTTGGCGAACACGGCGTTCCTGGCGGGCGAGACCGCGACCATTGCCGACGTCGCCAATTACACCTACATCGCCCATGTCCCGGAAGGCAATGTGTCGCTACAGGACTATCCCAACGTGCGCGCCTGGCTGGAGAAGATCGAGGCATTGCCGGGCTTCGTGCCCATGCAGCGCACTGCGGTCGGTTTGCAGAGCGCTTGAACCGTCAACCTGGTGCCGGTTTTCCCGGCTGACTTCTTGAGGAGCGCTTTCCATGGACACTTTGCCCAAGCACCGTCGTTCTCCCTGGCACGTCGGGGAAAAAAGGCTTCAGGAAATGTGCAGCGCCTCTCAACAGATGGAGGTCATCGGGCAAAAAGCAATTCGCACCTACATGCCCGATCAGCACCGGGATTTTTACCAGCAACTGCCGTTCATGGTCGTCGGCGCGGTGGACGGGCAAAACCGGCCGTGGGCAACCCTGCTGGAAGGTCCGGAAGGTTTCGTCACGTCACCCGATCCGCAGCGACTGGTGCTCGCGGCGCAGGCCGATGACCAAGACCCCGCCGCGCCCGGCTTGCAACCGGGCCAATCGATTGGCCTGCTCGGCATCGAGCCGCACACCCGGCGTCGCAACCGGGTCAACGGCTTGATCGAGAACGCGTCGGCGCAGGGTCTTGAATTTGCCGTCGAACATTCATACGGCAACTGCCCCAAGTACATTCAGGAACGGTCGTATACACGTTTCTCGGCGCTGACGACGCAACGCCCGCCGCGCCAGGACTTCACGGCCCTGGATGCCCGGACCAGCGAACTGATTCGGACGGCCGACACCTTTTTCGTCGCCAGCTACTTCGACCATGACGCCCACAGCCGCTCGGTCGACGTTTCGCATCGGGGTGGCCGCAACGGTTTCGTCAAAGTCGACGGCAACCGGCTGACGATTCCCGACTACGCGGGCAATCTGTTTTTCAACACCCTGGGCAACATCGAGGTCAATGCCCTCGCCGGGCTGCTGTTCGTCGATTTCAGCAACGGCGACATGCTGCAACTGTGCGGTCGCGGCGAGGTGGTGCTGGACAGCCCGATCATCAAGGCGTTCGAAGGCGCCGAGCGCCTCTGGACGTTCGATGTCGAACAGGTGGTGCTGCGCCCGGCGGCGCTCTCAATCCGCTGGGAGTTTCACGATTACGCGCCAACCAGCCTGGCCACGGGCACCTGGGCCGAAGCCGATGCGCTACTGCGCGAGCGGGAGCAGCGCCGACAGTGGCATTCGTGGCAGGTGATGCGCGTCGAGCAAGAGAGCAAAGACATCCGCTCCTTCTATCTCCAGCCCGCAGATAACGCCGTGGTGACGTTCACCGCCGGGCAGCACCTGCCGGTGCGCCTGTTGACCGGTGGCGATGACGCGGCGCTGATCAGGACCTACACGGTCTCCAGCGCCCCGTCCGACGGGCACATCCGCATCAGCGTCAAGGCCCAAGGCCCCGCCTCCCATCACCTGCATAACCGCGTGCAGGTGGGCGACCTCCTGGACGTGCGCTCACCCTTGGGCAGTTTTACCCTGGCCGAGGAAACCGAACGCCCGGTGGTGTTGATCGGCGCAGGCGTTGGCATCACGCCGTTGATTTCCATGTTCAGGGAACTGGCGGCGCACAATCATCAGCACCAGCGGCAGCGGCACATCCACCTGTTCCAAAGTGCCCGGACGCTGGAGGACCTGCCCTTCCAGGCCGAACTCAAGGAATTGCAGCAGCGCGATGGCGAATGCCTGCACATTCACCGCGCCTTGAGCAGCCCAGGTGCCGGGGCCGTCGTCGGCCAAGACTTCGAGATCATTGGCCGGCTCGACTTTGCCCGGATCAAGGCGCGCCTGCCGCTGGATGACTATGACTTCTACCTGTGCGGACCCGCGAGTTTCCTCCAGGACCTGTACGACGCGCTGCGAACCTTGAACATCGCCGACGAGCGCATTCATGCCGAGGCCTTCGGCCCGTCGACGTTGCGCAGGCTAGCGGCAGAGCAACTTGCCGCGCCTCCTCAGCTCCCTGCCGCCAGCGGGCCGGTCCCGGTGTATTTTTCCGCGTCGGCCACCGATACACGCTGGACGCCGGCCAGCGGCACCCTGCTGGAACTGGCGGAAAGCCGTGGCCTGAACCCTGATTTCAGCTGCCGTGGCGGCTCTTGCGGCACCTGCAAGACTCGCCTGATCAGCGGCCACGTGCATTACCCCAATCCACCGGCGGAAATGCCGAATGACGACACCGTCCTGATCTGCTGCGCCGTGCCGGCGGAATCTGAAGAGGGTATCCAGCCCTTGGTGCTTGATCTGTAGCGAGGCAGCCGCGTGCCCCGTTGCCGGGGCAATGTCTATTCACCAGCGTCCTTCTCAACCCAGGAGTATCCCCATGTCGACCCCTGAAATTCGCCAACCGGTTCCGCCGTTTTCCCGTGAGTCCGCCCTGCTGAAAGTCCGCTTGGCGGAAGACGGCTGGAACAGCCGCGACGCGGCAAAAGTGGCCTTGGCTTATACGCCGGACACTCGATGGCGTAACCGCGCGGAGTTCGCCTCCAGCCGCGAGGAGGCCCAGGCCTTTCTGCAACGCAAATGGAACAAGGAACTCGAGTACCGCTTGATCAAAGAGCTGTGGGCGTTTACCGACAACCGGATTGCCGTGCGTTATGCCTACGAATGGCACGACGACTCTGGCAACTGGTTCCGCTCCTACGGCAACGAGAACTGGGAGTTTGCGGAGAACGGCCTGATGGCCCATCGATTTGCCTGCATCAACGACCTGCCGATTGAGGAATCCGAGCGTAAATTTCGCTGGCCACTGGGTCGGCGTCCCGACGATCACCCGGGCCTGTCGGCTTTGGGTCTGTGACGACGCCGTGGTCGAGCCTGCTGTTATGAACCAAGGCAACGGTTGACTTCGCCAGCGGCGATTGCCGTGGAGAATGGCAGGCTGCCTTGCGTCTACTCGATAGCCTCGACTACGCCCTTGTCCTCGCCCAGGAACCCGCCGCTTTGATGCTGCCACAGCCGCGCATAAACGCCGTTCTTGCCCAGTAATTCGCTGTGGGTGCCCTGTTCGATGATGCGTCCGTCATCCATGACGACGAGCCGGTCCATGGCCGCAATCGTCGACAGACGATGGGCGATGGCAATCACGGTTTTGCCTTGCATCATGTGATCGAGGCTTTCCTGAATCGCCACTTCGACTTCCGAGTCCAGGGCGCTGGTGGCCTCGTCCAGCAACAGGATCGGGGCGTTCTTGAGCATCACCCGGGCAATCGCGACCCGCTGGCGCTGGCCGCCCGACAACTTGATGCCGCGCTCACCCACCAGGGTGTCGTAGCCGGTATGGCCCTGCCGGTCGCTGAGTTGACTGATGAACTCATCGGCCTGGGCATTGGCGGCGGCGCTGCGCACTTGTGCGTCGGTCGCATCGGGACGGCCGTAGGCGATGTTGTCGCGGATGGAACGGTGCAACAGCGACGTATCCTGGGTGACCATGCCGATCGCACCGCGCAGGCTTTCTTGCGTCACCTGCGCGATGTCTTGGCCGTCGATGCGAATCACCCCACGGTCCACGTCATAGAAGCGCAGCAGCAGGTTGATCAACGTGGATTTGCCGGCGCCAGAGCGTCCCACCAAGCCGATTTTTTCCCCCGCGCGAATGCTCAGGCTCAGGCCATCGAGCACTTGGCGTTCGCCGCCATAGTTGAAGCTCACGTTGTCGAACGTGACCGCGCCGCCGCTGGTCGCTAGCACGGTCGCATCCGCCGAGTCCTGCACCTTGGCGCCCAGGGTCAGCGTCGCCATGCCATCCTCGACGGTGCCGATGTTTTCGAACAGCGAGGTCATTTGCCACATGATCCAGTGCGACATGCCATTGATCCGCAACGCCATGGCGGTGATTGCCGCCACGGCGCCCGCCCCCACCTGCCCCTGGTGCCAGAGCCACAGCGCGTAACCACCGGCGGCCATGATCAACCCCACCACCAAAGCCTGGTTGACGATCTCGAATTGGCTGACCAGGCGCATCTGGCGAAAGCCGGTTTGCTTGAAATCCTCCATCGCGGCACGGGCGAAGTGCGCTTCACGGTTGGAGTGAGAGAATAGCTTCACCGTGGTGATGTTGGTGTAGGCGTCCGAGATACGCCCAGTCATCATCGAGCGCGCATTGGCCTGTTCCTGCCCGACCTTCCCCAGGCGCGGCACGAAGTACAGCATGGCCAAGCCGAACAACGCGACCCAGGCAACAAAGGGCAGCATCAGTTTCAGCGCGAAGCCGCCGGCCAGCGCGATGATCGCGATGAAATACACCCCGATCCCGGGCGCGATCTCGATCAAGGTGAACAGCACATCGCGCACCGCCAACGCCGTCTGCATCACTTTGGTGGTGACCCGACCGGAAAACTCATCGGAAAAAAACGACAGGCTTTGTCGCAGCATCAGGCGATGGAAATCCCAGCGCAGGCGCAACGGCAGATTAATCGCCAGGATCTGGTGCTGCACCATGGTGCGCAACGCCACCAGCCCGACGCTGGTCACCATGACCAGGCCGATACCCCACAACACGCGACTTTCCTGCGCCGCCCCGTCGCCGCCGGCCTGCCAGTTCGAAAGCAGGTCAACCACTTGCCCAAGGAACGAAAACAGCCAGGCTTCGTAAATCGACACACCGGCACTGAGCAGCGCGAGCGCAAGGATGTAACCACGGGCGCCCCGCGTGCAGGCCCACAGAAAGCGCAACAGGCCATCGGGTGGCGGAGGTATTTCGTCAGGAGGAAAAGGGTCGAGCCTTCGTTCAAACACACGAAGCATGGTGGTCTCCAAAACGATCAAGTTGAGGGGATTCTGCCATTGAACGGTGGCTTTGAGGGTTTTGCGAAGAATGAACGCCTCAGGTTGCAGCCCTCCTTCGTCGGTAAAGGGTTTGCTTTATATATATGGAATTCCATATATTTGGTTATCCATATGTTTCAGGCAGCCCGCATGCTCACGCCTCCAGAAGTGTTCAAAAGCCTCGCTGACGAGACCCGCTCCCGCGCCACGCTGCTGATCGCCAACCAGGGCGAACTGTGCGTTTGCGAACTGATGTGTGCCCTTGACGACAGCCAGCCGAAGATCAGTCGCCACCTTGCCCAACTGCGCACTATCGGTCTGTTGCTCGATCGCCGCCAGGGTCAGTGGGTTTACTACCGCCTCAATCCTGACCTTCCTGCCTGGGTGCATGAAATGTTGCAAGTGACGTTGCAGGCCAACACCGACTGGCTGCACACCAACGCGTCCCGTCTCAAAAGCATGGATGGACGCCCTGTCCGCGATGTTGCCTGCTGCTGACCCCGGAACCAATGAGTCTTCAATGCTGATCGCCGTTAAGGAACTATCCATGCGAGTCCTGTTCATGTGCACGGCCAACAGTTGCCGCAGCATCCTTTCAGAAGCCCTGTTCAACCACCTGGCGCCACCGGGATTCGAAGCGGTGAGTTCCGGAAGCTTTCCCAAAGGGCAGGTACTGCCGCGTAGCCTGACCACGCTGCAGCAGGCTGGCATTTCCATCCAAGGCTTGAGCAGCAAGGGTAATGATGCCTTCGAGGACAACCCGCCGGACATCGTCATTACCGTTTGCGACAAGGCTGCGGGCGAAAGCTGCCCGGTGTATTTCGGCCCGGCGCTGAAATCCCATTGGGGCCTGGAAGATCCCTCCGATGTCGTGGGTGACGAAGCAGCGGTTGACGCCGCTTTCCGCGCCGCGCTCGCGCGCATCGAGCAACGTTGCAGAGCATTCCTCGCCCTCCCCTTTAATAGCCTCGGCCGCGATGAACTCAAACGCGAGCTGGACCGAATCGGCACTCTCTGAACTGGAGGCTCTATGTCAGAGCAACTTCCCCACCTGGACCTATCGCTGTTCGACGACGCACAGTTCACATCTCGCCACGGTGATCACAAGCCGCGCATCCTGTTGCTCTATGGGTCGACCCGCGAACGCTCATTCAGTCGTCTGCTGGTCGAAGAAGCCGCTCGCCTGCTGGAATACTTCGGCGCTGAGACACGCATCTTCAATCCCTCCGGATTACCGCTGCCCGACGATGCGTCCCCCGAGCAGGCCAAGGTGCGGGAACTCCGCGACCTGGTGCTCTGGTCAGAAGGTCAGGTCTGGTGTTCACCGGAACGGCATGGTGCGATGTCGGCAGTGTTCAAGGCCCAGATCGACTGGATTCCCCTGGAACTGGGCGCCGTTCGCCCCACGCAAGGCAAGACGCTGGCGGTGATGCAAGTCTGCGGCGGTTCGCAGTCTTTCAACGTGGTTAATCAGTTGCGCGTGCTGGGGCGTTGGATGCGGATGTTCACCATCCCCAATCAATCTTCGGTGCCGAAGGCTTACATGGAGTTCGATGAGGCGGGCCGGATGAAACCTTCGGCGTACTACGACCGGGTCGTCGACGTGATGGAAGAACTGGTGAAATTCACCGCACTACTACGGGACCGGCAAGGGTTTCTGGTGGATCGCTACTCAGAACGTAAAGAAACCTCCGAGCAGCTCATGGCTCGTGTCAATCAGCGTTCAATCTGAGGTCACCATGTCCATCGAAATCAGAGTGGCACAGCTTGCAGATGCCCCGTCCATCCAGGCTATCTATGCGCCGGTGGTCACCGACACCGCGATCTCTTTCGAAGAAGTGCCGCCGGCATTTCCCAGCCTAATCCGGGAAGCGTCGGCTTGCATGAACGCCTGGGTTTCCGCCACATCGGCACCTACCCGAAGGTCGGTTACAAGCTCGGCCAGTGGCACGATGTCGGCTACTGGCACCTTGAGTTGGGAACGAGCACAGGCTCGCCGAGTGAAGTCTGCCCGTATCCACAACTCGCATGACCGAACCACTCGGCCAACATCTCAGTCAGCACGCGAACCTTCATCGTTGGATGGCGACTGTGCGGGCGAACAACGTAGATACCCGCCGGCAGGGGTGGGTATCGAACCATGACCGGTACGAGCGCGCCGCATTGGATGAATGCTTCAGTGACGGTATCCGAGAGGTACCCCAGGCCCAGGCCGGCCACCGCCGCCGCAGCAAGCGCCATCGGGTTATCGGCTTTGAAGCGTCCTTGCGGATTGACGGTGATGGGGTTGTCGCCATCCAGAAACCGCCAGCATTCCGTCCCTTGCATAAGCGAGGGGTGATCGAGCAGTTCGTGAGGTGCCTCAGGTGCGCCATGGGTTTGCACGTATTCCGGACTGGCCACGAGCTTGCCGTAGATGCTTCCCACACGTTTTGCGACCAGATTGGAATTGCGTAGATGGCCGACCCGAATCGCACAATCGTAGCCCTCACCCACCAGGTCAACCAATTGATCGCTGTAGTTGGTATGGATATGCAGCAGCGGATACCGTCGCGCCATTTGCGCCAGCACCGGCGCGATATGGGTTGGGCCGAACGAAACGGGTGCGGCAATTCGAAACCGGCCTCGAAGGTCCCCGGCAGGGTGAATGGCCTCCCGGGCACCTTCAGCGTCAGCGACGATCCGCGCGGCGTAATCTCGAAGGGTCTCGCCCGCTTCAGTGATGGCGGCGCCGCGGGTTGTTCTGGCCAGTAGCTGGGCACCCAGTTGAGCTTCCAGCCGCAGTAGCCTGCGGCTTATAACGGATTTCGTGACACCCAGTCGCCGCGCTGCGGGCGAAATACCGCCCGCGTCGACCACTTCGATAAAGGTTCGAAGATCTTCAATATCCAATGGTTTCACTCTGTTCGATGCGGGCCGTCTTAACGCGTAAGAACGATGAAGATCGCTTAGGCGATCGCTCCGCCATCCACGGCCAGGATGGCGCCGGTGATCAGGCTTGCGGCCGGACTGGCCAGATAGACCACCGCGCTCGCTACTTCATGGGGTTCGCCGAACCTGCCCAGGGACGACAGGCTGCGCTGGAAATCCGCGGCCGGGCCATCTGCCGGATTGGCGTCAGTGTCGATGGAGCCGGGCAATACCAGGTTCACAGTGATCCCTTGGGGACCGAGTTCGCGCGACAGACCTCGAGTGAAGGAGAGCAGCGCCGACTTGGACATCGCATAGGCGGTCACGCCCGGAAACGGCACCCGCTCGGCCAATCCTGAGCCAATCGAAATGATGCGTCCGCCGGCGGCCAGATGCGGAATGACCGCTTTGGCATACAGGACGGGGCCTCGCACGTTGATATCCATCAGCGCCTGATATTCGTCCAGGTCAATGTCGGCGATCAGCCCGCTCAGGCCGATGGCGGCGCTATTCACCAGAATATCCAGTCCGCCCAGCGCCGAGACGGCCTGCTCGACCGATCGCGCAATGGCCTGCGGGTCGGCACTGTCGGCTTGAATGGCGACGGCGCGACGGCCCTTGGCTTCAATGGATTTGGCCACTGATTCAGCTTTGGCCACCGAGAGTTGGTAGGTAAACGCGACATCAGCGCCGTTCTCCGCCAGCGCCATCGCGATGGCAGAGCCGATCCCCCGCGCTCCTCCGGTCACCAACGCACGTTTGCCGTTCAGGTCAATCATTGCTCACCTCTCTGCTTGCGGTTATTCGGCCGCTCTTCACCCCCAGCGGTGAAAATAATCACGCCAACAGAAACGATCTTAGAGGGCTGACGGGTGCCTTTGTAGCCCCGGGAAACGCCGTACTGAATCGCAGAAAGTGGAACGCTTGCAGACCGCACGCTCATCAACACCTGGGTAGATCCGAAGGTGGTGGATGCGGTCAGAGCGTCCGGGAGCGGGCCCGCTGCCGCTAAATCAATGACCGATCACCACCTCAGCGGTGTTCCTTTGGCCTTGCGGAAAACCATGCGTCCGTGCCCGAAACGCAATGGCCAGGCTGATCAGCAGCAACCCCAGCAACACGCCTGGAAAAACACTCGCGCCCCATTGGCCGAGTACCACACCGCCCAGTAATCCTCCGCCAGCGATAGCGCTGTTCCACACCACGACGTTCATGGAAAGCGCAACGTCGGCGCCCTTCCCTGCGGCGTCGGCGAGTGCTGTTTGCAGCAGTGTGGCCGCGCCACCAAAGGTCAGGCCCCAGGTGAAGACACCCACGTAAATCGCCGGGGCGGAGCCTGAGAACAGGCCGAGGAAAATCGACACCGCCGCGAATGTCGCCAGGCTGGCCAACACGGTTGTGCGCAGATGCCGATCCACCAGTCGACCGGTGAGCCAGATGCCGGCCAGCGCCGCGACACCAAAGGCGAGCAGGACCAAATCGACGCGATCGTTCAGCCCGGCCTTGGACACAAAGGGTGCGACATAGGTGTAGAGAATGTTGTGGGCCAGCATCCAGGTGAAGACCACAGCCAACACCGAGCGGACGCCGGGCGTGAAAAATACCTGACGTAACGCCATGCGCTGTGACGATGATTGCCCAGGGTAGTCCGGCACTTTGATCAACACCCAAACGATCAAAGCCACGGTCAAACCAGACATCAATCCAAACGCCATGCGCCAGCCCATGAAGCTACCCAGCCAAGTTCCCAAAGGCACGCCCAGCGACAACGCAATGGGCGTTCCCACCATCGCCACCGCCAATGCCCGCCCCTGCAATTGGGGAACCACCATTCGCCGTGCATAGCCGGCGATAAGGCTCCAGGCCAGCCCTGCTGATACGCCGGCGAAAAACCGCGCGATCAGCGTCAGCCAGTAATCGGAAGACAGCGCGGTGAGGGAATTGAATACGAGGAAGCCGACAATCGTCAGCAGCAGCACCGTCCTGCGGCGCCAGCTTTGCGTGGCAATGGTCAGCGGGATAGCCGCCAGCAGCGACCCCAACGCATAGACCGTCACCATCTGCCCCGCCAGCGACGGCGAGACATCCAGACCACTGCCAATTTCCGGCAGCAATCCTGCTGGCAAAGTCTCGGTAACGATGCAAATAAATCCGGTCATCGCCAGTGCCAGTAAGGCCCCCAGCGGAAGCTTTCCGCTCTGTCGCTCATCTGTAGTCATTCGCCAATCTCCACATACATATCGATCGGTACAATATGGAGGGGCGCCATCAGCTAGTCAACGACTTATATAACGATTAGTATTTAAGTACTCAACAGGAGGCTCACATGGCACAGATGGGACGTCCACGCACCTTTGATCGTGACGTGGCAGTTACTCAGGCGATGCATTTGTTCTGGGAGCATGGCTTTGACGCGACGTCACTGAGCCAGCTCAAGGCCGGTATCGGCGGTGGCATCACGGCGCCCAGCTTTTATGCGGCTTTTGGCTCAAAGCAGGCGCTGTTCAGTGAAGTGATGGAACGGTATCTGGACACCCACGGCAGGGTGACCGACAGTCTGTTCGACACCAGCCTCCCACCGCGAGACGCTATCGAACTCACGCTGCGGCGCTCAGCGAAAATGCAGTGTGAACCCGACCATCCCAAAGGATGCCTGGTGGCGCTGGGTCTTCTGAGTGCCTGTTCGGATGAGAGCAAAGCCATCTCCCAACCGCTGGCCGATGCCAGAGCCTCGAACCGCGCCGGGATGGTGGCGTGTGTCGAACGCGCCATCGCATCCGGCGAGCTGCAAACGACGGTTGTGGCCGATGCGTTGGCCACGGTGTTTGACAGCTTTCTCTTGGGGATTTCGGTGCTCGTCCGAGACGGTGTGCCCTTTGAAAAGATTGACGACGCGGTGACGCACATCATGACGTTGTGGGATGCGTCGCGTATCGCCCCTCCAGAGGCGTCAGGTCTTTTCGCAATAACATAGAGGATTTTTTGCCTGCAACACGCTACTGCAGGAAGCGTTAGAGGAGGCCGAAACCGCCAATGCTAATGAATCCTGCGAACGGCTGAACGATGAGGGTGCATCGACTTCGTAGTCACCTTTGCACCTCCAACTCGCGCAGCTCCCCGCCCTCCTGCTCCAGGCGTTTGAGATAGGTCGCGGCGTTCAGTAGCTGATAAGGAAAATACAGGCCTGGCCGATCAAGCCGTGGCATCGGGTCAATTGGGCCTCGATGAAGCCTTTTGAACCCTGACCCCGCCTTACGCCCATTAGTTGGAACGTTACACGGTCGGTTCCTGACACCGGCATACTGGGGGCCATCCAACGGAGCCCCCAATTTCCTTTCAGGCTAGGAATGTCCTTTCATTCCAACGCGGAAGATCGGGTCGGAAAGCCCGATTGGGCCTTAATGCTCAACTGCGCGAACCAGATATCGTGCTGCTCGATCAACCCTTGAGTGAACCCTTCGGTCGCCCAGATACCAAGCGTACTGATCTGCGTTTCATCCGTGATCAGCAATGTCCCGCCATCAGGAAGAGGATGTAAATACCAGGTGTGATAGGCCTTCACTCCATCAGCAACGGCAATCCACGCAAGACGCCGTTCTTCCTCAAAGTCATGGACAGTCGAGGTGAGCCGAAATCCGAAGGTCGTCCACTTGAACACAGAGCCCGCTTGAACAAAGGGACCTGGCCAAATCACAAACTCGACATCCAAGGCGTTGGGATACCATTGTGGCCAGCTTTCGGCGTACGTCAGCCACGCCCACACTGTCGCGGGGGATGCTGGAATTACCAGATGGTTGGCGGCATACAGCGGCGCAGCTTGTGGATGATAGGCCGCAGGCCAATTGATTTGAGATCTGGCTTCGGCCAAAACGGTTTGGAGCGCTGAATCAGTCATCGTCATTCTCGTTTTTCCATTATCGAAGTGGAACTGTGGTTAGGGTCTATTACTGTGCAGACGGGACTCCAGCCAATGACGGCTGATCTTCCCAGCCGCCACCAAGCGCTCGAATCAGATTGACCGTCGCGGTGGCTTGCACGCCCCGCAACTGAACCGCTAAACGACGGGATTGCAGGGCCGTGCGCTCGGCATCGATCACAGCGAGATAAATCACGTTGCCTTCGGTGTATTGGCTGCGCGCAATGGATGAAGCACGGCTCGAAGCATCGACCGCTCTATCCTGTTCTTCGGTCTGTACCCGCAGGATTCGCAAGTCGGACAGGCCGTCTTCCACTTCCTGAAAAGCAACCAGCACCTGCTCGCGATATAGCGCCACTTCCTGCTCATACAGCGCCTTGGCATTGGCCAGATTGCCCTTACGCAGACCGCCATCGAAGATCGGCACATTCAATGCAGTGCCTACAAGGGGACCGAGCAGGAAGGTGCGGCTGCTCCACTGGAATAGATTGCCCAACGACCCGGACTCAAAGCCCGCCGCTCCGGTCAGATTCAACGCAGGAAAAAAAGCGGCTTTGGCCATGCCGATCCGGGCATTCGCGGCGGCCATCGAACGCTCGGCGGCGGCGATGTCGGGTCGGCGCTCCAACAGTGATGAAGGCAATCCCGCCGGGATAAGGATGTCGACGACAGCCAAAGGCTTCGATGGCAGCGAAAACTGCTCGGGCGTTTTGCCCAACAGCACGGCCAGGCTGTGCTCGGCCCCCGCACGCCGACGTTGCACCGACAACGCCTCAGAACGCGCGATGGCCAACTCCGACTCGGCCCGGGCAACATCCAGCGCACTGATGTCGCCCAGTTCAAATTGCCGGCCGACCAACTCCAGGGCTTGCTCACGCAATCTCACGGCATCCGCAAACACCTGGATTTCCGCATCCAGTTGCCGCAGCACGAAGTAGTTCTGTGCCACGTCCGCCTGCACGCTCAGTTGCACCGAGCGTAGCAATGCTTCGCTGCGCTGGGTTTCGGCATCGGCGGCCTCTACCGTAGACGCGACGCGACCGAACAGGTCGACCTCGTAGGACACACCCCCTTGGGCGCGCCATAGCGTCTGTTGCGCGCCATTGCCCCGGTCCGACTGCGACGGCGATTGCGACGCAGGCGACAGCCGTTGCCGAGTAGGACTGAATCCGGCATCCAGGCTCGGGAACAGGCCAGCCTGCGCCGACTGGTTCAACGCCCGGGCTTGCTTGAGTCTCGCCACCGCGACGTGCAGGTTCTGGTTTTGCTGCATGGCCTGATGCTCGAGGTCGTTGAGCACGGCGTCATTGAACACGGTCCACCACAGCCCACGCTCCAGCGCTTCGGAGGGCTCGGCTGCTTTCCAGCTACCGCTCTCCTGCGCGGGCAACGGCGCCTGATCCTTGAACGCCGAAGGTGGCGCAAAAGAGGCTTTGTCATAGGCCGGTTGCAAAGAACAACCCGCGACGGTCAACACTGAAACCATTCCGGCGAAGCGGCCCAGCAGTGAATTTACAGAAGATGCTTTCATGACTTTCATACTCACTGTGGGTGCCCAACGCCATTGCCGCTGTGGACATGGCCGGCCGCGACACTCTGAAGACTCGGATGCATTCCGTGTTTATCGACCAGGTGCTCGACACCCGACAGTTTGCGCAAGAGCACATAAAACACTGGCGTCAACATCAGGCCGAACAAGGTGACACCGAGCATGCCGAAGAACACCGCGATGCCCATGGCCTCACGCATTTCGGCGCCAGCCCCCGAGGAAAACACCAAGGGTACGACCCCCATGATGAACGCGATGGACGTCATCAGAATTGGCCGCAAACGCAAGCGGCTCGCCTCCACCGCCGCTTCTATGATCGTGCGCCCCTGCATCTCCAGTTCCCTGGCGAACTCGACGATCAGGATTGCGTTTTTCACCGATAGCCCGACCAACACCATCAACCCGATCTGGGTAAAAATGTTGTTGTCGCCATCGGTCAGCCACACACCCACTAACGCCGACAAGATGCTCATCGGCACGATGAGGATGATCGCGAGCGGCAAAGTGAGGCTTTCATAAAGGGCCGCCAGCACCAGGAATACCAACAGCACGCTGATCGGAAAAATCCATAACGAAGCGTTGCCGACCAAGACCTGCTGATAGGTCAGATCCGTCCATTCAAACTTCACGCCGCGGGGCAATATTTCGGCGGCAATCCGTTCGACGGCGGCTTGCGCCTGGCCAGACGAATAACCCGGGGCCGGACCGCCGTTGATGTCGGCGGCCGGGTAACCGTTGTAGCGCACCACTGACTCAGGACCGTACGTGGTCGTGACTTTCACCAGTGACGACAACGGCACCATGTCCCCCGCAGCATTGCGGGTCTTGAGCAACCCGATGTCCGCCGCCGTCGCACGAAACGGCGCGTCGGCCTGGGCGCGAACCTGATAAACCCGACCAAATTTGTTGAAGTCGTTGATGTAGGTCGACCCCAAATAGATTTGCAAGGTGGCAAACACATCGGTCACTGAAACGCCTAATTGCTTGGCTTTTACCCGGTCGAGCTCGACGTTGAGTTGCGGCACGTTAATCTGGAACGTGCTGAACGACGGGCCCAACTCCGGCGCCTGCGCAGCCTTCGCCAGGAACGCCTGGGTTGCCTCGTTCAGCGCTTCATAACCCAACGAGCCGCGATCCTCGAGCTGCAACTTGAAACCACCCAGTGTGCCGAGGCCCAGCACCGGCGGTGGAGGAAACGCCGCCGCATTCGCCTCTTTGATCTGCGAGTATTCCCCGTTTAATTGAGCGACGATGTCCGCCGTGGATTCGCCCTCGCCGCGTTGGATCGAGGGCTTGAGAATCATGAAGATCACCCCCGCGCTCGATGAGTGGGTAAAACCGTTGATCGACATCCCCGGGTACTGCACAGCGCGCTCCACACCCGGTATCCGGTGGGCGATTTCGGCCATGCGGCGCACTACCTGCTCAGTACGTTCCATGGAAGCGCCATTGGGCAATTGCGCCACGGCCAGCACGTAGTCCTTGTCTTGCTGCGGAACGAATCCGCCCGGTACGACCTTGCCCATGAACACTGCTGCGCCGAGGAGCAGGCCGTAGATCACCAGCATCACCATTTTGCGGTTGACGAGACGATTGACCCCTTTGCCATAAGCTTTCGAACCACGGTTGAAGACACGGTTGAAACCGTCGAAAAAACGTCCAAAGAGGCGATCCATCACTCGGGTCAACATGTCTTTCGGGGCGTCATGACCTTTGAGCAGCACCGCCGCCAGCGCCGGTGACAGGGTCAGCGAGTTGAACGCCGAGATCACCGTAGAAATCGCAATCGTCATCGCGAACTGTTGGTAGAACTGGCCCGTCAGCCCCGACATGAACGCCAACGGCACGAACACCGCGACCAACGTCAAGGCAATCGCAATGATCGGCCCGCTGACTTCCTGCATGGCCTTGTAGGTCGCATCGCGAGGCGACAACCCGGCCTCGATGTTGCGCTCGACGTTCTCGACGACAACAATCGCATCGTCGACCACGATGCCGATGGCAAGCACCATGCCGAACAGCGATAGCGCGTTGATCGTGTAACCAAACGCCAGTAACAGCGCGAAGGTGCCAATGATGGACACCGGCACGGCCAACAGCGGTATCAGCGACGCGCGCCAGGTTTGCAAAAAGACAATCACCACCAGCACCACCAGGGCGATCGCTTCGAACAGCGTCATGATCACTGCATTAATGCTTTCCTGAACGAACTGGCTAGGGTCATAGGCAATTCTGTACTCCAGGTCCTCGGGCATGTCGGCCTGCAATTCGTCCATCGCGGCGCGAACGTCCTTGGAAATCTGCAACGAGTTGGCCCCCGGTTGCTCGAAGATCACCACCTGTGCCGACTGCTCGTTATCCAGCAGTGAACGCAACCCGTATTCGGCCGCGCCGACCTCGACCCGCGCAACGTCAGAGAGATGAGTGACCGCACCGTCCGCCGACGACTTGAGGATGATGTCGAGAAATTCCTGCTCGGTTTTCAGCCGCCCCTGGGCGTTGATGCTCAACTGCAAGGGGACGTTGGTCATCATCGGTGCACCGCCGACCATGCCCGCTGCAACTTGCACGTTCTGCTCGCGAATGGCATTGACCACGTCGGTGGCCGTCATGCTCAGGCGCGCGATCTTCTGCGGGTCCAGCCAGATACGCATGGAATAATCGCCGCCACCCCACAACCTCGCTTCGCCAACACCGGGGATGCGCGCAAGCCGGTCTCGCACGTTGATCAGCAGATAATTACGCAGGTAGGGCCTGTCATAGCGACGGTTCGGCGAGACCAGGTTCACCGCGATAGTCAGCGTGGGCGACGACTTGATCGAGGTCACCCCCAGGCGCTGGACTTCTTCGGGCAAACGCGGCAATGCCTGGGCGACCCGCGTCTGGATAAGCTGCTGGGCGAGGTTGGGGTCGGTGCCAAGTTTGAACGTCACCGTGGTGGTCATATTGCCGTCACTGGTCGCCTGCGACTGCATGTACAGCATGTCCTCGACGCCGTTGATTTGCTCCTCGATGGGCGACGCTACGGTGTCGGCAATCACCTTGGGATTCGCCCCTGGATACTGGGCATGCACAATCACGGACGGCGGTACGACTTCGGGGTACTCCGAAGACGGCAACTTCATCAGCGCGATCAGACCGGCCAACACAACCAACACCGACAGTACGCCGGCAAAGATCGGACGGTCGATAAAAAATCTTGAGATATTCATGGGGCTTTATCGCCTTAGGCCGCGGGCTTGATTGAAGGAGCCAGGCTCGCCATATCGACGTTTTGTACATTCACAGTGTCCTGTGGCCGCACGCGTTGCATGCCGTTGACGATGACCCTGTCGCCGGCCTTCAAGCCGCTCATCACTACACGCAGCCCGTCATGCAAATTGCCCAGCATCACCTCGCGGTAGTGGGCGCGATTTTGCTCATCCACGGTCAGCACGAACTTGCGCGTCTGGTCGGTACCGACGGCCGCGTCGTTGATCAGAACCGCCGTATGCGGCTGACCGCCGCTGACCTTGATACGGGCGTATAACCCTGGTAGCAGCGCGCCATCGGTATTGTCGAAACGGGCGCGTACCCGGATCGTTCCCGAGCGACTGTCCAGCTGATTGTCGACCGAGTCGATCTTGCCTTGACGCGAATAACCGGCCTCATTGGCCAACCCCAGCGATACCGGCACCGCCTGGCGTGAGGCACCACTGAGGTAGCTCAAATAGGTCTGCTCATCGACGTCGAACGAGGCATAGATCGGCGATACCGACACCAGTGTCGTCAAGTGCGGCGCAGCGGCACCGCTTGCAACGATATTGCCCAAGGTCAGCTCGGCGCGGGATACCCGACCGGAAACGGGCGCCACGATCTGCGTGTAGCCAAGGTTGATCCTTGCCGTATCCACCGCCGCCTGCGCCGTTTTGACCTGGGCCTGGGCTTCCCGCAGGGCGTTGTGTTTTTCGTCCCGATCACGTTTGGAGATGGCGTTCGCGTCGATGAGCCGATCAGCACGTGCGGCGTCCGTCGACGCGAAAACCACCCGCGATTGTGCAGCGGCCAATACGCCGGAAACGCGGTCCAATTCGGCCTGGTAAGGCTTGGGATCGATGCTGAACAAGAGGTCGCCGCGCTTCACCAGGCTACCGTCCTTGAAGTGCACGCCGACAATAGTGCCGGAGACCAATGGCCGAATGACAATGTCATCAATGGCCTCCAGCCGGCCGGAATAGGCTTGCCACTCAGTGATCGGCAGCGAGACGACCACAGCGACACCGACGTCGACGGCCGGCGCTGGCGCGCTCGCGGCTTCGGCAGAGTTGATCCACGCACTTTGATGGCGTTGCGCAAAAGGCACGCCCGCGGCACACGCAACAATAAACAGCGCACCCAGCGCCACGGACACACGTTTACGAGTAGCTAACATCGTCATCATTCCTGGTAATCGGAGCAGATAGCTCAAGGGCTTGCGACCTATTGCCGGTGCCGGACCCGTACAGCGGATGGATCACGCAGGACCGGAGGCGGCCATTGTGAAACCCGTCAAAGGATTGATAAACGATGCGCAGAGACACCGATTGTGGCGTTTATCGACACAATGGAAATCGAAGAAAATCAGCCAGCCAACAGGCGGATGAGCCAGTTGATCAGCGGGCTTGATACCGAATGCGGATGCCAGGCCACAATCAACTCATAGCCAGGGGGGCTGGCATTCTCTTCGAGTTGCACGGTTTTCAAGCCGGGACACGGCAACAGGCGGGAAGGAATGAAGGCCACCGCTCCAGTGGCCTTGACCATGGGCCCGACCAACAGAAAATGCGGCACGGACAAGATGATGTTGCGTTGCAACCCGCGCTGCTCGAACCAGCCATCCGCCGAACCCTGCAGATTGGCTCGGGCGGGCGATACCACCACATGTGGCTGACGGGCCAGGGTGTCCAGACTGACAACACCTTCGCAGAGTGCAGACGACTCATCCGCGACGCACACATAGTGTTCATGGAATAACGACTGTCGTGGAAAATGCGCCGGCACGTATTCGGGAAGGGAGATCGCAATGTCGATCTCCCCGCTGGCCATTTTTCCGGCCACGGCGTCGATTTGCAGTTCGCTCAGGATCAACTTCAAATGGGGCGCCTGCTGGCGAATGGCGCTCAGGCGAGGAGCGAGTGCCACGTAGTGCGCATAATCCGCTCCGCAGATATTCACTTGGGCCACCACCTGCGCTGGATCGAACGGCGCGCGATCCACCAGACGATCCAGTGCTGAAAGGATGTCGTTCACTTCGCCTGCCACTTCCTGCGCCAGAACCGTGGGCATCACGCCGCGGCCCGTGCGCACGAACAGCGGATCGCCGAACACCTCGCGCAAGGTGGCCACGTTAGCGCTGACGGCCTGCTGCGTTAGCCCCATCTGATTGGCAACAACGCTGAGGTTTTTTTCCTTGAGCAACGCGGCAAAGATCCGCAGCTGCTTGATACCCAGTCTCGATACTCTGTTCATATTTGTAGCTTATACAAAAAATGATTGTTTGTTGTTGTATCGGAGGACTCCTAGGCTGCTCGGCACAGCCTCCTCCACGGACCTTCCATGCTAAATCTCTCCACACTTCCTTATGACGCTCAACCGGGATTTCGGCGCACCTTTGAAAAAGGCCATCTGACCCTCGGTGCGGTCTTTCCCCTCGAATCCTATTCGGGCGAAGCCCCGACGATGCTGAACCAGACTGAGCGCGCCCGAGAGGTCGAGGCCGCCGGATTCGCAGCACTGTGGGTTCGTGATGTGCCGTTACTGGACCCTGACTTCGGCGATGTCGGCCAGGTTTTCGACCCCTTTGTTTACCTCGGCTACATCGCCGCACACACCGAACATATCGCACTGGGAACGGCGTCCACCGTGGTCCCCCTGCGCAATCCCTTGCATTTGGCCAAAGCAGCTACGAGCATTGATCAGCTCAGCGGCGGGAGATTGCTGTTAGGAGTCGCGACAGGTGACCGGCCGGTGGAGTTTCCAGCATTCGGCGTTGATCCTGAACAGCGCGGTGAACTGTTTCGCGATTACATAGACGTCCTGCGTAAATCGCAAAAGTCCCGTTTTGAAGTCCTACGCTGGGAAAATGGCCTGCTTTCCGGCGCCGACATGATCCCCAAGCCTTTCGCCACGGAAATCCCTCTGCTGATCACCGGTAACAGTCAACAATCCATTGAATGGATTGCAGCCAACGGCCACGGCTGGATCAACTACCCAAGACCGCCCGCGCTTCAAGAAGCCATCATTCGCCATTGGCGTGCGGTGGTGCAGCAACAATGTGGCGAGGTGTTCAAACCCTTCTGCTGTTCGCTCTACATCGAACTGACCGACAACCCTAACTTCCCGCCGCAGGCTATTCATTTGGGGTACCGGCTAGGCCGACACCACTTGAGCGCTTTTTTGGAGTTGCTGCGGGAGATGGGCGTTAATCACGTCATGCTGAACTTGAGATTCGGCCAGCGACCCGCCAAGGAGATGATCGAGGAGTTGGCGCAGTTTGTGGTGCCTCAGTTCAGCGCCAGGGCAGTGACCCGGCCCTGACTCACCGATTGCCGACAAGCAGTAATTCGATGCGATTCATCGCGGGCAGCAGAGCACTGGCGATCTTGATGGCTTTGGCTGTGGGGCGTACACCCCGCCCTTCCCGCAGGAATAACGGATCGCGAAAGTGCGTCCGCAATCGCGCCAGCGAATTACTTACAGCAGGTTGTTTTACCCCAAGACACAGGGCCGCCCGGGACAGGTTGCACTCACGGTAGATCACCACAAACGTGGTCATCAGGTTGAGATTGAAACCCACGAAACACTTTTCATTGATGGTCATCGGAGCCTTTCAATAGCTGCAAGCCCCAAGGATAACGACGGAGCCCACTTGGAAACACGGAATTTTGCACGGTAACAATCGCCCTTCTGAAGATATGCCGGGTTCCGGCAAAGGCTGTTGTTTTAGTGATGATAAGCAGTGCCTCACCATTGATAAACGACGCTGAATGACACGCCCAGTGGCGCCAGGAGAGACAATGATCAGACGTTCTGATATTTCGATGCCCGATATCGTGACGTTTACTGCTGTTGCCCAAACAGGCAGTTTTACCCGTGCCGCCGAAGGCTTGGGCACCGACAAATCCAACGTCGGCAAGGCCGTGCAACGCCTGGAAAAACGCCTGGGCACTCAACTGTTCCAGCGGACGACGCGTGCCGTTCGTCTCACAGAAGATGGAGAAACCTACCTCGTTGGCGCGCTGACGGCTCTGGATTATCTGAAGGAGGTGGAACATGCCCTCAAAGTCCGGCGCAATGAACCCATAGGGCGCGTGCGGCTCAATCTGCCAGCGAGTTTCGGCCGCCTGCTCTTACCGACATTCGCATCCCTTGCCGTGCGTTACCCAAAAATCACGTTGGAGCTGGCCATCACCGATCAGGTCTCCGATCCTGTCGCCGACGGCTGGGACATCGTGGTGCGCATCGGTGAATTGCTGACGGACAGCGAAATGACCGTGCGAAAGCTCTGTGACACGACATTTGGCCTGTATGCCTCCCCGGACTACATCGCCCGCCAAGGAGAGGTCAAATCGGTAAGTGAAATCGCCAATCACTCAGCACTGATTTTCCGTGGACGTAATGGCCGCTTGCGGCCATGGACACTGCTGGATGCAGGCCATCTCCGGGAAATCTCCCCTGAGCCGCAGATCATCACGTCCGATACCCAGGTCATCATTGACGCCATGGTCAAGGGCCTTGGGATCGGCCAAATACTCGATCGCATGGCCCAGCCGTATATTTCCGAGGGCGCGCTCGTCCACTTGCTGCCCGATTCCAGTACCGCAGGGTTACCGGTGCACGCCTTGATACCTTCGGGGCAAAAAATGTCGGCAAAGACTCGGGTGGTTTTAAATCATCTATCAGAGAGTTTGAGGTCGCCCGCCATTTAACACGACGTTATTTCAGGAGTCGGGGTGACCAGCACTTGTCGCATCCATCTATCATTATTAATAATGAATTGTAAAACGTTGATATTAGCCGAGCCGACATCACACGTAACACACAGAGGTAATTTATAAAACCCTCAACTTTCCGCGCAAAGCACACTATTTTTAATAATGACTATTGCCAATATCGATTATATATAACCTATTAACCACGTAAACTCCCGACAAGCGAAACATCAAGCCATCGATTTGCAACACACCTTGTCTTTTTGTTCCGCTTACCTTTGGTTATTTTTGACCCGCCCGCAAGCGGGTCTTTTTTTGTCTAAAAATCGCCAAATCACTGTAGAAAAAATCGCCACCGTGCGTTTCCCAAATCATCGTTTATCAAATAATCAATATCCCTCATATTCCAGTCTCCATCCCAAAACTCAATAACATTTCATATCTAACACTATCACTTCGCACTTAGCGCGCTCACTCATCGAATAGCAAAAGTTACGCAGGAGGCCGAATGCCTTTCTTTGAAGCCCGCGTCTTTTATCTTCTTGATACGGATCACGATAAATATCGCCAGCCCGCTGAGCTGTTCGCCTGCGATATCGGAATGCTAGACGACTTACTCGGATCTGAACTAGCTAGTTTTATAGACCCCTCAAACTATCACACCTCACTAACCGACCTACTCTTTAAGCCTTCAATACAACGCATGGGTTCAAACATTAACCTCGGCACTGACGGCAACGCTGACTGTTCACAACCACCACAGGAAAAACCATCATGACCACTCTCCAAGGGAAACGAGCACTTGTCACAGGTGCCAGTCGCGGTATCGGAAAGGCTATTGCATTGGCCTTGGCCGCCGAAGGTGCGGATGTTGCCATTACCTATGAACGCTCCCATGAAAAAGCTGATGAACTGGTCAAGCAAATCAAGGCAAACGGTCGCAATGCCGCTGCCATCCAGGCTGACAGTTCAGATCCAAAAGCAGTGAAAGACTCTGTCGATCAGGCGGCTCAAGCGTTGGGCGGCCTGGACATTCTCGTCAACAACGCTGGCATTTTTCAGTATGGGCCGCTCGAGGAGCTACAACTTGAGGTGCTGGATTCGGTGATGAACATCAACATCAGGTCGGCTGTTCTCGCCAGCCAGGCTGCGCTGGTTCATTTGCCCGACGGTGGCCGCATCATCAATCTCGGCAGTGTCCTGGCTGAGCGTGTGCCGATGACCAACCTGAGCATTTATTCGATGAGCAAAGCCGCGTTGATTGCACTGACTAAAGGCTTGGCCAGAGACCTCGGTCCGCGTGGTATCACCGTCAACATCGTCCATCCGGGGCCCACCGATACCGACATGAACCCAGCCGATGGCGGCAGTGCCGAATCCATGCGAGAGGGCATCGCCCTGGGCCACTATGGTAAAGCTGAAGACGTCGCGGCCATGGTGGCCTTCCTGTGCGGACCGCAAGCCCGGCACATCACGGCCGCTGGTTTCGCCGTGGATGGTGGTTACGGCGCCTAGCATAGGGTGATCGCGCCCTCCGGTTGAACCAGCGTTGGCGTGATCATTCCGATGGAAACCGTCGCCAAGTATTGAAGCGTCACTTCGCCTGGCCACTCATCAACGAACTCCCCAACAACGCCGCCAACCCCATCGGCTTGGCAAAGTAATAACCCTGGGCTTGTCCCGCGCCCATTTCGCGCAGCAGGACCAGGGTCGCTTCGTCTTCGACCCCTTCGGCCACCACGCTGAGGTCCAGGGATTCGGCCATGCGCACGATGGCCCGGACGATGGCGCGGCTGCGGGCGCTGGTGGTCAGTTCGAGAATGAATGACTTGTCGATTTTCAAGCCGCTGAACCGGTATTGATGCACGTAGCTCAGGGATGAAAAGCCGGCGCCGAAGTCGTCGAGGACCACCGACATGCCGTTGTCCGCCAGTTGTTGCATGGTCAGGCGAGCAATCGCGGGTTCGGCCACCAGGGCGCCTTCGGTCAGCTCCAGGCAGATCCGCGACGGCGCGACCTGGTAACGCGCCAGCAACGCCAGTACGTCCGTGGCGAAGTCCGGGCGGGTCATGCTGTAGCTGGAGCAATTGACGTGCACCGGCGGCCAGTTGGCGTGTTCGGGTTGGGCGAGGATCACGGCGATGCTGGTGAGCATGTACAAATCCAGTCGACCGATCAGGCGCAAGCCCTCGACGTCTGGCAAAAACTCCCCCGGCGCGATGATTCGGCCGCCCGGCTGATGCCAGCGGATCAGCGCTTCCAGGGCCAGCAACTCACCGCTGTCGACGCTGACAATCGGCTGGAAATATGGCAGCAATTCGTCGGTGCGTTTCAGTGCGTTGCGCAACGCCCCTTCGCGCTCGACCTGGTCCGACACTTCGCGGCGCACTTCCTGGTTGAACACCGCGTAGCTGTCGCGCCCCGCGCTCTTGACCCGATACATCGCCGCATCGGCGTCGCGCAGCAAGTCGGCGGGCTCGTGATGGAACTGGCTGTCGGCGCTGACAATGCCGATGCTGCACGACGAAAACACTTCATGGCCATTGATGAAAAACGGCAGGTCGAACGCTGCCAGGATCCGCTCGGCGATCTCCACCGCCGCTTCCAACGGTGCCTCGGGGGCCAGCACTGAAAACTCATCGCCACCCAGCCGCGCCAGCATGTCGGAGTCACGCACACAGCTGCGCAAACGATGCGCGGCCTGCATCAACAGCAGGTCGCCAAAGTGGTGACCGAGGCTGTCGTTGACCATCTTGAAACGGTCGAGGTCGATGAACATCACCGCCAGTTGCGCGCCGTCGCTGTGGAAACGCGACCAGGCCTGGCTGAGACGCTGTTGCAGGTAAGTCCGATTGGGCAGGCCGGTCAGCGCGTCGTGGGCGTTTTCATGTTGCAACTTGGCGTTGGCGTGATCGAGTTCGCGGGTGCGGTTCTGCACCCGGGCTTCGAGCTTGAGGTTGGCGGCGTGGATTGCTTCGGCGGCGGTGCGTCGCGACAACGCGGTGTCGATGTGCCGCGAGACAAAGGTCAGCAGCTCCTGGTCGCGCAAGGTGTAGCGCACGTGCGAGGTGTAGCTTTGCACCGCCAGCACGCCGCGCACCACATCGCCGTCGAACAACGGAATGCCCAGCCAGGAATGGGAGCGGAAATACTCGTCGGCCACTTCAATCTCGCCCTCCACGCCCAAGCGGTCCGCCTCGGCGGGCTCGATCAGGCAGGGTCGGCGCTGGCGGATCACGTACTCGGTCAAGCCCCGGCGACCACTGCGCGAGGGTGGGCGGGTGGTCTGGCGCTCGTCGACATAGTAGGGAAAGGTCACTTCGCCGATGGTGTCGTCGAACAGCGCGATGTAGAAGTTTTGCGCGAACAGCAGATCGCCAACGATGCCATGCAAGGTCTGGAACAACTCCGCCATGTCACCCGGCTGGCTCGACAGCTCGGCAATCTGGAACAGCGCGCTTTGCAGATGTTCGGCACGCTCGCGATCGGCCACTTCCTGGCGCAACGCGTCGTTGAGGGCCGATAGCTCCAGGGTGCGGCGCATCACCGTCTGTTCCAGGTCCTCGCGGTGCAAAATGCGGTCCAGGGCCATGGCCACGTGACGGGCCACCACCAGAAACAGCGCGCGGTCTTCAGCGCTGTAGGTGCGGGACACGTCGTAGACCTGCATCGCCAACATGCCAAACACGTCGTCCGAGGCGTTTTTCAGCGGCGCGCCCATCCAGAATTCCGGACGATCACCCACGCAGTAGAAGCGCCGTTCGGCCTGCGCCGCGAGAATGCCGGCGGCGTCGATCAACAACGGCTGGCCGCTGGTCAACACCTGGCCGGTCAACGACAGGTGCGAAGGGTCCAGGTATTCGTGGTGCTCGGACTCGATGGCTTCCACGTCAATGATGTCGACGTAGTACGGGTACTCGATCTTGCCGGTGTGCGCGTCATAGAGCGCGAGATAGAAATTTTCGGCGTCGATCAGGCTCGCCAGCAGACGGTGAACCCCCACCAGGAATACTGAGCGATCGCGGGTCGAACTGGCGAGGTAGGTAATTTCGTAGAGGACGCGTTGCGTGACCTGGGCGCGGGCCAGGGTGTTGGTCTGCACCTCGATGCCCAAGCGCTGGGCAAACTCGGCGAGCGCCGGGTCCGCGGCCTGCTCGGTGGGTGCGAGCAACCAGCCCAACACACTTTCGCCGCGACCGGTCGGCCAGCGGTGCAAGCAGCGGTCGCGACAAAAATCGTCGAAGGCTTCGTTGGTCACGCTCGCCGGCCATGCCGCCCGAGGATCGCCCTGCCCCACCAGATGCAATTGTTCGCCTGCGCGATAAACCACCCACGCGCAGGTATGGCCGCCGCTGCGGGCGGCGTCCAGCAATTGCGCAATCCTGTCCTCGTTGCCAGCCGGCGTGACGCCGACTGCATCCGGGTTCCCTTTCAAATGAGATGCGACGGGGTCGCAGTCGCTTGATTGCCGAGGGGAGTCGGTCAATGGACGAACACTCATCAGCCCTCCCTGAGCCAAAAACTGGCGTTACTAATCGAGTGATTGCGAGCAATGTGCGGATGAGCTTCTCGTTTAAAGCTTATGGGCATATTTATCAATCGTTTTATGCGTTCCTGTCGCCAGCTATCCACGTTCAAGGTCCAGCGCAATGTCCCGGGGTATTCGCTGATCCGCAGGACGCTCGAGAAAATAGGCGACGCGACGGTCCGCGCCGGGGTGTTGCCCGAATTCACGCTTGAACGCCCTGGCAAAATCCGAACTTGAGGCAAAGCCACAACTGACCGCCGTCTCGGTGACGCTGATATCCGTTTGCCGCAGCATCAGTCGCGCCCTCTGCAAGCGCAGGCTGCGGTGATAGGCCTGGGGCGTGCTCTTCAAGTAGGTGCTGAATAATCGACGCACTTCCCGGTCGGTGATGTTTTCCGACGTCGCCATTTCCGCTACGTGCAAATGCCGGTCCAGATTCAGGTTGAAGAACTTGAGCAGCCGCTGCAGCCGGGGGTGATAGATGTTCATTCGTTCCGCCGGGCCAGGGCGCTGAGGGCTGCCACCCTGGCGGGCTCGACTGTAGACAAAGCCATCGGCCACCGCCGCCGCCACTCGGCCGCCCAGTTGCAACGTAATGAAGTGCAGCATCATGTCCAGTGTCGCCAAGGCACCCGAGGAGGTGAATCGAGTGCGGTCGACTTCGAACAGATTATCCGTGAGCAGGACTTTGGCGAACGACTCGGTGATGCTCTCTGAATGCTCCCAATGAATGGTCGCGCGATAACCGTCGAGCAAACCCGCCTTCGCCAGGACGTAGGCGCCGGTTTCAATGCCGCCGACTCGGGCACCTTTTCTGGCCAACTTCCGCAGCCAATTCAGCACAGCAGGCGTGGCATACAGGTGCGGATCGAAGCTGCTGCACACAATGACCATCGCCGCTGACTTGACGTCGTCGATGGAGCCGTCGACGTTGATGGAAATGCCGTTACTCGCCCGCACCGCGTTTCCGTCCTGAGACACCACTTTCCATTCATAGACCTTTTCGCCCATCAACCAATTCGCTTCGCGCAGGGGTTCGATGGTCGATGAGAACGCGATCATCGCGAACTGATCCAATAACAAGACGGTGATTTCATACGGCTCGGATCGCGTTGCGTCAGAGGTCATGCTCGCCTCGTACTGATCGGTGGCTTGGGGAAGTCGCGCATTCAAACAAGCAAGATTTGGTCCGAATTTGTATAGCCGGCGTCCGCAACGGTCGGGTCGAGGCCCAGGATCGCGCTTAATAATGTTCAACAGATCAGTCAGCGGCCTATCGAGAAAGCAATGACGTCAGCTACCCGCAAAAACCAAGCCCATCGCCGAAGCTCAGTCGAGCGCCCGTGGCCCAGCGCCACGCTGGAAAATTTTCATGAAACGCCCTCCGCCGATAAGTCAGTGCCAGGGGTGTGGTGCTACACCGACCGCCTCTCCTACGCGCCGGGGCAAACCATTCAAATCCACACCTGCACCAGCATGGCCCATTACGACTTGCGGATTTACCGCGACGGTGCGGAGCCGGTGGATGTGTTCGTCCGTAACGAAATACCGGGGGAGTATTACGAAACGCCCGCCGACTGCTCGGTTAACGGCTGTCACTGGCCCGTCGCCCTTGAGCTTGCGCTCCCAGCGGATTGGCCTAGCGGCGGCTACATCGTGCACATCAGCGGCTACAACGAGGCGTCAGCCAGGATTGAGCATCACTTTCCGTTTATCGTCAGGGCGTCCACCCCGTCGGCGGCGGACGCTATCTTGCTGATTGCGTGCACCTCGACCTGGGTCGCGTACAACGATTGGGGCGGTTCGAATTACTACGAGGGCGTTTGCGGTCCGGATCGGGATAAACCCAGCCCCGTGGTCAGTACTTTAAGACCCTTCAGCCGGGGATTCGCCTGGTTGCCAGAAGGCGCCCCGCGCATTCCGTTGCGCACACCGCCGAAACTGGGCGCCGCGCCCCGCTATCCGCACATGGAATGGGCCTACGCCAACGGCTTCAGCAAAAAATACGCCTCGGCGGGTTGGGCCAGTTACGAGCGGCATTTCGTCACTTGGGCCGAGCGCAACGGCTATGTCGTCGATGTCACGACGCAGCATGATCTGCATGCGGACCCTCAATTGCTGAACCGCTACGCTTGCGTGGCGATTGTCGGCCATGACGAATACTGGTCCTGGGACATGCGCGATGCGATTGATCGCTACGTCACTGACGGCGGAAACGTCGCGCGCTTCGCCGGCAATTTCACCTGGCAAGTTCGTCTGGAAGCTAATGGCACACAGCAGGTCTGCTACAAGACCGACGCCGAGCAGGCTGATCCCGTGCGCGATACCGAGCACAAACACTTGCTGACCACGGCCTGGGACGACATCGCCCTGCAACGTCCCGGCACCGCCACTTTCGGCCTGAATGGCACCACCGGCATTTACGCCGGATGGGGCGCCTGTGTGCCCCGGGGACCGGGCGGCTTCACCGTCTACCGGCCCGAGCATTGGGCGTTCGCCGGCACGGACCTGTATTACGGCGATCTGCTAGGGGCCGACTCGAAGATTTTCGGCTACGAAGTGGATGGCTGCGACTACACCTTCCGCCATGGCCTGCCCTACCCGACCGGCGCCGATGGCGCACCCGAGGACATGGAGATATTGGCCATGGGCTTGGCAACCACCCAGGAAGCCAACCACCGCAACCCGGGCTCGGTGTTGTTCATCGCCGACGGCGACTTGCAGATGACGGCGTACCTGCATGAGCGCAAGACCGATGAGGCCACGCTGGATAAGTACCGCCGGGGCGCCGGCATGATCGCCTGTTTTCAACGGGGCAAAGGCACGGTCTTCAACGCGGCGAGTTGCGAGTGGGTCTCCGGCCTGATTGATCGGGACCCGTTCGTTGAACTCACCACCCAGAACATCCTGAATCGATTGGCACGCGGTCAGCGCTGAATCCAGCATTCACGGGATTCTGCGGGGCGTTCGCCACCGCCATGGCATTGCTGCAACGGGAGCGCACCGGCACCGGCGATGTGGCCCGCACGTCCCTCGCTCGGAACAGACCGTCAAGCATCTGCTGGGCAAGCAGGTGACTTCAGAATCCTGGTCCCGCCAATATTTGCCGGACTGAAACGCCATGGTGGACGCCGACGAAGATCAGCTCCTGTAACGCAACGCGTCCACCAGCAACGCAAACGCCGGCGAGGCCTGGCGTCGATTGGGGTAGTAGAGATGGAAACCGGCAAACACGGGCGACCAGTCTTCCAGCACGTGAATCAAGCGCCCGGCCTTGAGGTGAGGCGCCACCAGGTCATGGGGAATGTAGCTCAAGCCGAACCCATCCAGCGCCGCTTCCAGCAGTTGATAAACACCGTTGTAGGTCACTTGGCCGGTCACCCGCACCTTGAGACTTTCACCGCCCTTGGCAAACTCCCAGGCATACAGACCGCCGTTCGTGGGCAGCCGCAGGTTATTGCACAAGTGGTCGGTCAACGCCCGAGGTGTGGTGGGCAATTCACGGTTGGCAAAATAGGCCGTCGAGCCCACCACCGACATGCGCATGTCCGGCCCGATCCGGGTGGCGATCATGCCTTCCGCCACGTCCTCGCCCAACCGGACCCCGGCATCGAAGCCCTGGGCGGCAATGTCGACGAAGCTGTAATCGCAACAGACCTCCACCGAGATGTCTGGGTATTTGGGCAGGAATTCTTTCAGCACGGGCCGAATGAGCGTGTCCAGCACATGGTCCATGGCGTTGATCCGGATATGGCCCGCCGGGCTGTCGCGCAGATCGCTCAGGCCCGCCAGTTCGATTTCAATTTCCTCGAAGTGCGGTCCCACCTTCCTCATCAAACGCTCCCCCGCCTCGGTGGGCGAAACGCTGCGGGTGGTGCGCGTCAACAGGCGCAACCCCAGCCGCGCCTCCAGCCCGCGAATGGTATGGCTGAGCGCTGATTGCGAAACCCCTAGCTTGGCAGCGGCCTTGGTGAAACTTCGCTCCCGCGCCACGGCGAGAAAGGCCAGCAGATCGGCCGCGTTTTCCCTGAGCATTGATGAGCACCCCACATAAGTGTTTTCAGATCCTATCGGATAATCATATCAATGCGCAGCTGTTAAATTGCTCCTTTCTTTTATCCATTGAGGTGTTCTCCATGAAAAGCCTCGCCGCCACGGCGCTCTCGCTGTCATTGCTCGCCCTTGACGTCCCCGCAGAGGAGCAATCCATGCTCGTGATTAACCCCAACGGCTCGCAGCCTTCGGCCAAGGGTCCCGCCGATTACTTCACCGGCACGGTTCGCGTCGACGCGCCGTTCAAGGGCACCGAAAACGCTCGCGTCAGCGGTGCCACCGTGACCTTCGAACCCGGCGCCCGCACGGCCTGGCACACCCACCCGCTGGGCCAGACCCTAATCGTCACGGCCGGCGCCGGCCTGGTGCAGGCTCAGGGGCAACCGGTTCGTGCCATTAAACCCGGCGATACCGTGTGGATTCCGGCTAATGTCAAACACTGGCATGGCGCGACTGCGACCACGGCCATGACCCACATCGCCATTGCCGAAGTGCTGGACGGCAAGGTTGTCGACTGGATGGAACAGGTCAGCGACGAGCAATACGCCCAAGGGCTTTGAATCCGAATGTCACACGAGGTCTTTATGAAAAACACCGGCAACGTCACCGTCGTCATCGGCGCAGGCTCCATCGGTCAGGCGATTGCCCGTCGCGTCAGTGCCGGCAAGCATGTCGTGCTCGCCGACTTGCGCCAGGAAAACGCCGACGCCGCGGCCCAGGTGCTGCGCGATGCCGGGTTCGACGTCACCACGACCCTGGTCGATGTGTCTTCCCGCGCGTCGGTTGAAGCGCTGGTGCAAACCGCCACCGCCCTCGGTGAGGTCACGGGCGTGATCCACGCGGCGGGTGTCTCCCCTTCGCAAGCGCCAGTGGCGACGATTCTGCGGGTGGACCTCTACGGCACCGCGCTGGTGCTCGAGCTGTTCGGGCAAGTGATCGCCCAGGGTGGCTCGGGCATCGTCATCGCCTCGCAATCCGGCCATCGCTTGCCCGCCCTGACACCTGAGCAAAACAAAGCGCTGGCCACCACCCCGGTGGAAGACTTGCTGGCGCTGCCGATGCTGCAACCTGATCAAGTGACCGACCCGCTCAACGCATACCAGCTGTCCAAACGCGGCAATTCCCTGCGAGTGATGGCCGAGGCCGTGCGCTGGGGCAAGCGTGGGGCACGGGTCAACACCCTCAGCCCAGGCATCATTTTCACCCCGCTGGCCCGGGACGAATTGAGCGGCCCGCGCGGCGAAGGCTACCGGCGCATGATCGACCTCAGCCCCGCCGGCCGTGGCGGCACGCCGGATGAAGTCGCCGCCGTCGCCGCACTCCTGATGGGCCCCGAAGGGACCTTCATCACCGGCAGCGACTTCCTCATGGATGGCGGTGTGACGGCGGCCTATTGGTACGGCGAGCTGGCGCCTCGGTAGAACGTCTGCCGCTCGCTAACATACGCGGGTCGGGGGGGACGTTCACGAAACCATGACCTTAAGCCCCCACAAGGATGCCATGCCGACAACCAGGGTCAGCACGGTGCTGCGGGTCTTCCAGGCAATCCCCGCAGCAATAATGGCTGCGGGAATCTGTGGATTATCGAACGCAAACTCACCCTGTCCGGAGGGGTAGACCACGGCGGGTAATACCAGCGCCGCCAGCACGCTCGCCGGCACATACAACAAGGCGCGACTCAGCAACGCGGGCATGCGCCAGCGGCCATACAGCTCGATGAAGGACAGGCGCATGACAAAGGTGCCCAACCCCGCCGCGACAAACAGCCCCCACAACGCCCAATCGCTCATCACGTTTCCCCCTCGACCTTATCGGCTGACGCATTGACCAAGGTTTTTTGGCGAAGGTGTTCAATCAGCAATCCGGCCATGACGCCACCCAAGGACGCCGTGACCAACCCCAAGTTGTAAGGCAGCTTGATGGCCAACACCGCGATCACCCCGCCTACCACCGCCGCGCCCAAGCTGGCGGCACCGCGGATGCTTGGCACCAGCAGTGCCAGAAAAGACAGCGGAATGGCAAAACTCAACGACCACGTCTCGGGAATGCTCGCGCCCAGGTACACCCCGGCCAACACCGACAACTGCCACGTCAGCCACATCGACAGCGCGGTCCCGAGGTAGAAATAGTGGGCAAATCGACCCAGCTCCCCCGAGGAAAATCTCAGGGTGCACAGCGCATAGGACTGATCGGACAGCATATAAGCCATCGGCCAGGTCCAGCGCCGTGGCAAGTGGTGCAAGTGCGGCGCCAATGACGCGCTGTACATGATGAAGCGCAAGTTGATCACCAGGGCCGTGGCCACAATCGTCACCGGCAAGGCACCATTCTGCAGCAGTTGGAGGGCGACCAACTGCGCGGAACCCGAGTAGAACAGCAACGTCATCCCCATGCTCATGCCCGGCGACATGCCCATCTCGATCGCCATCACCCCGGTAATCAAACCGAATGGCACGACCCCGGGTGTCAGCGGAATCAGCGTGCGGACCCCTTGAATAAAAGCCTCTCGCCCTGTTCGGTACCTCATGTTGTGCCCCTTTTGGGTGTTCCCTGCCGCTTTTTTGATGGGAGTCATCTGTAATGGCCGCCTGGCCAGCGTCCCGACAGCGACAAAGAAAAGCGGTGGCTGACGACTGCTAAGTCCTTAGGGCGTCGGTCCGAATGTCCGCTTCGGGTGAACGGCTGATCACGGTAGACAGCAGTCAGTCGAGTGATTTGATGAGGACAGTGAAACCCGGGCGAATTTACGATAAATCAGCGTTGATCAATGGCGTCCAAGCGGCGAGAGCGCTGCGAGCAATTTGCTCCAGAGCCTGACGGCTCGCACCATCACGGGCCTGGATGGACATGCCTTGCTGAACCGTTAGGAAAAATCGCGCCACAGCTTTTAAGTCTACTTTTTCGTCAATCTCGCCACTGTCCACACCTTGAACCAGTTTCTCGGCAAGAATCTCCAGGTTATGGACTCGCTTGGCAGAGACCTCAGCTGCGAGAACAGCGCTCGCCTGCGTCGAGTGCAAGGCTGAAAGCGTGATGAAGCATCCGCTGGGTTGATCAAGCATGCTGAATTGCAGGGCTGACGTCATCAGGAACGCCTCTACCGCGCCATATGCCGAGGTCGCGGCAAGGGTTTCTTCCCAGACGGCGGCGCCATCGGTGGCGTTATAAAGCTCGATTGCCTCTCTGAACAGCCTTTCCTTGGAACCAAAAGCCGCATACAAGCTGGGCGAGCCGATGCCCATGGCGGCGGTCAAGTCCGACATCGAGGCACCTTCGAAACCCTTTTCCCAGAAAAGCTTCATCGCCCTCGCAAGAATTTTTTCCTTATCAAAATTCCGGGGTCGCCCACGAAGCGCCATGTGCTGCCTCCACTTATGTATCAGTCAATATATAAATCGTTGACGCGCATTTTGCGGTCGATTATATTCTATGTCGACCGTTACATAAATAGAGGGTTCACCATGTCATCACTGATTGGAAAGCGCGCTTTTGTTACCGGTGCAAGCCGTGGAATCGGCGCGGCCATTGCTCGCCGGCTCGCGGCTGAGGGCGCAGACGTAGCCATTGCGTATGAGCAATCAGCGGCTGCCGCTCAGGTGATCGTTGAAGAGTTGAAAGAGGCTGGCCGTCATGCGGTGGCCATCCAGATGGACGCCACATCGCCAGATTCAATCCGCCAAGCCGTTGATCGCGCCGCCACTGAACTGGGTGGGCTCGATATCCTGGTCAATAACGCGGGCATCATGCGCGCTGGCCCACCTGAAACGATGAGCATTAAAGACATCGATGACACCCTGGCAGTCAATATTAGAGCGGTGCTGCTGGCCTCACAGGCAGCGCTGGCTTATCTGCCAAACGGCGGCAGAATCATCTCCATCGGCAGCAACCTCGCCGAACAAGTGCCCACCGCGGGAATAAGCTTGTACTCAATGAGTAAAGCCGCACTGATTGGCTGGACCAAGGGTTTGGCACGTGACCTCGGGCCGCGAGGCATCACCGTTAACATCGTGCACCCTGGCTCTACCGACACTGATATGAATCCCGCAAATGGCCCCACGTCCGATGGCCAGTTGAGTCGCATGGCTATTAAGACTTACGGCCGAGCGGAGGACGTTGCAGCGCTGGTGGCATTTGTGGCTGGCGACGAGGCTCGCTCAATCAATGGCAGTGGTTTGACCATTGACGGCGGTGCAAACGCATGAATATCGCCACCCTCTCTGATGAGGCAAGGCTCAAGCAGGTGCTTTGGGTACTTGTTCCTGCCATCAGTTTGGTGGTGGCGACCGAATTCGTAGTCGTGGGTTTGCTGCCACTGATTGCCAGCGATTTATATGTTTCGTTAGCAGAAACGGGACGGCTGACCGGTTTCTTTGCGTTATCCGCGGCGGTTTTCGGCCCTGGATTCACTCTGCTGAGCAACCGATGGCCCCCACGCTACGTGCTGATGTTCATATTGTTGCTTTACGGCGTTGGCAACGCGGTGATGGCCTGTTCATCCGGTTTCAGCGTGCTGCTGGCCACGCGCGTTATCCAGGGCGCGATGCTTCCGGCATTCATTAGCGTCGGCGCTGCGGCGGTAGTCTCGCTCGCCACGCCGGACCAAAGAGGTCGATCGTTGGCAAATGCCAATTGGGGGTTTGTCATCGGCGTGTTGATCGCTCTGCCTGCGGGTGTAGCACTTGCCGAAGGGGGCGATTGGCGACTGCCATTCGTGTTGCTGTCGTTGCTTTCCTTGGCGGCTGCTGTAATGACATGGGTTCGATATCCCCACTACCGGATGTCGAAGATTCCCAGCATTGCTTCGCAACTTAATCTACTGAGAAATCCCCTCTTCCTGGGTCATCTGCTGCTCTCCGTACTTATCTTCGCCGCCCTATTTGCCGCTTATACCTTTATCGCTGCCTGGCTGGATGGCTACTTGAATCTCAGTAGCTCGCAGATCGCATTGGCACTGTTGATCTTCAGCACCGTGGGTCTGGCCGGTAATAGCGTTGCCGCGCGTTTAGCTGATGGTGCCCCCATTATCGCGACCGTAGCGAGCACCGCCGCCCTCGTGATGGCAGTCAACTTGGCCGGGGCCTTTGGAAATCTACTGCCGGTCATCGCCCTGCTCCTTGGCATCTGGAGTATCGCCCACACCGCCAGCGTCACGCTTAGCCAGGTGCGAGTAACGATGGCGGGCGGAGGAGCGCCTGCTTTCGCGATGACCATGAACTTATCCTGCGCCAACTTGGGCATAGCGGTAGGCGCGTTTTGCGGAGGATGGACCATCGACCGTGCGGGGATCGCGGGAATCGGCTGGACGCCGGCCGTATTCGGCGCGCTGGCAATCATCCTGTGCATCGCACTCACCCGTCGGGCGCAGTGAGCAATCACGTGCTCGACCGACCGCACGTCAATTATGTATCACTTAACACAAAAAACACATTGACGAAGAAAAACGCCAGTGCAATTGTGTGCCGACCTACACAGAAATGTACCAATCATGCGTGGTTCGCTCATTACAAGCACATCGAAACGCCTGATTACCGCCAGCGTAAAGGTGGTTTTTATCCTCAACACAAAGGGAAAACGCCATGTTCGTCAAACTCATGAAAGTAGCCGCATTCGCTCTCGCCCTACTGCTTGCCGTACCCACATTCGCAGCCCTCGAACCATCCGATCAAGAGTTCCCGGCCCCCAAGGGCTTCACTCCAGCGTATCAAACAGTGGATGGCGTCAAAATCCACTATCTCAAAGGCGGCAAGGGGCCTCTGGTCCTGCTAGTCCACGGCTTCGCACAGACTTGGTATGAGTGGCACCAGCTCATGCCGCTACTGGCGAAAAACCACACCGTCATTGCGATAGATTTACCCGGCTTGGGCCAATCGGAAGTTCCAAAATCCTATCTGGGCCAAGACGTTGCCCAACTGATTTATAAGTTTGCCAAGTCCCATAGCCCGAATGAGCAAATGGATCTGGTCTCCCATGACATCGGCAATTGGAACACCTTTCCAATGGTTGCCGAACATCAGGCAGACTTCAAACACGTGGTGTTCATGGAGGCGCCGTTACCCGATGAGGGTCTCTACACCTTTCCGTCCTTCACTCCACAGGGTGAGTCACCTATGTGGCACTTCAGCTTTTTTGCCGCCGGCGATCGGCTGGCAGAAACGCTGGTGGCGGGCAGAGAGTTGCCGTTCTTCGAGCACTTCATAAAATCACACGCGGTAAACACATCAGTATTTACACCCGAACTCATCGGTCTCTATGCAAAGTCATATGCTAAACCTCATTCATTTCACGCTGCGATGGAGTATTACCGCGCCCTGCCCGAAACCCAAAGACGCAACGTCCCTTTGTTTAAAAACAAGTTGACCATGAAGACGATGGCCATCGGTGGTGGTTCGCCTGTATCAGTCGGTCAGTTCCAGGTCGATCAACTCGCAAAGTACACGACCGACATGAAAGGTGTGGTCATTCCAAATTGTGGTCATTGGCTGCCCGAAGAGTGTCCAGCACCGCTTAACTCAACCATTATCAACTTCCTTTCTGACCAATGAGTACAAGGGTTGCCGGGCCTCAGCCCGGCAACCCCCTACTGCCCATCGGCAAACGCGGTGCACGCCCTCAAGCCACCAACCGAAACTCCCGCCCTACGGCCTCCCGTATTCCCTGAACCACATCCCCCACCAACAGCGCTCCCTTCTGCGCGGTAGCCCCCATCGCCGATGACAACACACCGCTTTCCGGCACCCATTCGGTCCGTGTGGGGTACATGTCGTACACCGGAAACTGCGCTGGCCCGTGAGTGGGAATTTTGTCCAGGGCCACCAGATGCGGAAAATAATGCAGCATCATCGACGTCTCGATCACGGCGGCATGTTCCAGGGCAATGCCAGGGAAACCGTCGGGGAAAATGCGTTCCAGCGTCTGCGGCTTGATGAACTCCCAATGCTCCAGCCGCATCACTTCAAGCCCGGCATTCGGGCCGATATCGCGCATGGCCAGGTCGATGCCCTCGGTGACAAACCACTGGTTCTCGTAGTGGCCGATAACCAACACCAGCCGCCTGACGCCGTGGCGATAAAACTCGCGGACGGCGTCGCGCACCATGGCGATCAGCGTGGCGCCATCGACGCTGGTGGTGCCGCAAAAGTGCTGCCCTCCCCCGCATTTGGGTTGGGATTTATAGCCATACGACAGGGCCGGCGCGACTAGGCCATTCACTGCCGCGGCCACGTCTTCGCTGATGGCGCTGGCCAGCAAGGCGTCGGTGCCCAGCGGCAAATGAGGGCCATGTTGCTCGGTGGCACCAATGGGTAAAAACACCACGGCACCGGCTGCCACTTGCTGTTCATATTGCAACCAACTCAGGTTGTCCATGCGTACGCTGTTCATGCAGTTAACCTCGACATTCTGGGAATCGGCAGGCGCCAGGATTCAGGGACGCGCCGGGTACCAGGCTTCTGGTTCCGGATAATCCCAGTCGGCGGGAAAGGCATAGGTTTCAAACACGGTGGTGGTGTCGGCTTCGGTGCCGAAAAAGGCAAAGTGATTCACCCCCATCCACGAGCCCGACTGCACGCATTTGAAGCCACGCCGTTCGAGCTCGGCCAGGCGCTGTTCGAAGGGTATGTTGTTGCAGTCATAGGCCACGTGCTGAATGCCCTCGCCGTGCTTTTCCAGGAAGTCGGCAAAAATGGTGCGGCCCGATATCGGCTCCATCAGCTCCCAGACCATATTGCCGGACTGGGCGAAACACACCTTCAATACAAAGTCTTCCGGCTCGCCGTGGTAGGTCTGGTTAGTGGTGTTTTGCGGGTTGAAGGTGTAGACCCGCCAGGGGCCGATGCCGAGCTTTAGCAAACCTTCCATGGTTCGTTGGTGGTCGCGGGTGACAATGGCGATTTCGACCACATTGCCGAGAAAGTCATCGACCTGAGCACCACTATTTAAAGCGCTGAGCACGCTGGTCTGTTCAAGATGAGGCATGACGTATGTCCCTTGTGCGTGAGTGAGGTTGGAAAAATGCCGGTCTTTACTCTGCGGTGGCGGGCGCGCGATTCAGGCCATGGCGACGCTGACGATGCAGCACGTAGTAACTGCCACCGCCCACCAACAGACCGGCCAGCCACGACAGATCCACCCCGCCCAGCGCCATGGCAAGCGGACCCTGCAAGGCTTTTATGGTGCCAACCTGAAACAACCAGGCGGCCAGCACGCCTACAGCCAGTGAGGCAATGCCACGCCAGTTGATGTCGCCACACGGATTGTTCTGGGGGGGACCGTAGAGCACGCTGACGTCCACCTGGCCGCGGCGGATCAGAAAGAAGTCCACCAGGGTGATGCCGGCCCAGGGGCTGATCCACACCACAAAGAACACCATCAGGTTTTCAAAGGCGTGGACAAATTCGCCGGACTGCAGGAACAGATACAGGGTCGCCAGCGCTGCTACCCCGGAGAGCACCGATACCAACCACCGCGGCAGTCGCAAATCCAGGTTCAGGGTGGCCAGCGCGGCGGAGTAAATCACCACGATATTGGTGGCCACCGGGCCGTGCAGCAGTACCAGTAGCACCGGCAAGGCCATCACCCCAAACACGGCGATGATCAGTTGCGCCGGGTCTGAACCACCGCCCGCCGAGGCAATCGCTGCGCCGAGAAATGCCAGCCATACGGTGGGCACGAACATGCCGAGAAAGGTCGAGCGCATCACCTGGCCGTCGCGCAGGCGCGGCTGGGTGAAACGCGTGTAGTCGCTGGCGTATACCAGCCAGGAAATGCCCCAGCCAATACCGATGGCCGTCATCAGGCTGCTGATGGCCGACACCTTGCTGATGCCGTGGACGCGGGAGGTCTGCCACTGCACATCCACATGAATAAACGCTAACACCGTCATCACCACCATGATCAGCAAAATCACCGGCATGGTGTAACGCTCGAACGCCTTGATCGCGTTAAAGCCCCAGGCGGCGATGCCCACTTGCAGCACCATGACCACCACGGCGATCAGGTATTTGAGCTCGATGCCGCCGGTGATGCCCATGCGTTCCAGTGCGGCGATGGCCAGGTCCAGTACGATCCAGGTGTTAGTGGCCACCCAGCCCATGGGCATCAGCACTTGCATCAGCGTTGGCAGGTAAGCGCCGCGTCGCCCGAAGGCCAGCCGTGACAGCACCATCTGAGGGACGCCAGTGCGATGGCCCATCAGGCAAATACCGCCAAACAAAGCGCTGCCCAACAGGTTGCCGACCAGGATCACCCACAGGGTCTCCATCAGGCTCAGGCCCAACTGGATGCCAATGGCGCCCAGCACCCAGTTGATCGGTGCAACGTTGGCACCGGCCCAGATCCAGAACTGGTCCAGCGGGCTGGAGGTGCGGTGTTCAACCGGAACGGGGGCGATACCTAAAGCATCGTAGGGAGCTGCACGGGGTGCAGCTCGTTCAGATTCCAGGCGCGTTGGCATTATTGTTTTCCTCGCAGGCGAATGAGCCGCAACTGGGCTCGCAGGGTCATTAAAACCAAGGCGCTGCGCAGGAGGAATTGACGATAACTAAAGGCTACTTGAGAAAAACTCGGGCATTGAGCAATGCTCAAGCCGGTGTGACGCCGGACGGTATATCGGCCCCGCAGACCGCTGATTGCATGGATTTCACGACGCGCGCGGGCAAGGATTCTCAGCCGTTGAGTTTTGTTTGTCGGGGCTTGAGAAATCATCAATAGCTGGCGCGCAAAGGTCCATGGCCAACTGAGGGTCCTCGCCGCAGAGCCTTCCCCTGCGGCCCCAACCGGGATCCGAAAAAGATGACCACCCTTCTGCATATCGATGCCAGCGTTCGTAGTGACCGCTCCCTGAGCCGCAAACTGTCCAAAGCCTTTGTCGACCGCTGGGTCGAACGTGAAAGCCTCGCCCAGGTTATCCGTCGCGACGTGGGCCATAACCCGCCGCCGTTTATCACCGAAGAATGGATTGCGGCGGTGTTCACGCCCCCGGCAGAACTGACTGACGCCCAGCGCCGGACCCTTGCCATCTCCGACGAATTGATTGCCGAACTGGTGCAGGCCGACGTGATCGTGCTCGGCGCACCGATGTACAACTACGGCATGCCGGCGCCACTCAAGTCGTGGTTCGATAACGTGATCCGTATCGGCAAAACCTTTAGTTTCGACCTGGCCCGTGGTGACTACCCGCTGGAGCCGATCATGGCCGGCAAAAAACTGGTGATTCTGTCATCCCGTGGGGAGTTCGGTTTTGGCCCGGGTGGCGTGCGCGAACATATGAACCACCTGGAAACCCATATCCAGACCTGCGCACACTACCTGGGGGTGAGCGAAACCCATGTGCTGACCATCGACTTCCAGGAGTTCGGCGATGACCGTCACCTGGGCTCCATTGAAAGCGCGTTCGCAGGCGTGCCCGACCTGGTCGACCAGTTGCTACAAAGCCGACTTACCCGCCTGCACGCCCCGGCGTGATGGCCTCAACCTCGCGGACGCAGAACCACGATGACGACCCTGCTTGAAATGGCGCAATACCTCAAAGAAGGCCGCATCACGGCGACCGAGCTGGTTGAACGCGCCCTGGCGGCAGCGGCACGCTCCGAGCATGTGTTTATTTCGCTGCTGGAACATCGCGCCCGCAGCGCGGCACAGGCCTCGGATCAACGCTGGCGCGACGGCACACCGCTGAGCCCCCTCGATGGCATTCCCTACGGGGTAAAAGACCTGGTGGATGTTGCCGGCAGTCGCACGACAGCGGGTTCCCCATCCCGCGCCGGTATACCGCTGGCGCAGGAGGACGCTCAGGTCATCGCCACGCTCAGCCGAATGGGCATGATCCCGCTGGGTAAAACCAACCTCAGTGAGTTTGCCTATTCAGGGCTGGGGCTGAATCCCTATTTCGGTACCCCCGTTGCTGACTTCCCCGCCCTCGAAGCGCGCGCACCGGGAGGCTCGTCGTCAGGCTCGGCGATCGCGGTGCAGCGTGGCGTCGTCAGCGTGGCGCTGGGCACCGACACGGCGGGCTCCATTCGTGTGCCGGCGGCGTTCAACGGCCTGGTCGGGTTTAAAGCGACCACGGGGCGTTACGCCATGCAAGGTGTTCATCCACTCGCCGCCACCCTCGACAGCCTCGGTCCACTGGCCCATTCCGTGGCGGATTGCGTGGCCTTCGATGCGGCCATGCTCGGCCGGTCCGAGTTGACGCTGCCCGCCACACCGCCCACCCAGTTACGCCTGGTGGTGGATAGCAGCGTAATGGCTGATGCCCAGCTGCAACCTGCGGTGCGGGACAATCTGCTGGCCGCCATGGAGCGCCTGCGCGCTGCCGGGGTTGAGGTGGAGCAGCGCCCACTGCTCAGCGTTGCGCGCACCCGCGCGCTGATTGCCGACGTGGGTTGGCTGGGCGCTATCGAGGCCTGGCGTTTGCTCGGCGCTATTGTCGAGGGCCCCGATGGCCCGGCCATGGACCCGAGGGTGCGTAAACGACTGCGCGCCGCTCGGCAGCTCAGCACCGACAGCGAGGCCCGTATTCGACGCGTGCGCCTGGAGTTGATGGGCGCGATGGCACAGGAACTGAACGGCGCCCTACTGGTGTTGCCCACCGTTCTACACGTGGCCCCGGCCCTGGCAGCGTTGGAACGTGACGATGAGCTGTTCGCTGCGGTCAACCTCAACACCCTGTCCCTGACCATGATCGGCAGCCTGCTGGATATGCCGGGTGTCGCAATCCCCAGTGGCACCGACCCGCAGGGGTTGCCCACTTCGCTGTTGTTCTCCCTGCCGCGCGGCGGGGATGAGTGGTTGCTCAGCGCCTGCCTGACCTTTCAAGCCCTACTGTCCCCGCCCCGTTAGGCCCGCGTGGGCATGACCGTTTGGGCGCGGATGCCGGGCGTAGCGGCGGCCTTGGCTTCCTCGATCAACCAGGCCTTGAACAGCATCAGACTTTTGCAGGGCGCAACGCTGCTGTCCACCAGCCGATAGGCGAAGCCGGGCAATGCCGGCCCTTCGATTCGGCGCATGCGCCCGACACGCAAGGCATCGGCCACCAGCACGCTGCTGCACAGCAGCGGCCCCAGGCCCTGCTCCGCCGCGTGCAGCGCCAGGGTTTCCTCGCTGTACCAGGAAATGCGAAAGTCGCGGGCCGGGTCATGCTCCACTCGGTTGAGCCAGCCGGACCAGGTAGGCGCATCAAGTTGCTGATTTTTCCACTTGAACGCCAGCAAGGCTCGCGGATGGAAATCGTCGATGCACGGCGTGCGACCGGCCGGGCAAATACCCGCGTCGGCCACCGCAATGAACTCATCTTCGAACAGCACCGAGGCGCGGTCCTCGGCGTTCAGCGGGCCATAACGGATCGCCAGATCGATGGCTTGCGCGCGCAGATCGACGATTTTTTCCGAGGCATGGATATTCACCATAATCGCCGGGTACGCCGCATGAAAGCGCGCCAGGCGCGGCATCAACCAGCGCTCGGCAAAAGCCCGGGTGCTGGACACCTGCAGCGACTGCTCCTGGCGCGCCGCCCCCAAGAGTGCGAAGGCGCTGGCAATCTGGTCGAAGCCATCGCGCAGCGAGGGGTACAAGGTACGGCCGATGGGTGTCAGGCTGACCTGACGGCCACGCTCCAGAAGCTTGTGGCCCAGGCCGGCCTCCAATTGACGGATCTGATGACTGACGGCCGCCACCGTGACCGACAGCTCGTCCGCCGCAGCGGAAAAACTTTGATGGCGAGCCACGGCTTCGAACGCGCGGACGGAATTCAACGGGGGAATCTTGCGCATCTCGAAAATCCTCAATGGCGTTAAGGCTCAGACAGAAGCCAGCCTAGCTCAGCAGGTAATGAACGTCCTGTGGACGCAGGCCGTTTACCGCGGTGATGTCCTGCGGGCAGGCGGACAAGACTAAGACCAGGTCCATTTCCGCCCGCAGGCACACGTATTGACCGGGCTTGCTCAACGGCGCGGCAAATTCGATGCGTCCATCGGCCGACACCGGCACATGCATAAATAGATTCAGCGGGCTCGGCGTACCGGCCACGCTCAGCTCGATGGCCTGCAACGCCAGATGCAAATTGGCCTGGCAGCTGTCGTGATGGCCGACCACGCCCAATTGCTCATAACGCGTGGGATCGCAGGCCGCCACCAGGGTGTCGTGCACCCCGGGGCTGGTGTCTTCGACCAGGGTCAAGATCGGCCGACGCCGGGTGGTGAGAAGCACGTCGTCCTGAACCGGATTGAGCCTCAGCCAATACGGCCGGCTGTGTTCCATGGACAAGGTCTCGCTGAGGTCGTCACGGCAGAACGCCCAGGTATCGACCACCTGCGTGCCATGGGTATTGATCAGCTTGAGGGTTTGTCCACGGCGCATGGGCAACGCCACGCCCTGGCGGGCAGGAAGGCGGGTCAGCGCGCCCGGTTGAGGGGAAAGGGCAGTGTTCACGGTAAGGGCTCCTCTTGATGGCGGTATTGTCTAGCGCAAAGAGAAACATGGGTTACACCCGTGATCCAATAATATAATTTAGCTTCACTATAAGTTGAATCTATAGGGTGACCTATGCAGATCCGCCAGCTCGAATGCTTCAGAACCCTGATGTTGCAAGGCACCATGACCCGCACGGCCGAGCTCCTGGGCATGTCGCAGCCGGCCATCAGCAGCACCATTGCCAACCTGGAACACGAAACCGGCTTGAACCTATTTGTGCGTAAAGGCGGCCGACTGCAGCCCACCCCGGAAGCCCGCCTGTTTTTGGTGGAAGCCGAGCGTGCGTTGGAAGCCGTGGAAAAAACCGCCCGCATCGCTCAGGAAATTCGCTCCGGCAAACGTGGCCATCTGGCCATCGCCGCCTACGCCAGCGTGTCGATCAACCTGCTGCCGCGTGTGGTCGCCCGCTTCGCCCGAGAGCGCCCGGGACTTCAGGTAAAAATCATTTCGCGCAGCTCTCAATCGGTACGCGAACTGATGACCTCTCAACAGTTCGACCTGGCCATTGCCGAGCTGCCGCTGGATTACCCGAGCTCCAACATGCACGTGGTCTCGTATGAGTGCCAGTGCATGCTGCCACCCGGGCATCCCCTGGCCCAACTGGACACCATCACCCCGGCTGACTTGAGCGGCGTGCCCTTTGTATCGCTGTTCAAGGGCGACCCGATCTACCAACAACTGGCGACGGCCTTTTCTACTTATGGCGCTCATTGGAATGTAGTGGCGGAAACGGAGTTTTTTTCCACTGCCTGTGAGTTGGTCCGCAGCGGGATGGGGGTGGGCCTCATAGATCCAGTGATAAGCCTGCCCTTGGCCGAGGGTCTCATATTGAAACCCTTCACCCCTTCCATTACCTACGACGTTGCGGTGCTCCAACCCTTACACGCAGAACCCTCACAGTTGGCTCTGGAATTTGCGCAGTTGCTGCGTGAAGCCCTTAAAAACGGCATCCAGGCTTAGCCAGCACCGTGAAAATGCGAACCGAATACCGGGATGTACCGCCGCGCAGAGGGGTTATTTGAGTTTGGCCTGAGCGGTTTCCAGAGCATTCTTGCCATCGACCGTTGTCACGCCAGCCAACCAGGGTTCAAGGGCTGTCGGGTTGCGTTTCAGCCAGGCCTTGGCAGCGTCTTCTGGTTTCGCACGGTCGAGGATCGATGCCATCACCTCGCTGACGTGGTTACTGGTGAACTGGAGGTTATGCAGCAGCTTACCCACGTTCGGGCACTGCGCGCTGTAACCGATGGTGGTCATGGCCGAAACCGTGGCGGCACCTTCGTTGGGGCCGAACGCATCCTGACTGCCGGTGAGGTATTTCATACCCTCGATCTGCAGGTTCATCGGATGGGGCTTCCAGCCAATGAACACCACCCACTCCTTGCGCGATACGGCGCGCTTGACCGCAGAGAGCATGGCCGCCTCGCTGGATTCGACCAACTGGAAACCGCTCAAGTTGAACTGGTTGTCATTGATCATCGTTCCGGTGATCCGGTTAGCGCCGCTGCCCGGCTCGATCCCGTAGATCTTGTTGCTCAGCTTGTCCTTGAACTTGGCGATGTCGTCAAAGGTTTTAAGCCCGCCGTCATACACATAACCGGGCACTGCGAAGGTCGACTGAGCATCAGGCAGCGCGGGCGGCTCGATCACTTCGATCTGTTTTTTCTGCAAGTACGGGCCGGCCACAGCCTGCATGGTGGGTTGCCAGTAGCCGAGGAAAATATCGAGTTTCTTGTCGGCCATGCTGCCAAGGATGATCTGCTGCGAGGCGCTGGTTTGCTTGACTTGGTAGCCCAATGTCTCCAGGAGCACTTGGGTGATCGCCGTGGTGGCGACCACATCGGTCCAGTTCACTGCGCCCAAACGTACTGATTTGCAGGCGGCTGATTCGGCGGCCCAAAGCGTGCTGCTGGCCAGCATCAACGCTGCGCACAGACTGGTCTTGATCATCTTCATCGGTTGCTCCCGGCTTGGTGGTAGTAGGTGATTAGTTCGTCGATCCCGGTTCCGGATAATTATTCAAAGGCCAATAATCAATCCGGCAGATACTGTTTGGACCATGTCTCAGAAACAACGCCTTTGTGCAGCAGCCCTTCGATCTGAGCGGGCGAATAACCCAGTTCACCGAGGATTTTTCCCGTGCTTTTTCCGTATTTCTCTGCCGCGGCCAGCGCCACCAATTCGGCCCGTTGAGGGCGCACAGCCCTCGCGGCGATATAAACAATGTCTCGGCCACTGGGGTGTTCGCTGTCTTTATGGAAGGAGACCGTATGATCTTGCGAAGCACTGCCGATGCTCTTCTGCCTAATGTTTGCCAGTGACTCCAAGGGTTGGATGGCCACATCGAATTCGCGGAAACAGGCTTTCCAGAACGTGACTGGCTTCGTGGCGAAAAGCGTTTCCAACCAGGGCTCAAGCTTTTCCTTGTCGATGTCAGCGGCCGCCGCCAGCAGTGGAGAGGCCATCAGGTTGTTCACAACAAGATTCGGGCCAGCGAGGAAAAACCAGCCATCCGCCGCTCGATAGCAGCGATACCAGGCACCCTCGCCCTTGACCTCTCGACCCCGCGCTTCGTTGAAGGGCGGCCGGCGGTCGTAGTCGTACATAAAGCGTGACTGTAGCCATTGACCCGCCGCCGCCAGCGATGTTCTGGCGATATCACCCTTGCCGGTTTTTTCCCGTTGCAACAGCGCCATGGCGGTGGCGAATGCGCCGCAAAAACCGGCCAGCACATCGATGGTGCCGAAGTGGGCGTGTTCTTCCACGGTGTCCATAGAGCCGCCAAATCGCTCCATCACGCCGGTTGAAGCCTGGACCAGATCGTCATAGCCGGGGTAGTTGCTTCGAGGCCCGACGCTTGGCCCGCCGAAGGCGTCCAGGTGACAAAGAATGACCCGCGGGTTAATGGCTTCGAGTTGTGTTTGGGTCAGCCCCAACGCGTCGAGTTGTTGGCCAGTCGCGTTGATCGTGATGATGTCCACGCTGCGAATTAGCTGCTGGAGAATCGCCTTTCCTTCTGGGGTTTTGACGTCCACCAACAGGCTTTCTTTGCCCAGATTCGCATACAGCCCACAGGCCACCGTGTTCCAAGGGTCGAAGGTCGGTTGGGCCGCATCGAGTTTGATGACCCTCGCGCCGAAGCGGGTGAGCGTGCCGGCGATCGTGGGGCCGGCGATCACGTTGGTCATATCCAGCACGGTGATACCCGCCAGCCAAGGCGTGCTTGAACTCGACGCGTCGGCGGAGGGCGCTGCAGCGCCGGAGCGCGACACATCGGCCTCAGCCGAAGTCTGTTCCTGCATGGCGTTGATGGAGAACCGGCCCTCTTCGCTTTCAAGCCACGCCACAGGGCAAGGCTGGAGCATGTCGCCCAGTATCGGATCGTGAACCACCCTCACCAGACCAGACGCTTGAGCATGTTCTGAATGTAACCACTCGTGGGTGGTCCGGTGTGCCGCAGCGGGCGCCCCTGCGTCGCCGAACAGCGTCTCCCATTCAAAGCTGTCTTTGGTCAGGAATCGTTCGGCCATTTTTCTCGAGAGGTAGCCCGCCCAAGGTTCGGCGATGGGGTACGCCTTGAGCGTGCAGTTCACGCCCTCCGCCCATTCACTGGCGGACAAATACGGATCCGCCACCGGCACGCCAGCGGCCTGCATCTCTTCCCATAATCCCAGCACCTGTAGCGCGCGAATCGAGTGAGTGGCGTGCGCTTCGCTGACCACATAAAACGGTCGGCCATCCTTACAGGTGTAAGAGCGGTAAAACGGGTCGAGAAACGCTTGCAGATCCTGGTACCGCAGATTCATCGGCAGGTCGTTTTGGCGCCGGCGTTCGATCTCAAGTTCCCGTAAGGATTTATAGCGAGTCGGCAGGTTCTCGATGCCAAGCGAGTTATAAACCAGCCCTTCCATGAGCGCTGCCGCCAGCGGCACTTCAATAAAATCCCCACGCCCGGTTTTCAAACGTGCCCTTAACGCCAACGTGACAGATAGCGCGCCGATCACCGAAGCATAGGCCGACGCCAGGGTCAGCGGAGAATAGGACGCCTCAATGCCCATCAAGACTCGATTCAGTCCCATGTCGGTGAACTGGCCCATGGAGGCAGCGACGACGCCTTCCCAGGCCGGGATATCCGCGAACTGTTTATCCCCGGCGGAAAAACCCGGGAGAGACAGGTAGATCAATCGTGGATTGATCTCGGACAACGCTTTCTCTCCCAAGCCCAACCGATCCATCACACCGGGGCGAAAGTTTTCGATCACCACATCAGCGGTGGCAATCAAGTCCAGGGCTGCCGCAACGCCTTCGGGTGACTTCAGATCGAGCGCAATTTTTCGCTTGCCTCGGTTGAGGACGGCGTCTGCACCATCGAGGCTCACGGCACCATGGGGCCGGGTGATTTTGATCACGTCCGCGCCTTGATCGGCCAACATCATCGCCGCGCCAGGGCCCGCGATGTAGTGGCCGAAATCAATCACTTTTATCCCTGCCAAACTGCCGCTAGTCGTACGTGTGCTCATGGTGTTTTCTTCTACCTGGAGTGTTCAGTGGGAAGGTCGACTGAGGGTGTAATGAACCGGTTTTTTAGAGATGCCATAAACCTCAATCACCCATTCAAGGACGGAATGGATCGATTATTGGGCGTTGAATCGGTGGGCAATCTACATTTCCGGATGCTCTCTATACATTCCGGGCACAAACTTTGCGGCGCAGTGGTGTTTGCCGGACAGCCCAACTGGGGTGATGAAAATGGTGGTTGAATCCACGCTCACCGAGCCATACGTCATCACCGTGCTGCTGATGGAGCAGTTCGCGATGATCGCACTGGCTTCCACCATCGAGCCGTTCCGCGAGGCGAACTGGATTCTGGGCGGTAACGTGTAGGAGACAAGAGTGGGGTCCCAGGACGGGAACCCTGTTATTTCGAGTAGCGGCATTTCACGCGCGTCACCACGGCGGCGCACACGGACAGACTCAGGTTCTAAGCGTTACGAAAGCGCGGCGCAGTTCTTCAGCAAATAACTTGGGTTGCTCCAGCGCAGCGAAGTGACCACCCTTCTCTACTTCATTGAAATAGACCAACTGGGGAAAGGTCGCCACTGCCCAACTTTTTGGGACTTGATAAATTTCTCTTGGGAATACACTCACGGCCACTGGCACGTCGATGACGCCGCCGGCAAAGCTGTTTCCTGGGTTCTCCCAATAGAACCTGGCAGCAGAAGCGCCGCTCTTGGTGAGCCAATACAAAGAAATGTCGTCCAGCATGGCGGTCAGCGCAATGGCCTCTTCCGGATCGCCCTTATTGTCCGACCACATCTGGAATTTTTCGTAAATATAGGTCGCCAGCGCGACGGGGGAGTCGAGTAGGCCGTAACCCATGGTTTGTGGTCGTGTCGACAGCTGCTTGAAATACCCGATGCCATCCGTTTTGAATACATTGGCCTGTTCGACGGCGCGTTTTTCATCAGGCGCCAGGTTGTCGGGAATGACTTCGGGGAACACAAATGCCCAGTTCAGATGAATGCCCGCCAAGCCCTTGGGTTTCAATTGACCGAGCGCGCTGGTGACACTGGCGCCCCAATCCCCCCCTTGCGCGACCCAGCGATCATAACCAAGCCTGTCCATGAGCTTGACCCAGGTCTCAGCGGTTTTTTTGATGTTCCAGCCTGTCGTCGTCGGCTTCCCCGAGAACCCGTAACCGGGCAGCGAGGGGATGACGACATCGAACGCTTCGCTTGCTTTGCCGCCATGCCGAACAGGATCGGTCAAGGGGCCGATGATAGCCAGGAACTCTGAGAATGAACCGGGCCACCCATGGGTCAAGATGATCGGAAGCGCATTGGATTCAGGCGACTTCACGTGAATGAAATGGATATCCAGTCCATCAATCTGGGTCAAAAACTGCGGTATCTGATTCACACGTCGCTCAAACGCCCGCCAATCGTAGTGGTCGCGCCAGGCCGCCACCAATGCTTGAGCTTTCGCCAGGGGCACGCCTTGCGACCAGTCCGGCACGGTTTCTTTTTCCGGCCAGCGGGTCAGCGCGAGCCGGGCGCGCAAATCGTCGAGTTCGCTTTGAGGGATGGCGACGTGGAACGGCACGATGGTATCGCCGGACGGCTTTGCCGAGGGCGCGGCAGACGCCAGGCTCGGTCCGGACAGCAAGGGCAACGTCGAGCCTGTGGTTATCGCAAGGAGACTCGCGCTGGAGAGAAAAGGCAGGGCTGAACCTGTTGTGGCCGCGGCCTTGAGTAAGCCTCTTCGGGAAAATGCGCCACGGTTGTCTACCGGTTCGGTCGCCGGACGTGCAGATTCACCAACGATTTTATTGCCGTTAATGGGCTCACGGAAATCTGACATAGGGTTCGTCTCTACACGATGAGTGATTTAGGAGGCTAACGGCGTACTGCTCATCGAACAATTCGCTCACATTAGAATTGTATTTTCGAGTAACTCGAATACTTCATCTCGAACAGAGGGTCTTCGTTCAGCGGAATTCGTGTAAGGCGCGTCTGCGGCGATGGTCTACCGGATAGTCAGAATGGCCGCGCTCATCAGTCCGCCGATCAGGGCGAGATGCTCCAAAGCAATCTGGAACTCTTCCATTTTCTTCGGTGGCTGGTATCTCCAAAAAGCGTGTCCCAGTGGGATGCTCAGCAAGGTGAACACCCCCAGCGCCCCTGCACCCAGCCACCCCATGGCGCGAAAGTCGGTGACGAGCAGTATCGAACCGACGAGTTCGGTGATGACCATCAAGACCACGATCAGGCGTGGCATTGGTAGCCCATGAGACGTGATGGTCTCGACCATCACCCCGAACTTGAAAATGCCAAACAGACCGGCCACCCAGAAAAACGATGTCAATATCAAACGGGCAGTGATCAGAAACCCATCGCTCATGAGCAGGTTATGAATCTGGAGAGGCATCGCTTTACCTACGGGAAGTTAGCGGTTCACGCGTCGTTGCGCCAAACCTTGTCACCCGTTACTTTAAGGACTGTCTCCCGATTTTCTTACTCGCATTCCGGAGCCTTCAACGCCATGTCAACGCCTCTGCTGGAGCCGCGTAAAACCCCGCTGCAAGCACGTGCGCAGGCCACTGTGGAGGTGATTCTCGAGGGGGCTACTCAGGTTCTTGCCACTGAGCATCTGGCAGGGTTCAACACCAACGCCATCGCAGAACGGGCCGGGACCAGTATCGGCACGCTTTATCAGTATTTTCCTAACAAGCAAGCGTTGCTGTTGGCGCTGATCCGTCGGCAGAAGCAACAGATGTTCAGCAATATTTCGGCGGCGATGGAAGCGGCCGCATGTACTGATCTTGAGGGTTCAGTGCGCCTTTTGATCACAGGCCGGATCAAGCACCTGCGCGATAATCAGCGTGTGGCGTTGATCCTCAGTCAGCAGGAAATGCAGCTTCCCATTCACGAGATTAAAGCCGGGTACCTGGCGCAAGGGACTGAGCTGTTTGCTTCGAGACTGGGGTGCTGGGGGGATGCGGCGTTGGGCATCGATGTGTTGCGCGCCGCGACCACGGTACCGGCGATGGTTCGCAGCATTTTCGAGCGTTGGCTCAGCGACCAGCCGGAAAGTCTGGATGTTGCCGAGCAGGAAGCGGTGTGCTGTGTGTTGGGGTATCTGCAATGCCTGAAACGCGCGGGCGCTGCTTATTGAGCAGATATAACCCCCCGCACCCCTTTTTTCAAAGCCGAAAGTACCGCCCCATCGCCCGCCCCAACAGATCCACCGCTTCATCGCCCTTAGAGGCCGGCGAGCGGATAAACACCACTTCGTGCTCCGGGATTACGGGCAGGCCTTCGAGGATCTGCATCTGCTCGGTCACACGGGCGCGGTCGATCAGGCTGATGGCCAGGCCGGCTTCGACGCAGGCTTTCACCGCTTGGTTGGAGGGACTTTCCAGCACCACCCGCGAGCGGCGGCCGCTGTGTTTGAGCGACTCGATCATGGCTTGCCGGTACGGGCATTGCGCCGCGTGTACGGCCAGGGGCAGCGGGTCGCTTTCGGTCAGCATGGTATTGGCCGGGCCGACCCAGACCGGGGTGGTGGTGACCAGAAATTGCGCGTCTGCGCTCAACGTCCCTTGGGGTTGGGCGATGACGGCGGCTTGCAGTTTGCCCCGGTGAACTTGATCCCGCAGGGCATCGCTGGGGGCGGTTTTCAGTTCCAGGACCACGTTGGGCCACGCGGCGACGAAGGTTGGCAGGATGTCGCGGATAACGTGGGTGGCGTATTCGTCGGGCACGCCCAGGGTGATGCGTCCCGCCAGATCGGTACCCTGCAACTCCGCCAATACGCGGTCATGGGTGCACAGCAGCTCGGTGGTCGACAACAGCAGGCGCTTGCCCAGCGCGGTCAGGGAGACCGATTGATTGTCGCGGTTGAGCAAGCGGCCACCGGCCACGGCTTCAAGGCGCTGGATGTGCACGCTGACCGCCGCCGGGCTCTTGTGCAACTGCTCGGCGGCGGCACTGAATTTGCCGATTCGGGCCACGGCGTGAAACGTACGGACCAGCTCAATGTCGAGTATCGCGCTCATGATTTAGCCTTTGTGAACCACTGGTGCAGTTTATTTTGATTTATGAGACTACGCCGATTCCGTAGCCTGTGGGTATGAACTCACATACGCCGCTGACCTGTCCCTCGACGTCGACGCCTGACTGGCGTCAGACCCTTCCGCTGCCACTGCTGGAGGCGGCGCTGATCCTGACCTGGAGTTCCGGCTTCGTCGGCGCACGGTTTTCGATGGACTATGCCCCGCCCTTGCTGGTGGTGTTTTGGCGCTGCGTGGTGGTCACGCTCCTGCTGTTGCCTTTCGTCATGCGCTCACTGCGCCGGACTTCACCGGCCGTGCTGCTGAAAAACGCCGGCATCGGCCTGCTGGCCATGGCCGGTTACTTGGCGGGGGTGATTCAGGGCATTGCCCTCGGGGTGCCGGCGGGCCTGGCGGCGGTGTTCGCCAACCTGCTGCCGATGGCGGTCGCGTTATTGGCGGCGGGCGTGTTGGGCCAGCGACTGGCCTGGCCGGTCTGGGCCGGGATGGGCGTCGGGCTGGTGGGTGTGGTGATGGTGACACTGGGGGCGCTGGCGTGGGGCAATGCGCCGCTGTGGGCGTACGGTCTGCCGGTGCTCGGCACGTTGTCGCTGGCGGTGGCGACGCTTTGGCAGAAGCAACTGCCCGCGGCGCAATCGATGGATCTGCTGCCCAACCTCTGGCTGCAATGCGCCGTGTCGAGCATCGCCTTTGCCCTGATCGAGGGCAGCCAGGGCAGCCTCGCGCCGATCCCCAGCACCGGTTTTGCGCTGAGCATCCTCTGGACCGTGGGCCTGTCGACGTTGGGCGGCTACGGCCTGTACTGGATCTGCCTGCGCCGCGCCAGCGCCACCCGCGTCGCCAGCATCCTCTACCTGTGCCCGCCAGTGACGATGCTCTGGGCCTGGGCCATGTTCAACGAACCGCTGACCTGGCCGATGGTGTCCGGCATGGCGGTGTCCGGGGTCGGCATCTGGATGGTGGTGCGTGCGGAGGCGCGTCAGTCAGGCTGACGCTCAACCGATCACAAACACTCCTGCGCCGCCCGTTCAAAACTCGACGAGACAAAAGTCGACGCCAGCAGCTTGCGTTCATAGACGAACACTTTGCCCCCGGTCGGCGCCTTGTAGGCTTCCAGCACGTCATCCGCGGCGACCTTGCTCGGTACCACAATCTTGTAGTGCCGCTGGCTCTGGGACAGGGTCGGGTTGAGCGAACTTTGCTGCAACTTCGGCACGACGCACTCGGCGTACTGTTCCGGAGTCTTTTTGGTGTGCAGGGTCAGCGTCGGGTCATTCGGCGCGGAGGCGCAACCGTACAACAACGCGAAGGCGGCGGCGATAACGGGCATGAAGAAAAGGCGCATGGAAGTCGTCCTGGAAAAAAATGCGGTGCACGGAATGACTGATTCAATGCACGGGATTTTCCAGTTCTGACGGAAAAACAGAACTTGTGATCTTTGATGGTCACTATTACGAGAAGCGATAGTGACAGGTGGACGCGCTGCGATCAGGACTTACGGCGCCACCGCCACTTGGTTGCGGCCCAGTGCCTTGGCCCGATACAAGGCCTGATCGGCGCTGTGCATCAGGCTGTGCAGGTCTTTGTTGCCGGCGTCGGTGGACGCCACGCCGAGGCTGGCGGTGATGCCGTGCACCGGTTCGGTCATCAGCCCGGCGATGGCCGCGACCAGCTGTTCGGCGATTTTCACCGCAACCTCGAGGGAGGTGTCCGGCAACAGCACCGCAAATTCTTCTCCGCCGAGCCGACCGTGCACATCGGTGTCACGGAACGACGAACTGATCACCAGGCCCATTTGCCGCAGCACTTGGTCGCCGACCTGATGGCCATGGGTGTCGTTGATGCGCTTGAAGTGATCCATGTCCAGCATCACCGCGCACAGGTTCAAGCGGTTGCGCTGGCAATCGTTGTACAACTGCTGGGCATGCTCGAAAAACGCCCGGCGATTTTTCAGGCCAGTGAGTTCATCGGTGTGCGCGGCACGGGTGGAAATGCTGTGGGCTTGCTCCATCTCCCGGCTCAGGCGAAACGCGGTTTCCAGCGCGCAGGCCAGGCTGCGGGTGGCACTGGCGACAAATGAGGTGAAGACCAGCACCGCGAGGGCGATGCCGACTTGCATCGCCGATTGTTGGAACAGCAGCCAGAAGGTACAAGGCAGCAGCACCAGGCCGATGGACACCAGGGTCATGTAGCGATAGGCGGAATAACAAGACACGGCGCTGACCGACATGCCAACGGTGAACAACATCACCAGCGCCTGGGACATCAGGTTGTCCGCCGGCATCAGCACCAGCGCGCCGCCACCCCAGATACTCGCGGACAACACCAGGGTCAGCCAATAAATGCGCTCCCAGCGCTGCGGCGTGCGATCGGCCTCGGGGCTGCGGAAATAGCGGACGAACATCGAAATACGCAACAACGAGGCGAGGCTCAACAGCACCAGCCAGCCGGTGGCGATAGCGTGGTCGAAGGTGTCCCAGCACAACCAACACAGCATCACGGCGGCGAGGAAACTGCCGAACACCGCCGAAACGGATTGGCGAAACAGTTGATGCAATCGGTCCGTGCGCACCAGCTCTGCTATGAAAAATTCCGGGGTGTTGGGAGATCCTGGGCCATCCATTTGATCCGCCTGATCACAATGTTTCCGTCAAACGCGCATTGTGGCACCGCGCCACCAGCGTGAACAGCCGGTTCAGAGGTGTTGGCGTGACAAATCTGCGGCGCAACAGCTCATGCATCGCCCTCGGTGACCGGGTGATAATCCGCGCCCGCCACCGCCCGCAAGTAAACCTGATCGGCTTCCAGGCGCAGGTCACGCCATTCCTGCCAACTGACGATGCCCTGGCGATCCATTTCGTCGGCTTGGCGCAGCAGTTCCTCGTGGTAGGCATCGGGACAGTCCCGGCGCAACGAGCAGTTATCCAACGCCCGATGCCAAGTATCCAGCGCCCGCAGTTTTAGTTCTTGGGCTGGGCTCAGCCAATGTTTGAATGAGTTCATGGCGCATGCTCTTTCACGGCGATTTCTGGGTGGAGCGGTACAACGAAGCAGTGGTTCAGCAAGTCCGACCAGAGGTGAACTTCGTTAGTTGACTGGCAATTCTTAGTGCGTTTTGCACGATAAAAAGTCCACTTATCAAAACCCTGTAAGAACCCACTAAACAGTTTGAATTTTTTTTGACGCCTTCACTCCTTTGGTTATGAGCATAGGGAGGGGAACTCATGAGCCGCGTTGATCTGTTCGTTATCGAGTACAAGCTCCATGGGGAGCCGAAGTCCTTCATCATCCGCGCAAACAGCATGCGCAATGCCGATGCCTGGCATTGGGCAAGTTGCGATGCCGGATTGGCGCCGATACCGAAGCCGGGCAAGCCACCGCTCAAAGTGGTGTCCAAGCCCCAGGCCGAACGGTACGGGCTGACCGACGTGAAATGGCGTGAATCGGCAACGCTGGTATGGAATGAGGTGACCACTTCATGAACGCGCGCACCTCGCAAGAATCGGGCGACCTGAACGAAGACGACGAAGTGGCGGACGTCACGGCGTTGTTTGCCGAAGCTGATCGACTCGAAGTCTTCGCTTATAGCCTGCTGGACGCCGAGGACAAGACTGACACAGTGTTGAAAGCCTTCACCGAGGCCAAGGCACTGGCGGACGCCAAGCGCACCGAAGCGTATCAGGCGTGGTTACAGCTCAGGCGGCCGTAACCATGCCGGAGGTTGGGCGGGCCACTGCGATATCCGGTGGCCTTAGCCCAGCGCCGTATCGAGAAACATCATCACCCCAAACCCGAGCATCAGCCCCAGTGTCGCTGGCGTCTGGTGGCCATTGCGATGGGTTTCCGGAATGACCTCATGGGACACCACAAAAATCATCGCCCCCGCCGCCAGCCCCAAAGCCACCGGGTAACCAAGGGCGAAACTGGTGGAAATGCCCAGGCCGACGACCGCACCCAACGGCTCCATCAACCCCGAGCCCACGGCGATCAACGCTGCGCGCAAGGCGCTGATGCCGGTCACGCGAAGGGCCAGCGCGACGGCCAGCCCTTCGGGAATATCTTGCAGCGCAATGGCGGTGGTCAGCGGCAGCCCGACTTTCATATCGCCGGTGGCGAAGCTCACGCCAATGGCCATGCCCTCGGGCAAGTTATGCAGGGTGATCGCCAGCACGAACAGCCAAACTCGGTTGATGCGCTCGGCTTGCGGCCCCTGTCGACCGACTTGCGGGTGCTCGTGGGGCACGAAGCGATCCAGCCCGACCATCAGCGCCACGCCAAGGCCGAGCCCGACCACCACGACACTGGCGGCGAGCAACTTGTTGCCGCAGATCGCCTGCGCCGCATCGATGCCCGGAAGGATCAGCGAGAAGGAACTGGCCGCGAGCATCATGCCCGCCGCGAAGCCGAGCATGATGTCCTGGGTTCGCGCGGCAATGTCCCTCAGGACCACCGCGACCAGCGCGCCGAGGGCCGTCGCGACGAAACCTGAAAGCCCGCCGAGCACTGCGTAATTCAGGTTAGCGCGGTTCTCGCCTGTGAAGGCGTTGTACCCGCTGACCACTAAAAGGATGCTGACACCGACCAAGGCTGACCAGAACAACAGGCTCAGCCAGCCGCCGCTCCTGATCGACTCAGTCCAAGGTTGCCAGGTGGATTTTGCCGGTGAAAACCGTTCCAACATAAGACCTCCGTCGTGGCACCGCACGCCCGGGGGCGTGCGGTGATCCTCATCAGGCATTGTTGGTGCCCTGCACACCCACACCCAAATCCGCACCCGTGATCGGGTCGGCTTCAGGATCAGACATCGTGCGCAGCTTCAGGTCCATCAGCAGCGATTCTTCGTCAGCGCTCAACTGCACGCTGGCGCTGCCATCGCCACCGTCGACCGCCGGTGTTGGGTTCTCCACGTAGTTCCAGTCATCGCCCTGGTTCCATGGGCCGCGAGTGCTGCCCTCGCCCTGGGACATGTTGTAGTAGACGTTGGTGAACTCCGGCATGCCCGGCAATTTACCTTGCGGAAAGTTAGGCTGGATCGCGTGCAGAGCTTTTTCGAACGACAGTTGATGGGCGATCTCGCGGGTCATCAGGAAGCCCAGGGCCTCTTTCACACCTGGATCGTCCGTGACGTTCATCAAGCGCTCGTACACGATCTTGGCCCGGGCTTCGGCGGCGATATTGGAGCGGAAGTCCGCCGTCGGCTCGCCGATGGTGTCGACGTAGGCCGCCGACCAGGGCACGCCGGCCGAGTTGGTCAGCGGAGCGCCAGCGCCGTACAGCAGGCTGGTGATGTGCGAATCGTTACCGGCGCCGTTGATGGCGCGGTACAACTCGCCCTCTTCTTCCACGCCTTCGGCCAAGCGACCCTTGGCACCCTTGTTGAGCATGACGATGATCGAACCGACGATCTCCAGGTGACTGAGTTCTTCGGTGGCGATGTCCATCAACAGGTCCTTGCGGCCCGGATCATCTTCGGCCAACGCCTGGGTGAAGTAGCGCGATGCGGCCGCCAATTCGCCCTGGGCACCGCCAAATTGCTCAAGTAACAGATTGGCCAACCCTGGATTGGGCTGGGCGACGCGCACGGTGTATTGCAGTCGTTTGTTGTGCAGGAACATGATGAATCTCCTCAGGCCTTAAAGGCGCCGCTACTCATTCGGTGATGGTCCGAATGCGCCGCCTACAGTCATCTGAAGGTGCTGCACTTTGAAAAATTTTAATTAGATTGGCCGCTGGCGACCGGCGGCACTAAGCAGGATGAACGGTAGCTGTTTTTCACCGGTCGTCGGCGAACTAAGCATCGGCCTAAACTTTGTTCGGCGCCTCGCTTTCAACCGCAGTCACAAAAAGTTACTTCAACTTCCCGGCCAAGCTGCTCTAATCATCCGGCAAGTTGAAACTTGCTTCCACCGCACTGGCACAACAACAAAAATCACAGGAGTTGGATATGTCCGAATTGAACTTGCAGCCCAAGGTTGCCGCGTCGATGCAGCAGTGGCACGGGATGATCCGCCAGGCTGACTTGAGCGCCCTGCCCGCGTTGCTCGACCCGCAAGCGGTGTTCCGCTCGCCGATGGCGCATACGCCCTATCCCAGCGCGGCGGTGGTGAGCAAGATCCTCAACACCGTGTTCGAGGTGTTCCAGGAGTTCACGTACCACCGGGAATTTTCCAGTGCGGACGGGCTGAACGTGGTGTTGGAATTCAGCGCCAAGGTCGGCGAGAAATCGCTGAAAGGTATCGACATGATCCGCTTCAACGAAGACGGGAAAATCGTCGAGTTCGAAGTGATGGTGCGCCCGCTCAGTGGCTTGCAAGCGCTGGGCGAAGAGATGGGCCGCCGGTTGGGCGCTTACCTGGCGGCCAGCAAAAGCTGATCAGGGATCGACCTGGGCCATCAGCTGCGCCACGGTTTCCTGGCGTTTCGCATAGCGTTGCGCCAGCACCGCGCAGACCATCAACTGAATTTGATGGAACAGCATCAACGGAAGGATCAACACGCCGATGGTGCTGCCGGCGAACAACACTTGCGCCATCGGCACACCGGTGGCCAGGCTTTTCTTCGAACCACAGAACAGAATGGTGATGCGATCCTCGAGGTCGAAGCCAAAGGCTTTGCCCAGCACCGTCGACGCCACCAGCACCAGCGCCAGGACCACGCAGCACACCACCACCAGCCCCGCCAGTTGCCACAACGGAATCTGATGCCAGATGCCCTCGTTCACCGCCTCGCTGAACGCGCCGAATACCACCAGCAGGATCGAGCCCTGGTCGACGAATTTCAGCCAGCTCTTATTGCGTCCAACCCAGGCGCCGATCCAGCGCCGGGCGATCTGCCCGGCCACGAACGGCAGCAACAACTGCACGCTGATCTTGAGGATGGCATCGAGGGTCGAGCCGCCGTCGCCGTGTACGTCCAGCAACAGCGTCACCAGCAGCGGCGTCAGGAAAATCCCGAACAGGCTCGATGCGGCCGCGCTGCAAATCGCCGCCGGCACGTTGCCCCGCGCCAGCGAAGTAAAGGCAATCGCCGACTGCACCGTGGCGGGCAGCGCACACAGGTAGAGGATGCCCATGTACAACTCGTTGCCCACCAGCGGCGACAGCACCGGCTTGAGCGCCAGGCCGAGCAGCGGGAACAGCACGAAAGTGAGGCCGAACACCAGCAGATGCAGGCGCCAGTGACCGGCGCCGGCAATGATCGATTCACGGGAGAGTTTGGCGCCATGCAGGAAAAACAGCAGCGCGATGGCGGTGTTGGTCAGCCAGCCAAACCCCACCGCGACCTGGCCGCTGGCGGGGAAAACACTGGCAAGGATCACCACGGCCACCAGGGTCAGGGTGAAGTTGTCGGGCAGGAAACGCGGGCGGGTCATCGCAGTCATCCGGGAGTGGCCATAATCGTACGGCGACTCTAACCTGCCCGGGGATTACCGACTAACGCCAATAAGCCCAAAGATGTCGCCTAACGGACAGGTTTCGAATGCGTTCAGTCCGGCTTAATCGCCTCGCGAGCAAGCCGGACGTGACGATTACAGGTGATCGGCGTCGACGATAGCCTTGGCGAACGCCTGCGGATCTTCCTGCGGCAGGTTGTGGCCGATGCCGCCGGTGATCAGGCGGAATTCATACTTGCCGGTGAAGCGCTTGGCGTAATCCTCGGGCATCGGGTGCGGCGCGCCGTTGGCATCGCCTTCCATGGTGATGGTCGGCACCGTGATGGCCGGGAACTTGGCCAGGCGCTGTTCGAGGGCTTCGTACTTGGCTTCGCCCTTGATCAGGTTCAAGCGCCAGCGGTAGTTGAAGATCGAAATCGCCACGTGATCCGGGTTTTCCAGGGCGGCGGCGCTGCGGTCGTAAGTGGCGTCATCGAATTTCCACTGCGGCGAGGCGATCTGCCAGATCAGCTTGGCGAAGTCGTGGCGATACTTTTCATAGCCGGCACGGCCGCGCTCGGTGGCGAAGTAGTACTGATACCACCACTGCAACTCAGCCTTGGGCGGCAGCGGATTCTTGCCCGCTTCCTGGCTGCCGATCAGGTAACCACTGACCGCCACCAGCGCCTTGACCCGCTCTGGCCACAACGCCGCGACGATGTCCGCCGAACGCGCGCCCCAGTCGTAGCCGCCGATGACCGCGGTCTTGATCTTCAACGCGTCCATGAAGTCGATCACGTCACTGGCCAGGGCGGCCGGCTGGCCGTTGCGCAGGGTCTTGGCCGAAACGAACTGCGTGCCGCCGTAACCACGGGCGTACGGCACCAGCACCCGATAGCCCTTCTCCGCCAGCAACGGCGCGACATCGACATAGCTGTGAATGTCGTAAGGCCAGCCGTGCAGCAGAATCACCACCGGACCGTCGGCCGGGCCGACTTCGGCGTACTCGACATTCAACAGGCCGGCCTTCACATGCTTGAGGGCGCCGAACGAGGTGTGCGAACTGGCGCTGGCGGCGGCCGTCGGTTCAGCGTTGGTCGCGGCTTGCACGCCGGTCACGCCAAACGCACCGAACAACGCCAGGGCCAGGATCGAAGGCGCCAGCCAACGGCGTCCCGCAGCGGTTTCAGATTTCAACAACGTCACTTTCATATTGAGCTCTCTTTTCTCGGGTCTGGTGGTGGCTCAGGCGTCGCCCTCAGGGTTTCGCCAGGGATGAGCGTAGCGGGCGGAAAGCGGCGCGCAATTCTTCGCTGAACAGCTGCGGTTGTTCCCACGCGGCAAAGTGGCCGCCCTTGCTGACTTCGTTGAAATACGACAGCGACGGGTAGGCGCGCTCGGCCCAGCTTTTCGGCGCGCGATAGATCTCTGCGGGGAACACGGTAATCGCCACGGGCACCTTGATGCTGTGGGTCTTCTGCGCCTCGGCGCTGAAGTTATTGTTGTTGTTCTCCCAGTAGAACCGCGAAGCCGAGGCGCCGGTGTTGGTCAGCCAATAGAGGCTGATGTCATCGAGCATTTCATCGCGGCTGAGCACGCGCTCCGGTTCGCCATTGCTGTCGGTCCAGGCGGCGAACTTCTCGTACATCCAGGCCGCCGTGCCGGTGGGTGAATCGGCAAGCAAGTAACCGATGGTTTGCGGGCGGGTCACCATCATGGCGCCGTAGGCCGCACTGCGACCGAAGAACGTGCTCAGGGAATTGAACGCGGTCAGTTCCGGGCCTTTCAGGTCCTTCGGCGCCGGTTCTCCGCTGAAGATCGGCTTGACCAATTCCGGCGGTACCGTCGGCGGCATGTTGACGTGAATGCCCAGCAGCCCCGGTGGCGACAGGCGACCCAAGGCATCGGAGATCACCGAACCGTGGTCACCGCCCTGGGACACGTAGTGCGTGTAGCCCAGGCGTGTCATCAACACATCCCAGGCCTTGGCCACGCGGTCCGGGCCCCAACCCAGTTCGGTGGGCTTGCCGGAGAAACCGTGGCCGGGAATGGTCGGGATCACCACGTCGAAGGCATCTTCCGCCTTGCCGCCAAACGCTGTTGGGTCGGTCAGCGGGCCAATGGTTTTCAGGAATTCCAGGGCCGAGCCCGGCCAGCCGTGGGTGAGGATCAGCGGCATGGCGTTGGGGTGGCGGGATTTGACGTGGATGAACTGGATGTCGACGCCGTCGATGGTGGTGATGAATTCCGGCAGCGCATTGAGCTGCGCCTCGACCTTGCGCCAGTCATAGTCGCTGCCCCAGTACTTGACCAGCGCCTGGATCTTCGCCAGTTGCACGCCTTGGGAAACGTCGGTGACGGTTTCTTTGTCTGGCCAGCGCGTATCGGCAATGCGCTGGCGCAGGTCGTCGAGTTGCGCTTGCGGGACGTCGATGCGGTATGGGCGGATGCTCTCGTCATGGGCCCCGGGCGCGTCGGCGGCGAGGGTGTAACCACTGCCGGCGAGCAGGGCGAGGCTGAAGGCACTGGCCAGGGCCGAAGGCGTAAACAGGCGGTGCAAGATCCGGGCGGGCGCGGCTGCAAACATCATCAATCTCCTTGAAAGGTGAAAACGCGAAGGAGATGACACCACGGGGCCCGGCCCGGACGACATTGCACGATGGTGTCGATCAGCCAAAAGTGAAGGCGAAGGTCTGCACGCCCGGATCGAGGAATTCGATCTCGAATTGCCGGTCGCTGATTGGCGTCGGCTGGCGGATCAACTGGTACATGCGCGGTTCCTTGACCACACCGTTGCCCTCGCTGTCCACGTCCACGCCATGGGCCGCACCGGGCGGTTGGCCGTCGATCGTCACCCGGTAACGCACCGGGGCGCCGTTGAGGCCCGGCCCCATCACTAGGTGCAAGTCGCGGGCATGGAAGCGGTAGACCAGGCGCCCGCCGGCCTTATTCAGCACGGTGGCCTGTTCGCCCATGGTCCAGGTTCCGGACAACGCCCAGCGATTGACCCCCAGGCGTTCGGGCGCCGCGTAGTCGAAGCGTTGCTCGGGCCGCGCGCCGCCGGGGGACGCCAGGTGTTCGGTGCGTGCGTAGCCGACGTAGGTTTCCGGAGTGCGCTGGTTGGCCCAGTCCGGCGCCGCCTCAGCGCCTTGAGCGTTGACCGTGACCAGGCGCCGATCGACGTCCTTGGCGCCCGCCTCCGTTAACAACTGCTGGATCACCCGTTCGGATTTTTCGTAGTCATCTTCACCAAGGCGCACATGGCGGATGCGCCCCTGGCTGTCGACGAAGTACAGTGCCGGCCATGAGTCGTTATTGAAGGCTTGCCAGACACGATGGTCATTGTCGACAGCCACCGGGTAGTCCACGCCCAACTGCTGGCTGGCCCGGCGCACGTTGTCGAGGTTCTGCTCGAAGCCGAACTCCGGCGCGTGTACGCCAATTACCACCAGGCCCTGGTCCTTGTACTTGCTGGCCCAGGCGCGGACGTAAGGAATCTGGCGAATGGAATTGATGCACGAGTAGGTCCAGAAATTCACCAACACCACTTTTCCGCGCAACTCGGCGGCGTTCAACGGCGCGGTGTTAAGCCATTGCGTGGCGCCATCCAGGGTCGGCAACTGGCCTTGCACCGGCAGGTCGAGGGCGGCGGCTGACTGGGCCGGCGACGCATTGGCCGCTTGGGCCAGGACCGGCGAGCCCAGGCCCAGGCCGATCATCAGGGTCAGCGGCAGCAACAGGGACGGTCCATTTGAAGGTGTTCGGGTCATGGCTGAACCTGGCTTCTATAGAGGCAGCAACGGGGACAATGGCGCATCAAAGCAGAGTAGCCGCGCTCAGGCGATTACACGAAGGTATTGGTTTCAGCCACTTTGATGAGCCTTCAAAATTATTTTCAGTGTTGCTGATACCTTTTTCCCTGCCGTTCGGTGTGTGGATGAATCCTTATTTTTTCCAGGCCCCGGCAGGAATTTCGCATGACGTCCAGATCGCTCCCGTACTTGTCCAAACTCAGCTCCACCCGCCTGCCCTTGAGCGCCCTGAGCCTGGCGGTCGCCCTGGCAACCGTGGTCCCGTTGCACAGCGCCTCGGCGGCGGACACCCGCGAAAGCGAAAGCACCCGCAGCTACAGCATCGGCCCCGGCTCGTTGAGCAGCGTGCTGGCGCGCTTCGCCGCGACCTCCGGCGTGTTGTTGTCATTCGATGCGCAACTGCTCGGCGACCGTAAAAGTGAAGGCCTGCAAGGCACCTACAGCGTGCAGTCGGGTTTCGCCCGGTTGCTGCAAGGCAGCGGCTTCAGCCTGCTGAGCACCGGCAACAACAGCTACACCGTGGCGCCGCAGGTCAATGCCGGCGAGGCCTTGGAGTTGGGCGCGACCACCATCAGCGGGCAGAACACCGCTGTCGACACCTATGAAGGTGGCCAGGTCGCCCGCACCGCGCGCCTCGGCGTGCTGGGCAACCGCTCGATCAATGACGTGCCGTTCAGCGTGGTCAGCTACACCGCGAAAACCATCGAAGACCAGCAAGCGCGGACCGTTGGCGACGTGTTGCTCAACGACGCCTCGGTGCGCCAGTCCGCCGGCTTCGGCAACTTTTCCCAAGTGTTCACCATTCGTGGCTTGCCGCTGACTACCGACGATATTTCCTTCAACGGCCTGTACGGCGTACTGCCCCGGCAGATCATCAACACCGAGGCGCTGGAACGGGTCGAACTGTTCAAGGGCCCGAACGCCTTTATCAATGGCGTGGCCCCCGGCGGCAGCGGCATTGGCGGCAGCGTCAACCTGGTGCCGAAACGCGCCCAGGACACCCCGACCCGCAGCGTGACCCTGGACTACGCCAGCGACAGCCAGGTCGGCGGGCACATCGACCTCGGCCAGCGCTTCGGCGAAGACAACCGCTTCGGTGCGCGGGTCAACCTGGCCGAGCACGGTGGCGATACCGCCGTGGATGACGAAACCGAGCGTTCGCAACTGATCGCCGTCGGCCTCGACTACCGCGGCGAACGCCTGCGGGTCTCCACCGACCTAGGCTATCAGAAGCAACGCATCAACAATGGCCGCTCGGTGGTCTACCCCACCGGCACCAAAGTCCCGCACCCGCCGTCGGCCAAGGACAACTACGCCCAGGACTGGACCTGGTCGCAGTTGGAAGACACCTACGGCATGGTCAACGGCGAATACGACCTCAATGACAACTGGACCGCTTATGCGGGCGGCGGCGCCAAGCACACCCGGGAGAACGGCCAATATTCGTCGCTGTACGTGGCGAATGACGGCAGCGGCCGGGTCGGCTTTTTGTATTCGCCCCACGACGAAGACAACAAGAGCGCCATGGCCGGTTTGAACGGGCACTTCAACACCGGCCCGGTCACCCACCAGATGAACTTCGGCTTGTCCGGTACCTGGGGCGAGCAGCGTTCGGCGTTTGAAGCGATCCTGGTGGCCAACCGCGTGCCGGGCAACCTGTACAACCCGACCCAGACTCCGCGCCCGACCCGCACCTACTTCGGCAGCGATGTGCACGACCCGCGCATCGTCGGCAAAAACCGCGTCAAGAGCGCGGCAGTCTCCGACACCCTGGGCTTTATCGACGACCGCGTGCTGCTGACCGTCGGCGTGCGCCGCCAGACCATCGAAGTCGATGCCTGGAACACCACTAGCGGTGCGCGCAACGCCAATTACGAAGAGTCGATCACCACGCCGGTCTACGGTCTGGTGCTCAAGCCGTGGGAACACGTGTCGTTCTACGCCAACCGCATCGAAGGCCTGCAACAGGGCCCGACCTCGCCGTCCACCGGGGTCACCAACCCCAACGAAGTCTTCGCCCCCAACCGCAGCAAACAGGTCGAGGCGGGTGTGAAGCTGGATTGGGACAGCTTCGGCGCAACCCTGGGCGTGTACCGCATCGAGCAGCCGAACAGCTCGACCTCGAACACCCCGGGCAGAGTGCTGGGCACGTTCAGCGTCGACGGCGAGCAGGTGAACAAGGGCGTTGAATTGAACGTATTCGGCGAGCCGATCGATGGCCTGCGCTTGCTGGCCGGTGCGACCTGGATGGACACCGAGCTGAAGAAAACCTCCAACGGCCTCAACGACGGCAACCGCGCCGCCGGCGTGCCGCGCTTCCAGTACAACGTCGGCGCCGACTGGGACGTCCCGGGCATTCAAGGCGCGGCGCTCAGCGGGCGGATGCTGCGCACGGGCGGCGAGTACGTCAACGCGGCCAACACCCTGAGCATCCCGGCCTGGACCCGCGTCGACCTCGGCGCTCGTTATGGTTTCAAGGCCGACGACAAGTACATCACCTTGCGGGCCAATGTGGAGAACGTGGCGAACAAGGCGTACTGGTCGTCGGCGTCCACGTCCAACAACTACCTGACCCAGGGTGAGCCGCGGACGTTGAAAGTGTCGGCGACGGTGGATTTCTGACCCTCTATTTAAACGCCGGCTTGGCAACCAACCACACTGATCATTCCCACGCTCTGCGTGGGAACGATCAAACTGTGGGAGCGAGCCTGCTCGCGAAGGCGGCTTGTCAGTCAATGGAGATGTTGTCTGACACACCGCATTCGCGAGCAGGCTCGCTCCCACAGGACGTATGCCGCACATCCACAATCTGATCCGTATTTTTCCAGCTCACCTGCCTCTGTATTGAAACAGATCCTCAGCCGACAATAAGCCATCCCACCCGGCTCAAGTCACCAATCCTGATGGCCGCCACAGGTTGGCAAGATTCGCTGTACCGCACTTCATCGTTCTGGAGGCTCCCATGGCCAAGATGTCACTGTTCCTGTTTGGATTTCTGGTGCTCACCATCGGTATCGGCATTCTGGCGACCATTCCGCCGGGTTGAGACTTGAGGGCAATGGACTAGCGGTTTTCAGTAAAAGCGGAGCGTTACTCCGAGGGGGCGTCCATGCACCATGGCGGGCACCTCAATCTCGCCGCTGTGCTTTGGAGAATGCCATGTCCACCCGCGCCCTCATCGGGACTTCGGCGGTTGCCGCCGCCCTGTATCCCTGGTTGCTCGAAGGGTTTCACTGGGCGGTGACGACGCCCTCGGCGGAGGTGCCGCTGAGCGGGTCTGCTGTCGCACTGGCCGCGTTGCTGTTGATCGCCGCATTCCTGGTGCCGCTCACCGCGCTGCTGCTCGCCAGTGCGCCGGCCACCGAAGTCCGCGCCCGGCGCTTTGCCTTGCTGACGGTGGCAGCGCCAACGCTGTATGTGTTTTTCGGTGTGCTGACTTACATGGCCGGCGTCAGCCTGCCTGATCCCTGGCTGTGGACGCCCGCCTGGTTGCTGTTGGGACTGCTCGCCGCGCGACGCCCGGAAAGCACCTCGCGCCCCAGTCGCCCATCGAGCGCCGGTCTGCGAGTCGCCCATGGCATCGCCGGGGTGATCGCCCTGTTGTATGTGCTGTTTCACTTGTTCAATCACTTGGCCGGACTGCTCGGCCCGGAGGTTCACAAATACGTGATGGACATTGGTCGCCAGGTTTATCGGGCCAAAGCCATCGAACCGTTGCTGGTACTGGTGATGCTGTTCCAGATTGGCAGCGGTCTGCGCCTGGCGTGGACCTGGAGCGAGCGCACGGTGGACCGCTACCGCGTGTTCCAAGTGGCTTCTGGAGTGTTCATGGCGGTGTTCATCCTCGGCCACATGAATTCGGTGTTCATTTTTGCCCGGACCTTCCTCGGCATTCCCACGGACTGGGCGTTCGCGGCGGGCTTGCCCACCGGGTTGATTCACGATCCGTGGAATATCCGCTTGCTGCCTCACTACGCGCTGGGGGTGTTTTTCGTCCTCGCCCACCTGTTCAGCGGTTTGCGCGTGGTGCTGTTGGCCCACGGCACCGGCGTGTCCAGCGCCAATCGGATCTGGTGGTCGGGGGCGGTGCTCAGCGCGCTGGTGTCACTGGCGATCATGTTGGGGATGTGCGGGTGGCGCGTCGGTTGATCGGTTGAGGGCAACACTTGGCGCGTCAGTTTGTTAATATCCACGCGCTTTTTTCGTCTGCACGAGCAATCGGTGTCGGTCCGCAGGCGCTTCAGAGGATGTTTTTCCATGAGTACCCGGTATACCCGTCGCACAGTCCTGCGCGGCATGAGCCTGTTGAGCCTCGGCCTGCTGGCCGGTTGCGATGACAGCAGCAAACTGTCGTTCAAGTACGGCAAGGACCTCAGCGACAAGATCATGGGACGGACTTTCAAGCTCAAGGATGCGCAAGGCGAGACCAAGATGCTGACCAGCTATCGCGGGTTGATGCCGATGATTTTCTTCGGCTTCACCCAATGCCCGGCGGTGTGCCCGACCACCCTCGCCCGCGCCGCCCAGGCCAAGAAGCTGTTGGGCCGCGACGGCGAAACCTTGCAGGTGATCTTCATCACCCTGGACCCCGAGCGCGATACCCCGGAAATGCTCGACAAATACGTCAAGTCCTTCGACCCGAGTTTCGAGGCGCTGCACGGCACTCTGGAAGAAACGGCGGCCACCGCCAAGGAATTCGGCGTGTTCTACGAAAAGGTCCCGAGCGGCTCGACCTACACCCTCTCCCACACCGCGACCAGCTACGTCTTCGACTCCCGGGGCAATCTGCGCCTGGGGCTGTCCGCGTCCCTTACCGCCCAAGAGTGCGCCGAAGATTTGCGCACCGTCATGGAAGTCTGCTGATGACCTTCGCACACCGTTGCAAGCAACTGACCCTGGGCCTGGCCCTGATTGGCCTAGCGTTTGAAGCGTCGGCGCAAACCACCGTCAATGACGCCTGGGTTCGCGCCACCGTCGCCGGGCAGCCGTCCACCGGCGCCTTCATGACCCTGCAAGCCAGTGACGACAGCCAGTTGCTGAGCGTGCAATCGCCCATCGCCAACCTGGTACAGATCCATGAGTCGAGCATGAAAGACGACGTCATGAGCATGCATCAAGTGGACGCCGTCGCCCTGCCCGCCGGCAAAACCGTGAGCCTCGATCCCCATGGCTACCACGTGATGTTGCTGGACCTGAAAACCCAAGTGAAGGAAGGCGAGACCGTGCCGCTGACCCTGGTGGTGAAAAACGCCAAGGGCGAGCAGCAGTCGATTCAGGTCGAGGCCAAGGTCAAGGCGCTGGACGGCATGATGATGGACCACAGCAAGATGCATTGAGCCGCTGTCGGCCAAAAAAACGGGCGCCCTTAGGCGCCCGTTCTGGTTTCAGCGTCAGACCTTTTCGCTGATCGGTTGTTGGCCTGGACGATCGAAGCGGTGCTGCTTGAGAAAGTCGATGAACACCCGGAGTTTTTGCGGCATGGCGCTGCGATTGAAGTAATACAGCGACAGGTTGCGCTGCGGGCTCCAATCCTCCAGCACCCGGACCAGGCGCCCGTCCGCCAGGTACTGCTCGACGTAACGGTCATAGAAGTAGGCGTAACCATGTCCTTCCAGCGCGGCGTTGAGCATGGTCATGCCGTCGTTGCTGGACACCCGGCCCTTGGTGTCGATTTCCACGTCCTGGCCGTCCTGGGAAAACAGCCAGCGTTCATAGGCGCCGGTGACGGCACTGTTGTAGCGAATGCAATCGTGCTGCAACAGGTCGGCCGGCACTTGGGGTACGCCGCGTCGGGCAACGTAGTCGGCGGACGCCACCACCGCCATGCGGATGCCGTCGCCCAGGGGTACGGTGACCATGTCCTGCTCGAGGATTTTGTTCACCCGGATGCCGGCGTCATAACCGTCACTGACGATGTCCACCGAGCGGCTCTCGATGGCGATGTCCAGATTGATGTCCGGATAGGCCAGCAAAAACCGCCCGAGCAGCGGTTCGAGAAACATCACGTAGGCGCTGCGCGACATGGTCAGGCGCAAGGTCCCGGACGGTTTCTCGGCCACTTCGGCGAGGTCGGAGAAAGCGCTTTTCAGCTCTTTGACCAGCGGCGCGACCTTGCGATAGAAGACCTCCCCCGCTTCGGTCAACCCCACGCTGCGAGTGGTGCGGTTGAACAGCCGGACCCCGGCGCGCTTCTCCAATTGGCGAATCGCATGGCTGATGGCCGACTTGCTGACGCCCATGATCACCGCCGCCGAGGTGAAACCCCGGGTGTCGGCGACGCAGACAAACACGGTCAATAACTCGAATCCATCGCTATCGATTGTCAAATTTCACTTCACAGGTTGGTGCTCGAAACGCTGCTTATCGGCACAGTCAGAATTCATACAATCATTGCACGCCGCACCCGGCGGGCCGATTAAACCAAGGTATAACTGGCTAAAACCAAAGGGTTAGCGCGCTGTTTTCGCACAGACATCTGATCTTAACCACTCGGTGCGGGGCCGACTCGGTCCGCCGCGGGTCCGTTCCTGAACCGCTCGACCGGATAACCCATGACCGCCCTTCCCCTGAAAAAAGCGTTCCTGAGCAAAGATTACCTCGAGACCGACACCATGGCCTTTCTGGCCGCACTGTTGGTCGCGACGTTCGTGGTCGTCATCAAATTCTTCACCCACCTGAGCGTGGCGACAACGGTGCTGTACATCACCCTGGTGCTGATGTCGGCCAACGTGTTCTCCATCCGCATGGTGATGGCGGTGGCGATGTCCTGCCTGTCGGTGTTGACGGTGATTTTCGTGGTCGAAAAGGATTACCTCGACACCGAAGCCATCGGTGCCTACGTGCGCTGCGTGGTGTCCCTCTCGGCCATCACCTTCCTCGCGCTGCGCAGCAAACGCATGGCCGACACCTTGCGGCGCAACGAGACCTACATGGTCGGCGCGCAACGGCTGAGTCAGGTGGGCAGCGTCGGTTTTCGCGTCGATCATTCGGAGATCTTCTGGTCCGAAGAAGCCGCGAGGATTTTCGAGTACCCGCCGCAAGAAGCGCCGACGATGTTGAAGATCCTCGCCCGCTGCCACCCGGATGACCGTCACCTGGCCGAAGCGGTGTTCGAACAGGCCTCGCGCCACGAGCCACGGCTGGAAGTCGAACATCGCTTGCTGATGCCCGATGGCCGCATCAAGCATATTCACCTGATCGCCAACCCGCTGCCGGTGCAGCACGACGGCTTCGAATACGTCGGCGCGGTGATGGACGTCACCGCTGGCAAGCAGGCCGAGGACGCCTTGTTCCAGTCCCAGGCGCAATTGGCCCACGTTACCCGCGTTACGTCACTGGGCGAACTGGCTGCGTCGATTGCCCACGAAGTCAACCAACCCCTGGCGGCCATCCGCTCCAGCGGCGAAGCCTGCCACCGCTGGCTCAACCGCAGTGAACCCGATTTGAACGAGGTACGTATGTCGCTGGACCGCATGATCAGCAGTTCCGCCCGGGCCAGTACGGTCATCCAGCGCATCCGCACCTTGTCGCGCAACTGCGACCCGGAGCGCCAGCGCGAAAGCTTCAACGACATCGTCAGCGAGACCATTGGCCTGGTGCAATTCGAGCTCAGTCGCAGCCATGTGAAGCTGCGATTGGAACTCGACGTGGACACCGTCTACGTCAGTGCCGACCGGGTCCAACTGCAACAGGTGATCCTCAATTTGATCATCAATGCCTGCCAGGCCATGACCGAGGTCGACCCCCGCGAGCGCGTTCTCAAGATCCGCACCTGGGCCTACAACGGCGAGGCGCTGCTGGAGATTCGCGATTGCGGCGCGGGCATTAAAGAGGACGCTCTAGCGTCGCTGTTCACGCCGTTTTTCACCACCAAGGCCGACGGCCTCGGCATGGGCCTGTCGATCTGCCGCTCGATTGTCGAATACCACGAGGGACGGATCTGGGCCACCAGCAACGAAGGCGATGGCGCGGTGTTTTCCATCGCCTTGCCGCTGTTGCAGCAGGACCGGATCGCGACATACGGTCGCGGATGAATATACTTGCGTATGATGTAACGCTGCGCGCCGAGTGACAATCTTGAAGGGGTCGGGGCTTTATTAAATAGCCCCTCGAACCTTGAGGCAGAACCCAATTGTTAAAACCTCCCACCATTTCAATTGTTGATGACGACGGGCATGTTCGTGTGTCCCTCGATAGTCTGGTTCGTTCAATGGGTTTCAATTCTCATTCATACGCCTGTGCCGAAGATTTCCTCGCCGCCGATACCCAAGAAACAACTTCGTGCTTGATCTCGGATATTCGCATGCCCGGCATGAGTGGCTTGCAAATGTATGAAGAATTGCTGGTGCGAAACATTAAATACCCAGTGATTTTCATCACCGCCTGTATCGGCGACGGGCCCGAACTGCGGGCCCGGGAACTGGGCGCTGTGGGCTATTTCAGAAAACCCTTCGACGGCAATGCCTTGATCGACCGCATCCAGGAGGTACTGGCCGTCGACGAGGTTTAAATCGCGCCAGGGAAAGCCGAGTTACTTTGCGATTCAGTCATACCCAAGTATTAAACAATCAACCGCACACATGATCTGGCTGTACCTGAGTAGGCATGACGACATCTCGCACTGACGGTAACTTACTTCCTACCACTGAGCCCGTCGAAAGTGCATGAATCAAAAGTTTCTCGACGAAACAGTGAGCAGCAATTATCCGTCTTCTCATTTATCGTCTGGAGTATGTGTCATGGCGCACTCATCTGCATTGTCGGTCACGCTACAAGCCTCAATCGTCAAGCTGGAAGCCAAAGGTCATTGGCTTACCCATAGCGCCCTGCCGTCATTCGATTCATTGCAACTCATCATCGACTATGGCCCAGCGATCGAAAAACCGATGATGCCGGCGATTTTCTGGCCGTCGAATGCCACGTACAAGGTGCAGTTCTTTTTTCCGGACAAGTCGGCCAATCCTTTCACGGCCCTGTCCACCCGCGTCGCCATCGCGGCTTGACCGCCCTCAGATCAACAGGTGAACCGAATGAACACTTTCAATGGGGCATTGGCCATCGCTGTTCTTGCCGCCAGCGGTGTCTTGACGACCACCCACGCCTTGGCGTCTTGCGAACCCGACAGCACCAGCTCGCCGGTGTCCAACGAACAGCAGCAGACACTGGCGGCGCGCAACTTTTCCAACACCGCCAAATTCCGCGTGGCCGAGGGCGGTGCCGATCGCCTGAAAGAACGGCAACTGGCGTCCGACGGCTCTGACCGCCTGAAGCAAAACCAGGTCGCCGAAGGTGGCGCCGAGCGCTTGCGAGAACGGCAATTGGCGGCCGATGGTTCCGATCGACTCAAAGGCAACCATTACGCCGATGTTAGCTATGATTACGGCGCCAACATCAACGCGCATTACTCCATGGACTGACATCAGGCCCCTGGACAGGAGCCCACATGCCACGCCTCACCGAGCGATTGATTCTGCGTCCACCCACCGCCGATGACCTTGCGGCATTGTTTGCCATCTACGGCGACCCGGCGACGAATCAGTTCAACCCGGCCGGGCCGCTGCCGAACATCGAGCAAGCGACCGACGTCCTCGATCACTGGCTGGAACACTGGCAACAGCACGGCTACGGACAGTGGGCCATCGCCACCCGGTCCGCGCCGCAACAGGTCATCGGTTTTGGTGGCCTCACGCTGCATCCCTATCTCGACATCGAACGCCTGAACCTCGGCTATCGCCTTGCCGTCAGCGCCTGGGGCCAGGGTTACGCCACGGAACTGAGTCAAGCCGCCTTGGCGTATGGCTTCGGCGAACTCGCTGCACCGGCGATTTTTGCCTTGGTCCGCCCCGCCCACCAGGCGTCGATCAGCGTGCTGGAAAAAATCGGCATGCAACGCATCGACACCCTGGATGATGTGCCGGGGCAAGCGCCAAGCCTGGTGTACCAGGCGTCGGTCTGAACCTAATCAAACCGTGCCAGGGAAAACGCCGACAAATCCAGATCACTTGTACCGCGCACACACCATTGTGCAAACGCCTCGCCCAGCGCGGCGGAATGCTTAAAGCCGTGCCCGGAACACGCCGACACCACCAGGGTATTTTTCAGTGTCGGGTGCTCGTCGATGATGAAGTGGCTGTCCGGGGTCACGGTGTAGGGGCAGACCGCCGACTTGGCGACCCGCGAGGTCACCCCGGCAATCTTCCCGCGCACATGAGTGTCGTACAGCGTCTGCGCCTCGGCGGTGCTGATGGTGCGGTTAAGCGCCTGCGGCGTGGTGTCGTCGATGTATTGCTCCGTCGCGACTTTCAGGCTGTGCTCGCCGGGCAGCGGCGGGAAGCCGTAATTCATGTCGTCTTCAGTCGGCCCGTGACTGAGGATGAAGGTCGGCGATGGCTCGGCAAACCGGGCGTTGTCCTCAAGCTCGAACCAGAACAACTGTTGCCGACAGACCCGCAGCAAGCGGTCGAACGGCGCCCCGAGCAAATCCCTCGACCACATGCCGGCGCTGACCACCACCTTGTCCGCGAGGATCGTGCGTTGATCGGTGGTGATGGTCACGCCCTGCTCATCCGACGCCAGCGCGAGCACGGTTTCACCTTTGAGCAAGGTGGCGCCGTGTTGCTCGGCCAGCGCCAATTGCACGGCGATGCAGCGCTCCGGGCGAACATAACCGCCGCTGGGTTCGAAGTAGCCGACGGCGTTGTCTCGCACCGGGGCAAACTGCGGGAAGCGCTGGCGAATCTGCGCGGCCGACAATATTTCATGCTCGATGCCATAGTCCTCGGCGAGCCGGATCGTGCGCTGGGTGAAATCCCGCTCATCGTCGACACTGGGGCTGGAGGTCAGCACCAGCACGCCACATTGTTCGAACAGCGCTTCGCCGGACAAGGCTTCGAGTTCGCGCCAGAGGCTGTGCGAGCGACGCACGATGGGCAAGTACTGCGCGCCTTCACCCACCGAGAGCCGGGTAATCCGCGTATCGCCATGGCTGGAACCCAGGGTGTGGGGCGGATGATCGCGGTCGATGCCGATCACCTTGACCCCGGCCTTGGCCAGTTGATAGGTGGTCGCCGCGCCCATTGCGCCCAACCCCAGCACCGCTACGTCACACCGCTGCATTGACCTGTCTCCGTCCGAATCGCTCTTGGGCGCCTACGATATCCCATCGGCCTGCGGTCTGGCGCTGGCAGTTCACCCGACAATCGGCATACCATGCCGCGACTCCCGATTTCAGATCGCGCCCATGTTTAATGCCAGTCTCCGAACTCACCTGACCCTGTGGTTTGCCGGCCTGTCGCTGCTGACGCTGGTAAGCGTGGGCTTCTATGTCGGTCACATTGCCACCGAGCAAATCAAGCAGGCCAGCGGCAGCGCGTTGCTCAGCACCGCGAAGTCGACCGCCGCGCTGTTGGGGGCGCAGTTGCGCGAACGGCAACTGGAAATTTCCCTGCTCAGCCGTGCGCCACTGCTGGAACGCGGCAACCTCGACAACCCGGACATCCTCAGGTCAATGACCCTGCGCAGCCAGTCCCGCGCCGAATACGCCTGGATGGGCCTGGCAGACGCCGACGGCCGGGTACGCCAGGCAGTGGGCGGCTTGCTGGTCAATCAATCGGTAAAAGAGCGCCCATGGTTCCAGTTGGGCCTGCGCGGCGAATACACCGGCGATCCCCATGAGGCAGTGTTGCTGGCCAAATTGCTGCCAGGTAACGGCAGTGGCGAACCGCTGCGCTTCATCGATTTCGCCGCGCCGATCCACAACGCCGAAGGCCAAGTGATTGGTGTGCTGGGGGCTCACGCCCATTGGAGCTGGGTGACGCGGATCGTCGAGTCGGCGGCGCTGCGCCAGGACACCAGCCCGGACGTGGAAGCGTTGATCGTCGACCACAACGGTAACGTGCTCTACCCGGAAGTGCTGGCCGGGCAACATCTGCCAATTCAGGCATCTGCCGAATCACCGGCGGGCTGGTCGGTGGGCCAGGGTTACTTGACCAGCGTGGTCGCGGTGCCCGCGCCGTCGGCCAGTGGCCTGAGCTGGTACGTCGCGGCTCGGCAACCCCTGGACATGGCCCTGAAGCCGGCGCGCATCCTGTTCTACAAATTGCTCGGCCTGGGGGTGATCGCGGCCATCGTCTTCGGCCTGGTGGCCTACTACCTGGCGCTGTACCTGAGCCGGCCGATCGAACAATTGGCGCGTTCGGCCAAACGGGTCCAGGACCAATTGCCAGGCGCGAGTTTTCCACTGGAACATTCGGTGCGGGAAATCGCCCAATTGGGCCAGTCGATCCAGGGCATGACCCAGACGCTGCTCGGCAAGGAGCGCGAACTGCAAGAGGCCAACGCGTCCCTGGAAGCCACCGTGGCGCAACGTACCGCAGCGCTGATCGAGGTCAATGCCGAACTGCTGAAACTGGCGACCCACGATGCCTTGACCGGTGTGCACAACCGCCGGCGCTTCGACGAAAAACTGTTGGAATCCCGGCTGCTGTACCAACGCAACGGTCGTGCATTCGCCTTGCTGTTTATCGACGCCGACCATTTCAAGCAGATCAATGACACCCACGGCCATGCCATCGGTGATGAAGTGCTGTACCAGTTGGCGCAACTGATCGAACACAACACCCGCGCCACGGACTTCGTCGCCCGTTACGGCGGCGAGGAATTCGCGGTGTTGCTGCCGGATGTGGTGGGCGCGTTGAGCCCGGAGATTGTCGCGGAGAAAATCCGTCTCGCCGTGGCCGAGGCGACGTTCCCCCTGGTCGGGCACGTGACGGTGAGCATTGGCATTGGCCTGGCCGACCCGGCGGACAGCAACACCACCGCCCTGATCAAACGCGCCGACCAACAGCTGTACCACGCCAAACGCTCGGGCCGGAACCGGGTCGCCTACAACGCCCGGCCCGAACACTCGGAGTAAGGCATCACGCTGGAGTCGCGGGGCCCAGCGCCCGAATCGCGAAATCGGCGATGGCGCCCAACTGCTCGACACTGGCGCCGGCCTTGGCGCTGACCTTCATGCCGCTGAGGGTCGACAGCAGGAAATCGCAGGCACCGCTGATGTCGGTCTGCGGGGCAATCTGCTGTTGCTCCACGGCGGCGCGCAACGTGCGTTCGAACGCGGCCCGCAAGGTCATGGCGCTGCTGGCGGTGAGCTGGTTGATTTCCTCATCGCTGAGGCCGAATTCACACACCGCATTGACCCCCATGCAGCCCGCCGTGCCTTCACGTTCGGCCCGGGATGCGAACGACAACAAGGTGTTGTGCAAGGACGCCAACGGCGTGGCGTCCTTGCTCAGGCGCCAGATCAGATCGCTGACGCTGTTGGCCTGATATTGCTGCATGGCCTGCAAGTACAGCTGACGCTTGTCGCCAAACGCGTTGTACATGCTTTGCCGACTCAGGCTCATGGCGTTCATCAACTCCTCAGTGGACGCCGCCGCGTACCCCTTGTCGCAGAACACCCGGATCGCCTGAAGCAACGCCTGGTCACGGTCGAATTGTCGCGGTCTTGCCATGGCTGCCTCAGGAACGGTGGGTGGATCAGGCCAGGTAACCGCCATCGACGGTCAGGCTGGCGCCGGTGACGAAACTCGCTTCATCGCTGGCCAGATAAGCCGCCATCGACGCGATCTCGTCGGCGCTGCCCAAGCGACCGAGCGGCACCAGGCCGATGGCCGCATCGATGTAAGGCGCGTCAGGCGGGTTCATGTCAGTGGCAGTCGGGCCCGGCTGAATGTTGTTGACGGTAATCCCGCGCGAGGCGAAATCCAGCGCGAGGCCACGGATCATACCGACCATCGCCGACTTCGTCATGGAGTAAGCACTGGAGCCGGGAAAGCCCGTGCGCTCGGCGCAGACACTGCCGATGGTGATGATCCGGTCGCCACGGTTCATCACCGCCGAGGCGGCTTTGGCGGCAATGAATGCGGCGCGCACGTTGACCGCGTACATCTCGTCGAACGCCTCGATGCTGAACTCATCCACCGAACCCAGGCCCAGGATACCGGCGCTGTTGACCAGGATATTCAACGACCCCCAGTGCTCGACAGTGGTGGTCACGGCGCGTTGAATGTCTGCCGCGTTTTTGCTGTCGGCCTTGATCGCCAACGCCAGACCGCCGTCGGCTTCAATGCTGGCGACCAGGGCCCTGGCCTTGTCATCGGAAGACGCATAGGTGAAAGCAACCGCCGCACCTTCTTGAGCCAGACGCCGAACGATCGCGGCACCGATACCCCGGGAGCCCCCGGTGACCAGGGCAGTTTTTCGGGTGAAGCGGTTGAGGTTGATTGACATGGTGTTATCTCGCTTTAGTGGATTAATTAATCTGTTAACGGCGACGAAATTAGCCTTAAACGGCCGTTCATTCAACCATTAAATAGATTTAATAATCTATTAAAGCGATAGGAGGCTCATCTGAGAAAGAGACGCCATCGTGAGGTGGCCATGGTCGGAGCGCCGCACCGCAGCTCCCACAATGGATCGTGTGTTGATCCGGATCTTCCAAACACCGCAAATCCCTGTGAGAGCGAGCCTGCTCTGGGCGGCATTCCGACGAAGAGGCCCTATCAGCCGATGAACTATCAGCCGATGAAGCTGCTGTCTGATCCCCAGCCTTCGCCTAGCCCACCGAATCCAACACCATCTTCTGCGGCCGACCATTCGCCCGGCAGATCACTCGGTTGCGCCCACCGGTCTTGGCCTCGTAGAGCGCTTGATCGGCATCATGCAGCCACAAGGTCGCATCGCCATGCTCGGGATTGAACGCTGCCAGCCCGATGCTCAAGCTCACTTTCAACGCCGGGCTCTGGTCATAACCCAAGGTCGCAAAGCGATCGCGCAGGGCCTCCATGGCGCGAGCGGCGCTGGCCAGCGGTAGGTCCGGCAGGATCACGCAAAACTCGTCGCCGCCATAGCGCCCCGCCACGTCCGACGCCCGCAGGTTTTGCTTGAGCATCTTGCTCAATTGGCGCAGGACGATGTCCCCGGCGACATGGCCGTAGGTGTCGTTGATGGTTTTGAAGTGGTCGATGTCGATCAGCGCAATCGCCCCGCCGCTGCTCTGTCCCGGCCGCTGGCGTCGGCAGCGGGCCAGTTCGATGTTCAGTTGATCCTTCCAGGCGCCGTGATTGAGCAGCCCGGTCAGGCTGTCGGTGCGGCTCAGGGCGAGCAGTTCGCGCTTTTGCTCGCTCAGGGTGTGGGCCTGGCGGAAACAGATCCAGCCAAGTGCCAAGGGATACAGCGCCAGCAGCGGCAGGCTGGCGTAGATTTGCAACGGCGTGGTCGCCGGGACGAAGGGCAGGCGGAACAGCAACAGGCCGATGCAGATCCCCAGCATTTGCGCCACGCTACCGGCCAAGAGGAAACGCAAGCCGCCAATCGCGACGTTGTTCATGGCCATCATCGACAACGTGGCGGCGGCCGGCAGCGGATTGAATTGCATCGCGACCACCCAGAAACCGCCGAGCATGGCATCCACCAGCAAATTACGGTGTTCGGCGTGATAAGGCAGCTTCGAGCGGCGCGACCATTGATAAGCCACATGTGGCCAGAGCAGGCCGTGGAACAGCATCAAGCCCCAGACCCAGGGCGCAGGATCGAGCGGTTGCATGGCGGCGGCCACGCACAGCAAACCCAGGGCCAGACCCAAGGTACGCGACGTGTACAGCCTCCTGGCCAATGAAAGTCCCTTTCCTCCAGTCTTTTGCATGGGGTCAAAACTCTGTTTACCCGCCACCGCAACCGCCCATTCGGGCGTGCGATTGTGCTGGAGTCTATCAGGGCGGCGTCAATTAGCCATCACCGGTCAGCGGGCTGAATTTAGGCGGCTGACCACCCAATATTTGGCTATAAATAACAGGGCGACGATAGCCAACCGAGCCGGCGCGCGCACCACCCACCCAAGGAGGCCCATGCAGACCTATCAAGTGTTGATTATCGGCAGCGGTTTCGGTGGCCAATGTGCGGCGGTCAATCTGCTCAAGGAAGGCATCAGCGATTTTCGTCTGTTGGAGCGGCGAGATTTTTTCGGCGGCACCTGGTGCCAGAACACCTACCCCGGCGCGGCGGTCGATGTGCCGTCGCCGCTGTATTCGCTGTCATTTGCCTCGTACCGCTGGACGCAGATGTTCGCCGCCCAGGACGAGTTGCACCGCTACACCCGGCATGTGGTGGAGCAGTTCGGCCTGCGCGATAAAGTCGAACTCAGCACCAACGTCGAAGGCATCGAGTGGGATGACGATGCCAAACACTGGATCGTGCGCACCAGCCAGGGCGTTTACCAGGCGCAATTCCTGATCAATGCCACCGGGCCCCTGAGTCAACCGGTGATCCCACACTTCCCCGGCCAGGAGCGCTTCCAGGGCAAGAGTTTTCACACCAATCATTGGGATCATTCCTACGACTATCGGGGCAAACGGGTGGCGATCGTTGGCAGTGGCGCCAGCGCCGCCCAAGTGATCCCGGCTATCGCCCCGGTGGTGGAACACCTGCACGTGTTCCAGCGCTCGCCGCATTGGGTGTTGCCCCGGGCGGATCGCCAGTTCGGGCCTTTCCAGCGCTGGCTGCTGGGATTGAAACCGGCCTACAAGCTGTTGCGCTGGCTGATTTACTGGCAATTCGAAACCCGGGTCATCGCCTTCAAGTATTCGCGACCGGCGATTCGCATGGTCCAGCACCACGCGCTGAGATTCATCAAGCGCCAGGTGCCAGACCCGGAACTGCGGCGCAAACTCACCCCGGACTACGCCATCGGCTGCAAGCGGGTGATCGTCTCCAGCACCCTGTACCCGGCGCTGGGCCGGGCCAACGTGACCCTGCACAGCAAAGAACAAGGCATCGCCTCGATCGATGAAACCGGGCTCAACACCCAGGATGGCCAGCACATCGACGTTGACCTGCTGGTCTGGTCCACCGGATACGACGCCACCGACGGGGTAATCTCCTACCCGGTCACCGGCAAAAACGGCACTCGCCTGAGCGACGTCTGGGCGCAATATCCCCGGGCGTACCTGGGCACCAGCCTGCCGGATTTTCCCAACCTGTTTATCGTCACCGGCCCCAACACCGGCATCGGCCACACCTCGGCGCTGTTCATCATCGAGTCACAGATGAATTACATCCTCGGTTGCCTGCGTGCCCTCAAGCAGCAGGGCCTGCGCAGCATCGAAGTACGGCCCGAGGCGGAAAACGCCTACACCACGATGATCCATCGGGAAATGCAGCGCACCGTGTGGAAATCCGGCGGCTGCCACAGTTGGTACCAGAGCAAGAGCGGCCATGTGATCGCCATGTTCCCTGGCTTCAGTTTCAGCTATCACCGTTTGACCCGGCGCCTGAAACCCGCCGACCACATCCTGTCCTGACCTGTTGAGGAGATGCCCGAATGCTTGTGCTGATTGTCGCGATCGCCGTCTTCGCCGCGTGGGCCTGGCTGAGTTACCCACGCATCGGCCATTGGCTCTATGACCTGAGCATGGCGCTGGAGGCGCGGCTGTATCGCCTGCATAAAATCGACGTGCCGATCCGCGAGATGAGCGTCTCGACCTGGCAGGCCGGACCTTACGAAGCCGCCGACGCGATCCTGATGCTGCACGGCTACAGCGCCGACAAGAACATCTGGCTGCGCTTTGCCCGGCATTTCGTGTCGAGCCACCGGGTAATCATTCCCGACATCGCCGGCCATGGCGAAACCGGCTTCAAGGCGGGCGGCGGCTACAACATCCCGCTCCAGGCCGAGCGGCTGATCCAGTTGCTGGACATCTGCGGCGTCGAAAAAGTGCACGTGATCGGCAACTCCATGGGCGGCTACATCGCTGCGTGGCTGGCGGCGGAATACCCGGACCGGGTGGCGTCGGTGGCGCTGATCGATCCGGCCGGCGTCACCGCGCCGGAACTTAGCGACATGGCGCGGCAACTGGCCAAGGGCAAGAACCCGTTCCTGATCGAATCGCGCTCCGATTTCCAGCACTTTTACCGGATGACCATGGCCTCGCCGCCCTGGGTGCCCGGCGTGGTGCTCGACGCCGTGGCCGAACGCTACCAGGACCGCCGCGAGGAACTGGCGGAAATCTTCGACGACTTCCACGCCAGCCCGCCGATGGAGCCGAAACTGGCCTCGATCCGCGCCCCGGCCCTGCTGCTCTGGGGCCGCGAAGACCGGCTGATCGACGTCAGCAGCGTGCCGATCTGGAGCCGTGGCATCCCCAACCTGCGCGTCAACATCTGGGACGGCATCGGCCACATGCCCATGGTCGAACAGCCCGGACGCACCGCGCGCTTGTACCGGGGATTCCTGCAAGGGCTGGGGCGCTAGGTCAACAGTCCTGCAAAGAATGAAGTCCATCAGAAACTTCGTTTGCCCAGCCCCGCGAAGGCTGCGATCTTTCCTGCCATCACCCTAAGGCAACAGGAAATTCTTTCATGACCTCCCAGCGCTTCGTCAGCCCTGACCTGATCCGCCAACGCTTCTCCAAGGCGATGTCCGACATGTACCGCGACGAAGTGCCGCTGTACGGCGACCTGATGACGCTGGTGGAACAGACCAACGCCGAGGTGCTGGGCCGCGAGCCGCAGATCGCCCGGCAGTTGCAGAGCACCGGGGAAATCCAGCGCCTGGACCTCGAACGCCACGGCGCAATCCGCGTCGGCACCGCCGCCGAACTGGCCACCCTCGCCCGCCTGTTTGCGGTGATGGGCATGCAGCCGGTGGGTTATTACGACCTGACCCCGGCCGGTGTGCCGGTGCATTCCACCGCGTTCCGCGCCGTGCATGAAGCGGCGTTGCAGGTCAGCCCGTTCCGGGTGTTCACCTCGCTGCTGCGCCTGGAACTGATCGAAAACCCCGAACTGCGCGCGTTCGCCGAATCGACCCTGGCCAAGCGCTCGATATTCACCCTCGACGCGCTGCAATTGATCGAGCGCGCCGAACGCCAGGGCGGGCTCACCGAGGCCGAGGCCGAAGCCTTTGTCGTGCAAGCGCTGGAAACCTTCCGTTGGCACCACAGCGCCACGGTCACCGCCGAGCAATATCAACGACTGAGCGCTCAGCACCGACTGATCGCCGATGTCGTGGCCTTCAGGGGCCCGCACATCAATCACCTGACCCCGCGCACCCTGGACATCGACATCGTCCAGGCGCAGATGCCGGCGCACGGCATCACCCCGAAAGCGGTGATCGAAGGCCCGCCCCGCCGCCACTGCCCGATCCTGTTGCGCCAGACCAGTTTCAAGGCGCTGGACGAACCGATCGCCTTCACCGATCAGGGCCGACCACAAGGCAGCCACAGTGCGCGCTTCGGCGAAATCGAACAGCGCGGCGCAGCCCTCACGCCGAAAGGTCGCGAACTGTACGACCGCTTGCTCAACGCCGCCCGGGATGAGCTGAAGGACTTCCCCAACGAAGCCAATGCCGCTCGTTACAACGCGCTAATGGCCCAACACTTTGAAGCATTCCCTGACACCTACGAGGCCATGCGCCGACAGGAACTGGCGTTCTTTCGCTACTTCACCACCGATAAAGTCCCGGACGCCAATCTGCAGGGCAAGTCGCTCGACGCCTTGCTCGACGCCGGCTACCTGCGCATCGAACCGCTGGTGTACGAGGATTTCCTGCCGGTCAGCGCGGCCGGGATCTTCCAGTCGAACCTGGGGGATGCGGCGCAGACCCACTATGGCGTGCATTCGAATCAGCAGGCGTTTGAGAACGCCTTGGGCCGCTCGACCATTGATGAACTGACGTTGTATGCCGAAACCCAGCAGCGCTCGATTGATGAGTGCTTTGGTGCGCTGGGTTTACTGAAGGCATAAACAACCTGTGGGAGCGAGCCTGCTCTACCCCAGCTTCGCCAACAACGCTTCCGCCACCGCTTGCGACGACGCCGGATTCTGCCCGGTCAGCAACTGCCCATCGGCCACCACGTAACTCGCCCAATCATCGGCCTTGGAGTAAATCCCGCCCTTAGCCTTGAGTTCGTCCTCCACCAGAAACGGCACCACGTGGGTCAGTTGCACCGCTTCCTCTTCACTGTTGGTAAAACCGGTCACTCGCTTGCCCTTGACCAGCGGCTGACCGTCGGCGTCTTTTACATGGCGCAACACACCCGGTGCATGACAGACCGTGGCCACCGGTTTACCGGCCTTCCAGAACGCTTCGATCAACGCGATCGAATAGCTGTCTTCGGCGAGGTCCCACAACGGACCGTGACCGCCGGGGTAAAAGATCGCATCGTAATCCCCGGCGCGTACGCTGTTCAGTACGGCGGTGGATGCCAGCGCTGATTGCGCGGCGGAGTCCTTGCGAAACCGATCGGTGGCTTCGGTTTGCGCGTCCGGCTCGTCACTTTTCGGGTCCAGCGGCGGCTGGCCACCCAGCGGCGACGCCAGGGTCAACTGCGCGCCGGCGTCCTTGAAGGCGTAATAAGGTGCGGCGAATTCTTCCAGCCAGAAGCCGGTTTTCTTGCCGGTGTCACCCAATTGATCGTGGGAAGTTAAAACCATCAGGATTCTCATGCCGTTCTCCTCGGATTAGGGATTGTTCGCACGTTCAAGGGTGCGAAGGGAGCCTGAGGGATGGACCCTCGCCTGCGTCCGTTCGTTGCAATGATCTTTGCCCGTGGCGCCGATGATTGCTCCTGGCCTTGATGCGCAAGAAGTTGCACAACGTTCTGCTGGATCAGTCTGACAGACGCGTCCTACGCCCGACCCGACAGGCCTGGCAGGCGAGTGCGCCACTTCTTGCACAGCGCTGCGCAAGAAGTGGCGCACATAGAGTGTAGGCGGCTTCTGACAGCTGTTTTCCGAAACGAAAATAAACTTCAAGCCATTGTTTTAATTTAACTTTTTATTCATGGCACGGCCCTTGATAACGGTCAGGCACCCTGCAGGCGATATCGCTGCCGGGCACCTCAACTTTTCAGCAAGGAGCACCTCCATGGCTACACCCGCCTACATGTCCGTCACTGGCGAAAAACAAGGCCTGATCACTGCCGGCGCGTTCACCGCCGACTCGGTGGGCAACACCTATCAGGAAGGCCACGAGGATCAGGTCATGGTCCAGGCTTTCAGCCACGACGTGATCATCCCGCGTGACCCGCAGTCCGGCCAGCCGACGGGTCAGCGCATCCACAAGCCCGTGATCATCACCAAGGTCTACGACAAGTCTTCGCCCCTGTTGCAAGCGGCGCTGACCTCCGGCGAGCGCCTGAGCGAAATCGTGATCCAGTGGTTCCGTACCTCCGCGCAAGGCACCCAGGAGCACTACTACACCACCACCCTGGAAGACGCGATCATCGTCGCCATCAACAACAAGATGCATAACTGCCAGGACCCGTCGAACTCGCACTTCACGCATCTGGAAGAAGTGCAATTCACCTACCGCAAGATCACCTGGACCCACGAAGTCTCCGGTACATCGGGTTCCGATGACTGGCGTGTCCCGGTCGTCTGATATCGACCGACCGTCACCTGCATCGGCCAGCTCTGCTGGTCGATGTTGTTTGTGCCTTCAGCGTTTTCCGATGGGACATCAACTAATATCGAACTAAACGTCAACGTTCACTATTCGAACTGAGAGGCCGGATTAAACTCCGTTCAAATTGTCCCGGTCGTTAAAATCCAGGTGCAAAAAAGGGTGGCCACTAGGACCACCCTCTTTATGTAGGAATTCTTTAGAGCATTAACACCATTTAGTGCATAACTTCTAATTAGACAAACTCAATAAAGTGTTCGCCCAGTGCGATGGCCTCGGCAATCCTTGCACTGGTAAAGAGCCCTGACACTGGGCGAACGGCGGCATTTTAATGGAAGTTCACGAAATTGTCCGTGTACATATTTGAAAGCAAGTTGCACACAATATTTCCGCTCAGCGGGTGATGGGTTAATGACTCACCCGCTCGACCATTAAATTCTTCACGCTTGTACAAGTTACTGTACAAACGTGAAGAACATGCACAAGTTAAATCAACTTGGATGCTTGCTGGTAACTTTCAAAATGTCGGTGTAAGTCACCACCACGCTTTGTCCGACTTTCAGGTCTTTGAGTTTTTTCTGCACTTCAGGTTTTTCGACGTTGACCACTTTCGACTGGCCAGCCGGGTTCTCGAAGGTGACCTGGTTTTTCTTCAGGTCGATGTGGGTGATTTTCAGCTGGACTTGCACCTGCCGGAAGGCTTCACCGCCAGGATTGGGGTTGCTCGAGGTGGCGCGGATTTCGCCGGTACGCACGGTGGCATCGGGCTGGCTCTTGTCGACGTCGGTATCGAGGTAGGCCGCCACGGCGTGGGTGACCTGCACGTCGACCTGGTCGCCGACCTTGAGGTTGCCCAGGTCTTTGGCTCTGTCGCTGAGCTGGATGTGAACCTGGCGACCTTGGGCGCCTTCCAGTACCACTTGATGTTTCGCGGCATCGACCGCCAGGACTTTGGTGGTGACTTGATCGGCTTCGACGGCGGTGGACAACGGAATGTCGGCCGCGTGGGCACTGAGGCTGCCGACAGACAGGAGCGAAGCCAGGGTGATGGCCTTGGTCAGTGCATTCAATGTCATAACAAACCTTCCTTGTTGAGGGCAGCGAAGGACCTGAACGCCCTTCGTGCTCAACAGCATAGACACTGGTCGTGATTTCGCCGGGGAAAAAGCCTGGATTTTCTCAACATCAAAGATCCACTGTGGGAGTGAGCCTGCTCGCGATAGCGGTGGGTCAGGCGCCCTCTCTAGTGGCTGGGATAGCCTCTTCGCGAGCAGGCTCGCTCCTACAGTTTTTCCCGGTGTGGACCTGGATTTTATGAACACCAAAGATCCCCGTGGGAGTGAGCCTGCTCGCGATAGCGGTGGGTCAGGCGCCCTCTCTAGTGGCTGGGATAGCCTCATCGCGAGCAGGCTCGCTCCTACAGTTTTTTCCGGTGTGAACCTGGATTTTGTGGGCTGGAATGGCCTCATCGCGAGCAGGCTCGCTCCTACAGTTTTTTCCGGTGTGGACCTGGATTTTGTGAACATCAAAGATCCACTGTGGGAGTGAGCCTGCTCGCGATAGCGGTGGGTCAGGCGCCCTCTCTAGTGGCTGGGATGTCCTCATCGCGAGCAGGCTCGCTCCTACAGTTTTTCCCGGTGTGGACCTGGATTTTATGAACACCAAAGATCCACTGTGGGAGTGAGCCTGCTCGCGATAGCGGTGGGTCAGACGCCCTCTCTAGTGGCTGGGACAGCCTCTTCGCGAGCAGGCTCGCTCCTACAGTTTTTCCCGGTGTGGACCTGGATTTTGTGAACACTAAAGATCCACTGTGGGAGTGAGCCTGCTCGCGATAGCGGTGGGTCAGGCGCCCTCTCTAGTGGCTGAGATAGCCTCTTCGCGAGCAGGCTCGCTCCCACAGGTTTCATCGATTCCTTCAGTGGCCAGTGTGCTTGCGGCCGATCTTTTGGGCGTCGGTGTCGCCGCCGTCGGGGTGGCCTTTTTCTTGTTTGCGCTGTGCCGGATCGTCAGGACGCAGGGCGTTGTTGTCGCGTTCGACTTCGCCGGGCATGGCCGGTTTTTCGGGGTTGGCGTGGGGTGTCGATTTCATGGTCGGGTCCTCAGGCATCGGGGTCGTCGAGTTCGTTGGCGACGTTCACTTGCGGCGAGTCTTCATGGGAGTTTTCGGCCTTGTCCTTCAGGTCCTGCCATTGCTCAAGGTCGATCGCGCCCTGGCCCAGCAGGTCGTCGGCCAGGCGCAGCAATTCGGTGTAATGGGCGTCCGGGGACTGCTGCCAGTAGGCTTTGTCTTCAAACAGACGCTGCCATGTGGCGAGGTCGGGGGCTTTCAGGTCGTCGCTCATGACGCGGGCTCCAGTGAACGGCTTCACTAGTTAGGAGGACCGCGCCGCCGTGGGAGTTCCGATGGATTGCAGCGACGGTCAGTAGCCGGTCATCTCCAGGTACCCGGTGCCGCCCCGGTTGCCATTGAGCTGCACGGGCCCTTCCCAATAAGGGATCCGCAAGCCCATCCACGCCTGACTGTTCAAGGCCATCGTGGTGATGTCCAAGCCTTTACTGGGGATCTTGATCGACCAGCGCACCGGCATCTTGCGTCCGGCGACGTCAACTGTGTCCAGCGGCGTCAGGCTCAGGTCGGCGCCGTGCAGCAATTGCGTATGCCCCTGGGCGTCGATCCAGGTGCCGGTGACATAAGGCGCGCCGTCCTGTTGCCGCATGCGGTACAGCATCACTTGCTCGCCACCGTCCAGGTGCAGGGAAAACCAGTCCCAGCCGGTCTGGCTGGCGGTCAGCGGTTGGCTGCTCCACTCCCGGTCGAGCCAGGCCGGGCCGCTGACTTGATGGGTCTGGCCGTCGATTTCCAGGCTGCCACTGGCCTGGAAAAACGGCTGGCTGTAGTAATAAGACGCCTGGCCTTGCTCGGATTTCTGGCTGAACCCCTGCTCGCCTTGCAGCACCAATGGCCGGGTGGCACGCAGGTTAAGTTGATAGGCGAAAGCCTTGTCTCGGGCGGTGAGTTGCACTTCATCCAGCGACGACGAAGGCCCGGCGAATCGCCAGTCATCGATCCACGCATTGAACGGCGCCAACTCCACGCCCGCCTGGCCCACACCGCCACGGGCGTAGCGTTCGGCGGCGTGATGCGCGGTGGCCGAAGTGACGGCGGCGTGGCCCAGCCAGAGGGTCTGGTTGGCCCAGCCAGGTTGTTGCGGATTGGCGTTCAGTGCGCTACGGAACAGCGTCCATTGCACGCCGAACTCGCGACCCTCGGCATCCTTGAGATTGGCAGTGACGTACCACCATTCGATGCGAAATCCCGGGTGCGGGCCGTGATCCGCCGGAAAGCTGAATACCCGCCCCGGTACGACTTCGGTGAATGCTGTCGCTGAGGTGCCGAGACCGGCGAAGCCCTTCTCCGGCGGCGGCGGTTTATCGCAACCGGCGAGCAGCATCAGGAGCAGCAGGGACGCGACCTTAATCTTCATGGGCAAAGGTCCTCAGCAAATCCGCCGGTTGCGTGCGGTACAACTTGATCAGCGGCCAGGCCGAAGCCAACAGCGTCGCCAATACCGCGAGGCCGAGCAACTGCAACAGCTGCCAGGGAAATATCCGCAACGGCAGGCGCCAACCGAAGGCCTGCACATTGATCACCGCGTCCAGGCACCAGGCCAGGGCGATGCCCAGCGGCAGCGCCAACACCAGGGTCAACACCGCCAGCAACCAGGTCTGTCCGAGGTTGAGCAGCATCAATTGCCGTCGTGTCACGCCCAGCGCCCACAGCGGCGCCAGTTGACCGAGGCGGCTCTGGCTTTGGGTCAGCAGGCTGATAAACAGCGCCACACCGGCCACGCCGAGGGTCAGGCTGTTGAGCGCGGCAGTGGCGGCGAAGGTGCGTTCGAAGACTTGTGTCGACCAGCCTTTGAGCCGGGCCTGATCGACGATACGGCTGTCGTCCAGGTTGAAGCGCTGCTGCAAGGCAGTGAGGAACGCCGGGATCTGCGCCGGGTCGATGCGCAGGTTGAAGCGGGTCGGCGTCAGTTGCGGCCAGCCGCGCAACAGGTGCTGGTCGTTGACCAGAATGTGGCCCTTGGGATTGCCATAATCGGCGTAGATTCCGACGATGCGCGGCGACCAGGGGCCGTTCGGCGTTGCAATCGTCAGGTGATCGCCCAGGTGCAGGTTCAAGCGCCGCGCCAGTTGTTCGCTGAGCATCGCCGCGTCGTCGGTGGCCAGGCGATCCCAGGACGGGTCGCCGAACGACTCCAGCAACGGCCAGTGTTGACGGTAAGTCGGATGATCGATGACGCCGAACACGTCCGCCGGCCAGCCCTGCAATTGCACCGAGACCTGCCAGTTGGGCAGTACCGCCGTGACCTGCGGCTGCTGCTTGAGCCAGGCGTACATCTCCCGCGACTGGGCCGGATTTTGCGGGTTAACGTAGAGCTCGGCGGTCAGTCGCTGCTCGAGCCAGTCGCTGAAGGTCTGGCGAAAACCGGCGGTCATGCTGCCGGCGCCGATGTTCGCCGCCAGCGCCAACAGCAATGCCATCAAGGCCAGGCTCAGCGCCGGCAATTGCTGCCGGCAATCGGCGAGGAACCACTGGCCCAGCACCGAACGGCTGGCCGGTAGCAGCAGGTTGAGCACGCCGTTGAGCAGCACCGGCAAGGCCAGTGCCGCACCGAGCAGTAACGCCGCCATCAATACGAAGCCGGCAGTGAGGCTATTCCCCCAAACCAGCGCGCCCACGGCGATCAGCGCGGCAGCGGTCGCCACCCAGCCTTGGCGACGCAGCCAACGCCGATGCGCCTCGTGCCAGGCCTGGGGATTGGCCAGCGCCAGCATCGGCAAACGCGCCGCCCGCAACAAACTGTTGGCCCCGGCCAGCACCGCACCGAGCAGGCTCAGGCCAATACCGCTCAACCACCACCCCGGGCTGAGGCTCAACTGCCCCGCCACCTCCGCGCCGTACAAACCGCGCAGGCTGGCGGCGACGTCGGGCAACAGCAGGCCCGCGAGAAAATAGCCGCTGATCACTCCGGCGAGGCCACCGAGCAAGGCCAGGCCGCCCAGCTCGACGCCGAGGCAAGCGATCAGCATCCGCGCACTGACGCCGCAGGCCCGCAGGGTGCGCAATAAACCGAGACGTTGTTCCAGGGCCAGGCCAATGGCGCCATGGACGATGAACAAACCGACCACGAACGACAGGAAACCCAAGGCATCGAGGTTCAGGTGAAAGCTTTCGGTGAGGCGCGACAGGTTGTTGTCTTCGCCGCTGGACTTGAATTGCAACTGGCCCTTCAACGACTCAGGCAAACCTTGGGAAAACCCCTTGGGCAGCAACAGCCGCGACAGTTGCTCTGGCTGATCAAGCAGTTGTTGCGCAATGCCGATATCCACCAGCAACACCCCCGGCGCCATGTCGGCCTGGGCCTGCAGCGGCGGCAGGGCGAGACCGTTGACGGTCTGCGGCTGCTCGCCTTCGCGATAACCCAGGCTGAGCAAGGTTTGCGGGGCGATCCAGGTCCGCCCCGGCGGGCTGAAGAACTCGACGATCTGCGCCATGTCCAGGGCCTGTCCGGCCACCGCGCCACCCGCCGGCAACGACACCGGGTCGATGCCCATCAATTGCAGCCGCTGGTCGTCGTGGCCCTTGAGGTTCAAGCGCCCTTGCAGCACCGGCGACACCGGCCAGCCCTGCCGGCGCAAGTCGACGAACAGTTGCTGAGGAAACGTACCGCCATTGCTCGCGGAGAGACTGGCCTGGGGTTCGCCGCCGATCAACTGGCTGGCCTTGGCGTAACTGTCCCGCGCCTGGCTGTTCAGCGCCTGCACTCCGGTCAGCAGGCTGGTGGCCAGCCACAACCCGGTGAGCACACTGAAAAACTGCACCGGGTGCCGCCGCCAATGGCTGAGCAATGCCCGAAGTGTCTCGCGAAACACCCGCACCTCAGGCGGCGCCCGTATCGGCCAGGCGCCCACGCTGCAACACCAGGGTTTGCGCCAGCCGCGCGGCGACCCGGGGGCTGTGGGTGACCATCAACAACGTGGTAGGCGTGTCATCGAGCAATTCCAACAGCAACTTCAGCACGTCGTCGCTGGTGGCTTCGTCGAGGCTGCCGGTGGGTTCATCGGCCAGCAGCAAACGCGGCTGCGACGCCAACGCCCGCCCTAGCGCGACCCGCTGCTGCTGGCCGCCGGACAACTGCTCCGGATAGCGCCGCAGCAAATCCGCCAAGCCCAAACGCTGCACCAGGTGCGCCTGCCAGCGCGGATCATGCCGCCCCGCCAGTCGCGCCTGGAACGCCAGGTTGTCCTCGACCCGCAGGCTGCCGATCAGGTTGAACTGCTGGAACACCAGGCCGATTTCCGTGCGGCGCCAGTGGGCGAGCTGGCTTTCGCTCATCTGCTCCAGCCGATGCTCGCCGCTCTGGATGCTGCCGGCGTCGACCTTGTCCAGCCCGGCAATCAGGTGCAGCAAGGTGCTCTTGCCGCTGCCCGACTCCCCCATCAACGCCAGGCTGCTGCCGGGTTGCAGCGTCAGGTCGATGCCTTGCAGCACCGGCAATGGGCCTTGCGGCGTGGCGTAGCTTTTGTGAACGCCGTGGACTTGCAGCATGGACGAGGCTCGACTGGAGAAAGTGAGCCTAGGATAGCGGGCCGAGGGGGCTTTTGTCCGTTACCGCCCCATTCGCCCATTGGCCTGGCTACCCTGGCCCCTCCCCATCACTCCACGACCTGGTAAACCGGGGTGAAGGTGTTGAACTTCTGCAGATCGGTTTCAGCTTCGGCGCGGGTCTGGAAGCAGAACTGCGCGGCCCATTGCTTAGCCTTGAACAGTGAGGGCTCGGCCGTGGCGAAGCAGTATCCCGTCGGGCTGCTGCACTGCTCCAGCGGGAAGGTAAACGACCGCCACTGATCCGGTTGCTGTTGCCGAACCTTGGCCACAAAGGTCGACAGCGAGGCCATCATGATGCTCGGATCGCGGCGTTCACCCGCCCGTTCAATGATCGGCGACTGCAAACCGCCGGGCTGCTTGTCGACGTAGACGTAGGCGTGGCAATAGAGCTTGCCCGCCGGGGCTGGCGCGACAACGGTTGTGGCCGCCGGTGCGGCCACGGGCGCCGCAGCGATGGCTTGAGGCTTGGCCGTGGGCGCGCTCGCCGTGGTGGGAATCGCCAGGGTCATCTCGCGACTGGCGCGCTCCCGCCAAACCCCCACGGTGGCCTTGTAGCCGGCGCGCAACTTGCCGGCGATGGCTTGCACATCGTTCGGCGCGTTGACCGCTTGGCCGGACAGGTGCTGGATCACGTCCATGGGTTTGATCCCGGCCTTGGCCGCCGCACTGCCCGGCGCCACGCTGACCACCCAGGCGCCGCTGTTATCCTTCAGACCCAGGGCCTGGACCAGTTCGGGGCTGGGGGTTTCCAGGGTCAAGCCCAACCCCTGGGCCTCGACGTTTTGGCTGGCAGCGGTGGTCGTGGAAGACGTTTTGCTCGGCTTTGCCGCAGGGGTCGCGGCGACGGCGGCCTTGGGAGCCTTGACGATGGGCGGCGGTGTCCAGGGCACGCGCACGGTGCTCCAACCGATGATCATCGTGGTGATACTGGCCGAGCGCTCCATCGCCGCTTGGGCCTTGGCTTGGCTGTCCTGCATCAAGCAGCCGCCCTCGCGGCCCTTATAGTTGTAGTTCGCTCTCAACATCGCGGTGAACGCCGCGGATTCCGCCGCCCCACCGTCGCTGTAGAAATCGCCATAGGTAAACACCGGGGTGACGTAGACGTGCTCCTCGGTGTTGGTCGTGCAGTAACCGTAAGCGGTGACCTGCCCCGAAGCGGGCACCGTCGCCCCACCCGCACTGGCGATGCAACCCTGTTCGGTGCGCACCTGACGAATCGAATCCATGTGCCAGCCAGTGATCTTGATCAACTGCGTATCGTTTTTGGCCACAGCCTCCTGCTTTTGCTGGGCCATGTTGGCCTCACTCAACTCCAGGGCCTCGCAGGACTTGCCACGCCAGGTGGCGGTGCTGATGCCGACCGACTCCGGGGTCATCGAGGCTTCAAACGCGGAATTCATCGCCGGGGCAAATACCGCGTGCGCCGCCTGCGCAATACATCCCGACAAGGAGGCGCCGATCAATGCCACGGCGCCTAAACGAACAAACATCATCCCTTGATCATTCATTTTTCAGCACCATTTGCACGTCGCGTTTGGCCTGGTTGCGCCACACGCTGACCGTGGCCTTGTAGCCGACGCGCATCCGCGAGGAGATGTCGGCGACGTCCTGAACGCTGGCGACTTCCTGGCCACCGACCTCGACGATGACATCCAGGGCCTTGATCCCGGCCTTGTCCGCCGCGCTGCCCTTGACCGTATCGATCACCCAGGCGCCTTGCGCCGATGGCAGGCCGACAGCCTTGGCGTAGGACGGCGTCACCGCGCCGAGGTTCATGCCTTGCAGGCTGGACGTCGACGCGCTGGCCGTGGCTTTGGCGGCAGCGGGTGTGCTCACCGGTAGCATCGACACCTGCGAGCCCCCGGCGCCGACCACCACCGGCACGTTCTGGTAAGCGAAGTAACGCCAGACCTTGAGGTTGACCGTAGAACCGAGCGGCGCCTTGGCCAAAAGTACCCGGAAGTCGATGGAGTCGGCGACCGCCTGGTCATTGACGGCCACCACCACGTCATTAGCCTGAATCCCCGCCTGCTGCGCCGGACTGCCAGGGACGGTGTTGTGCACCACGACGCCACTGGTTGGCACCCCCGCCATTGCCGCTTTCTGGGCGTCGATGGTTTCCATGGAAAGCCCGATCTTGCCACCTGGGAACCGGGCCGGGGAGCAGCCCTTTTCCTGCCAGACCTGGCTGGCTGCGGTTTTGCGCATTTCACCAGCTTGCTTCAGATAAGCATTGGTACTGTTGAGGTAGCCTGGGACTTCCGCCAGGGACATTTCGATGTATTCGCAATTGCGTGGACGATAGCGGTCGGGGGTTTCGCGAATGATCAATTTTTGCAGATCGGTGCTGCTGTAGCCCTCCGACACCGACGCCGCCGAACCGGCAGGTGCACTGGCCGCCGGCGTGTCGTCGTCGCCGGCACTGACCACGGCGTTGATCATATAGACCGGATCGAGAATGCAACCGCTCAAGGACGACAGCACCAACGTCGTAGCCACTATTCGTCCTGCACCGTTCCACCGTGCGCCCATGCTCTGCTCCCCCGAAAAGAAATACCGCTCAAGTGCCGTGAATTCGGCCTTCTTGCCCGCAAATTAAACCAAGGTGATAGCACCGCGCCAGCGTGTTTTTTTGACGCCTGAAAATGGTGGTGAAGGGCTTACATCCTTGGAGGAACAATGCTTACAGCCGCCGGCAGCGCCGCCATGTCGGCCTCGTAGCGGACCTGTCTGTTGGACAGTGCGCGTATCCCCGTGGGAGCGAGCCTGCTCTGGGCGGCATTCCGACGATGGCGATGTGTCAGGCAACATCTTCATTGACTGACACGACGCCATCGCGAGCAGGCTCGCTCCTACAGTTTGATCGGTGTACAAGCGCCAGCGACAGGTCGGCTACTAGGCCGCCTCGGTGGCTGTTGATCTGGCTTTTGATGTTGATGTGCCCCGTAAACCAGAGGCTGAACGCAGGTCTTGCGCAGGGGGCAACCCGGCATGGATGCCGGGTTAGCCGCCCCCGGCCATGGATGGCCGATGGCGGCGGGCCCCCGGAGCAAGGCCGGAGTGAAGGCATGCCGAGCCTAGGCGAGGCACCGAATGGAGGGGATGAGAGCGCTTTGGTTACTTTCGCGCTTTTCGAAAGTGACCCGCTGTAAAAGCGGAACCATTAGCGGCCGTTACCGCAGCAACGGATATGTACACCCAAAAAAATAGGTCGTCTGTCAGGACGCCATCGCTGGCAAGTCGGATCGCCGCACCGCAGCTCCCACAGGAGAATTGGGGTACACCCGCCAGCGCCAGCTATAGTTAATACCCTTGGGGAAACCGCACACACCCGCAGGTGCGCCATGAACACATCCCAACTCTGGCCAATGTTGACCCTGGCCCTGATTCCCGCCGTCCAGGCTCTGCCGTTGGACACGGACACCCCCAGCGACCTCATCTACTACGGCCAGGACCAGCCCTTCGTCCACCCGGCGCCGCCGACCTTGCAAGCCATACCGCCACGGCCTTACATCGACACGGCGCCCAGGGATTTCATCGTGATCCCCGACCGGCACGTCTTCTACGACTCACGCCTGCCCACGGTGGCCGACGCCACGGTTCGAGTGTTTATTCGCAGCTACGACCCGGAACGGAGGATTTATGTGAACGATGAAGTGCTCGACCCCACGTGCCTGCTGGCCTGCCTCAGTCGCCAAGGCCAGAACCCGAGCCTGCCCTGAGCCTCAGTGATCGAGGTAGCTGCGGCGCAGCGCAGCGCGGCGGTCGATGGCGTCGCGCAGGCGGCGTTTCTGGGTTTCCCATTCCTGGTGGTCGACCTTGGTCAGGCGCATCAGGGCCAGCATGGCTTGCTTGGCGCTGAGGTATTCGTCCCAGGCGTCCTGGCTTTTGAGCCGGATCAGCTCTTCCTCGGACATGTCCATTTGGCGCAACGCCACGGCGCACGGATCATCCTGCACCACACCGAGCATTTGTTGAATGCGATGAGGCGCGCGGAAGGCGCCGCTGCCGGACACAATCGCCTGGGCCTTGGCACAGCCCCATTCCAGGGTTTGCGCCAGGCACTCGCCGTCGGCACGGTCATGAAACTCTTCCGCCCGCGCCGCGCCGTCGCGGGCATAGACACCCACGAAGACTTGCATCACGCGGTCACGATTGAGCCGGGCCTGGACCTCGATTTGCGTACCGTCGGGCAGCACTTCATCGTGGCTGAGCCCGTGTAGCTGGCTGTTGCTCCAGAGCCAGTACTGCGCACCTCTGCGTCGCATTGCCCGTCACTCCATTTGAGGGAAAAGCCAGTAAGGCACAGCCTCCGGGGATTATCCACCCGGTCGCCAGGCCCACCGTGTTCATCGGACGAATGACGCAGTGCCAAGCCTTTGGCGCCTCTACCACTGGCGCTTGTCTGGCCGGGCCAGGCCCAGTTTTTCGATGCGGTAACGCAGCATGTCGCGGCTCAACCCCAGCAAACGGGCAGACTTGGTGACGTTCCAGTCGGTCTTGTCGAGCATTTTGCGCACCATGTCGCGCTCCACTTCCGGCAGGTTCATCGACTCGCCACCGGCATACACCGGACGCGGCTCGTAGACCGGCTGCTGGGGTTCAAAATGCATCAACGGCTCGTCCACCAGACTCTGGCAGACGTTCAACTGGTGCGCGGCAATCGTGTCGCTCTGCGCCAGCAGCACGGTTTGTTCGAGCATGTTGCGCAGTTCGCGGACGTTCCCTGGCCAGCTGTAGCTGAGCATCAACTCTTCGGCTTGCTGGCTGAAATGCAGGTGCGGTTTGCCGTAACGCTTGCCGTGCTGCGCGAGGAAGTGCCGAGCCAGCAGCAGGATGTCGTCGGCCCGTGCGTACAGGCGCGGGACCTTGATCGAGATGATGCGCAGGCGGAAGAACAAATCGCGGCGGAACTTGCCCTGCTGGACCATCTGTTCCAGGTTGCAGTTGGTGGCGCTGATCACCCGCAGATCGACCTTGCGCTCCTTCACCGAACCGACCCGGCGGATCGTCCGGTCCTCCAGCAACTTCAACAGCTTGGCTTGCAGCAGCAGGTCCATCTCGCCAACTTCGTCGAGAAACAGCGTGCCACCGTCCGCCGCTTCCACCAGGCCGACGCGGCGGTCCTTGGCGTCGGTGAACGCGCCCTTCTCGTGGCCGAACAATTCCGACTCCAACAGGTTCGACGGGATCGACGCACAGTTGAATTCAATGAACGGGCCTTTGCTGCGCGGCCCGTCGAAATGCAGGGCGCGGGCCACCAGTTCCTTGCCGGTACCGGTCTCGCCTTCCACCAGCACCGGCGGCAAGTCGGTGTTGGCCATGCGCCGCTCAGCATCGAGCAACTGGCCGATAGTGCTTTTCAGGTATTGCATCGGCGCCGACTCACCGATCAGCGCCTGCACTCCGGATTTCTGCGCCTCGCGCTCCTGATAAAACGACAAGGTGCGCTCCATGCGATCGGTGGCCAGGGCCTTGTCCAGCAGCAGCTTGAGTTCGGGCAGTGCCACCGGTTTGGTGACGTAGTGAAAAGCGCCCTCCTTCATCGCCACCACGGCGTCTTCGACGTTGCCGTAGCCGGTCATCATGATCACTTTCAGATCCGGCGCGCTGATGCGCAGCTTCTGGATCAGGTCGTGACCGCTCATGCCCGGCAGCGAGTTGTCGGTCAACACCACGTCAGGGGCGAAGGTGCCCAGTTGCTCCAGGGCGTCTTCGGCCGAGTGGCAGACGGTCACTTCGAAGTTCTTGCGTTCCAGATAGGTCTGGATGTTCTCGGCCAGGATCTCGTCATCCTCGACCAGCAGAATGCTGTGCTCCATAGTCCCCTCCCGATGCCACTTTGAAGTTGAGACACACGCGGGTTCCTTCCTGCTCCTGGCTGGTCAATTCGACCGAGCCGTCGAAACGTTCCATGATCCTTTTGACCAGCGCCAGGCCGACACCCAGGCCACCTTGCTTGGTCGTGAAAAACGGCTTGAACACCAGCTTCTGCTGCTGTGGCGTCATGCCTTTGCCGGTGTCGCTCAACGTCATGCGCAACTGTCCCGACACCTGTGGCTCGATGTCGATGCTCAGCACGCCGCCCTTGGGCATCGCTTCCAGGGCGTTGGCGAACAGACTATTAAGGATTTGCGTCAACAGCACCTGCTGGCTGACGACTGGTGGAAATGACTGGGGCGTGAACTGGACGACAACGCCCGAACGCTTAATCAACGGCTCGAACGCGCTGAGGGTGTCGTCGACCGCCAGCACCAGGTCCACCGCTTCGTATTCGTCGTTGACCGGCCGCAGCGACACCAGCAATTCACGCACCCAACGCGACATGCGATCGACCTGGCTGATGATGTCGCTGATGTTCTTTTGTGCGCCGTGGCTGGCGACCTGCTGGGCCAGTTCGGCGCTGGAAAGAATGGTCGCCAGCGGATTGCGCAAGCTGTGGGCCACCGCCGAGGACATTTCGCCCAAGGCGACAAAGGTCTCGTTGGTCACCAGTTGCTTCTGCTGGCTTTGCAGCAGGTGCGCGGCCCGGCGCACGATCCAGAACAGCCCCAAATAAATCGCCGCGCCGCCGAGCAGGGTCGCCAGCCAGATCAGGATAAACCCGCGCTGGATGCGGTCCACCAGGTCGACCGGCTCCTTGTAGATCTCGACCATGGCCATGACTTTGCTTTTGTCGGCATTGAACATCGGAATGTAGTTTTCGATGAACAGGTACTGCGGATCGCGCAGCAAGCGTTGTTCCGGGCGCTCTTCATCAATCTTGTGATAACTGGCGGAGACCGGCACTTTCATTTCAAAGGACTCGTCCAGCTCGTCGTCATCCTGGATGTGTACGCCGATCAGTTCCGGATTGGTCGACCAGATCACCGTGCGGTCCTGGGCGTAGACCGTGGCCAGGAGGATGTCCGGCAAGTGGGCGACGTGATCGAGAAACTCACCCCGGGCACTGGCGGCCGCCAGCGGGTCGACATCGGTATAGCTGGCCACTTGGCTCGGGTTGAGCATTTCGCCCATGGTCCGTAGCGGCGTGATGGCGGCGTGGCGAATTTCCGCGTCGCCGATGGCCTGGATAAATTGCGCCGTGAGCAAGGCGTCGCGCTCGATGCTTTCGGTGACCACAAACCGGGTGGAGACATAGCCGAGACCGATCGCCACCGCGCCGATGATGAAAAAACTCGCGAGGGAAAACCAGCGCAGCAGGTTGAACGGCCCGCTCCAGGGTTTGGGTCCTGCTGCCTCGGTTTCGGGCGCAGGTACTTTTTGTTGTTCTAGTGTCGGCATGTCACGGTCCTGGCGGTGCGGTCATCAACCTTTATTACTGCGGATATCCATGAGTGTAGGTCGATTCACCGGGTCTGGCGGGTCGATGATGCTATTTGGCCTTTAGTTCATTTGCGTGGCCCCGGCACGGGCGGCCAGGGGCTGCTGGCGGTCCGTTTCTTCTTGCAAAAAGTCGATGATCGCCTGCGCCGAATGCTCGTCCAGGCGCAGGTTGGGCATGGCGATGTGTTCGAATTGCTCATACAGCTGGAGGGCAATCGGGTCTTTCTCGACGAGCATGCGATCCGGCTCGCGGATCCAGCGCTGCAACCAGGCCGGATCGCGGGCGCGGGTGACGCCGATCAAGTCCGGGCCGATGGCGCGCATGCCGATGCCCTGGCCATCCTGCGGCCCGAGGCTGTGGCAGGAGGCGCAACGGGTGCGGAACAGTTCTTCGCCGTTACTCGGCGGGCGAATCTCCGGGGCGTTGGCGTAGCTTTCCTCGATGCTTGGCTGCTTCCAGTTCTGCAAGGTGTTGGCCAACTGGTCGGCGAGAATCCACGGGTTCTCGAACGGTGAGGCCTTCATCCAGCGTCCGGTGGTCTGGTTGCCGACGATCAGGCTCAGGTTGTGATCCTTGCTGCGGCCGTTGTCGACGCCTTCGATAAACAACCCCAGCTTGTGGCGCAGCTCGGTGATGGCGTCGAGATCGCCGGTAAGGAACTGCCAGCCCGGCCCGACCTTGAAGCGCTGCGCGTAGGCCTTGAGCACTTCGGGGGTGTCGCTGATCGGATCGATGGTGATCGAGTAGAAGAAAATATCCTGGCCGACCCGATCCCCCAGCAGTTTCTGCACCTGGCGCAAACGTGCGGTTTCCAGCGGGCAGGAATCGCCGCAAGAGGTGAAGATGAAGTTGACCACCACCACCTTGCCCTTGATCAGGTCGTCGAAAAAATGCACCGACTGACCGTCCTGGTTGGTCAGCAAGGTATTGGGGAAATAATCGCCGCCCCAGGGCGTGGCGCCGGTCGCCTCGTCCTGGGCCACCGGCAACGGTTGACTGGCCACCAACACCTTGCTCGCCAGCAGGCAACTGACCAACACCAGCATCAGGTGCATGCCCAGGCCTCGGCGCCAGGGGCGCGGGCTGTCGGTGGCCGCGCGGATCATTTCTTGACCGCCACTTGTGGGCCGAAGCCGTCGCCGGTACGGAAGGTCGGCAGCGCGGCGGAGTTGACGTAGCGCACGCCATCCCAGCTTGGCAGCGGTGTCGGCATCAACTGGAATTGCCCGGGGTGTTCAATGTCCCAACGCAGCAGCATGGAGTTGTCCTCGTGCTGAGTGTTGTGACAGTGCTCCATGTAGGTCCCGGCGAACTCGCGGAAGTTGATCGCCATCTCGACGCTGTCCAGGCCATCGTTTTCCGACCCGATGCGGTACACGTCCTTGCGAGCCCATTTTTCCCATTCCGGTGGCGCCTTGCCGCCGCGACTGAGGATGATCCCTTCTTCGAAGTGCACGTGCACCGGGTGGCTCCAGCCCTTGCCGCCGGCCTTGATGTTCCACACCTCCAGGGTGCCGAACCCGGCAGTGCCCGCGTCGGTGGGGCCGCTGGCCAATTGGGTCGAGGTGTTCAACCGCCGTGGGTCCATGTGGTAGCCGAAACCGCCATCGGTCTTGACCGTCCAGGGCGCCTCATCGGTGCCGTCGGAGCGGCCGAAGATAAAGGTGCGGTGCCGCGCCTTGGCCAGCAGCGCCTGGTCAGCGACGTTTTCGCGATGGATCTTCAGCGGGATCATCACCTTGCCTTCGGCCTTGCCAGGCTTGGCCGGTTCATAGGCGGACGGGTCCATGGCCAGGTCCTGGCCGGTGTAGGCCTTGACGTTGAGTTGCAGGATCTTGCCCACCGCCGGGTCACCCTTGTCCCACTGCGGGCCTTTACTCGATTGCTTGATCACCGCCAGGTATTTTTCCGACAGCACATCGGACAGCGACACCGGCTCTTTCGGGCCTTTGCCGTCGTCATGCACCAGCAGGTTGACGACGAAAATCTTGTCCCCGGCCTTGATGCCGTTCTTGGCGAAGTTGACGATGATGTCGAAGCGCTCGGCGATGCCCTGGGTCGGCAGGATCGCGTTGTGATTCTGTTTATCGCCGTCGGCGTCGAGGTCCATGGTGCCGTCGAACGGCACCGCGTGTTCCATGATGTTGCCGTCGTTGGCGATCATGTGGAACGGCACGCGGCTGTAGGACACCCCGGACCCCTTGGGTCCCTGGAACTCGCCACCGGTGCCTTTGATTTCCCGCACCAGCGCCAGTTTGAAGTAGCGCGACACCGAGCCATTGAGGATGCGAAACCGATAGCTGCGAGCGCGCACGTCGAGCACCGGTTTCCACTGCCAGTTGACCACCACCTGGTCGCCGATGAAGCCGTCGGTGTTGAACGGGTTGAACCACAACTGGCCGTCCTGATCCCAGGCCTTGTCGGCGATCACCAGGTTGACGTCATAGTCGCGGTTGCCCCACGGCATCGCGTTGCCGCTGGGGAAACGCAGGTTGACGCCATCGACCACCGACTCATTGCCACGGTCGAGGGCGCTGTAGTAATTCATCATCGCCGCGTTGCCCTTGTAGACGTTCTGCGCGGTGAAATCGAGCATGTGGTCGTGGAACCAGTGGGTGCTCATGGTCTCGCGCCAGTCGCCGCGAATCTTGATGCTGCCGTTTTCACAGGTCTTCTTGCCGGGGTTCATGTCGTTGACCCACAGGGTCTCGCCGGGCGCACAAGGGAACGCGGCGCGCGGGTCTTCGGCGCGGGTGTTGATGCTGTCGTAGCCGGCCAATTGCACCGGCCAGCGATAGTCGTAGTACTGCCCCGGAAAGAAAAACGCGTTGGCATAGCCGTCGCTTTCCGCCGGCGCGTGGCCGTTGTGTTCATGGGTGCTGATGGTGTGCAAGCCGAAGCCCTTGTTCGCCGACGGATCGATCGGCAAGCCGTTGTAGTGACGCATCAGCAGCGGTTGGCCGTAGCGCACCATCAACAATTTGGGCGGCAGGGTGCCGTCGAAGGTCCACACCGAGTTGTGGTTCTGCACCGGCATTGCCGGGTGAAAACGCGCGTCGACACCCTTGGAGGTGCCATCGGTGGCCGGTACGCCGGCGACGTTGTGGTACAGGCCGCCGGGGCCGAATTCGCCGAGGGCGTAGCCGTGCATCTGGTGGCTGTCACGCAGACCACGGTTGACCCGTGCCCCGGTCTGCACGGTTTTGTAGGCGGCTTGCGGATAGAACTCGTTCCAGCGCTGGTGCGACCAGCCCTTTCCCGGCGGCCGCCCTTCGGCGGACGAGCCGATGTGTCGGTTGAGGAAGTATTCGATCTGCGCCTGCCAGGGGTTGCGGTCGACCACGTTGGCGAATTGGCTGGGAAACGGCGTCAGCCCCGGTTGCCGCAGGAAGGTGTCGAGGGCGGCGCTGGGTGGCGCGCTGCGGGCCGCGTTGTTGGGGTCCTGTTCCGGCGCCGGGCCGATGGCCACCGGCGGAAACGGCAGCGGTGCGGCCGGGGTGGTGGGGTCGAGTTTTTCCGGCCCGAACTCTTCGAACAACACCAGTTGCTGGGTGAACGGCTGGGCGCCGAACAACGGGCTTGGCTTGCCATTGGTGGGGTAGTTGAAACTGGTCTGCTGCGCCGGCGGCAGTTTGTTCTCGACCCGGGTGGTGTCGCGGTTGCCCTTGACGCTGTCGGGCAGGTCGAACGAATCGAGGTTGGCCTCTGGCAGGGTCAGGATCGCATTCAGCGCCCCGACCTTGTCTTCGGGCTCGTCGTAATAGGCCGACGGATCGGAGACTTCCGGCTGGCTTTCGTCATCGATGGGACTGGCGCGCAGGTTCAACGTGACCACGGCCAGGGCCACCATGACGCTCAGTGGCGTCAGCGAACCCAGGCACCGTAAAGAATGTTTAGATTTTGTGTCCATCACCAACCGCCTCGAAGATTGAAGGGGGTGATGGGGGTTTAGCAATTAGCTCGCCAGCTTTTTCCGGGCGCTACACGAACGTATTAGTGCCTTGTAAAGCAATGGCTTAGCGCCACTGCTCAACGGTGCATCCCCCGGCGACTGGGGCCTGACACCCGTTAGCGGGGAAAGTTCACACCCATTTCATGGGAGGCGTTTGAACGACAAATGCACGCAGGTGCCTTCGCCTTCACGGCTGCCCAGGCACACGCTGCCGCCGAAGCGCTCCATGATCCGTTTGACCAGCACCAGGCCGACGCCCAGCCCGCCCTGCTTGGTGGTGAAGAACGGCCGGAACGCCATGCGCCGCTGCTCATCGTTCATGCCTTTACCGGTGTCGCTGAGCACCACCCGCACGCCCTCGCCTTCCAACGCTTCGATGCGAATGGTCAGCGTGCCGCCCTGGGCCATGGCTTCCAGGGCATTGGCCAGCAAGCTGTTGAGGATTTGCGTCAGTTGCACGTGCTGGCTCTGCACCATGGGCATGAACTGCGGCTCGAATACTACCGTGACCCGCGCCCTGGCAATCTGTTGCGCAAAGGCCAGCAGGCTGTCGTGGATCGCCGCCACCAGGTTCACCGGTTCCGGTTCGTCATTCATCGGTCGCAGCGACTGCAACAGCTCGCGCACCCACTTCGACATGCGGTCGACCTGGCCGATGATGTCGTGGATGTTCTTGGTCGCCGCGCCGGCATCCAGCTCCAGCGCCAGCTCGGCACTGGAACGGATGGTCGCCAGCGGGTTGCGCAAACTGTGGGCCACTGCCGATGACATCTCGCCCAGGGCGACGAAGGTCTCGTTAGTCACCAGTTGCCGTTGTTGCGCCGTCAGCAAAATCGCCGCCCGCCGCACGATCCAGTACAACCCCAGGTAGATCAAACTGCCGCCCAGGGCCGTGGCCACCCAGATCAGCACCAGCCCTCGCTCCATGCGACTGATCAGGTCCTTGGGCTCCTTGTAGATCTCGACCATGGCCGTGACGTTCTTGCCGTCAGCGTCGAACAGCGGAATGTAGTTCTCGATAAAAATGTATTTCGGCGCCACCACGAACTTCTGCTCCATGCGCGCCTTGTCGACGTCGTGGTAGCTGGCCGACACCGGGGTTTTCTCGTTGAAGGCGCGATCGAGGTCTTCATCGGTATGAATGGTGGTGCCGATCAGTTCCGGATTGGTCGACCAGATCACCCGGCGATCCGGGGCGTAGATATTGGCGAGGATCACGTCCGGCAAATGTTCGATGTGGTCGAGGAATTCACCCCGGGCACTGGCCCGGGCGAGTGGATCGACATCGGTGAAATCGAAGTCCTGGCGCGGGTCGAGCAGTTCGCCCATGGTCCGCACATTGGGGATCGACACATGGCGCACTTCGGCCGATGCGATGGCCTGGATGAACTGCGCGGTGAGCAAGGCATCGCGCTGCACGCTCTCGGTAATCACGAAGCGTGTCGACACCGCCCCCAGCAAAATCGCCACCGCGCCGATCACCCCGAGGCTGACCAGGGAAAACCAGCGCAGCAGGTTGAACGGCTGCTTGCGCGGGCTGGAACCCTTCGTGCCCGGGTCAGTGCTGAGCGGTGTGGATTGCATGTTCATAGGCCTGACTTCCCGATGACTCCTATAGGTTTATAGCCCACCCTCCGCGATTTGCCCCACTGCCCCGATCCGCCCCCAAAGCTGGGGACCAGCGCCCGTTGCCATTCGCCCCGTCCTGGCTCCTTCGTTCAGCCGCGAGCCCCTGCCCCCGGCCGTTTGCCGGCGGTTTCAACTGATTGGTATGGAAGTTGCCGAGGCCTCCTCAACTGACCCATCCCCACGGGGCAGGTATTTGATGGAGGCATTACTCATGCACCCTTTACTGTCGAAAACCGCGTCTGTGCTGGCGGTGACTGCCCTGGCCCAAGGGATTGCCAACGCCGCTTTGTTTGCCGTCGACCCCGGCCCCTACGTACCGGCCAACGGCTCGTTCGCCGCCTGGTACCAGGACAGCCATGGCCGCACCCTGGACTTGTGCCTGTCGAAAGCCGTCAGCTCACGGGTGGCCGGCGCCCCTGGCGCGCCGTCGTACATGTGCTCGCTGCTGCCGACTCCCGGCGTGTTCGATGACGCGCAACCGGTGGTCTTCCCGACCAACTTTCCCGACGAAGCGTTCTGGTTTACCGCCGACGCCGCGTTGGTCGATGCCGCCCGTGGCATTGACCTGACCTACGTCAGCGCCATCGAGGCCGCGTTCGCCGCCGAAGAACCGGTGGAAGGCGACCAGATCAGCTTCGCCCGGGTCCGTATCCGGATCGACGTGCCCACCGCCGGCACCTACGTCGTCACCCACCCCTACGGCGTGGAAGTGTTCGACGTCACCGCCCCGGGCCGGCGGGCGATCAACATGACCCGCGACATCGGCATCGGCTCGCCGAAAACCTACGACGGCGCCCTGCGCGGTGACGTCGGACCGTTCCTGCGCAGCGTCAACGGTCCCTACACCGAGACCAACCCGGTCAGCGGCGCCGCCGAGCAATTCATCGGCGATCCCAACCTCAACGAGGCGGTGACCGGCAGTCCGTTCAACACCAACTTCGTGCGCATCGAGGGCCCCAACGGCCTCGACCTGCGCACCACGCTGTTCGCGATTTCCGGCAAGTTGTCGACGGTGGTCCGGCCGACGCCGCTGATCACCCAGCGCAGCACTTACTCGCGGCACGCCGGCCCCAGCGGCCCGGTGGCCCAGCAAGACGTGTTCGCCATGGCCCCGCCGCCACCGGCCAGCGTCACCCTGAGCAGCCACAGCCCGGTGCTGAACCTGACCGAAGCCGACACCACCGGCAACTGGTACGCCCAGTCCGCCAGCAACCCGACGTTGCCCAGCACCGTGCAGGTCACCGCCGACAACCACCTGGCCATCCCCACCAGCACGCCGACCACCTTGCCCATGCCGTTGACCGACCTGGTGGTGATCCAGCGCGCCGAATACAGCTTGAGCAGTGGGCAACTGACCTTGGTGGCGTCCACCAGCGATGAAACCTCGCCGCCGGTGCTCACCGCGACGTCCGGCAGCGGCGTCGCCATCGGCTCGCTGAGCGGCGAAGGCGCGGTGAAAAGCCTGGCCACCGGGATCTCGCCGATCCCGCCGGCCAAGGTCCGGGTGACTTCATCCAATGGCGGCAGCGATACCGAAGAAGTGGTCATCGTGCAGTGACCCTTCCATGCCCAGATCCGTATCAGGAGGCATCATGAATATTTGGCCACGCCTGGCGCTCCACACCGTCGGGCTGACTCTCTCGCTGTCCGGCAACGCGTTCGCCGCCCTCAGCGCTGTCGATCCCGGGCCGTACACGGCCGCCACCGGGGGATTCCCCATGTGGTATCAGGACAACAATTTGCTGTCGATGGAACTGTGCCAATCCCGCGCCGTGAGTTCGCGGGTCGGCGCGTCCGTACCACCGGCCTATATGTGCACCCTGCTGGCGGAACCGGGCATCTACGACGACGCCCAGCCGATGGTGTTCCCCGACAACTGGCCGCCGGAAGCCTTCTGGTTCCTCGCCGAAACCCAGATCCCGGAGGTAGGCAACAGCGGCTATGAACTGGATGCCTACGTCGCCGGCATCGAAGCCGCGTTCGCCTCGGAAAACCCCGTCGCGGGCGATCAGCAAAGCTTCGCGCGGATTCGCATCCGGGTCTCGGTGCCCACCGCCGGCACCTACACCATCACGCACCCGTACGGGGTGGAAACGGTCAACGTCACCGCTCCGGGCCGCCGCGCAATCAACATCACCCGCGACGTCGGCATCGGCGCGCCGGGCAACTTCAGCGGCGCCTTGTCCGGTGCCCTGGGGCCGTTCTTGCGCAGCCTCAACGGGCCCTATGTGGAAGTGAACCCGGACACCGGCGCCAGTGAAACCTTCGTCGGCGACCCGAACCTCACCGAAGCGGTGACCGGCAGCCCGTTCAACACCAACTTCGTGCGCATCCAGGGCCCCGCCGGGACGATCCAGACCAGCCTGTTTTCGCTGTCCGGCAAAGTCCTCGATAACCGCCAGCAGACCCCGGTCGAAATCGGTCGCACCAGCTACCGGCGCACCGCCAGCGGCACCCGGGTGGAAGTCTTCGCCTCGTCGCCCAACAGCTCGACCCTGTGCTTCCGCGAAACCGTGGCCCTGGTGCCTGGCACGCCACCGTCGCCGTGCCAGACCAACCTCACCGGCGACAACACCGGGCTGTTCTTCGGCCAACGGCTGATCAGCGGCGCCCTGCCACCGGTGGTGGTCGTCACCGCGACCAACCCCACCGGCAGCACCCGGCCGTCGGCGATTTCCAGCAAGCTCACCGACCTGGTGAAAATCCAGACCGCGCGCTACAGCTGGAGCAACCACAGCCTGCTGATCGAAGCCACCTCGACTGACGAAGTCGCGGTGCCGGACATGGTCGCCCAGGGTTACGGTCGCCTGTCGAAAACCGGCACCCTGCAACGCCTGACCGTCGCCGATCTGCCACAGCCACCGGCCAGCGTCACGGTGAAATCCGCCGCGGGCGGTGTCGACATCGAACCGGTGGTGGTCGTCGGGACAGCCCCCGACACTGGGGAAAACCAGGCGCCAATCGCTGTCGCCGACACCGGCAGCACCAGCTTCGGCGTACCGGTCACCCTCAACCTGGTGGCCAACGACAGCGATCCCGACAACAACACGCCGTTGAACATCACCGCCCTGACCCAACCGGCCGCCGGCCAAGGCACCGTCGCGCTGAGTGGCACCACGTCGGTGGTCTACACCCCACCGGCCGTGGTCAACGCGCCGCTGGTGGCGACCTTCACCTACAAGGCCCAAGACGTCAAAGGCCTGGCCTCCACGGCGCCGGCCACCGTGACCGTCAACGTCGCGCCGAACCAGCCACCGACCGCCGTGGCGGACAGCGTGGCGACCCTCGGCGTGGCGATCCCGATCAACGTGCTGGCCAACGACACTGACCTCGAAGGCAACCTGCCGCTGACCGTCGCCAGCCTGACCCAACCCGCCGCCGGACGCGGCACGGTGAGCAGCGACGGCACGGTGATCACGTATACGCCACCGGCCACCGTGACCACGGCGTTCACCACGACCTTCACTTATGTCGCCCGGGACAGCTTCGGCGCCCAGTCGGGATCGGCCACGGTCACCGTGCAAGTCTCGCCACGGCCGGCGGCGGAAACCTTCACCGTCACCGCGTCCACCGTCCAGGCCCGGTCCAACAACCGCTTCAACTGGGACTTCACGGGCACCTCGTCGGTGACCACCGGCAACACCATCACCGTGCAGGTCAGTACCCCGACCGGTGTGGTGACGCTGGGCACCACGACCGTACCGGTGACCGGACGCTGGCGGCTGACGCTGAACAACACGACGGTGGTGCCATCGGCCAACCCGACCGCGACCATCCGGTCGTCCCAAGGCACCGTGCGTTCGGTGTCGGTCACCACGCTCTGAGCCGACGCCCTGGCGATCCGCCGGATCGCCAGGGCCAGGCCTTAACCGCAAGGACATTGCCATGCAACCGCTGCCCGCCGCCCTGCTGTGCCTGACCCTGCTCTGCAGCGGCGTGCACGCGGCCGACGACCTGATGGACAACGGCGACCTGGGCCCCGGCACCGACCTCGGTGACCTACCCGCCCCCGTCGGCCAACTGGCGTCGATCCTGCAAAACGGCTCGGCCAACCTGGGCTCGGTGCAGCAGAACGGCCAGTCGTTGCTCGGCCATATCGTCCAGTCGGGCAGCAACCAAGAAGCCTACATCCTGCAACAAGGCAGCGACCTGATGGCATTGATCACGCAACAGGGTTACGGCAACAGCGCGTCCATCACCCAGACCGGCAGCAGCAACCGCGCGCAGATTGCCCAGAACGGTTCCAACAACAACGCCAGCATCGACCAGGCCGGCACGGGGCTGCAAAGCGCCGTGACCCAGTCGGGTAATGGCATGAGCGTCTCGGTTCTCCAGCACCGCTAAGCACTGCATCCCTATGGAGGTTTCATCATGTTCAGACTTACGCCCCTCACCGCCGCGATCCTGGTCATCGTCAGTGCTCACGTCAGCGCCGACGACAGCGTCTCCACACAAAACCAGAACGGCACCGCCAACATCGGCAGCGTCACCCAGACCCAGGCCAGTTTCAGCAGCGCCACCCAGCAACAACTGGGCGAAGGCAACGACGCCGCCGTGCTGCAAAACAACGCCAGCAGCACCATCGACCAGACGCAGATCGGCAACTACAACGCCGGTTACGCCGAGCAGCTGTTCGAAAACGGCAGCACCATCACCCAGCAGCAAGCCGGCCAATTCAACGTCGCCCACGCCAGCCAATCGATCGGCATCAGCGGCAGCCAGGCTTTGCAACAACAGCAAGGCACCGGCAACTTCTCGCTGGTCTACCAGGACTCGCAGGACGGCACCACGGCCAAGACTTACCAGTTCGGTGACAACAACGAGGCCAACGTCGAACAGATCCAGTTCGGCATCGCCAACAATGCGCTGATCATCCAGTACGGCAACGTCAACTACGCCACCGCCGAGCAGGTCAACCACATGGCCGGGCAGATCAACATCAACCAGGCCGGCGACAATCACTACGCCTATGCCGACCAGCGCAACGGCGACGGCGGCACCCTCGACATCAACCAGAACGGCGACGGCAACGCCAGCGAAGTCTGGCAAGAAACCCAGCTCGGCAGCCAGGCCACGGTGACCCAGTACGGGCAGACCAACGAAACCGTGGTCGACCAGAGCTACGGTGAAAACAACGTCGCCCAGGTGCTGCAAGTCGGCGACCTCAACGCCATTTATGCCGACCAGTTCGACTCCATCGGTTCGACCGTCGCGCTGTACCAACAGGGCACCAACAACGTGCACTTCACCTACCAGAGCGGCGACAGCCACGTGCTCAACGCCAACTCGGTGGGCACCGGCAACAAGGTCTACGCCAGCAACTGGAAAGGCCCGCAACTGGGCGGCCAATTCGGCAGCAACCAGCGCGCCACGGTCAACCAGACCGGCAACCTCAACGTCGCCAGCTTCAAGCAGGACGGTGTCGGCCACGTGATGACCACCAACCAGACCGGCACTAGCAACAAAACCACCGTCAGCCAGGCCAACAGCTACAACGAGCTGTACTTCGACCAGAACGGCAGCGACAACGTGCTCATCGCCGACCAACGCGGCATCGGCAACCTGGCCCAGGGTTCGTCGAATGGCTCGGGCAACAGCACCGAGTTCGACCAATCCGGCAGTGACAACCGCGCCTACACCAACCAGCTCTATGGCGCCGACAACCAGATCACCGTCAAACAGGCGGACAGCCTGAACGTGGCCTACGTCACCCAGGGCGGCAGCGGCAACATCGCCAGCGTCGACCAAAGTGGCCTGAGCCAGACGGCGGTGATTCAACAGATGGGCACTGCCAACTCGGCGACCGTGTTGCAGCAATAAAACCCCACCGAGCTCCCCCCTTGCGCCCCTTGATTGGGGCGATTTTTTTGTTGGGCTGGGGGCTGCGGTGCGGCGACCCGACTTGCCAGCGATGGCGTCCTGACAGACGACCTGGCTGTTGTTGACTGTGTACATATCCATTCCTGCGGAAACGGCCACTAATGGTTCCGCTTTTACAGCGGGTTACTTGGAAAAACGGAATGCCGCCCAGCGCCAAGTAACCAAGCGCTCTTATCCCCTCCATTCGGTGCCTCGCTGTGGCTCGGCATACCTTCACTCCGGCCTCTGGTTTACGGGGCACATCCAGATCAAAAGCCAGATCAACAACAACCGAGGCGGCCTAGTAGCCGACCTGTCGCTGGCGGCTGTACCCAGTTCCCCTGTGGGAGCGAGCCTGCTCTGGGCGGCATTCCGACGAAGAGGCCGTGTCAGTCAATTGAGATGCCTGGTATACCGCTTTCGTCGAAAAGCCGCCCGGAGCAGGCTCGCTCCCACAAGAATTTGTGGCATTCAGAGTGGAGGGGGTCCGCTACGCGACCAAGCTCGCTCGCCACAAAAAGCGCGGCCAGGACTGGTAAGCTCCGCCTGCTTGCCATCTGAAACCGGTCCAATGGGAGAAAGGGATGACGTCAACCCGCGTTGTATTGATCCACGGTTTGATCGGGCCGTTCAACGACCCGCGCCTGATCGCGTCAGCGAAACCTGCACAATGGCTGGCCCCCGACATGCTCGGCTACGGCGCCTTGGCTGATATCGATCCCGCATTGATTACTCTGGAAGCCCAAGTCGAATACCTGCGCCAGGAAATCAGCGCCGTCTCCGGACCGCATGACCGCTGGTATCTCGTCGGTCACTCCGTCGGCGGCGCCGTGGCCGCCCTCTTCGCCGCAACCTACCCGCAGCGGGTCAAAGCGCTGATCAGCGTCGAAGGCAACTTCACTCTGGACGACGCCTTCTGGTCACAAAAACTGGCAAAAATGCCCCTCGCCGAAGTCGAGGCCCGCCTCACGCAAGACCGTTCAGAACCGGAAAAATGGCTGCAGGGCGCGGGCGTGTCAGCGACCGAAACTCATTTGGCAGCAGCGAACACCGCCCTATCGTTCCAACCGGCGAGCGCCATTAAACAGATGGCTGCATCTGTCGTCGCAATCACTGGCGCCCCGGCCTACCTGGAAGGAATAAAAGGCTGGATCAACCAAATTCCCCTGCACCTCATCGCCGGCGAACGCTCCGCCGAAGGTTGGCATGTTCCGGCGTGGGTGAGAGAACAAGCCGCTTCGTACCGCGAAATCAAGGACTGCGGTCATTTGATGATGCTTGAGGATGTGCAGCAATTTGCCGATGCGCTAGGTGCCGTTATTCACAGCAAATAACACCATGAGCGACGTAAAAACCATTCACTCCATATGCATGGCTGCATTGTTAGGCGCAATGATCATCAACCTAACCGTCATGATCTTCGTAGCGTTGACTAAATTAGAGGAAATAGAGGCGCGCCTTGAAGGCTCGTCGGTTGTAAATAACAACAAAATGAGCGGAAGTGGGCTCATTGCCAAAGTGCTCCGTCTCGGCCAAATCAGTGGATTACTTTGTGCTAATGAGTCGTTCTTGAATAGTTGCGAACCCAATGCGCTCGAAAACATCGCACGGTTTCCTGCGGGATTGAGGCGGTGGGTCAATCTCCCTTTTCACGCTGCGACATTTTTCATCATCAGCCTGGTGGGAATGTGGAGCTGGGGCAAATTTGCGGGGTTTTATTGAAGCAATACCCCCCGCCCATACGCCAAACAACCATCCTGTGGGGACGAGCCTGCTCACGAAGAAACGGTCACGCGGTCGCCAACTCTGACACCGACGCTATCCGACACCCTTCTTCGCGAGCAGTTATGGGTTATGCCCGGGCATCCACGTTATCCAGCATCCGGTTCACCGCCAGTTCCGCCAGCGACACCATCTGCTGAATCGCCAACGCCGTACTGCGTGTCGGACCTTCGAGGTCGAAGGCCAGGTCGCTCGCCATCACGTTGACCGAGGCCAAGGTTTCGCAGGTGTGGGCTAGCAGGGTTTCGGTGTCGACGTTCGGGGCGATGATGAACAGCGTGCTGGGGCGACCGGCTGGGACTTTTTCTTCGGGTGGCGTGAGGTAGTGATCGAGGGCGCGGTTGGCCGCGTCGTTGAGCTTTTTTGAATAAGGCCCGGTGTAGGGGGAAACGTCGTCGGTGTCTGGGGGGTTGGGGGTGGCTTTGAACATGGTGGATCTCCGTTGAAGATTTTGGAGCTGACCCATTCGGTTTCCAAACGAAGAGGTGGCAGCTGTACGCAGGCTGGAAACCCGGGCAACGGCAACCCGGTTGACCCGAAGGTCTCCCGCGCACAGCCGCCATAACGGAGTGCACACTTTTTAAGGTGCGCAAGCATACGTTATGAGGCGCGCATTTGCGCCGTTTGCTTGTCAGGGTTTCCAATCCTGGTCGCTGAATAGGCAGCGACGAGAAAAGGTTAGAGACGCGGCGTCTGACCGACAACCTGAAAAAGTTGTGGGAAGTTTCTGTGGTTATGACGGACCAATAAACATCTTTGCTGCTTAGCTCGCACATAAAGGATTTGGGTATAGCCGTCATTATTGAAAAGCAGATTGCGACTGGCTGGCAGATTTTCGCTCCGGGCTGAAATCGACCCCTCACCCTAACCCTCTCCCCAAGGGGTAGAGGGGACTGACCGAGGTGTTTGGGCTGGATACTGCGACCTGAGGCATCCAGTCGAACTTCAGTTCGAAAAGCATAAAAATCTGCGGCCCACCCCACAACGCCCAAGTCGAACTACCCAAACAGGCCGAGTGTAAGCTCGCCTCGCTCTTGATCTTGATTCACCCGCCCCTTCACGCCCTGAGCCTCTCCGTCAATCGGTGACGACCTCCATCGGCGGCTCTATTAACGTTGATCCGCGCCGCATTAAAACCTGTAAGTAA
>Ga0247742_10000038_pt1 | contig 117492 bp, 112 predicted proteins | sample UWRJL208509C2_FD_180944 | JGI IMG/M metagenome (GOLD analysis project Ga0247742, IMG submission 180944) | Plant litter microbial communities from Arlington Agricultural Research Station in Wisconsin, United States - UWRJ-L208-509C-2 | ecosystem: Environmental > Terrestrial > Plant litter >...
GCGGCCAGAGCCTGAAGCTCGGGCATGCGGAGTTTGGAGAGAGACGCGGTGGAGTCCTGGCCTGAGGCGCGGACAGTGAGGTCAGTCACTAGGAGTGTGTTCCTTTCCCCTCGCAGGTGCCTCGCCTGATGGCAAGAGGGACGTATGCGGGAGAGCTTGTCGTTCGTGGCCATCCTGCGTGAATTGCGCGGGGCCACTCGGTGGGTGCAGAGGCTTCGTGCAATGTGAGGAAAGCGTTGAGCGAGTGCTGGTGATGGGCTGCCCTCGAGAAGCGCAGCCCCTGTAACGTGCGGCCCGGGCTCTCGACTATGTCGAGCTTTCTACCGGGTGCAGTGTCACTGTAGCACCTTTGAAGTCGACGGCCAGCAGCAGCGACTCCCACGGCGTGCCCCGATGGTCGGCGACGACCTCGGCGGCGAGCAGGCGCTGGGCAGGGTCGCTGCAGAGCACCAGGATCGACGGACCCGCCCCCGAGACGACGGCGGGGAGGCTCTGTGCGCGCAGTTCGCTGATCAGCGATTCGGTCTCGGGCATTGCCGCGGCGCGATAGCTCTGGTGCAGCCGGTCTTCGGTGGCGGCGAGCAGCAGCTCCGGGCTCTGGATGAGCGCGGCGATGAGCAGGGCCGACCGCGAGACGTTGAAGATCGCGTCCTCGTGCGGAACGGATGCCGGCCGCAGACTGCGCGCCAGTTCCGTCGACATCGTGAAACCCGGCACCGCGATGAGGGGCGACACACCGCGGTGGACGATCAGCTTCTTGTGCTGCGGGCCGGCATCCGTCGTCCAGGCGATGGTGAGACCGCCGAACAGGGCGGGGGCGACGTTGTCGGGGTGCCCCTCGAGCGCGGTCGCCAGGGCGAGCAGCGCGTTCGAGTCGATGTCGACGATGCCGTCGAGCAGGCCCTTCGCGGCCATGATTCCGGAGACGATCGCCGCGCCAGACGACCCGAGGCCGCGGCCGTGCGGAATCGCATTGCGCGCGATGAGGTCGAGCCCGGGCAGCGGCTGCGCATAGGCGGCGAAGGTGTGCGCGATCGCGCGCACGACGAGGTTGGTCTCGTCGGTGGGTACCTCCCCCGCGCCGACGCCGATCACCTCGACGGTGGCACCGGGGGCCGCGCGGACGGTGACCGTCAGTTCGTCGTAGACGGCGAGGGCGAGGCCGAGCGTGTCGAAGCCGGGCCCGAGGTTCGCGGTCGTCGCCGGCACGCGCACGGTCACGGTGCGGCCGACGGGAACCTCCGCGCCCGGATCGGGCAGGGTCATCCGGCGACCTTGGCGAGACCGAGCACGCCGGCCACCTCTGCGGTGTCGTTGGCGACGACCGTGGGGGCGACATCCGTGCCGTCCGTGCCACGCAGCGCCCACTGCGGGTCCTTCAGGCCGTGCCCGGTGACGGTGAGCACCACCGTCGCGCCGCGCGGGATCTGGCCCGCCTCCGCGCGCTCGAGCAGACCCGCGACGCTGATCGCGGAGGCCGGCTCGACGAAGATCCCGACCTCGGCCGACAGGATTCGATGGGCCTCGAGGATCTTCTCGTCGCTGATCGCACCGAAATAGCCGTCGCTGTCGGCCTGCGCCGCGAGAGCGAGCTCCCAGGATGCCGGGTTGCCGATGCGGATCGCGCTCGCGATGGTCTCGGGGTTCTTGACGACCGCGCCGAGCACCATGGGCGCGCTTCCCGCGGCCTGGAAGCCGAACATGCGGGGCAGCTTCGTCGTGATGCCGCGGTCGAGTTCTTCGCGGTAACCGCGGTGGTACGCCGTGTAGTTGCCGGCGTTGCCGACGGGGACGATGTGGATGTCCGGGGCGTCGTCGAGCACCTCGACGACCTCGAAGGCGGCCGTCTTCTGCCCCTCGATGCGGTCGGGGTTGACCGAGTTGACCAGGTGCACGGGGTAGTGGGCCGCGAGCTCGCGGGCGATGTCGAGGCAGTCGTCGAAGTTGCCCTGGATCTGCAGCAACTCGGCATTGTGCGCGATGGCCTGGCTGAGCTTGCCGAGGGCGATCTTGCCCTCCGGAACCAGCACGGCGGCGGTGATGCCCGCGTGCGCGGCATAGGCGGCAGCGCTGGCGGAGGTGTTGCCGGTCGAGGCGCAGATGATCGCCTTCGCCCCGTGCTCGACGGCCTTCGAGATCGCCATGGTCATGCCGCGGTCCTTGAACGACCCGGTCGGGTTCATACCCTCGAACTTCACGTAGACGGTCGCTCCGGTGCGTGCGGAGAGCGCGGGGGCCGGGATCAGCGGCGTGCCGCCCTCCCCCAGAGTGATGATCGGCGTCGCGTCGGAGATGTCGAGACGGTCTGCGTACTCGCGGAGGACTCCGCGCCATTGGTGAGCCAATTCAGGAACCTTCTACTCGGAGGACGGACGTGACGTGACTGACGACGGCGCTCTCGCCGAGCGCGGCGACCGTCGCTGCGAGCGCGGCTTCCGACGCCTCGTGCGTGCCGATCACCAGGGTAGCGGTGGGCTGCTCGCCCTCCCCGCCAGCGCTGATCGATTGCGTAACAGCCTCGACAGACACTCCGTGCTCGCTGAACAGGGTGGCGACCGCGGCGAGGACGCCCGGCTCGTCGGTGACCGAGAGCGTGATCTGGTAGCGCGTGGTGACGTGCGAGATCGGCAGGATCGGCAGGTTGGCCAGCGTCGACTCTGCGACACCCGGGCCCCCGATGACGTGGCGACGGGCGGCGGAGACGAGATCGCCGAGCACGGCCGATGCGGTCTCCTTGCCGCCCGCACCGGCGCCGTAGAACATGAGGTCGCCCGCGGCCTCGGCCTCGATGAACACCGCATTCTTTGCGCCATGGACGGCGGCGAGCGGATGCGAGCGGGGCACGAGCGCGGGATAGACGCGGGCCGACACGCCCTCGACACCGTCGGCATCCGTCAGTCGCTCGCAGATGGCCAGCAGCTTGACGACGTAGCCGGCGCGCTTGGCCGCCTCGACCTCGGCCAGCGTGACACCGGTGATGCCCTCGCGATAGACCTTGTCCAGTGGCACCGTCGTGTGGAAGGCGAGGCTCGCGAGGATCGCCGTCTTCTGCGCGGCGTCGAAGCCCTCGATGTCGGCCGACGGGTCCGACTTCTCCGCGTAGCCGAGCTCGGTGGCTGTGGCGAGTGCCTGCTCGAGGCTCTCCCCCGCGGTGTCCATACGGTCGAGGATGAAGTTGGTCGTGCCGTTCACGATGCCCAGGATGCGCTCGATCCGGTCGCCGGCCAGGCTGTCGCGCAACGGGCGGATGATGGGGATCGCTCCCGCGACCGCGGCCTCGTAATACAGCTGCGCGCCGACCTGCTCGGCCATTTCGAACAGCTCGGTGCCGTGGGTCGCGAGCAGGGCCTTGTTGCCGGTGATGACGTCGGCTCCGGAGCCCAGAGCCTGCAGGATCAGCGTGCGGGCCGGCTCGATGCCGCCCATCAGCTCGATGACGATGTCGGCGCCGAGGATCAGCGACTCGGCATCGGTGGTGAGCAGCTCACGCGGAAGATCGGCGGTGCGCTTCGCATCGACGTCGCGCACGGCGATGCCGACGAGCTCGAGGCCCGCGCCGGCACGGGAGGCGAGCTCCGGCCCGTGCTCCAGCAGCAGCGACGCGACCTGCGCTCCGACCGAACCGGCCCCCAGAAGTGCGACCCGGAGGTTGCGGTACTCGATCATCGTGCTCCGTTCGTTGGTGCTGCGCCGCCCTGCAGGGCCACGGTGCTGATGCCGGCGTCGCGGGCGAGCAGGTCGGCCTCGGTCTCACCGCGGACGATCACCCGCGCGGCACCGTCCCGCACGGCGACGACGGCGGGGCGGCCGAGGTAGTTGTAGTTGCTCGACAGCGACCAGCAGTACGCGCCGGTCGCGGCGACGGCGAGCAGGTCGCCCGCGGCGACATCTCCGGGGAGATAGTCGGCGCGCACGACGATGTCGCCGCTCTCGCAATGTTTGCCGGCGACGCGCACGAGCGCGGGAGCGGCATCCGACACCCGGTTCGCCAGTCGGGCGGTGTAGTCGGCTTCATACAGGGCCGGGCGGGCGTTGTCGCTCATGCCGCCGTCGACGGAGACGTATTTGCGGTAGATGTTCTCGCCGCTCGCCCCATCAGCCGCGCCGCTCACGAGAACGTCTTTGATCGTGCCGACCTCGTACAGGGTGACGGTCGAGGGCCCGACGATGGAGCGGCCGGGCTCCACCGCGACGACCGGCACGGCGATGCCGAGGCGAGCGCACTCGGCGGCGACGATGTCGGCCAGGACGACGGCGATCTGCTCGATCGGCAGCGCGTGCTCGGCGGCGGTGTAGGCGATGCCGAAGCCGCCGCCCAGGTTGAGCTCGGGCACCGGCCCGGTGGTCAGCAGCTCCGCCTGAACGGAGAGCAGTCGGCGGGCGGACTCGACGAAGCCGTCGGGCTCGAAGATCTGCGAGCCGATGTGCGCGTGGAGCCCCAGGAACTCGAGCGAATCATGCGAACGGATGTCGGCCACCGCCGCCACCACGTCCGCCAGGGCGATGCCGAACTTCTGGTCCTCTCGCGCGGTGGCGAGGTATTCGTGGGTGTGGGCGTGCACGCCGCTGTTGGTACGCAGCCGTACCTTCTGCACCCGACCGGCCCGGGCGGCGGCGTCGGCGACCCGGCCGATCTCGATCAGGCTGTCGATGACGATGACGCCGAGGCCGACGTCGACCGCACGCTCGATCTCGGCGACGGACTTGTTGTTGCCGTGGAAGCCGAGCCGGGCCGGGTCGATGCCGGCGGCCAGGGCGACGGCGAGCTCGCCACCGCTGCAGATGTCGATGTACAACCCGGCCTCGTCCACCCAACGCGCGACCTCGGCGGAGAGGAACGCCTTGGCCGCGTAGTAGACCTTCGCGGTGGTTCCGATGCGGGCGAACTCGCGGTCGAAGGCGCTGCGGGCGGAGGCGGCACGGTCGCGGACATCCCATTCGTCCATCACGAAGACGGGGGTACCGAACTCGGCGGCGAGAGCGGATGCTGTCACCCCGCCGACGACCAACTCGCCGGATGCCGACCGCTCGGCATGGGCCGGCCACACGCTGGCGGGTAGGTCGTTGGCATCGGCCGGCAGCGCGAGCCAGTCGGGGGCGAGCGGGTTGGCTGACACGGTGTACCTCGAAGCTGAATCTGGTGGGAGATGGCGGAGGGCCTGCGCCGGACTCTGCCAGCGGCGTCCCTGAAGCTTATTACGTGCGGCTGAGGCGGCCTGTGCGCGAGTCTCCTCGCACGACGGCGCTACGGGCAGGTGCCCGTGGAGTGGAACAGCTCGGAGCCGAGCACGACCGACTTCGCGGTGACGCCCAGCACGAGCTCCGTGCCGCGCACGCGCAGCGAGTCGAGGCGGAAGCCCTTCGGCAGCTGGTTGGCCACACAGATCGTGCGGGTCTCCGCCAGTTCTGCGCCGAGGGAACCCAGGTTCTTCGCCACGTCGGCCGGGGTGAAGGTGGCCCCGCTGATGGAGAAGGAGGTCGGGGTGAGAGTGACCTGCCCGTCCGTCGCGCCGGGCGCGACGGCGATGGCGGCGGGGATCTTCGCGCCGAACACGGGCACCTCGGTGGCGAGCCGCACCGAGCCCTTGGCGATCGTGACCCCCGAGATCGCGACCGGCAGGTCCTGCCCCTTGCTCAGTCCGGAGATGAGACTGCTCAGCCCCTTCTCGTCGGTGGAAAACGTCAGTCGGGCGGTGTCGAGTCCCGCCGGATCTCCCACGCGCAGACCTCGAACAAGCAGGTCTGCGTCACCACGAAGTGTGCCGACCACCAGCCCGCTGGAAGCGATACGCACCTCGTCGAACTGTGCTCGAGCGAGCTGAAGCAGCACGGAACCTGCGCCGATCCGAACCTCGATCGCCGTTGAAGCCGGCACATCCAGTGCTGTGTGAGCCTGGTCAGCGATGGTTTTCTCGGCGTAGGCGCGTGCCACGAAATCGGCGACGACCAGCAACGCGACCAGCACGATCACCACCACGACGAGAACGATCGGCCAGCGTCGCCGACGCCGTCTCACCGGGACGATCTCAACGATTTTCACCGTCTCGCCCTCAGGCACAGTTCCCCCGTGGTCCGTCATCTGCGGTCCGCTACATCCGGTCCGGCGCGCTGACACCGAGCAGGCCGAGCGCGTTGCGCAGCACCTGACCGGTGGCGTCGTTGAGCCAGAGCCGGGTGCGGTGCAGGTCGGTGACCGGCTCATCGCCGAGCGGCGTCACCCGGCAGCTGTCGTACCAGCGGTGGTAGGTGCCGGCGAGTTCCTCCGCGTAGCGGGCCACGCGGTGCGGCTCGCGCAGCTCGGCCGCCTGGCGCACGATGCGAGGGTACTCGGCGAGCACACCGAGCAGCGTGCTCTCGGTGGGATCGGTGAGCAGCGCAGCATCGAAAGCGCTGTGGTCGACCCCGCTGGCGGCGGCATTGCGCGCCACCGAGCGGGTGCGCGCATGCGCGTACTGCACGTAGAACACGGGGTTGTCGTTGCTGCGCTTGGTGAGCAGGTCCAGGTCGATGTCGAGCTGCGAGTCGCTGGATGACCGCACCAGGGCGTAGCGCGCGGCGTCGACCCCGACGGCCTCGACCAGATCCTCGAGCACCACGACCGTGCCGGCCCGCTTGCTCATCCGCTGCGGCACGCCGTCCTTGAGCAGGTTGACCATCTGGCCGATCAGCACCTCGAGGTTCACGTACGGCACGTCGTCGAAGGCGGCGGTCATCGCCATCAGTCGCTTGACGTAACCGTGGTGGTCGGCGCCCAGCATGATGAAGTTGCGCTCGAAGCCACGCTCCCTCTTATTGAGGTAGTAGGCGAGGTCGCCGGAGACGTAGCCCGCCTCGCCGTCGCTCTTGATCACCACGCGATCTTTGTCGTCGCCGAAGTCGGTCGAGCGGAACCAGACGGCGCCATCCGCCTCGTAGATGTGTCCGAGTTCCCGCAGGCGACCGATCGCCTTCTCCACGGCGCCCGACTCGTGCAGGTTGTTCTCGTGGAAGTAGACGTCGAAGTCGACGCCGAACTCGTGCAGGCTCTTCTTGATGTCGCCGAACATGAAGTCGACGCCGTATGCGCGGAATATCTCCTGCTGATCCGCCCGCGCGACCACGGAAAGGTCGTCGGGATAGGCGGCGACGACCCGGGCCGCGATGTCGTTGATGTACTGCCCGCCGTAGCCGTCCTCCGGGGTCGGCTCCCCGAGGTAACTGGCCAACAGGCTGCGGGCGAAGCGATCGATCTGGCCGCCGTGGTCGTTGAAGTAGTACTCGCGGGTGACGTCTCCGCCCTCCGCCTGGAAGATGCGGGCCAGGCTGTCGCCCACTGCGGCCCACCGCACGCCACCGAGGTGGATCGGGCCGGTCGGGTTCGCCGAGACGAACTCCAGGTTGATCTTCACTCCGAGATAGAGGTCACCGGTGCCGAAGGAGTCGCCCTGCTCGACGATCGTCTTGGCGAGAGCACCGGCCGCGGCAGCGTCGAGGGTCACGTTGATGAAACCGGGGCCCGCGACATCCACACTGGCGACGCCATCGATGGTGCGGATGCCCTCGGCCAGTTCCTCGGCGAGCGCCCGCGGGTTCGTGCCGAGCGGCTTGGCGAGCTTCATCGCGATGTTCGAGGCCCAGTCGCCGTGGTCGCGGTTCTTCGGGCGTTCGAGCGGGACGTCATCGATCCCGACGGTGAGCGTTGACTCGCCGCGGCGCTCGAGTGCCCCATCGACGACGGTGAGCAGCTGGGCGGAGAGTTCGGAGGGAGTCACGCAGAGATTCTATCGGCCGTCATCCGAGAGGATCTGGCGCGTCCGACCGCCCCGCACGAGCGCGGTCGGGGAGGATGGGGCAATGCGCACTCCGCTCCGCACCGCCTTCCACACCGCCGCACTCCACACCGCCGCCCTCCACACCGCTGCCCCGCTCCGCACCGTGCTCCCGGTTCTCCTCGTCGCCGGTCTCGCCGTCGCCGCCCTGAGCGGATGCACGCCGGAGCCGAAGCCGTCAGGCTCGGCATCGGCATCGAGCAGTCCCCGCGCGTCGAGCTCGCCCTCCTCGTCGGCGGATGCCACGTCGCCATCGCCCAGCGCCGCCGCGGGCTCGGGAACCCCGGTGACCATCGCCTGCGACACGCTCGTCTCGCGGCAGACCATGTACGACTTCAACCCGAATTTCGGGCTCGACGACGCGTTCACACCGAAGAGCGGTACCCCGGCCGCCACGGCGAAGGCCGACAAGGGTGTCGCCTGCAACTGGCTCAACCAGACCAGCGGCGACACGGTGACGATAGCGGTGGCGCAGCCGTCTGCCGATGAGCTCGCCACGATCGCGGCGACCGCGGCGAAGGGCACCGCCGTCAGCGGGCTCGGCAGCTCCGCCTACTTCTCGAGCGCCGGTCAGGTCGGCCGGGTCGACGTATTCGACGGGAAGTACTGGCTGGTCGCGACATCCGTCTACTTCTCGACGGCGGATGACGCTCGCACTCTCGTCACCTCGGCGGTCGGCGCGCTGTAGTTCGACCAGCTAGCGCAGCTGAACCGACAGCTCCGGCGAGTCGCGCGGGAGGTCGTCGACGATGGCGAGCACCTGCAGGTCGAGCAGGGTGAGGTCGGCCCAGTGGTTGGTGAGGAAGGCGATGTCGGCCGCATCCCGACCGGTCGAGATGCGCACCAGACTCTGTCGCGGGGCGAGGCCGGTGGCGTCGACGATCTGCCAGCGACCGTCGATGTAGGCCTCCGCCACCGCGTGGAAGTCCATCGGGCTGAGCCCGGGGGCGTAGACGGCCGCCATGCGTGCCGGAACATCGATGCCCCGCAGCAGGGCGATCACCAGATGGGCGTAGTCACGGCAGACACCCTGGCGGGCGAGGAGTGTGCCGACCGCGCCATCCGTCACCCGGCTGGAGCCGGGCACGTAGCTGAGTCGGTCGCGCACCCAGGAGCCGACGGCGCGCAGCAGCACCTGGCCGGAGAGCCCCCAGAACTCGGAGCGGGCGGTGGGGGTGAGCATGTCCGACTCGCAGTAGCGGCTCGGCCGCAGGTAGACGACGAGGTCGAGGTCGTCGACGGGTGCGGGCTCAGACTGGCCCTCCACCTCGGCGGAATAGTCCACGGTCATCCGCCCGGCTCCGGAGATGAGTTCATGCAGCCGTGACCCGTGCCGATCGACGAGTTCCCGCGGTTCGAGCAGGCGACCGTCGAGTTTCAGCTCGAGCCGTTCCGACGCCAACTGCGCCCCCTGAGCGACGGCGAGACTGAACACCATGCTGGTGCGACCCGAGATATCGAGTTCCATGTGGGAGGAGACGGTGCGGAGCATTCCCCGATGATCGCACGGGGGTGTTTCGCACTCGTGTCGCGGGTGCGGGGGTTGACTTATGCGTTTACGGCCAGAGGATGTCGCGGCGCCAGCCGTCGTGGGCTCGCCGGTAGCGCAGCCTCACCTGGTCGCGCTCGCGGGCGGCCTGCCAGAACTCCCAGGTCTGTGGACGCAGCAGGTAGGCCACCCATTCCTCGGGCACGTACTCGGGATCGGCGGCGATGCGCGCCCGCTGCTCGGCGACGGCGGCGGCATAGTCGCTGTCGCTGCCGATCGGCTGGCTCTGTGTGCCGACCGCGGCGATCGCTCGGGCGTTCGGATGCCGGCGCAGGAAGTCGCTCCGGGCCAGTTCTCGCGAGCCGGCCTCCACGGTTCCGCTCACCCTGATCTGCCGGCCCTGCTCACGCCAGTACAGCACCACGGATGCCCGCGGATTCTCCGCCACATCGTGCCCCTTCGGGCTCGACGACAGGGTGGCGAACCAGATCCCGTCCGCGGTGATGTCCTTGAGCAGAAGGGTGCGCACCGACGGGTTGCCCGTGTCGTCGGCCGTCGCCAGCGCCATCGCCTGGGGCTGCGAGACGCCCGCGTCGATGGCGAAGGCCAACCACCCCTCGAACAGTGCGAGCGGGTCTGCCGGGGCGGCATCCGGATCGAAGTCCGGCAACTCGCCCGTGAAGACCGGCAGCTCTCGAAGGCGGTCGCGCCAGGTCGGTGGGGTCATGCGGTCAGCCTAGAACTGCTACCGTAGACGAGCGTCAGATCGATGGCGTCTGGGCCCCCATAGCTCAGGGGATAGAGCACTGCCCTCCGGAGGCAGGGGCGGCAGTTCGAATCTGCCTGGGGGCACACTTCATACTTGCTGGTCATACTGCTGGTCGGCGTCGGACGTTCTCGCGGCTATCGTCCGCTCGGCGCTGGCGCGGCCCTTGATGGCACGGATGACCTCGGTCTTGGCGTCCGCGTAGGCGTTCATGTCATCCCAACGCTTCGTCAACAACTCGCGCTTCGTGTTCTCGTAGAGGCGGCGGTCATCGTCGCTCGAGCGCAGTCGATCGCGAAGCAGAAGGTACTCGCCGACCGCAGGATCCCCGCGCTGGTAGATGTGTACATGGACGTCGCGCGCAGGAGTGCGCACCAGGCGATGTCCCGGCTCGCGCACCCGCAGCACATAGCCCGCGGCAAGCAGGTCGTCGAGGTAGTCCTCCTCGGCGGTGATGTCGTCAACCGTCACCACGATGTCGACGATCGGTTTTGCCGCCAGCCCCGGGACGGCCGTCGAACCAATGTGTTCGATCTCGATTTCTGGCCCGGCGAGAGCACCCCGGATGCGGGCACGGTGGTCGAGGTAGCTGTCCACCCACCGTGCGTCATAGTCGTGCAGCTGGTGCGTGAGCGCCTCGACGCCGCCCACGAGTTCGACGGCGGTGACGTCTGGTCGGCGCGGAGTGCTGTGTGTGGTCACGTCCTCATCCTGGCATCGCCGGGCACGGGCATCCGACTCTGCCGATCGTCTCACCGAGTGCCGTCTCTCGAGCAGCCCGAGAGAGCGATAGTCGCTAGCGTCGCTAGCGTGCACGACTACGTTCTTGTCCTCCCCCTCGATTCACTCCACGTCGGCGACAGCTTCAGCCGACAAAACTGGCCCCTGCACGTCACGATCCTCGGCAACTTCCGTACGAACGCGAGAGTCGATGACCTTGCTCGCACGCTCCAAACGACTCTCGAAAGTCAGCAATCGATCGCCATCGACCCTGTGGTCGTCGGCGAACAGGCACTGTTCGGGCCTGGGGGTGACGTCGTGGTGAATGTCGTCGACGACGAGTCCCAGCAGCTTGCCGCGTTGCACCAACTGCTTCTGGGGCCGATCGATGAGTACATCGAACTGCTCGATGCTCAACACGCGCTGAGCGGATACCGCCCGCACGTCACGGCTGTCGCGTCGGCTCGGGTGCATCGGGGCGATCGGATCGAGCTGCGTTCACTCGCGCTCGTCGACCTGGATTGGATCCGGGACGACAGTCTCACCAGGGTGGTCTGGGTGACCGAGCTCCGCTAGGTGGCGCCTCGCACTTTCGCTGTGGCCTTTCGCTGGTTAGTTGGCGTCCCTATTAGTTTTAGTTGGTGCCCCTGGGCGACCGATTGGTTGGTGCCCCTGGGCGCCCGCCCACCGCAAGAAATACCGACACAGCGCAGTACAGCGATTCCGCGAGAGGCGAGCACGAATCGTTATCCGGCACCGAACCGCCGCGCTCTAGGCTGAGGCCACTGCTCGCCAGGAGGTCCCATGCCCGCCCACCGCGCCACCGTAGCCGCATCATTTTCCGTCGCCGCATCCGTCTCCGGCATCGCCCTCGCGGCACTGCTGCTGACCGGCTGCATGTCGCCGAGTCCGGCGCCCAGCGGGTCGCCGTCCGCATCCGCATCGGCGTCTGCGGGCGGCTCGTCTCCCTCCCCCAGCGCCTCCGCGTCGGCCGTCGCCGATGCTGTCGCCATCCCGAAGGACTGCAAGGCGATCGTCAGCCCCGCCGTCTACGCCAAGACGTTCGGCGAGACGCCGCTCAACGATCCCGCCGTCGTGGACGCGGAATTCGCTGGTGCCATCGCCCCGGTGACGCCGCCGGCGGGTGCGGCCGCCGACGAGGTGTTGGCCAGCGCCGCGCAGCTGCGCTGCGTGTGGAAAGACCCGCGCGCCGACATCACCAACCTTCAGGCCAGCATCGGCACGGTCGACCCCGCGGTCGCCACCGGCTATCTGACCTCGCTCGCCGCCCAGGGCTTCACCTGCGGCGCAAAGTACGGCGGCCAGCAGTGCCAGCGCATCTCGCAGAACGAGCAGTACCCCGTGCAAGACGGACGCACCTACTTCTTACGCGGCACGACCTGGATCACGGTGCTGCAGTCGAACTTCGCGACCAACGGACTGATGGGGCAGATCGTCGGCACCCTCTGGCCGTAGCTCTCTGGTCGCAACTCCTTGGTCGCAGCTCCTCGGTCGCAACTCCTTGGTCGCAGCTCAGGCTGCCAAGCTGAGGGTATGACTACTCCCGAACCTCCCGCCGACGTCGTGACCCGGTTGCGCGCGGCCGGCTGCGTGTTCGCGGAAGAGGAGGCGACGCTGCTGGTGGAGGCCGCGACATCCGTCACCGGGGTCGATGCCGCGACACTCGAGTCCCTGGTCGACCAGCGGGTCGCAGGACTACCGCTCGAGCACCTGCTCGGCTGGGCGGAGTTCGCGGGCCTGCGCATCGCCGTCGGCGAAGGCGTCTTCGTTCCGCGACGGCGCACCGAGTTTCTCGCGGCGCAGGCGATCGAGGCGGCGCGCACCGCGCATCCGGTGGTCGTCGACCTCTGCTGCGGAACCGGCGCCGTTGCCGCGGCCGTCGGCGCGGCACTGCCCGCGGCCGAACTCGTCGCGAGTGACATCGACCCCGCGGCAACCGCCTATGCCGCTCGCAACCTCGCCGGTCGCGGTTCGGTCTTCACCGGCGACCTGTTCGAGCCGCTCCCGCCCTGGCTGCTCGGTCGGGTCGAGATCCTGGTGGCCAATGCCCCCTACGTGCCGACGGATGACATCGCCACGATGCCCTCTGAGGCTCGCGACCACGAACACCGGGTCGCCCTCGACGGCGGAGCCGACGGGCTGGACCTGCAGCGGCGCATCATCACCGGCGCCGCCCGCTGGCTCGCGCCGCACGCGACCGTGCTGATCGAGACCAGCGCACGTCAGGCCGACACCACCCTGCGGCTGCTGCGCGAGGCCGGTTTCGATGCCCGCGCGGAGTTCTCGGAGGAGCACGAGGCGACCGTCGCCATCGGTCGCACTAGAGCGTGACCAGCAGATGAACCCGAGCTAGGGCCTGACCCGATCCGCGATCTGGATGCTCACACTGTCGTCTGCACACGATCCGGTGTCGTCGCAGCTGAACCGGTACCCGTCGGCGACGCGAACGTAGGCGCGACCGGCCAGGACATCCCGGGGCACGCGCACCACCGCGCTGAACGTTCCGTCCTGCGCGACCCGCACCCGATCGCTCCACAGCACGCCGGTCTCACCCACGCGGCCGAGGTTCAGGGTGTAGCGACCGCCGTCGGTGAACTGGATGGCGCACGCGGCCGGAGCGGCCGTCACGGTGACGGTCCCGCCGGGCGCGACGACGGTGGGGGTGGCGGCGAGAGCACCGGGCACGCACCCGTTCTCTGTCTCGGGCACCGAGCATCCGCCGAGCAGAAGGAGAAGAGCCGCGGCAAGCATGGGGACACCGACCGAGCGCAATTTCACGCCATCCACCCTACGTCGTCGTCGGGTGAGCGAGCGGGGATCGGGAGCTCGGCACGTCCATGCTGCGCACACTGCCGACACGGCAGCGCCCGATCACGATCTGCCCGCGTCCCCCGAAATGCGGACCTGACCAGCGATTCTCCTCGCGCTGCGAACGGGCTCAAGCGAGGGTGGTCGCGACAGAACCACCCTTCTGTGTGTCCGCCAAAACGGTGTCGGATGCCTCGTGAATCCCGGGCGTGGTGGGCTAGCATTCCATGTGGTCGCCCCTTCTTCCTGATCCGAGGTGAGGCGGCCGGGGCTCGGCGGATTGTGGTTACTTCGCCGAGCCCACCTCTCCTCGGAGCCACGTTCTCCACGGCCGACCGGAGCCGACTTCAGCGGATCAGGCCAGGGACGAGGTGCGATGGCGCAGCTGACCCGACGCGGCGCCCTCACCGTCGGCGCGCTGTCGATCGCCAGCGTCGGCGCCCTCGCCGCCTGCGCTCCGCTGACCCCGAAACCGAGCCCGTCACCCACTCCGGTCGGGCCGCCGCAGTGGTCTGAGCTAACGTCCGCGGTGACGGGCACGGTCGCCCTCCCGGGCAGTTCCGACTACGACACCGTCAAGCTGGTCGAGAACCCGCGCTGGGACTCCGCCATGCCCCTCGCCGTTCTCAGTGCCGCCTCGGCGAAGGATGTCGGGGCCGCGCTGAGCTTCGCCACCAAGTACCGGATCCCGGTCGCCCTCCGCTCCGGCGGCCACAGCTATCCCGGATATTCGGCCGGCGGGGCAGCCGGCACCGGGGTGAAGCCTGCGCTCGTGATCGACGTGCGCCCGCTCGATAGCGTCGTCCTCGCCGCGGACAACACCGTGACCATCGGCGCGGGTGCGTCCCTCGCCGTGGTCTACGACACCATCGGCGCCAAGGGCCGGTCGATCGCGGCGGGCTCCTGTGCGACCGTCGGCATCACGGGGCTCACCCTGGGCGGCGGTGTCGGCGTGCTCACGCGCGCCTACGGGCTCACCTGCGATTCGCTCACCGCGGTGGAGATCGTCACCGCCGATGGCGAGGTGCACACCGCCACGGAGAAGACGGATGCCGACCTGTTCTGGGCCTGCCGCGGCGGGGGCGGCGGGCACCTGGGCGTCGTGACCTCCCTCACCTTCGCCACCCAGCCCGCGCCGACGGTGACGATGTTCTCGCTGACCTGGCCCGGGGCATCCGCTGCTGCCGTAGTGAAGGCGTGGCAGGGCTGGGCGCCGACGGCGGATCCGAAGCTCTGGTCGACGCTCAAGCTGCTCAACGGTGTCGGCTACAACGATGGGCTCGGTGTCTTCCTCTCGGGAACCTGGCTCGGCGCGTACCCGGCGCTGCAGGCGCAGCTCGCACCACTGATCGCCGCGGCGGGAGCGCCATCGCACAATGGGTCGTCGCAGCACGACTATCGGGATGCGATGCTCTCTTACGCGGGCTGCGCCACCATCCCGATCGCCCAGTGCAATACCGGCTCGGGCAATACCGGCACGGGCGGTTCGCTGAAGCGTGAATCGTTCGCGGCCACCTCGCATGTGGCATATCAGGCGCTGGACGAGCAGGGCATCCAGACCCTTGTCGCGCAGGCGACCGCGGCCAAGGCCGTGCCGGGCATCAAGGAGGGCGGAATCTCGATGGATGCCCTGGGCGGCCAGGTAGCCGCGATCGCCGCTGACGCGACCGCCTTCCCGCACCGCTCGGCGCTGATGACGGTGCAGTACACGGCGACGTTCGCGAACGGCGTCGACCCGGCGCCGCTCGACGCATATGTGCGGGGATTCCGCGCCGCTCTCGTGCCGCAATGGGGCGATGGCGCCTACGTGAACTATGCGGATGCCTCGCTCACCGATCCGCTGGAGAGCTACTTCAAGGGGAACAAGACCCGACTGGCGACCGTTCGGAAGAAATACGACCCGTCTGGCTTCTTCACCCAACCGCAGTCGTACTAGGGGCCCGGTTGCCCTGAGGACCGGTCGCGCTGAGGACCGGTCGTTCCGGTCGCGCCAGTCGTTCCGGTCGCGCCAGTCGTTCGGGTTGCGCCAGTCGTTCGGGTCGCGCCAGTCGTTCCGGTCGCGCCAGTCGTTCCGGCGGAGCCGGGCAATCCGGCCACGCCGTGGTCCCGGTTGGACAGAGCTCTCCCCGGCGGCACCACGCAAGCACGTCATGGCCCACCCGTCACGTCGACGACGACTTTTCCTCCTCTCCTCGGGTTGCGGTCGGGGTCGCACCAGGGTGGTGGGATGAAGTACGGGACGTGGTCGCGCATGTCGATGTCCCATCCGTCGTCGTGGACCCGGTGGTGGTGGAACGAGCACAACGGAACACCGTTGGCGAGGTCGGTCGGGCCGCCCCTCGACCACCACTGGAGGTGGTGGGCTTCGGTGTAGCTGGGCGGATGCCCACACCCCGGGAACGCGCACCCGCCGTGCTGTTCGGCGAGGGCGTGTCGTTGGGCGGGGCTGAAGAGGCGTCGTGCACGGCCGATGTCGAGGACTTCACCGGCACCGCCGAGGACGGCGGGGATGAGGTTCGCCTCCGCAGCAAGTATCCTGGCCGTGGTGGCGGAGATCCCTGCATCCACACCATCGATGTGGGCGGCACCGAGCCCGTCACGTAACTGGTCGAGGGACATCCGCACCACCACCGTCACCACCGGACGATCTCCGCCGGGTCGGTCGCAGGTGATCGCGTGGCGCAGGAGCTCTTCGGCTGCGTCGGCACGGCGTTGCGGCATCGTGCGGTCATCGGTGTCGGCGATTCCGTCGGTCACGAGCGATTCCGCCACCCGATCACGTGCCGCCCGCAACTGCTCACCCACCAGCGCATCGATCCCGGCCCGCACAAGCCCTGCCGTCTCCGGTGGCATGTCCCAGACCAGGCGGACCATCCCGTCGGGTTGTGGGATCAGCTTCAGCGCGCGTCGTTGCCGGCGGATCACATCCCGCGGTTCGGCACCGTCCTCATCGAGCCGATCCCGGACCTGCCGGGCCAACCCCTGCACCTGCCGCACCGTCAACCCGGGTGCGTGGTCAACCAGCAACCGTTCGCCCGCCGCACGGGCGTCGGCGGAACAGTAGGGTGCGGCCTGGTCGAGCTCCCGCACGATCACCGCCGCAGCCTCGACTCCGACGGCGAGCGACTCCACCGCAGCACCGAGGGTCGGGTACCGGGCAGGCAGAACCGACCCATCCAGCGCGAGCCGTGGGCGCACCGCCACCCCGAGCTCACACAACCGCGCCGCCTCGGCCGGGCTGATCTGCCACAGCTCCGCGAGAAATGACGCCGGGGTCGCGTGCCCTGCGCGGCGGGCGGCGCCCTCCGCCCCCAGGCGCGCCGCCGATTGCACGACCAGTTCTCCCGCCAGCCGGACCCGGATCACATCCAGGCCACGCTGCAGCGTCCCCGCATCCGTCACCCACCGCAACAACACCTCAGCCGGCAGCCCGGCCACCCCGTCAGCGCACACGCGCGACAACTCCGCGAACAGGTCGGCCAAAGCCGAAGCGGCTGTCGGGTTGGAGGTTTCCATACCCGAAGTCTCGCACCGACCACCGACATTCCACGCAGCCCGAATGCGCCCCCTGATCAGCTGTTTATAACTCACCGCGAGGGCCACCTGTGGAGGAGGGGAGTCCGCGGCGCGCCGGCGTGTCCGCGCGGGATTTTGTTATCAGCGCGGGGGTTACAACTGGCGCGCGGATAACGAGAGAGCGCGCAGATAACGACCAAGCGCGCAGACAACAGGAGACCGCGCAGAAACACTCACCCGCCCAGAAGGACACACCGGCACAAAAGGACACGCCGACACGGACACCACCACGCGACCGACACCACCGGCACCACCACGACCCGACACGACACGACACGACACGCCACGCCACGCCAACGCCCACGCCCACGCCCCGACACCGAACCACGCCTGGCCGCCGTCACACACGAGCGGTACCCGTGCCGCGACGGCACCCGCGACAACTCCGCGCAACAACTCCGCGCGACATCCGCCCCAACCTTTTGGACACCCGGCTCGTCTAAACAAGTAGACAAGTGCACGACAACCACAGCGCGATGCAAGCAACAGCGACAAGCAACAGCAAAAGCAACAGCAACAAGGGACCACGAGTGACACGAAGCACGACGACATGACCGCACCGGCCACCCGACCAACACCGCGGCAGGATGACTGGCGCGCCGTTCTCGCGACGCTGGTCGCCGAACGCGGCGACGCTCTCATCCGCTACGCCCGCCTGATCTCCGGCAACAGCGATGACGCGGCGGACCTCGTGCAGGACGCCCTGGTGAAGACCTTCGGGCGACTGCGCAACGGGTTCACCGTGGCGAGCGCGGAGGCATACGTGCGCCGCACCATCCTGAACAGCTATCTCGACGGCGGCCGCCGCACCAGCCGCTGGCGCCGAATCGCACACTTCACGGCGACGCCCGAGCTGCAGGAGTCGAGCGCATCGACGACGGATGCCCGGGTCGACCTCGACGGGCAGCTCGCGCGGTTGAGTCCGCGCGAACGCGCCTGCATCGTGCTGCGGTACTACGACGACCTCACCGTGGCCGGCGTCGCAGAACGCCTGAACATCAGCCCCGGCACCGTGAAGCGCTACCTGAGCGACGCCCTCGCCAAGCTCGGCGCCGCGCTCGACACCCCCGAGAGCACCTCCGATAGCACCGCCGAGAACACCCCAGACTCCCCCACGACCTCCAGAGAGGGCAGCAATGTCTAGTGAATCCGAGTTCAGTGAATCCGATCTCCGCGCCATGCTCCGCGCCGAGCACAACGATCACAGCCCGCAGAACGATCACGGCGCCACGATCGACCTCGCCGCGGTGACGCGCCGCAGCGCCCGCCGCCACCACGGCCAGCAGATCGCCGTCGGCACTCTCGGCACCCTCGCGGTGGTGGGAATCGGCGCGGCCGGCATCACCGGAATCCGTGGCATCCCGGCCGCCAGCACCAGCAGCGCGGGCTCCAGCTCACAGAGCGACAGCAGCACGTCCGAGCAGGGTTATGCCGCCCCCGCCCAGCCGCCCACGGCGGGCAAGCGCGCCTCCGCCGACCGCATCAACCGCTGCGGTGCCCCGCTCGCCCAGGTGGCACCGGATGCCTCGGGGCTGGTGTTCTCCGTCGACTTCCCGGCCACGGCATCCGCCACCGCCGCCAGCATCACCGGTCAGGTCACGATGACCAACACCGGAACGCAGCGTCTCACCGGCACCACCGCCGCCAGCCCCGCGATCACCCTGTCGCAGGACGGCACGGTGCTCTGGCACAGCAATGGCCCCACGGTGATGATGGTCGCGACGGTGGACCTGGCGCCTGGCGCCTCCATGACCTATCCGGCCGCGTTCACCCCCGTGCGCTGCTCCGCAGACGACGAGGTGGCCGAGCGCTTCCCCTCCGATCTTCCCCCGGTCGGCGCGGGCAACTACGACGTCTCCGCGGCGATCGATTTCAGCCGGACGGATGCTGCCGGCGCCTTCGTCTCGACCGACCTGATCACCGGTCCGGTCGCGCCGATCACCCTGCGGTAGCCGCGCGTGCAGTCGCCGACCCTGCGGTAGCCGCGTGAGGGGCAGGCCGGGAACATCCAGCGCCCTGCCGTGTTTACTGTCACCATGACAACAATCGGACTCATCGGTGCAGGACATATCGGCAGCCAGCTCGCCCGCGTGGCGATCGCTCAGGGCTACGACGTGGTGATCAGCAATTCTCGCGGGCCGGAGACGCTCGCCGACCTCGTTGCGGAGCTCGGCGCGAAAGCGCGGGCGGCGACGGCGCTGGAGGCCGCGGAGGCGGCCGACATCGCCGTGGTGACGGTGCCGCTGAAGAATTACCTGCAGGTGCCGGTCGAGCCGCTCGGCGGCAAGATCGTGATCGACACGAACAATTACTACTTCGAGCGCGACGGTCACATCGCGGCACTCGACGAGGGCACGACCACCGTGTCGGGAATGCTCCAGGAGCACCTGCCGACGTCCAGGGTCGTCAAAGGCTTCAACAACATCACGTTCGGCGACATCACCACGGACGGCACACCGGTCGGCACGCCCGACCGTCGCGCTCTCCCCGTCTCATCGAACTACCCCGAGGCCGCCGAGTTCCTCATCGGCTTCATGGACGAGGCGGGTTTCGACGCCGTCGACTGCAGCCCGCTGAGCGAGAGCTGGCGCTTCGAGCGTGACCGCCCCGCCTACGTCTCGCGGCAGAACGCCGCCGAGCTCGAGGCCAACCTCGCGAAGGCGCCGCGCACGCTGTAGAGACACGCTCGCCGGAGGTGGCGGCCATACTTAGGGTGTGGCTGCCACCTTTTTCGTCGTCCCCCAATGGCAGGGCTCCGGCTCCGCGCGCGCGATGCGTCTCATCGACGGAGCGGAGGCGATCCGCGAGGACCTGCCCGCGACTTCCACGGTGCTGATCGACATCCCGTCGGGCGCCGGCAGCGACGAGGGCACGGCGGTGCAGCGGCTCAGCTCGATCGTCGCGGTCCGCGATGCGCTGCTGGAGGAGATCACCGTCTCGACCGGGCTCGGCATCACCATCGGCGGCGACTGCGGTGTCGAGCTCGCCCCGATCGCCCGTGCCATCGAGACCGGCGACACCGCTGTCCTCTGGCTCGACGCCCACCCCGACCTCAATACCCCCGCGTCCTCCCCCTCCGGCGCCTTCCACGGCATGGTGCTGCGCACCCTCCTGGGCGATGGGGCGGATGCCGTCGTCCCCAGCATCCCGCTCGACCCGACGCTTCTCGTGCTCGCCGGCACCCGCGCGTTCGACGAGGCGGAGGCGGAGTACACGCAGGCCGCGGGCATCCGCACCATCTCGCCCGACTCTCTGGATGCCGCGGCAGTCACCGAGGCTCTCCTCGCCACCGGCGCCTCCCGCGTCTACATCCACGTCGACCTCGACGTGCTCGACCCCGCGTTCATCGACGGCATCGGATTCCCCGAGCCCTTCGGTGCCACCCTGCCGCAGCTCCTGGAGGTGATCGCTGCAGCGAAGGCCGCACTCCCCCTGGCCGGGGCCGGCGTGACCGAGTTCGCGCCCGCGGCGCCGGAGGCCGCCGTGGACGACCTGGGCAGCATCCTGAGGATCATCGGCGCCCTCGCCAGCTGAGCCACACGAAGCCATAGCATCGACAGCATGACCAACCGAATCACTGTCGATCGCGACGGCCACGTCCTCCTCATCGGCTTCGATCGCGCCGACAAGCGCAACGCCGCCGACTTCCAACTGCTCCACGAGCTCTCGCTGGCGTACGGCGAACTCGAGCGCGACCCCGACCTGCGCGTCGGATTCGTCTACGCGCATGGCGACCACTTCACCGGCGGTCTCGACCTGGCGGATGTCGGCCCGCGCATCGGCGCAGACGGCCTCGACATCACCGCCGAGGGCGGCATCGACCCCTGGCAGGTCTCCGGGCAGCGGCTCAGCAAGCCCGTCGTGATCGCGGTGCAGGGCACCTGCCTCACGCTCGGAATCGAGTTGATCCTGGCCAGCGATATGGCGGTCGCGGCAGAGTCGACCCGCTTCGGGCAGATCGAGGTGGCCCGAGGCATCCTCCCCTTCGGTGGTGCGACCATCCGCTTCCCTCGCGCCGTCGGCTGGGGCAACGCCATGCGCTGGATCCTCACCGGCGACCTGTTCGACGCGGCGGAGGCGCATCGCATCGGCCTGGTTCAGGAGGTCGTGCCGGACGGCGAGCAGTACGCCCGCGGCCTCGAACTGGCTCGGAAGGTGGCCGCGCAGGCGCCGCTCGCGGTGCAGGCCGCCCTTGCCAATGCCCGCACCGCAGTGCGCGACGGAGACGCCGCGGCCGAGGCGGGGTTGCAGCCGGAGCTGGTGAGACTAGCGTCGAGCGAAGACGCCGCGATCGGCATGACGGCGTTCGCCACCCGCACAGCGGCCGAATTCGTCGGCCGGTAAGCACCAGTAGGTCGAACCGAGGAGGACCCGTGTCCGAAAACAGCCAGGCGTTGCCCCAGCCGACGATGCCGCCCGTGCCGACCCCCGACACGACGGAGTTCGACCTGATCGTCATCGGCGCCGGGGCCGTCGGCGAGAACATCGCCGACCGGGCCGTGCAGGGCGGGCTCACCGCGCTGCTCATCGAGAGCGAACTCGTCGGCGGCGAGTGCTCGTACTGGGCCTGCATGCCGTCGAAGGTGCTGCTGCGCAGTGGAATCGTGCTGCGCTCCGCCGAGTCTGTCGAGGGTGCGGAGGAGGCGGTCACCGGCGGCCTCGACGTCGCCGCCACACTGGCCCGGCGCAACAGCTTCACCCACGACTGGAATGACCAGAGCCAGATCGACTGGGTGAACGGCGCCGGCATCGCCCTCGTTCGCGGGCACGCCCGCTTCACCGGACCGAAGACGCTGGATGTCGACGGCACCACCTACACGGCCCGCCATGCCATCGCGGTCAGTGTCGGCTCCGACCCGCTGTTGCCCGACGTGCCCGGACTGGCGGACGCGAACCCGTGGACCAGCCGTCACGCCACCAGCGCGCAGACGGCGCCCGGGCGCCTTGCCATCATCGGCGGCGGAGTGGTCGGCGCGGAGATGGCGACCGCGTACTCGAGTTTCGGCACAGCGGTGACGATCGTCAGCCATACCCCGCTGCTCAGCAATCAGGAGCCGTTCGTGGGCGAGACGGTGAAGAAGGCGCTCGAGAATGCGGGCGCGACGGTGCTGGTCGGCGCGAACACGACCAGCGTGAAGCGCACGGATGCCGGCGTCGAGCTCTCCCTCGACGACGGCAGCACCGTGGTTGCCGATGAGGTCCTCGTCGCGATCGGCCGCGTTCCCCGCACGATGGATCTCGGCGTCGAGACGATCGGCCTCACCCCCGGCGACTGGCTCGATGTCGACGACACCATGCTGGTGAACGGCTTCGACTGGCTGTATGCCTGCGGTGACGTCAACCACCGCGCGCTGCTCACCCACCAGGGCAAGTATCAGGCTCGTGCCGCGGGGGACGTGATCGCGGCCCGGGCGCTCGGCACACCCGTGGACGACGCGCCCTTCGGCGCCCACGTGGCGACGGCCGATCACGAGATGGTTCCGCAGGTGACGTTCACCGATCCCGAGGTGGCGTCGGTGGGTCTCACCGCCGCGGCCGCGAAGAAAGCCGGGTACGACATCCGTGTCATCGACTACGACCTCGGTTCGGTCGCCGGTGCCGCGGTGCAGGCGGACGGCTACGAGGGCCACGCGCGAATGGTCGTCGACGAACAGCGCAAAGTCGTTCTCGGCGTCACCTTCGTGGGTCAGGATGTCGCGGAGCTGCTGCACGGTGCCACCACCGCTGTCGTCGGGCAGGTGCCGCTCGATCGGCTGTGGCACGCAGTGCCGGCCTACCCGACCATGAACGAGATCTGGCTGCGACTGCTCGAGACCTACGGGCGTCCCACGCCCTGACGCCCGTCGACACGCTCAGGCGCCGTTCGGTCGCTGATCGTGTGGAACGGCGTCTAGCGCAGGCTAGCGTAGAGGCCGAGCAGGCTGGCGGCGGTCGCGGCCCAGCCGAAGGCCTCGGCGTGGTGCCGCGCCGTCGACGACAGCTCGGTCAGCCGAGACGGGTCGCCGAGCAACAGGGCGATCGCGTCGGCCCATTCCTGCGGCTCGCGCGATGGCACGAGCACGCCCGACACCCCATCGGCAACCGACTCGACCAGGCCCGAACCGCGGAAGGCGACGACGGGCGTGCCGCTGGCCGCCGACTCCAGCGCGACGATGCCGAAGGTCTCGGAGCGCGAGGGGATGACGGTGAGACTCGCCGAGGCGAGCAGTGCGGCCACCGCGGGCCGGTCGAGCGCGCCGACGAAGCGGACATCGTCCGCGACCCCCAGCTCCGCGGTCAGAGACCGGAGTCGCTCGAGGTAGCCCTCCTCGCCCGGCGTCGCTTCGCCCGCGATCACCAGCACGGGCCTATCCGCCGACAGCAGGGCGAGCGCCCGGATGGCCAGCTCCTGATCCTTCAGCGGCTGGATGCGGGCGACGACGGCGAGGATGTGACGATCGGTCGGGATGCTCAGCGAGGCACGCAGGCGCGAGCCGTCGTCATCCGGTGCCGTGTCAGTCTGGGCCGGCCGGAACCGGTCGAGATCCACGCCGGGCGGCACCACCCAGACCCGGTCGGCGGGCGCCTTGGCCAGGTCGATCAGCGCGGTTGCCTCCGCGGCGGAACCGGCGACGATGGCGCTCACCTGACCCGCGAGGAACATCTCGGTCATCACCCGCCGCTCCGATTCCGCGGGCTGACCGATGTCGCGGGTGGCGTTCTTGAGGGCGGCGACGGTGTGGAAGCTCTCCACCAGCGGGATCCCGAGTTCGAGCGCGACCGGCAGCACCGCCAGCCCGCTGAGCCAGTAGTGGGCGTGGATGATGTCGTAGCGGGGAGCAGACCGCCCGGTGAGTATCGCGACGGCCTCGCCGAACTCGTCGACCACCTCGGCCAGCCGCTCCTTGGGGAGAGGCCCGGGCGGGCCGACCTGCAGCTCGTACAGCGTCACCCCCGGCGCGATCGTGCTGATCTGCGCGGGGCCCTCCGACCGGGTGAGCAGCTCGACCGTGGCACCGCGCGCGGCCAGTTGCTCGGCGACCGACAGGATCGCCACGTTCATGCCGCCGGCATCGCCCCGACCGGCGCCGGCGAGAGGCGAGCTGTGCATCGACACCATCGCGATCCGGGGCGGCCGGAGCGGCGGTGACGACGAGCGATCGGGCGACATGCGGCAACCATATAGGCGCGTCCCGAGGGTCGACCGGGGAGGTTGCCTGCGAGGGGTGTACAAACGGAACCATGCCCGCATCCCCCAGCGTTCCCGAGGACCTCGGCGCCCCCGACGACCTCAGCACCAGCACCAGCACCATCGTCATCACCGGAGCGAGTTCGGGTATCGGGCGCACCGCCGCACTGGCGCTGGCCGAACGCGGCGCGACGATCGCGGTGGTCGGGCGAAACCCCGAGCGCACCCGCATCGTGGCGAACCAGGTCGGCGGGCGGCCGTTCCTCGCCGACTATGACCGTCTCGACGACGTGCGTGCCCTCGCGGACGCACTGCTGGAGGCATACGACGCCATCGATGTGCTCGCAAACAACGCCGGCGGGCTGGTGTCGAAGCGCGGGGTCACCGCTGACGGTCACGAGCGCACCTTCCAGCACAACCATCTCGCGCCCTTCCTGCTCACGGCACTGCTCGGCACGCGCTTGGTCGAATCGGCGGGGCGGGTGATCTCCACCGCGAGCGCGGCGAACCTCGTCGGTTCCCTGAGATTCGATGATCTCGAGTTCGCGCGGCGCTCCTACCTCGGCGGGTGGATCCCGTACGGCACCAGCGAGCTCGAGACGATCATGTTCATCCGCGAGCTCGCCCGGCGGGTGCCGCAGATCACGGCGTACGCCTTCCACCCGGGCTACGTGGCGACCGAATTCGGTGCAGAGTCGCCGCTCGTACGCCTGGGCAATTTCGTCACCAGAGGGAGCCTCGCCATCAGCCCGCAGCAGGGCGCTGCCCCACTCGTCCATCTCGCCTCCACCCCCGATCTCGGTGTGCCGAATGGAACCTACTTCGACGGGCTGAAACCCTTCGGCCGCACCCGTACGGTTGCCGACGACCCGGCCGCGTGCGCTCGGCTCTGGGACGAGACGGCCAGCATCCTCGGCCTGCCCGCATGACCCAGGACATCCCCGATCTGACGGGTCGAACCATCGTCATCACCGGGGCGAGCTCCGGCGTCGGGCGGGCCGCTGCCGTCGCTCTGGCAGCGCGCGGCGCGACCATCGCCGTCGTGGGCCGCAACCCCGAACGCACCCGTGCCGTCGCCGAGCAGACCGGAGGCACCGCCTTCCTCGCCGACTTCAGCCGCCTCGATGAGGTGCGGGAACTGGCGGATGCCCTCCTCACGCGTTACGACCGCATCGACGTTCTGGCCAACAACGCCGGCGGGTTCATCGCCAAGCGCGCAACCACGGTCGACGGTTTCGATCTCGCACAGCAGGGGAACTATCTCGCGTCCTTCCTGCTCACCCACCTCCTGCTCGACCGGCTGATCGCCAGCGAGGCACGGGTGGTCACCACCTCCAGCAATGCCACACTCTGGGCGGCTCTCGACCTCGACGATCTGCAGTTCGAGCGGTCACGGTGGCTCGGCGGTTGGCGGGCATACGGCAACACGAAGCTCGAGAACATCCTGTTCGCCAAGGAGCTCGCCCGACGCACCGGGCTGCAGTCGTATTCGTTCCACCCGGGTGAGGTGCGCACCGGCTTCAGCTCCGGCCTCCCGCTCATGCGCTTCGGGGAGGCGGTGGCCGGACGGTTCTTCTTCGCGACGCCGGAGCAGGGCGCGGAGGGTCTGCTATTCCTCGCCACCTCCGACGCGATCGGCGCGGCGAACGGCACCTACTTCAGCCGACTGACCCCGAATGGCCGCGCGCACCGGCGGGCCGGGGACACGGCGTTCGCGCGCGAGCTGTGGGACCGCACCGAAGAGCTGCTGGAGATCAGTTCGAGCTGAGGGTGTGCGCGGCACCCGTGCCGTCGACCCACGCATACACACTGTGCTCGCGATCGAACTCCGTCGGCAGCATCTCGCTGAGCCAGGAGTCGACAGATCGCTGCAGCGACTGACCGCGGTCTCGCAGCAGCCAGCACACCATCACGCGTCCGGGCCCCGAGATCGGGTCGATGTCGTCTGCGCCGTCGACCTCCACGAAGACCTGCCCGCGAGCCTTGACGGGGAGCGAGGCGAGGATGGCGCGAATGGCCGGGATGCTGCGCTCGGTTCCGGCCAGCAGGACTTTGTCGGTCGCCGCCGGGCTCCAGCGGATGGAGTCGAGGAGGGTGGCGGGCACCACAGCGTCAGAACTAAGCACAGCCTAAGTATGGCATGCCTTACCTACTTCGCCGGGGGTGGTTGCCGAGCATCCGCCGGCACGCCGCAAAACACGGCACGATGGACCTATGCCCTCTCCCGATGACGAATTCTCCTATCTCGAGCAGGAGGCCGCGGAGTTCGGCATCCTCACCGAGCTCCAGACGCCCCATCGCGCGGCCGTGATCGACCCCGACGGCTACGACCTCAGCGCGATCGTCTGGGGGCAGCATCCGTCGACCACCTACCTACACGGCGCGGGCCTGAACGCCCACACCTGGGATGCGACGATCGCCGAGCTCGGAACGCCCGCGATCGCGGTCGACCTTCCCGGTCACGGCGACTCGTCGTGGCGGCGGGATCGCGATTACCGGGCGTCGCGGAATGCCGGAGCCGTGGCATCCGTGCTCGACGCCCTCGGCACCGGCCCCCAGCTGGTCGTCGGCCAGTCGCTCGGCGGCGGCACGGCAATCGCCCTGGCCGCCCAGCGCCCCGACCTGGTCGCGGGCCTGGTCGTCGTCGACTTCAGCCCCGGTCTCACCTCCGACGCCGCCGAACAGGTCACCGGATTCCTCGCCGGTCCGCAGGTCTTCGCCTCGCGCGACGAGATCGCCGAGCGGGCCATCGCGTTCGGCTTCGGTGCCTCTCGTGCGGCCCTCGACCGCGGAATCGTGCTCAACACCCGCGTGCGCGAGGACGGGAGCGTGATCTTCAAGCACCAGCTGACCAACCTGGAGCCGGGCGAGACGGTGCAGCTGCAGGACTTCGAGACGCTCTGGGCCGACCTCGACCGGATCACCGCCCCGATTCTCCTGGTGCACGCCGAGCACGGCTTCCTCTCTCCCGCGGTGGTCGACGAGTTCCTCGCCCGTGTACCCGGCTCGATGGGCGTTCAGCTCGACACCGGCCACAATGTGCAGGAGGAGAAGCCGGTCGAACTTGCCGGCGTCATCCGTGCCTTTGTCGAACGTCTGGCGCGCTGAACCGCTACGTTCTGTGACGGCACGCCCGATGCCGCCCGACACCGACCAATAGCCTGGAGCCATGACGGAGACAGCGGGGAACAGCCCCGATCGCGACGATGCCGCCTGGGGTTTCGACACCCTGCAGATCCACGCCGGAGCGGCACCGGATGCTGCCACCGGAGCACGCGCGACCCCGATCTACGCCAGCACCAGCTTCATCTATGAGAGCTCGGAGCAGGCGGCGGCATCCTTCGCCCTCGAAGACCTCGATTCGTACGCCTATACACGGATGTCCAACCCGACGACCTCGGTCGTCGAGCAACGCATAGCCCGCCTCGAGAACGGTGCATACGCCATCGCGGTGGCGAGCGGGCAGGCGGCGACGGCACTCGCCATCCTCAACATCGCGCGCTCGGGCGACCACGTCGTGGTCTCCAAGCAGATCTACGGCGGCACACTCAACCTCGTCCTGGGCCGCTTCTCCGAGATCGGGATCACGGCGACCCTGGTCGACGACCTGACCGACCTCGACGAGTGGCGGGCAGCCGTACGGCCCGAGACCCGCGCCTTCCTCGCCGAGAGCATCGGCAACCCCACCGGCGCGGTGCTCGACATCGCGGCAGTGGCGGATGTCGCCCACCAGGCGGGCGTGCCGCTGGTCGTCGACAACACCCTCGCCACGCCGTACCTGGTGCGCCCGCTCGACCATGGTGCCGACATCGTCGTGCACTCCACCACCAAGTTCCTCTCCGGGCACGGCACGGTGATCGGTGGTGTGATCGTCGACGGGGGCACCTTCGACTACTCCGATGGCGCGCGTTGGCCCGGCTTCTCCACCCCCATCGGTCAGAATCCGGCCGGCTACTGGGAACGCTTCTCCGGTCGCACCCTCGCCTACTCGCTGCGCCTGCGCACCACGGTGCTGCGGGATTACGGCCCCGCGGTCTCGCCGTTCAACAGCTTCCTGCTCATCCAGGGGCTGGAGACCCTCAGTCTGCGCATGCGCCAGCACGTGGCCAATGCCCGCGAGATCGTCGCCTTCCTCGAGGCGCATCCACTGGTCGAGCGCGTGCACTATCCCGAGGCCACCGGTAGCCCGTGGTCTGAGCTCGCCGCCCGCTACCTGCCGCGCGGCGCCGGAGCGATCGTCTCCTTCGAGATCGCGGGCGGTCGCGAGGCCGGCGCGACCTTCGTCGAGAGTCTGCGATTGTTCAGCCATCTGGCCAACATCGGTGACGTGCGCAGCCTGGTGATCCATCCCGCCTCGACCACCCACTCGGGAATGACGCCGGACCAGCAGCGAGTGGCGGGAATCAGCCCGTCCCTCGTACGGTTGTCCATCGGGCTGGAAGATTCCGTCGACCTCGTCGCCGATCTCGACCGGGCGCTCGCGGCATCCGCTCACTGATTTCCCTCGGCAACCCCTCGCAACTCGGTACCCCTACACAGCAGTAGCACCCCACAGCAGCACCGAAAGGATCCCCATGGCACTCCGCCTCGGAAAGCAGAGTCATCTCGGCAAGAAGACCACCGGCAGAAGAGTTCTCGTCGCGGCGAGCATCGCGGTGACGGCCGCACTGGTGATGACCGGATGCACCGGCGGGGGCGACAACGCGAGCACCCTGCCCACCGTGAACGTGGGGCTGATCCTCGAACCGACCAACCTCGACATCCGCACCACCCCCGGCATCGCCATCGACCAGGTGCTCATCGACAATGTCTACCAGGGGCTCGTGGGTCGAACCCCGACCAACGACATCGTCGACGTGATCGCGAAGAGTCACAGCGTCTCGGACGACGGGCTCACCTACACCTTCCCGCTCAACTCCGGCATCAGCTTCGGCGACGGCACGAAGCTCACGGCGGATGACGTGGTCTGGTCGATCGACCAGGTGCGGACGAATGAGGCGTACGCCGGCAACGCCGACCTCGCCGATGTGGCCTCGGTGAAGAAAGACGGCGACGACACCATCGTCATCACCCTGTCGAAGCCGAACTCGAACCTGCTCTGGGCGCTGTCCGGGCGGGCGGGCCTCGTGCTCGAGAAGGCGGCGACCAACAAGTTGAAGACCACCGCCAACGGCACCGGCCCGTACAAACTCTCCTCCTGGAAGCAGGGCGACAGCCTCACCCTGGTGCGCAACCCCGACTACTGGGGCGACAAGGCGAAGGTCGGCAAGATCGTCTTCCGCTACATCACCGACCCGAGTGCGCAGGCGAACGCGCTGGTGAACGGCGACACCGTCGTGCAGACCCAGTTCGATGCCACGCTGACCAAGCAACTGGAATCCGACCCGGATCTCGTGGTGCACCGCGGTAAGACCACCGACAAGTACACCCTCGCCTTCAACAACGCGGTGGCGCCGTTCACCGACCTCCGGGTGCGCCAGGCGATCCGCCAGGCGATCGACGTGAAGGCGATCCTCAAGACCATCGGCGGTGCCGGTGTGGCGCAGGGCGGCCCGATCCCCCAGATCGACCCCGGGTATCAGAACCTCGACTCGGTGGACGCATACGACCCGGAGAACGCCAAGAAGCTGCTGGCCGCGGCGGGACAGACGAACCTGAACCTCACGCTCACCATCCCCAACGTGTACGGCACCACCGTCGCGGACGTACTGGTGTCGCAGCTCGCCGCCGTGGGCATCACCCTCAAGGTCGACTCGGTCGAGTTCGCCACCTGGCTGAACGACGTCTACACGAACCACGACTACCAGCTGAGCTACGTCGACCACGCCGAGTCGCACGACTTCGGCAACTGGGCGAACCCGGAGTACTACTTCGGGTACAACAACCCGACCGTCCAGGCGCTCTACGCCGAGTCCCTCGCCGCCACCGATCCGGCGGTCGTGACGGCGAAGCTCGAGGAGGCGGCGAAGATCGTGGCGAATGACGCCCCGGCCGAGTGGCTCTACACGGCGACAACGCTTACGGTGATCAAGAAGGGCGTCACCGGCTTCCCGACGGATTCCACCACCGCCCGCCTGAACCTGGCGAAGCTCTCGGTGAAGAGCTAGTCGCACCCGCACCACCATCCGAACGAGCGAAGGGGCCGAGTGATCCGTTTCATCATCACCCGGCTCCTTCTCCTCGTTCTCGGCCTGTTCGTCGCCAGCGCGCTCATCTTCTTCACCCTGCGGGTACTGCCCGGCGACGTCGCGCAGGTGATCGGCGGCACGCAGGCGACACCGGCGCAGATCGAGGCCATCAGAAGGTCGCTGGGGCTCGACCGCAACGTCTTCCTGCAATATGCCGACTGGGTGGGCGGTCTGCTCCGCTTCAACCTCGGTGACTCGCTGGTCACCGGAACCCCCGTCGCCACCGAGATCTCCGAGAAGCTCTCGGTGACCCTGCCGCTCGCCCTGCTCTCCCTCGTCGTCGGGCTGCTCATCGGCATCCCGCTCGGAGTCGTGTCGGCGATCCGCCATGCCAAGGCCAGCGGCGCGGTCATCGCGATCTCGGCACAGGCCCTCGCCGCGGTGCCGGCGGTCTGGGCCGGAGTGCTGCTGATCTCGCTGTTCGGCCTCGCCCTGCGCTGGCTGCCCACCCAGGGTTTCCCCCTCGACGGGTGGGATGAGCCGGGGCGCGCCATCCGCTCCCTGATCCTGCCCGCGCTCACCATCGGGGTGATCGAGGGCGCTGTACTCTTGCGCTTCACCCGGTCGGCCGCGCTCGAGGCAATCGGCCAGGACTACGTGCGCACCGCCGCCGCGATCGGGCTCACCAAGACCCGGGCACTCATCACCCACGGCCTGCCGAACGTGATGCTCTCCGTGATCTCCTCGCTCGGTCTGCAGATCGCCGGGTTGATCGTCGGCGCCGTCATCGTCGAACAGCTGTTCCAGCTGCCGGGTCTCGGACGGATGCTTGTGAGCGACGTCGGAAACCGCGACCTTCCGAAGGTGCAGGGTGACATCTTCACCCTCACCGCCATCGTGCTCCTGGTCGGTTTCGCGGTCGACATCGCCCATCGTCTGATCGACCCACGCCAACGCACGGAGGGGTCGTCGTGATGCCCCGCCTTCTCCGCGAGCTCTGGCGGCGCCCGGCGGGCCTCGTCGGCAGCGTCGTCGTGGTCGTGCTGCTGGTGACCGCGGCGGTCGCCCTGTTCTGGACCCCGCAGAATCCGTTCACCGCGAACCCGTCGATCGCCTGGCAGGGGCCGTCGTTTGCACACCTGTTCGGCACCGACGCCATCGGATCCGACATCTTCAGCTACCTGATGGCCGGCAGCAAGACCACGGTGGTCGTCGCCGCGCTGTCGGCTCTCGTCGCCGGACTCATCGGCATCGCGCTCACCGCCCTCGGCTCACTCACCTCGCACTGGGTGCGCGAACCGGTTGCGGTGCTGATCGACATCCTCATCGCCTTCCCGATCCTGCTCATCGCGATGCTGCTCTCCGCGGTATTCGGCGGGTCGCTCACCGTGGTGATCGTGTCCGTCGGCATCGGTTTCGGCGTGAATCTCGCCCGGGTCGCCCGCGGCGAGGTGCGTGGCGTCCTCGGCACCGACTACGTGCTCGCCGCCAGGGCGAGCGGAGCGGGGCCGTGGCGCATCCTCATCCGGCACGTGCTGCCGAACGTCGCTCCGGTGTTCATCGTGCAGCTCTCGTTGGCTGCCGCGGTCGCCATCCTCGCCGAGGCCGGCCTGTCGTTCCTCGGCTACGGCGCCCCGTCATCGACGGCGTCATGGGGGCGCCTGCTCAGCTCGCTGCAGCGCTACATCACCGTGCACCCGTGGTCGGTGCTCTGGCCCGGCCTCACCATCACGATCACCGTGCTCGGGCTGAATCTGCTCGGAGACGCCCTGCGCGAGGCGACCGACCCGCGTCTCAAAGAATCCCGGGGCGAGAAGACCCGACGCGCAGAGTGGCGACGGGACCGCCGCCGGGCGCGGGCGGAGGTCGTGCGATGACGCTCACCGTGACCGACCTGACCATCGACATCGACGGCCGCACCGTCGTCGACCGGCTGAGCTTCACCGTCGCCGATGGTGCCCGCTTCGGCATCATCGGCGAATCCGGCTCGGGCAAATCGCTCACCGCGCTGGCGGTGCTCGGGCTACTGCCCGACGCCGCGACGGCGAGCGGCAGCATCCGTCTGACTGTCGACGGTGGGGTCGAGATCGAGCTGCTCGGACTCCCCGACCGTGAGCTCGCACACATCCGGGGCAGCGCCATCGGCATGGTCTTCCAGGAGCCGCGCACGGCGCTCAACCCGCTGCGCAGGGTCGGGCGGCAGATCGGCGAACCGCTGCGCATTCACGACGGCCTGTCGAAGCACGAGGCGAACGCGCGCGCGATCGAACTGGCCCACGAGGTGCTGCTGCCCGACCCCGAGCGCCTGTTGCGGCGGTACCCGCACGAACTCTCCGGCGGGCAGCGGCAGCGGGTCGCGATCGCGATGGCCATCGCCTGCTCACCCTCGCTCCTCATCGCCGACGAGCCCACCACGGCACTGGACGTGACGATCCAGGCCGAGATCCTCGAGCTGTTCGACGAGCTGGTCGACACCACCGGAGCGTCGCTGATCTTCGTCACGCATGACCTCGCCGTGCTCGCCGAGGTGGCGACGGATGTCGTGGTGCTCTCGCACGGACGGGCGGTCGAGTCGGGGCCGGTCGCCGAGGTGATGCGCGCGCCGCAGCATCCCGTCACCCGTAGTCTCATCGCCGCCGCCCGGGCCACCTCCTGGAGCCCCGGAGCGAGCCGATGATCGCCATGATGACCGCCCGCGGACTGAGCCGCGACTACCACCAGCCGCGCGAGGGCCTCTTCGCCCGGCCCCTGGTGCGGCCGGCGCTGCGCGACGTCGACGTCACCGTCGAGCACGGCGAGGCCCTGGCCATCATCGGGGAGTCCGGCTCCGGCAAGTCGACGCTGGTGCGTCTGCTGCTCGCCCTCGACCGCCCCACGGCCGGCACGGTCGAATTCGAGGGGCGCCCGGTGCTGCCGGGAAGCGCCCGCTCGCTGCGCTGGCTGCGGCGCGAGACCGGCATCGTGCTGCAGGACCCGTACGCCTCGCTCGACCCACGCATGACGGTGGGCGCGATCGTGGCGGAGCCGCTCGAGGCGCTCGGAATCCCCGGCAATCACCGCGCGATGGTCACCGCGATGCTCCTCAGGGTCGGCTTGGATGCCGACAGCGTCGACCGCTACCCGCACGAGTTCTCCGGCGGGCAGCGGCAGCGCATCGCGCTCTCCCGTGCGTTGGTGCACGGCCCGCGCCTGCTGGTCGGCGACGAGCCGTTGAGCGCGCTGGACGTGACGGTGCGGGCGCAGATCCTCGAGCTGCTGCGCGATCTGCGCCGGGATCTCGGACTGAGCATGATCCTGGTGTCGCACGACATCGGGTTGGTCTACCACCTGTGCGAGCGGGTGATGGTGATGAAGGACGGCGTCGTGGTCGAGAGCGGGCCCACCCTCGAGGTGCTGGAGAATCCGCAGCATCCGTACACCCGGCAGTTGATCGCTGCGGTCCCCACGCTGGACGCCGCCCCCGGGGCAACGCCGTGAGTCGCGCGACGGCGCTGGACTGGCGGCTGGGCGGTAGCGAGGGGATCTCGATCGGACCGACAAATTCGATCGCCGATGTGACCGGCATCCGCGTGGGGCACGCGTCCCGCGCCGGTGACGGCTGGCTGACGGGCTCGACGGTCGTGCTCGCCCCAGACGACGGGATGGCCGCGGCCGTCGACATCCGCGGTGGCGGCACCGCGACCCGCGAGACCGCCGCACTCGACCCGATGGGCGTGGTCGAGCGCATTCAGGCCGTGTATCTCGGCGGCGGTTCCGCCTTCGGGCTCGACGCGGCCGGGGGCGTGATGGCGGCGCTGCAGGAGCGCGGACTGGGGTTCCGGGTGGGTGAGCCGCTCACCGAGGTGGTGCCCATCGTTCCGGCCGCCACCCTGTTCGACCTGGGCCGCGGCGGCGATTTCGCGAATCGGCCCTCGGCCGCCCTGGCCAGAATCGCCGCCGAGAACGCCTTCTCGGCGCACGACCCGGCGCTCGGCAGCGTCGGAGCGGCGACGGGGGCGATCACCGGCGAGATGCGCGGTGGCGTCGGATCGGCGAGCGCGGTGCTGTCGAACGGGGTCGTGGTCGCTGCCCTCGCGGTGGTCAACGCCGATGGAACGACCCTCGATCCGCGCACGGGGGCGCCGTGGGGGCTGTTCGCCGAGCTCACCGATTCGTCGGGTGCCGGTGAATTCGGGGTGAGCATCCCGACTCCCGACGAGCACCGCGCGGCCCGCGACCGTTTGTTCGCCGACGCCGAGGTACGCCCCGCGCTGCGCCCGCTGAACACGACCCTCGTGGTGCTGGCAACGACGGCACCACTCACCCGGGTGGAACTGCAGAAGCTGGCCGGCACCGGGCACGACGGAATGGCGCGAGCGATCCGGCCGGTGCACACGCTCGGCGACGGCGACGTCATCTTCGCGGTCTCGACCGGAACCAGCGGGATGCCCGAGGTCGCCCCCGGCCTGCTGCCCGACCACGAGCGCTCCGACCGTCTCAATCAGGTCTATACGGCCGGCGCCGATGTGGTCACCCGCGCGATCGTGCACGCGGTGCTGTCGGCCGGCTCATCGGACCGGATCCCGAGCTATCGAGAGCTCTACCCCGAGGCCACCCGCGGTTACCGGCGCTAACGCTGCCCTTCGACAAGCTCAGGGAGCGTACGATCCCTGAGCTTGTCGAAGGGGCGGAGCCTGTCGAAGGGCGCTCACCACCGTGCTAGCTACCACTGTGGCGGGTGCCGGTGCTCCCAGCGCGCGCCGCGCTCCAGCTGCCGCCCGATCGAGAGTAGCGCCGCCTCTCCCCCGGGCCGGCCGATCAGCTGCACGCCGATCGGCATTCCCGACCCGTCGACCGCGAACGGCAGCGAGATCGCGGGCAGTCCGGCCACGTTCACGAACGACGTGAACGGCGCATACGCCACCTGCTGGGCGAAGTTGCGTTCGGGGTCATCCGTCGAATACCAGCCCACCGGCCGCGAGGACTGCGCCAGGGTCGGCGTGAGCACGGCGTCATAGGCGGCGAACTGCCGGATCACCGACCGCTCGAACGCCAGCAGGCCTGCCTGCGCCTCGAGCAGGGTCTCTGCCGACATGGCGCGCCCCTGCTCCACCAGCCAGCGGGTCACCGGCTCCAGCAGCTCGAGCTGCGCGGGAGTGCGGGCCGGTATCCCCGTCGCACTCGCCTTCCAGATCGTCGTGAACAGCCGGGGATAGTCGCTCGGCTGCAGCGCGATCTCCTCCATGCCATGCCCCAGACCGGTCAGCGCGACGACCGCCGCTTCGAGGCCCGCACGTATGCCGGGGTCGATCCGGATGTCCTGCGCGTCGTCCCAGGGCGAGGTCGTCATCACCGCGAGCTGGAATCGCCCCTCGCCGCGCATCGCGTCGCCGAGGAAGGCGCCCTCGGGGCTGTCCGGGGCGCGCAGTGCGTATGGATGCGCGGCAGGCAGCCCTGTCGGGGAGACCATCGCGTCGAGCAGCATCGCAGTATCTGCCACCGTGCGCGCGATCGGACCTCCCACCGAGAGCCCGGCGATGCTCGCGATTCCCGACTGCGCCGGCACCCGCCCCCGCGAAGGTTTCAGTCCGACCAGCCCGGTCGCCGCGGCGGGGATACGGATGCTGCCGCCGCCATCCGACCCCGGAGCGAAGGGCAGCAGCCCCGCGGCGACCGCCGCCGCGGCCCCCGCGCTCGACCCGCCGGTGCCGAGCTCCAGATCCCAGGGGTTGCGGGTCACCTGTCCGCCCAGCAGCTCGGACGACGCCGACAGCCCGAACTCGGGCGTCGCAGTCTTGCCGAGGCTCACGCCTCCCGCCTCGTCCATGGTCCGCACGATGTCGTGGTCGTCTGCCGCGACATAGTCGGCGAGAAGCCGCGACCCCGAGCGGGTCGGAACGCCGGCTCGGTCGTAGAGGTCCTTGTCGGCGAAGGGCAGCGCCCAGAGGGCGGCGGTGCGCGGCGGCACCGCCGGGTCGCCGGCGTCGAGGGCCGCCGCACGGGAGCGCGCCGCATCCGCCGTCACGGTCACGAAGGCCCCGAGCTGCGGATCGATCCGCTCGATGCGGGAGAGGTAGTGCTCGGTCAATTCGGCCGCTGAGACCTCGCCGTGCTGCAGCCAGTCCCACTGGTCTTGCGCGCTGAGGTGATGGAGTTCGAACACCGTTCGAGCCTAGAGCGGGGACGACCCCCTAGGCTCGAAAGATGCCGAGCAACACTCAGCCACCCCTCGTCCGTCACGGCCGTCTCGCCCGGAAGAGCCCCTGGCTCACCGTGGCCAAGTTCGTGGTCGCCGCCATCGCGGTAGTCGCGGTCAGTTCCGCCGCGGTCGGCGCTGTCGCGGTGTACCAGCTGTCGAGCCAAGTCACCTCGGGTGGGGTGAAGCTCATCGGGCAGCCTGTGGCGAAGGCACCTCCGGGGCTTGGCGCGTACGACGGGGAGATCAACGTGTTGGTCGCGGCAAGCGACGGCGGCGGCGGCGACGTGGCCACCTACGGAAAGCGAAATGCGACGCTCAACGACGTCACGATGCTGTTGCACGTCTCCGCCGATCACAGGAGCGCCACCGTCGTCAGCTTCCCGCGCGACCTGATCGTGCCGATCGCCTCCTGCCCGAATCCCAAGGGCGGCAATTTCCCGGCCCAGGTCAACAAGATCAATGCCACCCTCGAATACGGCGGCCTGCCCTGCATCGTGAAGACGGTCGAGAATCTCACCGGGATGACCATCCCCTTCGCCGCCCTCGCCGAGTTCCAGGGCGTGGTGGGCATGTCGAATGCCGTCGGCGGCGTCACCGTCTGCATCGCGCAGGCGATCCACGACGAACAGATCCATGTCGACCTCGAGGCCGGCCAGCAGACCCTGGCGGGATACGACGCGGTGCAGTTCCTCCGCTCTCGCTATGGCGTCTACGGCGGAACGGATCTCGCGCGCATCAGCAACCAGCAGCTCTTCCTCTCGGCCCTGGTGCGCAAGATCAAGACCCCCGAGGTGCTCGGCAACCCGGTGAGGGACTACCAACTCGCGCAGGCGATCATCGATAACACGAAACGCTCCGAGTCGCTCAGCAACCTCACGACGATGGTGTCGATGGCGCTCGCGGTGAAGGACATCAGCTTCGAGGATGTCGTCTTCGTGCAGTATCCGGGCGGCTTCGGATCCGCCGCGGGGCAGAACGGGGTGCTCCCCAATCGGTCAGCAGCCGACATCCTGTTCACCGCGCTCAAGAACGATCAGCCGATATCCCTCACGGGCGGCACCGGGGCAGGCACCGCGGTCGACCCGAATGCACCGACTGTGACGACCCCGGTCGCCCCGTCCAGCGCAACGCCGACTGATGCCGCGACGGCTCCGACTGCGGTCGCTCTCCCCGAAACGGTGACCGGTCAGACCGCCGCCCAGAACACGTGTACAAAGGGTCAGCGGGCGAAGGGCTAGCGGCTACTCGAGTTCGAGTCGCAGCTGACGCAGCAGCCGGTCGAACTCGGCCGGCGCACTCTTGATCTCGCGGCGGCCGGTGAAGGTCGCGAGCCTCTGCTGGCCGGCGATGTTGAGCATCGTGTGCTCGAGGTGGGAGCCGTGCTCGTCGGGAACGACCCGGTATTCGCCGCGGTACCACCAACCACCCTGGGCGACGATGAGAAACGCGTTCGGGTCGGCGAGGTAGAGGCTCTCGCCGCCCTCGCCCGGACGCAACCGGCGATCGAGCGCCTCGTAGACGGCCTTCGGGCGGGCCTTCACATGACCGGCGAAGGAGTGCACCACGGTAGCGCCGACGGGACGGGAACGTGGGGCTTCAGGCATGATTCGACTGTAGCCGCCGTTACCCTCGACCCATGGGCTACCTCTTCCTCGCCGGCGCGATCATCGCCGAGGTCATCGCGACCACGGCACTCAAGTTCGCCACGGGCGACGGCAACAAGATCGTGCCGTACATCGTCGTCAGCGCCGGTTACGTCGGCGCGTTCTTCCTGCTCTCGCAGTCACTCACCCGCGGCGTGCCGCTCGGCATCGCCTACGCGGTCTGGGCCGGCGTCGGGGTGGTGCTGGTGGTGCTGATCAGCTGGCTGCTGTTCAAGGAATCGCTCAGCTGGCTGCAGATCGTCGGCATGGTGCTCGTCGTCGGCGGAGTCGTGCTGCTCGAACTCGGCGGCAAGCCTTGACCCTTACTTGCGCGAGTTCGATCCCTTGAGCGACTTCTGCATGAGCACGGTGCCGAGCCAGCGGTCGAACTTGTAGCCGACCTTGCCCATGTGCCCGATCTCTTTGAAGCCGAAGTTGCGGTGCATGGCGATCGAGGCGTCCGCCCCCTTGTCGGCGATCACCGCGATGATCTCCTTGATCCCCGCCTCGCGCGAGGCCTCGATGAGCGCCTCCATTAGCACCTTGCCGAGGCCCTTGCCGGTGGATGCCGCACCCAGGTAGATCGAGTCCTCCACCGTGAAGCGGTAGGCGGCCTTCTCCTTCCACGGGTATACGTAGGCGAAGCCGAGGATCTGCCCGCTCGGGCTCTGCGCCACGAGGAAGGGCATGTTCACCTTGCGCACATGCGCGAACTTGGTGCGCCAGGCGCGCAACGTCATCGGCGTCTCGTCGAAGGTGACGGTGGAATTGGCGACGTAGTGGTTGTAGATCTCGCGGACATCCGGAAGGTCTGCCTCCACGGCATCCCGGATCTCGTAGACGAAGGGCACCTCGAGCGGCGGCAGGTTGCGCTGCGCCTCCAACGGGCGGTGGCGGGCCAGGTATTCCTCCTCGAGCATGTGTCGAGCCTACCCGGGCAGGCTCCAGTCGATCGGCTGGCTGCCCTGCGCCACGAGCAGCGCGTTCGCCCGACTGAACGGCTTGGAACCGAAGAACCCGCGAGAGGCGGACAAGGGGCTCGGATGCACGGACTTCACTACCGGCACCGGCCCGAGCATCGACTCCAACGCGATCGCGTCATTGCCCCAGAGGATCGCCACGAGGGGGCCGCCGCGCTCCGCCAGCGCGTGGATCGCGGTGGCGGTGATCGCCTCCCAGCCCTTGCCGCGGTGCGAGGCCGATGCGCCCGGCGCCACCGTCAGCACCCGGTTCAGCAACATCACCCCCTGGTCGGCCCACGCGCTCAGGTCGCCGTGCTCCGGTGGCATCACGCCCACGTCGTCGGCCAGCTCTCGGTAGATGTTCTGCAGGCTGCGTGGGAGCGGTCGCACGGCCCGGTCGACGGCGAAGGAGAGGCCGATGGGGTGACCGGGTGTCGGATACGGGTCCTGGCCCACGATCAGCACCCGGACATCCGCGAAGGGACGCTCGAACGCGCGCAGCACGTTCGCCCCGGCGGGCAGATAAGGCCCGGAGGCACGCAGAAACTCACCCATCGCCGCAACCTGGTCTGCGACCGGCGCGAGGGCCTCGGCCCAGCCGGGATCGATCAGCTCGACGAGCGGCCTGGCCATCAGCCTTCCAGGGTGACCGGCGGCGTCGACGACCACGGGAAGGCGATCCACTTCGAGGTCTTGCGCCAGACGTAGTCGGGCTCGAGCACCGTCTGCGGTTTCGAGTACAGACACACCGTGCGCACGTCGGCACCCGCCAGGCGGATCAGGTCGAGCACCATGGCGAGCGTGCGCCCGGAGTCCGAGACGTCGTCGACCAGCAGCACCCTCTTGCCGTTCAGCGAAACCTCGTCGAGGTAGGGCGCCAGGATGACCGGCTCGTCCAGGCGGGCGTCGACGCCGGTGTAGAACTCGGCGTTCAGCGCGCCGCAACTCTTCACGTCGAGCGCGTAGGCGACGGAGCCGGCGAGCAGCAGGCCGCCGCGAGCGATGGCGACCACGACATCCGGCACGAAGCCGCTGCCGTGGATGCTCCTCGCGAGTTCCCGGGACGCATCCCCGAACTCGTCCCAACCCAGAATCTCGCGTTCGACTTCAGCCATGTGTCAACGGTACCGGCCGGAATGTGCCCGTCGTGACCCCGGTGCCACTAGCATCCGATCATGACGACGGCCCCCGGCACCCGTACGAGAGTCCCGAGAGCGCGTACCGTGACGTTCGGCCTCATCGGCTTCCTGTTCCTCGTGGAGATCGTCAGCGGCATCCTGCAGGGCTACTACGTGCCCCTGATCAGCGACCTCGTGAAGTACCTTCACATTCGTGACGCCGACTTCAACTGGTTCGAGGCGGCGCAGCTGCTCGTCTCCGCCCTGGCGGTGCCGGTGCTCGCCAAGCTCGGCGACATGTTCGGCCACAAGCGCATCCTGCTCATCTCGACCGTGCTCACCGCGCTCGCGAGCTGGGCACTCGTCTTCGCCGACAACTTCGTCCTGTTCCTCGTCGCCTGGGCGCTGCAGGGGTTCTATGTGGTCTGGCTGCCACTCGAGATCGCGCTGATCTTCGACCGCGGACGCCGCACCGGCCGCGGGCCGTCGCAGACCCGCCGTGCCGCCGGCTTCCTGGTCGTTGCGCTCGAGACCGGCGCGATCGTCGGGGCGCTGTTGGGTGGGCGCGTGTTCGGCTGGTTCGACCAGAATGTTCCGCTCACCCTCATGATCCCGGCCATCGCCGTCACGCTCGTGTTCTTCGCGGTGCTGTTCGGCGTCCCAGAGTCGACCCCGCTGCCCGGTCGCAGCCTCGACATCGTGGGCTTCAGCATCCTCACCGTCGGCCTCCTGCTGATCACGTCCGGCCTCACCTTCCTGCGGCTGAACGGGATGACCGCGTGGTGGGCGTACCTGCTGATCCTGGCGGGAATAGCCGCCTTCGTCCCCTTCGCCCGCTATGAGTTGCGGCAGGACGACCCCGCCATCGACCTGCGCGTGCTGAAGCAACCGAACATGTGGCCGGTGCAGCTCACCGCCGCGCTGATCGGCATCAGCCTGCTCGGGGCGCAGGCACCGCTCAGCGCCTACGCCGGCACGGACCCCGCGAACGGATACGGCCTCGGCCTCGACTCCGGTGACCGGTCGACGCTGATCGGCGTCTACCTCATCTCCATGATCATCGGCGCGCTGCTGTTCCCGGTCATCTCCCGCCGGCTCACTCCGCGGGTCGCGCTGATCGGCGCGGCGTTCCTGGTGGCGCTCGGCTACCTGCTCTTCCTCCCGCTGCACCTGCAGGTCTGGGAGGTGTTCATGAACATGTTCATCGCCGGCCTCGGCTCCGGTGCACTGGTCGGCGCGATGCCCGCTGCGGCCGCCGCTGCGGCCCCGCTCGGCCAGACCGGCATCGCCGCCGCGCTGACCAACACCACCAAGACGATCGGCGGGTCCTTCGCCTCGGCGGTGTTCGGGATCGTGTTGGCCGGCGGTGTGATCACCGCTGTGTCCAGCACCGCGTCGAGCCTGGCCGGCTACATGACGGTCTGGGTGATCTGCGGAGCGGGTGCGCTCGTCGCCGCCGTGCTGCTGTTCTTCGTGCCGAAGCTGGCCTTCGCCGACGCGACGGTACTGCCCGAGTAGGCGGTGCTCGCCGAGCAGACGGTGCTTCCGGAGTAGACGGTGCTCCCCGGAGCAGCTAGGGCTTGGGCTTCAGCTCTCCGCGGATGACCTTCCACGGCGCCGCCTGCGCGACCGGCTTGATGGTCACCAGGTCGAGGTTCACATGGCCGGGCAGCTCGATGGCGTGAACGATGGCCTCGGCCACATCCTCGGCCACGAGGGGTGCAGGCACGTTGTCGTACACGGCGTCCGCCTTCGCCCGGTCGCCGCCGAAGCGCACGAGCGAGAACTCCTCGGTGCGCACCATGCCCGGCGCCACCTCGAGCACCCGGATCGGCTCCCCCGCGAGCTCCAGCCGCAGCACCGCGACCATCGCGTGCTCGGCGAACTTCGCGGCGTTGTACCCGCCGCCACCCTCGTACGCGACGTGGCCGGCGATGGACGTGATGGTCAGGATGTCCGCGTGGCCACCGGGGCCGCCATCCGACGAAGCCGCAGCCTGACGCAAGAGCGGCAGCAGCGCACTCGTGACCCGCTTCACGGCGACGACGTTCACGTCGAACATGCGCGTCCAGTCGTCCGGGTCCCCCGCCTCGACCGACGCCAGGCCGAACGCGCCACCCGCGTTGTTGACGAGGGCATGCACGGGCCCGAGCGCCTGGACGTAGTCGCGCAGGGCATCCACCTGCACCTGGTCGGTGAGGTCCGCGGTGAAGATGTCACAACCGGTCTCGGCGGCGAGCGCCTCGAGCCGCTCGGTGCGGCGGGCGACTGCCACGACATCCCAGCCGTGGGCCCGGAACAGCCGGGCGGTCGCTGCCCCGATGCCGGAACTCGCGCCGGTAACCACCACTCGTCTCGTTGTCAACGTCTCTCCCCCGCTTGGTTGCTTCAAAAGTAGCGCGGCTAGGGTTGTGGCCGTGACGTCAGCGATCGCCGAGGCCCCGACCTCCATCACACCGAGCCCCGCAGCACCCCACAAACGCCGCGTCCCACTCTGGGACAACGCGCGCTTCCTCTGCGTCGCCCTCGTCGTCATCGGGCACTCCGTGCAGCGGTTGACGGGGCAGTCCGACCACGCGCTGATGGTCTACCTGTTCATCTACGCGTTCCACATGCCCGCCTTCGCGATCATCAGCGGCTACTTCTCCAAGGCCAGCCCACCCGGGTCTCGGCAGATGCGCAAGGTAATCACCGACATCCTGCTGCCCTACGCGATCATGCAGACCATCTGGACGGTCGTGCAGTACCTCGCCGAGGGCTCGACCAGCCTCAACCCGACGACGCCGCACTGGACCCTCTGGTTCCTGCTCGCCCTCGCCGTGTTCCGCCTGGTGCTGCCGTACCTGGTGCTGCTGCGCTTCCCGCTGCTCTGGTCGATCGTGTTCTCGGTCGGCGTCGGGTACCTGAGCAACGTCGACAGCACCTTCTCGCTGTCCCGGGCGATCGGCATCCTCCCCTTCTTCGTCCTCGGCTGGCAGGTGCGGCAGTGGAAGCTGGCCGAGAAGTGGCGGATGCTCGACCGCCAGGCTCTCTGGGTGCGGCTGGTCGCGGCCGGCGTACTCATCACCTGGGCCCTCACGGTCGTGTTCTTCATCGGGTTCTGGAAGGCGATCAGCGTCCACTGGTTCTTCTACGACGACAGCTACGACGGACTCGGCCAGGACGCGTGGTGGGCCGGATTCGTGCGGCTCGCCTTCCTCGCCCTGGCGGCCGTGCTGAGTGCGGCGTTCTTCGTGTTGGTGCCGCGCTCGCAGACCTGGATCACCGGATTCGGCCAGGCGACGATGTACATCTACCTGCTGCACAGCTTCGTCCTCTACCCGCTGCGCGAGACCGGTGTGCTGAAGGGCGAGGACCCATCGGACTGGCTGCTCGTCGCGGTGATCCTCGCGGCGATCGCGATCTCCATCGCGCTGGCGAGTCCGATCATCCGGACGGTGTTCCGCCCCCTGATCGAGCCGAAACCGCGCTGGCTGTTCATCGAAATAGACGACAAGCAGGGCCGCGCCTCCCGCAGCGACAAACTCTCGCGCCCAGACGAACTCTCACGCACTGACAAGCTCTCACGCACAGACAAACTCTCACCCACAGACCCGACTGGCGCACGTCGCCGCGAGCGCTAGCCGAGAGCCCGTCCGCATACGACAGCGGGGCGGCCCGAAGACCGCCCCGCCGTACCGCCCGCTCCAGCGGTTAGTGCAGGCTCACCCGCTTGGGCAGCACGAACACCAGGGCGACGGCGACGATTGCGAAGATCGCACTCACCATCAACGCCATCGTCGCGGCATCGCCGAAGTGCGTGGCGAGCAACTGCTTCGAGAACTGCGAGCCGAGCGCCCTTGCGGCCTCGGCCGGGGTGTCGTAGTCGCCGGACTGCAGCGCGGCCGGGAGCGCCTTGGTCACCTTCGCCGCGACCTCGCCCTTCAGGCTGCCGAGGTTCGCGACGCCGAACAGCACGCTGCTCACGACCGCGATGCCGATGGCGCTGCCGATGCGCTGCATGGTGCCGATGACACCACTCGCGGCGCCCGCCTCGGAACGGTCGACGGTGGCGACGATGAAGCGGGCGTTCGGCGCGATGAAGAAGCCGTTGCCGACGCCCGCGATGAACAGCGGTGCGAGCAGGATCCAGTTGGTGAGGTCTTTCGTCGGCACGTTCAGCAGGATCAACCAGAGCGCGATCAGGCCCACCGCGACCAGCACGGTGCCGAGCACGAGCACACCCCTGCCGAGCTTCTGCGCCAGCCGATCGCTCTGCGAGGCGGCGATGATGTTACCGATCGCGAACGGGATGGAGACCAGACCCGACTCGAGCGCCGTGTGGCCGAGGCCGGCCTGCCAGAGCAGCGAGATGGTGAAGAAGATGCTGGTGAAGGCCGCGAAATAGACCAGCGCGAGAATGGTGCCCCCGGTGAACGCCGCATGCGAGAACAGGTGCGGCGGCACCAGCGGTGATCCTCCGGCCGCGGCCACATGACGCTCCCACAGTGCGAACAGGACGAGCAGCACGACGCCGCCGATGAGGCTGAGGTAGGTCCAGGCCGGCCAGCCCTCATCCTGGCCCTGGATGAGCGGCACCAGGATGGCGACCAGGGCGCCGGCGAGCAGCAGCAGTCCGAAGAAGTCCATCCGCGATTTCGCGCCGGCGACGAGCTTCGGCAGAACGAAGATCGCGGCGATGACGCCGATCACACCGATCGGCAGGTTGACGAAGAAGATGTATCGCCAGCCGTGCTCCTCTCCGAGGGCCTGGATGATGAGGCCGCCGACCACCGGGCCGAGCGCCGACGAGACACCGATGACCGCACCCATGATGGCGAAGGCCTTGCCGCGCTTCATCGGCGGGAACAGCAGTTGGATGAAGGCGGTAACCGGCGGGAAGAAGATGCCGCCGCCGAGGCCCTGCACGACACGGGCGACGATGAGTTCCGTCGAGTTCTGGGCGAGTCCGGCGCCGAGGCTGGCGATGGTGAACAGCGCGAGCCCGATGATGAAGACCCACTTGTGACCGAACCTGTCGCCCATTCGCCCGGCCGGGATGAGCACCAGGCCGAAGGCGAGGGCGTAGCCGGAGATGATCCAGGCCAGCGTCGCCTCGTCGGCGTCGATGCTGTTGCGGATCGCAGGCAGCGCAACGTTCACGATGGTCGTGTCGAGCAGCGACATGAACATTCCGACGAGCAGTACGGCGAGGGACGCCCACGCGCGCTTGTCGGTCACCCCGGCGGGGGCGACCCAGGCCGGTGGCCCGGAGGGCGGGGCGGGGATGGGGGCGGCTTCGGTCATGATGCTGGGAGTCCTTTCGCGGACGGTGGGGATGCGGACGCTCGGGATTTCTCGTCCGCAACGATGTCGGGGAGCACGGCGAGCAGGTCGTCGTGCCAGGCGAGCTCTCCGCGCAGTCTGGAGAGCTTGTGACGCATTGACCAGCGCTCGGCAAGGGTCAGGTAGTGGCTGATCTCGCTGAGGTGCTGCTCTTCTTCGGCGAGGGTGCTGCGAATGCGCTCGGCACGTTCTCCGAACACGGCCGGCAGGTCGTCGAGTCGGTCCGGGTCGAGCCTGGCCAGGGCGAGGTCGATCGGATCCGGCTTGATGACGATCTCCGCGAGGGTCTTCTCTCGAAGCTCATGCAACACCCGACGACCGTCATCGCTCACGCGATAGACCTGGCGCTCCGGATAGTTGCCCTGCTTCTCGATTCGCTCGGAGACGATCAGTCCCTCGGCGGCGAGGCGTTTGATCGCCCCGTAGATCGCGCTGGTGGCGAAGTCGGTCCATTCGTCGATGTGTTCCTCCTCGGCCAGCAGCACGAGCGCATGACCGTGCATGGGACCTCGCTCGGCGAGCGAGCCCAGGATGAACAGACGGATGGAAGACACGTGACTACTCTCGCATGAGTAGTTGGCGGATGTCAATGTCGTCGAGCGGTCCCGTTACGCCGTGTGTCCGCATCCATTGCCGCCGCTGGGGGCCGTGCCTAGGCTCCTTGCCGAGTCCCACCGCCCCACCCACATCGTCCCACCCGCGACCTTTTGCAAGGAGAACCCACAATGAGCGACGCAGCCGACTGGAAGTTCGAAACCAAGCAGATTCACACCGGCGCTTCCCCCGACCCGGTCACCAATGCCCGCGCCACCCCGATCTACCAGACCACGTCCTATGTGTTCAACAACGCCGAGCACGCGCAGAACCTCTTCGCCCTGGCGGAGTTCGGCAACATCTACACGCGCATCCAGAATCCGACCCAGAACGTGGTCGAGGAGCGCGTTGCGGCACTCGAGGGCGGCACGGCAGCGCTGCTGGTCGCCTCGGGTCAGGCCGCCGAGACCTTCGCGGTGCTCAACATCGCCCAGGCCGGCGACCACATCGTCTCCTCGTCGTCCATCTACGGCGGCACCTACAACCTGTTCAAGTACACGCTCGCGAAACTCGGCATCGAGACGACCTTCGTCGAGAACCAGGATGACGCGGCCGAGTGGGCGGCAGCGGTGCGCCCGAACACCAAGCTCTTCTTCGCCGAGACCATCGGCAACCCGAAGATCAACATCCTCGACATCAGGCTGGTCGCCGACGTCGCGCACGAGGCCGGGGTGCCGCTGATCGTGGACAACACGATCGCGACGCCGTATCTCATCCGCCCGTTCGAGCACGGCGCCGACATCATCGTGCACTCCGCCACCAAGTTCCTCGGCGGCCACGGCACGGTCATCGGCGGCATCATCGTCGACGGCGGAAGGTTCGAGTGGTCGAAGAACGTCGAGAAGTTCCCCGGACTCACCGAGCCCGACCCGAGCTACCACGGCGCCAGCTACACCACCGTGCTCGGCGACGGCATCGCCTACATCATCAAGGCACGCGTTCAGCTGCTGCGCGACCTCGGCTCGGCCATAGCCCCGGCGAGCGCCTGGCAGCTCATCCAGGGCATCGAGACACTCAGCCTGCGCATCGAGCGTCACGTGCAGAACGCCCAGGCGGTGGCCGAATGGCTCGACAATCACGACGATGTCGCCTCGGTGAACTACTCCGGCCTTCCCGACAGCCCCTGGTACGCGACGGCGAACGAGTACGCCCCCAAGGGCGTCGGTGCCGTGCTGTCGTTCGAGTTGAAGGGAGGGGTGGATGCCGGACGCGCGCTCGTCGACAACGTCACGCTGTTCAGTCACCTGGCCAACATCGGCGACGTGCGGAGCCTGATCATCCACCCGGCGTCGACCACGCACTCGCAGCTCACCCCCGAGCAGCAGCTCACCTCGGGTGTGACGCCGGGTCTCGTGCGGCTGTCGGTCGGCCTCGAGAACATCGACGACATTCTCGCCGACCTCGACACGGGGCTCGCCGCCGCACGCGAGGTCACGCGCGCCGCCGCGAACGCGTAGGCACTGCCGCTGGTCGAGTAGCGCCCAACGAAGGAGCACGCGTATCCCCCTTCGACATGCTCAGGGTCCGATTACCACGGTCCCTGAGCGTGTCGAGGGGCCGTCTCGGCCTACTCGACCAACGGATGTCTGCGGGCTGCCCGACCGACGGACTACCCCGCACCCCGTAACAAATCCTCCGAAGAACAGCACCGCTGGGATACTGGCAGGGACATGGACTGGCAGACACCGGAGGACACCGCGCCCGCGAGCTTCGTGACCGAGGCCAACGCTCGGGCGATCACCGGCAAGCCCCCGGTCACCGGCGCCTGGCGAGAGGGCGATCCGCCCGGAGACCGCCAGTTCGTCTCCATCGGACCGCGCACCCTGGAGCGCGGCGGCACGCTCCCCTCCGCCCGCATCGCCTACGAAACCTGGGGCACGCTCGACCCCGACGGCGGCAACGCCGTGCTGGTATTGCACGCCCTCACCGGCGACAGTCACGTGGTCGGACTGCCCGGCCCGGGACATCCGACCGCCGGGTGGTGGACAGACCTCGTCGGGCCCGGGAAGGCGATCGACACCGAGCGCTGGTTCGTGGTCGCGCCGAACATGCTCGGCGGCTGCCAGGGCAGCACCGGGCCGGCCTCCTTCGCGCCGGACGGCCGCGAGTGGGGCCCGCGCTTTCCCTACCTGACCATCCGCGACCAGGTCGATGCGCAGGCCGCGTTCTCCGATCGGCTCGGCATCGACCGCTGGGCCGCCGTGCTCGGCGGTTCGATGGGGGGAATGCACGCCCTCGAATGGGCGATCTCCTACCCCGATCGACTCGAGCGGGTCGGCATTCTCGCCGCCCCCGCCATCAGCAGCGCCGACCAGATCGCGCTCAACTCGGTGCAGATCGAAGCCGTGCACATCGACCCCAACTTCGAGAGCGGCGACTACTACGAGACGGATGGCGACGGCCCGTACCGCGGACTGGCCCTGGCCCGCCGCATGGCACTGCTCAATTACCGCTCCCCCACCGAGCTGAACGACCGGTTCCAGCGCAGCTGGCAGTCGAGCATCAGCCCGCTCGGAGCGCAGGGCAGGTTCGCCGTGGAGAGCTACCTCGACTTCCACGGCAACAAGTTCACCCGGAGGTTCGACGCCAACAGTTACGTGCTGCTGGTGCAGGCCATGAATTCGCACGACATCGGGCGGGATCGGGGCGGAGTCGCCGCCGCTCTCGCCCGGGTCACCGCGCGGGCGCTGGTGCTCGGCATCGACAGCGACCGGTTGTTCCCCGTGCCCGACCAGCAGCTCATCGCGCGCGGACTGACCGGCAACATCGACGGGGACGAGGCCGTCGTCATCCATTCGGAGTTCGGTCACGACGGCTTTCTGATCGAGCATGAACTGGTGGGGCCCGAGGTCGCCCGACTGCTGGCCGAATGAGCGCGCACTCCCCCACGGCGCCGCGATGACCGTCGCGCCCCGGGAGTTAGTAAGCAGTCCTGAGTTACTCGTATGCTGGGTAGACAGAGCAGTCTGCGTGGATACCCGAAATCCACGCGCTAAGGGGATTCATTGGCACTGAAGACGCGCCCGAACGTCATCACGGCAGCAATCATCGACGACCACCGGTTGGTCATCGACGGCATCGTTGCGCATCTGCACGCCCGCGACACCGGTGTCGAGGTAGTGATCGCCGAGACCAGTTGGGCGGCCCTGCTCGCGCATCGCGCATTCCCGGTCGACGTGACCGTGCTCGACCTCAACCTCGATGACAACATCGCGATCGGTGCGAAGGTGCGCGCCCTCGCCGCTGCCGGAACGCGCGTGGTCGTCATGAGTCGGCACGCCGACCTGGCCTCCATCCACGGTGCCATTCGCGCCGGCGCACTGGCCTTCGTTCCGAAGACAGAGGCGGCAGACGAGATCGTGAGCGCCATCCGGTCGGCCGCCAACGGAGAGCAATACCGCAACGCGCCGCTGACCGCGGCGCTCGAGGTGATGTCGACGGTGAAAGACCCGGGGCTCGGCAAGCAGGAGCAGCGCGCCCTCGTGCTCTATGCCTCCGGCCGGTCGATCCGCGAGGTCGCCAACGACATGGGCACCACCGAGGAGACGGTGAAGTCGTACATCAAGCGCGGCCGACGCAAGTATCGCGAAGTCGGGATAGATCTCGGCACCAAGATCCTGCTGCGGCGCCACGGAATCCGCGAGGGATGGCTTGCTCCGGAATGATCGACCGTGGTCGACGACACGTTCCCCGCAGCCCGTATTAAGCCCCGGGTCTGTGTGACTATTACAAGCGTGGAACTCATCGCCAAGGAGCGCGATCGACTTCTGCAGCGCTCGGCCAGAGTCATCGGTCTGGGCTCATCAGCGGTCGCACTGCTCTGCTTCAGCATCCCGGGTGTTCTCGAGGGAACGACCCTGCTCTCTGTGCTGCCGCTTTTCGTCGTGCTGATCTTCTCCCAGGCTCGCGTCGGCGCCAGCATGTCGCTCGTCTGGATCATCCTCGGGCTGACCTCGGGGCTGGCGATCCTGATCGTCGTCGGTCTTCCATTCGGCGACACGGCGAGTTCGGCGCTGGCCACGGCGCTGGTGCCTCTCGCCGCGGGATCCCTCGCCTCCTTCGCGATCCTGCTCACCTCGAACGTGCGCCGCATGATCATGCTGGTGTTCGGATTCCTCACCTCTGTGGTGGTCACTGAACTGACGATCGGCGCCCCCACCGTGGCGACGATGGAGGGAGCATCCGTCATCCTCGGATGGGTGATGGCCGCGGTTCTCGGCTACTGGCTCAGCGCGAGCGTGCCGCGGGCGGCCCGGCGCATCTACAGCATCGGTCGGGCCCATCGCGCCGAACGCCAGGCGAGCGAGACGGAAGCCCAGCGACGCCAGGGGGCGCGACTGCTGCACGACACGGTGCTCGCCACCCTCACTCTGCTCGCGCACTCGGGCGTCGGCGTCGCGCCCTCCGCTCTGCAGCAGCAGGCGAACGACGATGCGCGACTGCTGCGGCAACTCCGACTCGGCGCGACGCCGGTGCCGCAGTCTTCCGGCGGCTACAACCTCGAGCGGCCGGTCGAGGAGAGCGCACTCGGTACCACGCTCGAATCGGTCAAGCAGCGCTTCGGGCGCATGGGGCTCGAGGTCAGCTGGCACGGCACCGGGCAGGTACTGCTGCCGAGCGATGTGCTCGACGCCTTCCTGCTCGCTCTCGCCGAGTGCCTCGAGAACGTGCGCAGACACTCCGGCGTTACCGACGCCCACGTGACGATCACCGATGACGAATCCACCGTGCGCGCCATGGTGACGGATGCCGGCGTCGGCTTCGACCTGAGAGACATCGACGAGGCGCGTCTCGGTTTCAAAGACTCCGTCGTCGGCCGGCTGAAGGAGGTCGGCGGCAACGCGCGACTGTTCTCCTCCCCCGGTGCCGGCACCACCGTCGTGCTGGAGGTTCCCAAGTGAGCAGCGGCTGGACCGCGCCGGAGGAGAACACGCTCGGCGTCATCCTCGGGCGGCGCAACCGCCGCGGGGTGCCGACGGCCTCCACCGCCGGTCGCGCCATGCGGCAGGCGAGCGCCCGCGGCGCAAGCCTCGGCACCGGTTACCTCGGCACGGGTGCCAGCGTGCTCGCCGCCGTGCAGGGAGTGCATGGCATCGCGATGTTCCTCAGCCATGCCGGCGAGTACCCGCGGTTGCTGCCGATCGCCCTGGCCTGGTTCCTTTACGCACTCACACTGGTCGGGGTCGCGGTCGCCATCGCCGCCCGGGGCGAGCGGATGCCCAACTGGATGTTCGCCGTCTTCCTGCTCGCGCTGGCGGGGGTCGTGGCGCTGGACTTCACCGCGATCTGGCCGATGCATGATGTCGGTCGCTACGCCACGGCATCCGTCTCCGTCGGTTTCGGACTGCTGATGGCGCTCACCCTGCGGCGTGGGCGCGAGATCCTGATCGCCGCGCTGCTGCTCGGGGCGGCGATGGTCGTCGCGATCGTGCTGACCACCCCGCTGAACGACGAGACCCTTCCGGCGCAGATCCTCGCGGTGGTGCTGTGTGTTGCGCCCTCCATCGTCGGGCTCTACATCGTGCGCTGGTTCCGCCGGATCGTGCAGCTCGAACTCGATCGCGTGCTGGTGCAGAGCACCGTCTCCGCCCCGCGCTTCGCGGTCGGCATGCTCGCCTCCGAGGAGCTGGCGCGTCTCGACCTCGCCGCGGAGGAACTGCTGGATTCGGTGGCGACCGGGCGCACCGAGCTCCCGCTCGCGCCGAAGACGGCCTCGGTGGCGGCATCCCTCGCCACGGAACTGCGCCTTCACCTCATCGAGGGTCGTCGCGAGACCTGGCTGTACCACGCCATCACCGAGTCGGAACAGCTCGGCAAGTCGGTGACGCTCACCGATCGCGGGTCGCTGGCGGGGCTCCTCAACCCCGTTCAGCGGGACGGGCTGCTGTCGGCGGTGTGGTTGCTGGTGAGCGACAAGCGCAAGGGCGCCTCCACGGCCCAGGTCACCCTGGGGCCGGTCACGGCTCTTCCCGACCCCGTCACCAAGCAGATCACCGTGCCGGTGGTGATGACCACGACCGGCATCGCACGCAACCGCGTCGACCCGGCGACCTGGGATGCGATCAGCAAGGTCGGGGCCTTCGTCGACTCGACCCAGAACTCGAGCCTGCGTGTCGAGATCGACTGCATGGTCGCCAACCCCGCAGACCAATAGCATTTCCCCACGCGCCCGACGCGTGGACTACAGAGAAACGGAAGAACAACGTGGCAGACGATCGAATCAGACTCGCGCTGGTAGACGACCACAAGATGCTGCTCGGTGCGCTGACGGAGTGGATTCGCGGCGCGGCGACCGACATCGACATGGTGGCGGCGGTCTCGACCTGGCCGGAGTTGCTCAGTCACCCCGAATTCCCCGTCGATGTGGTGCTGCTCGACGTGGACCTCAAAGACAACATCCCGATCTCGCTGAAGATCTCGACGCTCAAGACCACCGGGGTGAAGACCGTGCTGATGAGCACATACTCCGAGCCGAACGTGGTGCGCGAGGCGCTCGGTGCCGGGGCGCTCGGCTACCTCGTGAAGAGCGAGGAGGCCGACATGATCGTGGAGGCGATCCGCGCGGCCTCCAAGGGCGAGTCGTACATCTCCGCCGAACTCGACCTGGCGATCAACGCCAGCGACGTCGGCGGCTCCCCCAAGCTCAGCGCCCAGGAGCGTCGGGTCATGGCGCTGTACGGCGGTGGCGAGCCGGTCAAGGCGGTCGCCTTCCAGCTCGGCATCTCCGAGGAGACGGCGAAGAGCTACCTCAAGCGAATCCGCGAGAAGTACCGCGTCGCCGGCATCGATGTCGGAACCAAGGTGGCGCTCCGAAAGCGCGCCATCCAAGACGGCATCCTGATCTCCACGGATGCCCCGAGCAGCTTCTAGCGCGCACAAGGTTCTCGCGGGCAGAACGACGAACGGCGCTCGACCTCGTGGTCGGGCGCCGTCCGTCGTTGCGCGGGGGTTACTCGGCGTTCAGCGGCACGGTCGGGGTGCGGTGCTCGCCGTTGAGAGTTCCGCCGCGCCGGCGCTGCAGGATGACGCTGGCTGTGATCAGCAGGATGCCCGGCACGCAGAGCAGCAGTCCGACCCACACCGGGGCGATGTAGCCGAACTTCGCGGCGATCACCACGCCGCCCAGGTACGCGCCGAGACTGTTGCCGATATTGAGGGCCGAGTGGTTGGCGGCCGCGGCCAGGGTCTGGCTGTCGCCCGCGACATCCATCAACCGGGTTTGAATCGCCGGGGAGATGCCGGCGGCGGCGAAGCCGACCATGAAGACGAAGATGAACAGCCCGGCCGGGGTCTGCGCGGTGAGCGCGAGCCCGGTGAGGCTCACCAGGAAGACGGCGAAGAAGGCGTAGACGGTGCCGATGACGTTGCGGTCCGCGGCGCGACCACCGACGATGTTGCCGACCGTCATGCCGAGGCCGATCACCACGAGCACCAGTGGCACCGCCTCCAGCGGAAGCGGGCTGACCTCGGTCGCGATCGGTGAGATGTACGTGTACACGGCGAAGAATCCGCCGAAGCCCACCGCGCCGGTCAACAGGGTGAGCCAGACCTGCGCTCGTCCGAAGGCGCGCAGCTCACGTTTCATCGTCGCGGCCTTGTCCCCCGGCTGGTCGGGCAGGAAGGCGATCAGCGATACCAGGGTGAGGGCGAAGATGGCGGCGACGGCCAGGTAGGCGATGCGCCAGCTGGTCATCTGGCCGAGGAACGTGATCGCCGGAACCCCGACCACGTTGGCGATGGTGAGCCCGGAGAGCACGAACGCGACGCCGGCGCCGCGCTTGCCCGGCCCCATCAGCGATGCGGCGACGAGCGAGGCGATGCCGAAGTACGCGCCGTGCGGCAGTCCGGCGAGGAAGCGGGCGGCCAGCACCAGCCCGAAGGTCGGCAGCACCGCGGAAAGGAGGGTGAAGAACGTGAAGGCGGCGGCCAGCACGATCAGCAGCTTCTTGCGCGGGAACCGGGCGGCCACGGCGGCGATGGTCGGCGCACCCACGACGACGCCGAGCGCGTAGGCGGAGGCGAGCAGCCCGGCCTGGGCGTTGGCGTCCTCCGGCGAGCGCGCGTAGAGGGCGGGAAGCAGGTCGTGGGCGATGTTCGGCAGCAGACCGAGCGCGACGAACTCGGTCGCGCCGATGCCGAACCCGCCGAGGGCGAGGGCGAGCAGGGCGATCCGGATGCGTGCGGGCGAGAGCTGCGGCGCGGTGATCCCGGTCACGCGGCGGTGCTCGCTGTGCGGGCGTTTATCGGGCGAGGAATCATGATGCGAGTCGGACCATTCTGATCTCGGGGATGTGAGACAGCTCGCCGTCGAGCATCTTGGAGACTCCGTCAGCGACGAAGCCCTCTCTACTGTAGAACGCTTGCGCGCGCGGGTTATCGCCGAGCACCCACAACGACGCCGGATTGCGACCGATCACGGCATCCAGAAGAGCGGATGCGATGCCCGAGCCGTGCAGGTCGGGGTCGACATAGAGGGCATACAGCTCGTTTGGCGCCGGAGCGTCATCGTCTTTCCCTGGACCTGCCAACGCCCAGCCGACGACGCGACCCTGCGCCGTGCCGACGAACTGCCGCACGGTCGGGTCGCCTAGGCGCGTTCGGCGCGCGTCGACCTCCGAGTCGCGCCGCGCCGCCAGCCGATCGAGGAAGTCCGCCGTCATTACGTGCGAATACGCGGCGCGCCAGCCGGCGATGCGCAGGTCGACGATCGCGTCCACGTCATCGAGGGTTGCCGGGCGGATGGACCAGGTGTCGACAGTCATCTCTCAATTCTTCCGCCTGCGGGGCACGCGTGACGTCTGTGCCGGTCCCTCCTGAGCCGGTTGAGCGACAGGGACGCCGTCGAGCTATCCCTCGGCGCGCTCGATCGCCGCCTCGAGCCGCTCGACCTTGCCGGTGAGCTCTCCGGTGTGACCGGGGCGGATGTCGGCCTTCAGCACCAGCGAGACGCGCGTACCGAAGGCGCCCACGGCATCCGTCGCTGCCTTGATGACCGCGAACACCTCGTCCCAGTCGCCCTCGATCGTGGTGAACATGGCGTCGGTCTGGTTGGGCAGGCCGGAGTCGCGCACGATCTTCACCGCGGCCGCCACCGCGTCGTGCACGGAATCTCCGGAGGTGTCGCCGCCGCTGGGGGCGACCGAGAAGGCTACGAGCATGATGGGCTCCTTATTTCGTGGGGGTGACTTCGGGCGGGAGGACCGAGAACGGCCAGACCTCGGGCAGCCAGTCTGCGTGCTCGGCGGGAGCGGCATCCGTTCGCCGCCAGTCCCGCCACAGCACCATCATCGACCAGCCGAGCAGCACGAACAACAGCACGTCTTTGGCCGTGATGACGGAGAGCATCAGCGGGTTGAGGCCGAGCAGATAGCCGTAGAGGTACGGGTAGATCACCTGTGTGAGTGCGGCGAGAATCGCCGACAGCGCCGCGGGCACCCGGAACGATCGACCGCTCCCCGCCGCCGCCGTCGCGAGCCCCAGGATCACCGGCACCGCGAGCCAGGTGATGTACTGCGGCGAGCCGACCTTGTTGAAGGCGATGAATGCGACCACGAATCCGAGCGACAGGGCCGGCAGGATGTCCGCGACTCGCGCCCGCGCCCGCACGGCCAACACCCCCAGGGTCGCCACCGCCACGAACGCCAGCAGCATGAGCGGGGTCGTCACGGCGCTGGCGACATCCACTCCCGCGCCGCGCACCTGCCAGGTGAGCAGATCGGTGTCGTAGTACACGGTGGTGCCCGAGCCGAACGCGGCCGCCCAGAGCCAGATCGTCGCGATCGGGGCCTCGACCTGCAGGCCTCGCCCGGTCTGCTCGGTGATGAAGCTGAAGACATTGGTGCCGCTGCCGAGGGCCAGCGCCGTGGCGACGATCAGCACGCTGGTGATCAGACCGGTGAGTACAACGGCGAGCCGCTGCCGCACGGTGATGACGATGGCGACGATGATGGCGGCGGGCCAGACCTTGATCCAGGTGGCGATCGTGAGGATGAATGCGGCCAGCCTCGGCCGCGTGGCGACGAGCAGCACGCCCACGATGGCCAGCGGCACGGTGACGGAGTCGATGCGGCCGAGCGCGATCGGACCGAGCAGCAGCAGGAAGCCGAGCCACCACCAGGCCACGAGGCTGTTCTGACGCCGCGAGCCCCAGCCGACGATCACCGCAAAAGCGATGGCGTCGAGCACCATGATCATCGCCAGCCAGACGCCCGAGTACTCGCTCATGCCGAAGATGCGGGCGGCGAGCATCGGCAGGATCGCCAGGATCGGATAGACCCACGGGCCGTCGATGCCGACCCAGTAGTGGCCGACGATCGCCTGGTCGGTCCAGAAGGTGTAGACCGCGCTGACGTCGCCGAGCGGGTAGCCCGGCCCGCGCAGGTTAAGCAGCCCGAGCACGAAGTGCACGACGACGAACGCCGACCAGAGCAGCCCGGGAGACGTGTACCACGCGGGGCGGTTCGGGCGGGGCATGGTCACCGACCCAGCCTAGGGGCGCTCAGCGCAGCAGCCCGGCGATCGTGACCGGCACCGCGCGGATCAGATCGACGATCGTGAACGGTCCGCCGCCGCCGGCACGCGTCGCTGCCAGACCATGGATGACGGATGCCGTCGCCCCGAGCCGCGCGAGCATGCCACTGTCCGCGGCGATCTCGTCGCCGTGCGTCGCCACCAGCGCGCCGAGGATGCCCCCGAGCGCATCGCCCGCGCCGGCGGTCGCGAGCCAGGCGGGAGCACTCGTCGCGACGATTCGCGTTCCATCGGGTGCTGCAACGTAGGTCGAGTGTCCCTTGAGCAGCACGGTCACGCCCAGCGCTTCGGCACCGCGCACCGCCCAGGCCGCGGGGTTCGCCGCGACCTGCTCGGTGCTGGCGTCGACGATGCGGGCGAGCTCGCCGAAGTGCGGGGTCACGATGGTGGGTCCGCCGGAGCGATCGACCAGGTCGAGGGCTCCCGCGTCGATCACGGTGGGGAGGCCCTGGTGCAGCGCCACATCGAGACGGCCGGCCGTCTCCGGGTCGCGCAGTGCGGCGTCCTGTCCCGATCCGAGCAGCCAGCCCTGCACCCGGCCCGGCGCGGTGACGGTCTCTGGTCGGCGCTGCAGCACGAAGTCGCTCGCCCGCGCAGGGCCCAGGTAGCGCAGCATCCCGACCCCGGTGTGCAGGGCGGCCTCGACGCCGAGCACCGCGGCGCCCGGGTACTCGGCCGAGCCCGTGACGACGCCGAGCACTCCCCTGCTGTATTTGTCATCGGTGGCGACGGGCACTCGGATGTGGCGACCGGCATCGGTCGGGGTCCATTCGGAGAAGGTGCTCATGGCTGCCACGATATTCGCCCGGCAGGGAATAAGGTCACCCCACCGGCGCCTTCTGCCAGAAGAAGCTCGTTTCCCAGCCCGAGGAATCCATGCCAGAAATCACGCCAGCCCTGTTCCGTCCGATCAGCATCAACGACGTGACCTTCCGCAACCGGCTGTGGGTCGCGCCGATGTGCCAGTACTCGGTGCTGGAGGAGGACGGGGTGCCGACGGCGTGGCACCTGGTCAATCTCGGCGCTCAGGCTCGCGGCGGCTTCGGGCTGGTGATCAGCGAGGCCACCGCGGTCACCGCCGCGGGCCGCATCTCCCCCCAGGACACCGGCATCTGGAATGACGAGCAGCGGGATGCCTGGCGACCGATCGTCGACTTCATCCACTCCCAGGGGGCTGCCGCGGGCATCCAACTCGCCCATGCCGGACGCAAAGGCTCGACCTTCCGCCCCTGGTCGGCGGTGCGCGGCAGCGTGCCGCTGGAGGAGGGTGGCTGGCCCACGGTCGCACCCTCGGCGGTCGCCTTCGACGGCTATGCGAGCCCGGACGCGCTCAGCCTCGACGGCATCGCGCAGGTTGTGGCCGACTTCGCCTCGGCCGCGCGCCGTTCCGTGGATGCGGGTTTCGACGTGCTCGAGTTGCACTCAGCGCACGGCTACCTGCTGCACCAGTTCCTCTCACCGCTGTCGAACCTGCGCGGCGACCAGTACGGCGGAAGCCTCGAAAATCGCGCCCGCCTGTTGCTCGAGGTGATCGCTGCCGTGCGGGCAGAGGTCGGGGCCGCCGTGCCGCTGTTCGTCCGCTTCTCCGCCACCGATTGGGTCGAGGGCATCGGCTCCGGCACGGGCTGGACGCCGGAGCAGACCGCGATCGTGGCCGAATGGGCGAGGGATGCCGGGGCCGACTTCTTCGACATCTCCAGCGGTGGGCTGATGGCCGGTGTCCGCGTGCCGACCGCTCCGGGATATCAGGTGACCTTCGCCGACTTCGTGAAGCATCAGTCGGCGGTGGAGGTCAGCGCGGTCGGACTGATCACCGAGGGCCGCCAGGCGGAGGATGTCGTCGCCTCAGGCCAGGCGGACGCGGTGATGATCGGCCGTGCCGCCCTCATCGACCCCAACTTCCCTCTCACCGTGGCGCGCGAGCTCGGCTACGAGCTGCCCTACTGGCCGAAGCAGTACGCCCGCGCGCTGTAAGGTGCCGGCGGGAGGCGGCGTCGCGGCGCCCGCCCTGCCTGCGGCCTGCCGCTTACCGGCCGCCGCTTGCCATGACTGTTCCCGTTTGTGCCGATTGTGCCCGCGCGAGCAGTCACAATCGGCACAAACGGGAACAACCGCGTGTGCGGGCGGCCCCTGGCCCCCTCACCAGCCGCGGCGGACATCCGTTGTTCAGCAACTGCTGCACAACGGTTCGCGAGTTGTCACAGAAGCACCTCCCGGTCGCAGAATCAGGTACTTGAGTGACAACTCGCGGCAGAAGCGACGCACGAACGAGCTCCCCGCCCTCCGTTATGCAGGCACTCCTGCACAACGGTTCGCGACTCGGGTCCCGCCACTCCGTTGTGCCTCAACTCCTGCGCAACGGAGTACCGCTGCCGCTAGTCGCGGCGGGTGGCGTCCTGCACTTCGCCGACCAGCTCCTCGATGATGTCCTCGAGGAACAGGATGCCGCGGGTCGCGTCGTGCTCGTCGAAGACGCGAGCGAGGTGCACGCCCGATCGCCGCATCGACGCCAGCGCATCCTCGAGGTCGGCGCTGCGCGGGATCGAGATGAGCTGACGGATGCGGCGGGGAGGCACCGGCTCGGTGAACTCCGCCGGATCCTCCAGGTCGATGACGTCCTTCAAGTGCAGGTACCCGGTGGGCTCACCGTTGTCGGCGACCAGCACGTAGCGGGAGAAGCCGTGCTGCGCGACCGCCCGCTCGACCTCCGCCGGGGTCGCCGCCTCGGAGAGCGACACCAGGTTGTCCATGCCCACGGCGATGTCCTTGACCTTCTTGACGCTGAACTCGAAGGCGGCATTGAGCTGTCCGTAGTCGTCGTTGAGCACGCCCTCCTTGGTCGACTCGGCGACGATGTTCGCCACCTCATCCACCGTGAAGGCGCTGGTCGCCTCATCCTTCGGCTCGACCCGGAACAACAGCAGCACGCCGTTGGCGGTCTTGTTCAGGAAGACGACGATCGGGTGGAAGATCCGCGACACGAAGACCAGCGGCGGTGCCAGCAGCAGCGCGGCGCGGTCGGGCACCGAGAACGACAGGTTCTTCGGCACCATCTCCCCGAACACGACGTGGAGGAACGACACCAGGATCAGCGTGATGATGAACCCGACGGTGGAGATCGCCCCCTCCGGCAGCCCGGTGAGTCCGAGCGGCACCTCGAGCAGATGATGGATGGCCGGCTCCGACACGTTGAGAATCAGCAGCGAGGCGACGGTGATGCCCAGCTGACTCGTCGCCAGCATCTGGGTGGCGTGCTCCATCGCGTACAGGGTCGTCTTGGCTGCCCGGCTGCCGGCCTCGGCGCGCGGTTCGATCTGGGATCGCCGAGCGGAGATGACGGCGAATTCCGCGCCGACGAAGAAGGCGTTGACGAGCAGCAGCACGACAAGCCAGGCGATTCCGGCCCAGTCATTCATGACGCGCTCCCGTTCTCGTCGACATCGACGGATGTCGGAGTGAAGCGCACCCGGTCGATGCGGCGACCATCAAGACGTTCCACCCGGAACTCGCCCCCCTCGACGGGGACGGTGTCTCCCTCGATCGGCAGGCGACCGAGTTCGCTCATGATGTAGCCGGCCACGGTCTCGTACGGGCCGTCCTCCGGCACCGTCACCTCGGCCCGCTCCAGCAGCTCATCGGGACGCAGACTGCCCGGGAAGGTGAGCCAGTCGCGCGATCGCACCACGCCGGCGCGGGTGCGGTCGTGCTCGTCCGCCACCTCGCCGACGAGCTCCTCCACCAGGTCTTCGAGCGTGACGACTCCGGCCGTGCCGCCGTACTCGTCCACCACGATCGCCATCTGATAGCCGCGGCCCCGCAGCTCGCCGAGCAGCAGGTCGAGCTTCATGGTCTCCGGCACGCGAACGACATCGGACTGCAGGGCGGAGACGGGGACATCCGCTCGCTTGCCGCGAGGCACCGCCACCGCCTGCTTCACGTGCACCAGGCCGACCACGTCGTCGATGCCGTCGTCGACCACCGGGAAGCGGGAGAGGCCCGTCTGCCGGGCGAGGTCGATGACGGTCTGCGCGCTCTGCGTGCGCTCCACGCTGGACACCCGCGGGCGCGGCGTCATCACGTCGGAGGCGATGTGCTCGCTGAACACCAGGGTGCGGGCCAGCAGGGTCGCGGTATCGCGGTCGAGGCTGCCCTCGGTGGCAGACCGCCGCACCAGCGAGCGCAGCTCCTCCGCGGTGCGGGCCGAGGTGAGTTCCTCTTTCGGTTCGATGCCGAAGCCACGCAGGATCAGGTTCGCCGTGTTGTTGAGCAGAGCGACGAAGGGTCGGAAGACCGTGGTGAACAGCACCTGGAACGGGATGACCAGCTTCGCGGTCGGAAGCGGCAGCGCCAGCGCGAAATTCTTCGGAACGAGCTCGCCGATGATCATCGACAGCAGGGTGGCGATGACGATGGCGACGATCGACGAGATCACGGCGGCCATCGGCGCGGGGATGCCGATGGCGTGGAACGGCACCTCGAGCAGCATCCCGATCGCCGGCTCCATGGTGTACCCGGTGAGCAGGGTGGTGATCGTGATGCCGAGCTGCGCGCTCGACAGATGGGTGGAGGTGACCTTGAGGGCGCCGATGATCATCCCGAGCCCCTTCTCGCCGCGCGCGGTGCGCGCCTCGAGATCGGAGCGGTTGAGGTTGACGAGCGAGAACTCGGAGGCGACGAAGAAACCCGTGCCGACGGTCAGGACCAGTCCGATCCCGAGCAAGATCAACTCATTCATGCGCACCCCCGGCCGGCGGGGTAGCAGAGACGGCGATCATGGCGGCACGGCGCCTAGAGGGAGGGTCGTCCATTATTCGCCCAAGTGTACGGGACGCTCCACGAGGAAACAGCGGTCACCAGGAGACCGGCAGAGCCTTACCCTCCTCGTACCCGGCCGCCGACTGGATGCCCACGAGCGCGTTCTGGTGGAACTGGTCGAGGGTCGCGGCGCCGGCGTAGGTCATCGAGCTGCGCAGCCCTGAGGTGATCATGTCGAGCAGATCCTCCACCGACGGGCGCAGCGGGTCGAGGTAGATCTTCGACGAGGAGATGCCTTCGGCGAAGAGCTCCCTGCGAGCGAGTTCGTAGGGGTCGAGCCGGTCGAAGCGCTCATGTACCGCCTTCGAGGAGGCCATGCCCCAGCTCTCCTTGTACAGGCGCCCCTGCGGGTCGGTCTGCAGCACGCCGGGCGCCTCGATCGTGCCGGCGAACCAGGATCCGATCATGACGGATGCCGCACCCGCCGCGAGCGCCAACGCGACGTCCCGCGGGTACCGCACCCCGCCATCCGCCCACACGTGCGCGCCGAACTCCTGTGCCGCGGCGGCGGTCTCGAGCACCGCCGAGAACTGCGGACGGCCGACTGCCGTCATCATGCGGGTCGTGCACATGGCACCGGGGCCGACGCCGACCTTGATCACGCTGGCACCGGCGGCGACGAGGTCCCGCACGGCGGCGGTCGTCACCACGTTGCCGGCGACGATCGGCAGACGCTCGCCCCGTGCATCGGTGAGGCCGAGCGCGGCCACCGCCTCGATGGCGCGCAGCATCCCCTCCTGATGACCGTGCGCGGTGTCGAGTACGAGCACGTCGACGCCGGCAGCCGCGAGCGCCTTCGCCTTGCCCGCGACGTCGCCGTTGATGCCGACGGCGGCGGCGACCCGCAGCCGCCCGTTCGCGTCGAGGGCGGGCTGGTAGAGGGTGGAGCGCAGTGCGCCGGTGCGGCTCAGGGTTCCGACGAGCTGCCCGTGCCGCAGCACGGGGGCGAACTCGAGGTCGGCGGCCACCATGAGGTCGAAGGCCGCTCGCGGGTCGGTGACATCGTCGGCGTCGATCGACGCGAGCGGCCCGTGCAGAAGGTCGCCGAGCTTGGCGTCGGGCTGCACGGAACCCAGCCGGGAGGCCTCAATGCAGCCGAGGAAGACGCCCTTGTCGTCATGCAGCACGATGCCCTGCCCGGCGACGGGCGGCACGTGCAGCAGCGCGTCGGCGACGGTCTGCTCTGGGCGGAAATCGAGCGGGGTGTCGAACTCGACCGGCTGGTCCTTCACCCAGCGGATCGCGGCATCCAGATCCTGCAGGTGCAGGTCCTGCGGCAGAACGCCCAGGCCGCCGCGGCGGGCGAGGGTCGCGGAGAGGCGCGGGCCGGTGACCGAGTTCATGTTCGCCGAGACGATCGGGATGGTCGCGCCGGTGCCGTCGGAGGTGGCGAGCGACACGCCCAGGCGGCTCCCCACTTCGGAATGGCTGGGTACGAGGAACACGTCCGAGTAGGTGAGGTCGTGTCGGGGCGTCGTCTCGTAGAACTCCATGCTTTCCAGGTTAAACCTCGGACGGGGGGTCGAAGCATGTGACGATGCGATTAAGCTGGAGGCATGTGTGACCATCGGCGGTCACCATCTGCGATCAGGACCGAGAGCAACGGTCAACAGCATCAGGAGAGTGGGCGGTCGGCTGTGTCTAGCCAAGTAACCGGAACTGTTCCCGAGGACGGATCCTCAGGCGAATTCGGAGCCAACGAATGGCTCGTCGACGAGATGTACGAGCGCTTCCTCGTCGACAAGAATTCGGTGGACCAGACCTGGTGGCCGGTTCTCGAGAGCTACCACCAGACCGCCACCGAGGCCGCGGCCCGGGGCGCAGCCCCGGAGGCTAGCAGCGAGGTCGCCGCCGATGCTCCCGTCGCCGGCCAGCAGCCGCAGATCCCGGCCGAGATCACGGATACGCCCGCCGCAGCAGCGCCGGCTCCCGCCGCAGCAGCGCCGTCTCCCGCCGAGCCCGCCACCGGCAGCCAGCCCGTCGCGCGCACCACCTCGGTGCAGCCGAAGCCACAGCCGATCCCCGCCGAGGCGCCCAAGGCGCAGACGGCCGCGCCGAAGACGGATGCCGCTCCCGACCAACCAGAGGATCAGGTCACCGTGCTGCGCGGGGCGGCGAAGTCGCTCGCGACCAACATGGATGCCAGCCTCAGCGTGCCGACCGCGACATCCGTTCGCACCATCCCGGCCAAGCTCATGATCGACAACCGCATCGTGATCAACAACCACCTCAAGCGTGCCCGCGGCGGCAAGGTGTCGTTCACGCACATCCTGGCCTGGGCGATGGTGAAGACGCTCAAGGAGTTCCCGAGCCAGAACGTCTACTACGACGAGGTCGACGGCAAACCCGCCGTGGTCTCCCCGGCGCACATCAACCTCGGCATCGCGATCGACATCCCGAAGCCCGACGGCACCCGCTCGCTGGTCGTGCCGGGCATCAAGCACACCGAGACCATGAACTTCGGCGAGTTCCTCACCGCCTACGAGGATGTCGTGGCCCGCGGCCGCGCCAACAAGCTGACGGCCGCCGACTACGCCGGCAACACGATCTCGCTGACCAACCCGGGTGGCATCGGCACCGAGCACTCTGTTCCCCGCCTCATGCGCGGGGCGGGCACCATCGTCGGTGCCGGCGCCCTCGAATACCCGGCCGAGTTCCAGGGCATGTCGCCGACCACGCTGGTCGATCTCGGCATCGGCAAGACCATCACCCTCACCAGCACCTACGACCACCGCGTCATCCAGGGCGCGGGTTCCGGTGAGTTCCTCAAGAAGATCCACGAGCTGCTCATCGGGCAGCGCGACTTCTACCAGAGCATCTTCGCCGACCTCCGCATCCCGTACGAGCCGATCCACTGGGCCTCGGACATCCACGTCGACCTGGCCAACCAGGTGGGCAAGGTCGCCCGGGTGCAGGAGCTGATCAACTCCTTCCGGGTGCGCGGTCACCTCATGGCCGACATCGACCCGCTGGAGTACAAGCAGCGCACCCACCCCGACCTCGACATCGAGAGCCACGGGCTCACCTTCTGGGACCTCGACCGCGAGTTCGTCACCGGCGGCTTCGGCGGCCGCAGCTCCGCGCCCCTGCGCGACATCCTCGGAGTGCTGCGTGATTCCTACTGCCGCACGATCGGCATCGAGTACATGCACATCCAGGACCCGGGGCAGCGCCGCTGGATTCAGGAGCACGTCGAGAAGCCGTACACCAAGCCGACCAAGGAAGAGCAGCTGCACACCCTCGGCAAGTTGAACGAGGCGGAGGCCTTCGAGACCTTCCTGCAGACCAAGTACGTCGGCCAGAAGCGCTTCAGCCTCGAGGGTGGCGAGTCGACGATCGCCCTGCTCGACACGATCATCCAGGGTGCCGCGGAGGCCGAGCTCGATGAGGTCGCCATCGGCATGGCCCATCGTGGCCGCCTCAACGTGCTCACCAACATCGCCGGCAAGACCTACGGTCAGATCTTCCGCGAGTTTGAGGGAACCCAGGACCCGCGCACCGTGCAGGGCTCGGGCGACGTCAAGTACCACCTCGGCACCGAGGGCACGTTCACCGCGGCGAACGGGGAACAGATCCCGGTCTACCTGGCCGCGAACCCCTCCCACCTCGAGGCCGTCGACGGCGTGCTCGAGGGAATCGTGCGCGCCAAGCAGGACCGCCGCCCGATCGGATCCTTCACCGTGCTGCCGATCATGGTGCACGGTGATGCCGCGATGGCCGGCCAGGGCATCGTGATGGAGATTCTGCAGATGTCGCAGCTGCGCGCGTACCGCACCGGCGGCACCGTGCACGTCAACATCAACAACCAGGTCGGCTTCACCACACCGCCGAGCGAGGGTCGCACCTCGATCTACTCGACGGATGTCGCCAAGACCATCCAGGCACCGATCTTCCATGTGAATGGTGACGACCCCGAGGCCGTGGTGCGGGTCGCCGAGCTCGCCTTCGCCTATCGCCAGCGCTTCCACCGCGATGTCGTCATCGACCTGATCGTGTACCGCCGTCGTGGTCACAACGAGGGCGACGACCCGTCGATGACCCAGCCGCTGATGTACAACCTCATCGAGGCGAAGCGCTCCGTGCGCACGCTCTACGTCGAAGCGCTCGTCGGCCGCGGTGACATCACCCAGGAGGAGTACGAGGCGGCCCACGCCGACTTCCAGGATCGCCTGGAACGCGCGTTCGCCGAGACACACGCGGCGCAGACCGGGTCGATCCCCGTGATCGTGCAGGACGGCAACGCCGTCGCCGACCTCGAACGCCCCGAATCGCAGCAGGACGACGGTGCGGGCGAGCCGCCGAGCACCGGTGTCAGCGATGGCGTCATCCAGCTCATCGGCGACTCCTTCGACAATCCGCCGACCGGCTTCACCGTGCACCCGAAGCTGCAGCAGCTGATGAAGAAGCGCTTCGAGATGAGCCGCAACGGGGGCATCGACTGGGCCTTCGGTGAGCTGCTCGCCCTCGGATCACTGCTGGTGGAAGGCACCCCGGTGCGCATGGCCGGCCAGGACACCCGCCGCGGTACCTTCGTGCAGCGGCACGCGGTGCTGCACGACCGAATCAACGGCCAGGAGTGGTTGCCGCTCGGCAACCTCAGCGACAGCCAGGCGCGGTTCTGGATCTACGACTCCCTGCTCAGCGAGTACGCGGCGATGGGATTCGAGTACGGCTACTCGGTCGAGCGGGCGGATGCGCTGGTGCTCTGGGAGGCACAGTTCGGCGACTTCGCCGACGGCGCGCAGACCATCATCGACGAGTTCATCTCCAGCGCAGAGCAGAAGTGGGGCCAGCGTTCCAGCGTCGTGCTGCTGCTGCCGCACGGCTACGAGGGCCAGGGCCCCGACCACTCGTCGGCCCGCATCGAGCGCTACCTGCAGCTGTGCGCGGAGAACAACATGACCGTCGCCCGCCCGTCGACGCCGGCCTCGTACTTCCACCTGCTGCGCCGTCAGGCCTACGCCCGCCCGCGTCGCCCGTTGATCGTCTTCACCCCGAAGGCGATGCTGCGACTGCGCGGCGCGACCAGCGCGGTGGCCGACTTCACCTCGGGCAAGTTCGAGCCGGTGATCGACGATGCGACGATCGCCGACAAGGCTGCGGCGAAGCGCGTCGTGCTGGTCTCCGGAAAGATCTACTACGACCTCGCCGCGGAGATCGAGAAGCGCCAGCTGAAGGATGTGGCCCTGGTGCGCCTGGAGCAGTACTACCCGTTGCCCGCCGCCCAGCTCGACTCCGTGCTCTCGCAGTACTCGAACGCCGATCTGGTCTGGGCTCAGGAAGAGCCGGAGAACATGGGCGCCTGGCCGTTCATCTGCCTCGAGATGGCGAAGCAGGGGTACTCGGCCGACAAGATCTCGGTCGCCTCGCGCCCGGCATCCGCCTCTCCCGCCACCGGCTCGAGCAAGCGCAGTGCACAGGAGCTCGTCGACCTGATGGACCGCGCGCTCACCCTCTAGGCCAAACCGGATCGCCCGTCGACGGGCTCAGGGACCGTGCGAGTCGGGCCCTGAGCTTGTCGAAGGGCTCGCGGACTCGACGAATGTGCCGGGGTGGCACAGCCAGGGTCTGGCTAGTGGGTCTGGATCAGCCGTAACGTGAGCAGCACCTGATCACGGAGATCAGCGGGAGCGGTCTCGCGGCACGCGCGCTGCACCGCCTGGGTGAGCACGATGCCGACGCGGGCCTCGCCAGTGCAGTCATCGCAGTTCGCCATGTGCTCGGCGATGTCGGCGGCATCCGCCTTGGCTAGTTCGTTGTGCAGAAACTCTTCGAGCTCGGCTTTCGCCTTGTCGCATCCGCAGTCGGTCATTTCGCAGTTCTCCTCGAGGGAGCGGTGCTCCCGGCAGTGACGGTCTCCGGAACCACGATGCCGCGCTCGCGCGCGTACTCCGCGAGAAGCTCGCGGAGCATCCTTCTGCCTCGATGCAGACGGCTCATGACGGTTCCAACGGGGGTCTTCATGATGTCGGCGATCTCCTGGTAGGAGAACCCCTCCACGTCGGCGAAGTAGACGGCCATACGGAAGTCTTCCGGCACGGCCTGCAGCGCATCCTTGACCGCGCTATCAGGCAGGTGGTCGATGGCCTCCGCCTCGGCCGAGCGGGTCGAGCGACCCTGTGTCATCGACTCGGCACCGCCGAGCTGCCAGTCCTCGAGGTCATCGATCGTGCCCTGGTACGGGTCGCGCTGCTTCTTGCGATAGCTGTTGATGAACGTATTGGTGAGGATGCGGTACAGCCAGGCCTTCAGGTTCGTGCCCTGTTGGAACTGGCCGAACGCGGCATAGGCCTTGGCGAAGGTCTCCTGCACCAGATCGGCGGCGTCGGAGGGGTTGCGTGTCATGCGCAGGCCTGCCGCGTACAGCTGGTCCATGAACGGGATCGCCTGCTCTTCGAACAGCAGACGCACGTCTGGAACGACCTCGACGTTGGGGGGATCGGCGACCACGGCATCCTCCGTCACCACGGTGTCTACCGCGGGCGTGGGCTGGTCGTCCTTCGAAATGCTCATCGGGGCCAAGTGTACTTCTCGGCGCTCGGGCGACGCCGGACGGATTAGCCCCGTTGGGGTCACCGCGGCGACTGCCGGTCGTTCGAGAAGGAGGGTCATGGTGGTTTCTGGGTCGAGAGCTGAAGTGCCGATACCCTAAGTAACCGATGCAGGTATTCAAGTATTCCGGCCCGGAGTTCAACCCCTTCGGGGACGACGTTCTCGTGACCGGTGGTGACCCCGGGCCATGGCCGGCGCCGCGCGCCACCGCTCCCCTGTCGGCCGTGCTCTCCCTGCCCGGTTCGAAGTCGCTGACCAACCGCGAGCTCGTGCTCTCGGCCCTGGCGGATGCACCCTCCCTGCTGCGCTCTCCCCTACACTCGCGCGACACCGCCCTGATGATCGAGGCCCTCCGCGCGCTCGGTACGTCGATCGCCGAGGTGCCCGGCGAGAGCCCGTTCGGCCCAGACCTGCTGATCACCCCCGCCGAACTCGTCGGAGGCGCCTCCATCGACTGCGGCCTCGCCGGCACGGTGATGCGTTTTCTGCCGCCGGTGGCCGCGCTCGCCCTCGGCCCGGTCGCCTTCGACGGCGACGAGTCGGCCCGCAAACGCCCGATGCGCACCACCGTCGACTCGCTCCGTGCACTCGGGGTGGATGTCAACGACGACGGCCGGGGACGCCTCCCGTTCAGCCTGTACGGCACCGGGTCCGTCGTCGGCGGTCTGATCGAGATCGACGCCTCCGCGTCCAGCCAGTTCGTCTCCGGTCTGCTGCTCGCCGGCGCCCGGTTCGAGCGCGGGCTGGAGCTGCGCCACACCGGTGCCGAGCTGCCGAGCCTCGCGCACATCCGCATGACGATCGCCTGCCTCGCGCGCCGCGGCGTGGTCGTCGAGAACCCGGAACCCGGAGTCTGGATCGTGCCGGCCGCGCCGATCGCCGGCATCGAGGTCGACATCGAGCCCGACCTGTCGAACGCCGCGCCGTTCCTCGGCGCCGCCCTCGTCGCCGGCGGGTCGGTCACCATCACCGGCTGGCCGAACGAGACCACGCAGGTCGGCGACGAGCTGGCAGTGATCCTCGAGCGCATGGGGGGGCAGGTGCAGCGCGCGGAAGGGTCGTTGACCGTGACCGGCACGGGCACCGTCCGCGGCATCCGTCTCGATAATGCGAGCGAGCTGGCCCCCACCATCGCGGCGATCGCCGCCCTCGCCGACAGCGAGACGGTGCTCACCGGCATCGCGCACCTGCGCGGGCACGAGACCGACCGTCTGGCCGCCCTCGCCGTGGAGATCGGAGCCCTCGGCGGCGACGTGACGGAGACGGATGACGGCCTCATCATCCGCCCGACCCCGCTCAGCGGCGGCCTCTGGCACAGCTACGAAGACCACCGCATGGCGACCGCGGGCGCGCTGATCGGCCTCGCCGTCGACGCCATCGAGGTCGACGACATCGCCACCACCGCGAAGACGCTCCCACAGTTCGTCGAGCTGTGGAACCGGATGCTCGGGCTGACGGCGACCAAGAAGCCGATAGACCTCTTCTGATGAGCTGGCTCGACGACACGGACGACGACGACGACAAGTACGCCGACTACGAGGCGCGCAACCGTCCGAATCCGAAGGGCAATCGCGCGCGGACGAAGACCCGCCCGGAGCACAATGACGCCGTGACCGGCCGCGTGCTCACCGTCGACCGGGGGCGCTACACGGTGCTGGTCGGCGAGGGCTCCCCCGAAGAGCACGAGGCGCTCGCCTCCCGCGCAAGTGAACTGCGCAAGCAACCGATCGTCACCGGCGATCGGGTCGACCTGGTCGGTGACACCAGCGGCGACGACGGAACCCTCTCCCGCATCGTGCGCATCCAGCCGCGCACCACCGTGCTGCGGCGCAGCGCCGACGACTCCGACGAGGTGGAGCGCATCATCGTCGCCAACGCGGACCAGATGCTGATCGTGGTCGCCGCCGCCAACCCCGAGCCGCGGCCGCGACTGGTCGACCGCTACCTCGTGGCCGCGTTCGACGCCGGCATCACGCCGATCCTGTGCATCACGAAGACCGACCTGGCCGACCCCGCGGAGTTCCTCGCCAACTTCGCCGGGCTCGACATCCGCACCGTCACGAGCGGTCTCGACGCCACGCCGACCGAGGAGATCACCGAGCTGCTCTCCGGCCACTCGACGGTCGCCGTCGGCCACTCCGGCGTCGGCAAGTCGACGCTGGTCAACGCGCTGGTGCCCGACGCCAACCGAGCGATCGGGCGCGTGAACACCGTCACCGGGCGCGGGCGGCACACCTCCTCGTCGACGATCTCGTACCGGGTGGGAGACGACGGCTGGATCATCGACACCCCCGGGGTGCGGTCCTTCGGTCTCGGGCACGTCAACCCGGACAACATCCTGCGGGCCTTCACCGACCTCGCGGCGATCGCCGAGGACTGCCCGCGCGGGTGCACCCACCTTCCCGACGCCCCCGACTGCGCGCTCAACGAGCGGGTGAACGATGAGGACGAGCTGGGCGAGGCGGGAAAGCAGCGTCTCGATTCGTTCCAACGGATGCTCGCCTCGCTCACCGGCTGAGGCATCCTGATCGGCGTCTCCGCGCCGTGTTGTCATCTCCGCGCCTGCTGCAACACCTGCGGGGATGACGAACTCCAGCGCGGTTCGGCAACCCGGCCCCGCTACCCTGGGCCGGTGACTTCACCTCTCGACGCTTCACTTGTTCCCGGACCTTCGCTCGCTTCCGACCTGGCCCTGGCACGCTCGCTCGCCGACATGGCCGACGAGATCTCGATGGACCGCTTCCGCGCCACAGACCTCGTCGTCACCACCAAGCCCGACATGACTCCGGTCTCGGATGCCGACCGGGCCGTCGAGAGCGCGCTGCGGGCCGCGATCCTCGATTCGCGTCCCGGCGACGGCATCCTCGGCGAGGAGTTCGGCGTGGAGGGAGACAGCCACCGTCAGTGGATCGTCGACCCGATCGACGGCACCAAGAACTACGTGCGCGGCGTACCGATCTGGGCGACGCTGATCTCACTCGCCATCGACGGCGTGCCGGTGCTCGGTGTGGTGAGCGCCCCCGCCCTCGGCAAGCGCTGGTGGGCCGCGACCGGCCTGGGCGCGTACGTCAACGACCGCCTCGGTTCGCGCACCACGAACGAGGAGCGGCGCATCCATGTCTCCGGCGTCTCGGAGTTGGCGGATGCCTCGGCCAGTCTCAGCGGGCTGTCACGCTGGGCAGACGCCGGCCGTCTCGACCAGCTCATCGATCTGTCGAGCCGGGTCTGGCGCACCCGCGACTACGGCGACATGTGGCCGTACATGATGGTCGCGGAAGGACAGCTCGAGGTGTCGGGCGAGTTCGATCTGCAGGTCTATGACATGGCAGCTCTGGCTCCGATCGTGCAGGAGGCTGGCGGCATCTTCACCTCCGTGGACGGCGAGGCGGGGCCGTGGCACGGGTCGGCCCTGGCCACCAACGGGCTACTTCACGAGGCGGCGCTCCGCGCCCTCAGCGCGGCGGCCGGCAACGCGAACCGATAGGGTTGGTTCTGTCACTCGCCACCCGCAACAAGGAGTACCTGCATGTCCGTCGCATTGGATAAGAGGCCGGTCCCGAAGTCGCTCGCCGGCCTCGTCTTCGTCCTGTTCTGGGTGATCGCCATCCTGCTCTGGTCGTTCAGCCACCTGCTGCCCACCATCGGCGGCCGCGGCTTCATGGTGGACATCGGAATCGTCTTCGCGAGCATCGGTCTCGCCGCCCCCGCACTGATGTCGCTGCGCGAGCTCCGCACCGCCGGCGTCGTCGGCGTCGTCGCGATCGCCCTGTTCGCCATCGGCGACCTCGGCCAGGTCACCGTCATGGTCTACGCCCTGCGCATCCTGGTGCCCTTCCTGGCCCTGATGACGCCGGTCTACAAGCTGCTGAGCTTCCGGGTCTTCGCCTAGGAAGTCTCCGGAACGCAGAAAGGGCCGCCCCGAGGGGCGGCCCTTTTCTGTTCGGCCTCCAGTTCCCCGTCTGGAAGGTCACCCAGTGATCGACTTGCCCACCGCAGTGGACGAACTGGATAATTCTCATATCCGCTCCCACTCCCCGGAGGACGACATCGTGAGAAATGCAGCAATGACCCCCCGACTCACCCTGGCAGTCGGCGGGCTGGGACTCGTGGTAGCAGGCTCCGTCACCCTGCTTGGGCGGATTCTGTTTCTGTTGCCGTCGATTCCTGGGCTGCCGTACGTCTGGCATCCCGGCCAGGAGTTGGTCGCTGCCGCCGTGCTTCTCGGCGCCGTCACTGTCCTGGCTTTCGGAGTCAGAATGGAATCGGGAATCGTCGGTCGGTCGATCGCAGGCAAAGTCGCGCTCGTGCTGTTCGGACTGGCGAGCTTCGCGGCAGCCGTCTTCTCCAGCATCCCATCCCCGAGCCTCGATACGGTCGCCGATTGGCCGGCTCTCTATGTCGCTGCGGCCGAATTCGCCCAGGTCGTGCTGGTCGTCACCCTCATCGTTGCGGCGTCCGAGGTCATCCGCACCTCGGTCGTGGTGGGCGCCGCACGGTGGGGCCTACTCACGCTCGGCGGCTGGATCGCCTTCGAACTGCTCTTCGCTCGGGTGCCGTACGTTGGCTGGCTCGTGGGGGTCTCAGGCGGCTACCTCCAGCTAGCGCTGCAGATTGCGACGGGGCTCCTGTTCGTGCTGCAGGCCCAGTCCTCGACATCTCCGGTGCCGCCGTTGGGCGGCATCACCGAGCAGACCAACGTCGAGCAGAACAACAGTGTGCGATAGCGACCAGTTGGTGGAGATGGGGGGAATTGAACCCCCGTCCACTGCTGTGGTCATGTGCCTTCTACGGGTGTAGCCAGTGAAAGCGTTCTACTCGGCTCCGGAATTTGCCACTGGCATCCAATCCGACGAGCCCAGTCCTAGTTCGAGTCCCGCGGTACCCTAGGGCGTAACACCGCAGCAATCTCTCTAAATTACGCCAGGATCCGGTTAGAGAGCGTCCCCGGTCTGACGGACTTCATTTAGTGCTCTTGCTTAGGCAGCGAGAGCGAAGTCAGCGCGGTTAGATTTCGCACTTATTGTTTGCAGACATCGTTTACGAGATAAGCCTGCATCCTCGACCCGCTTCTCACACTCACGCAGGCAATGTCGAAACCGATCATCCCCCAGCGCGGCCTGAAAGACCGGGTCGCTATCGCACACTGTTGAGTTTCCAATACCGCGCGACGTGCACGCGGCTCATCAGTCTAGAACATCCGGGACCGGATGCTCATTCCCTGAGTTTCACGAGAGCCGCCGACATCCGCTCTCCCCGCCGCGCGCCGCCGCGTGACCTAGTCGCCGAGGTTGCGGCGGGCCGACATCGCCCGGTCGGCCTCGCGGTTGTCCTGGCGCTCGCGCAGGGCCTGGCGCTTGTCGTACTCGCGCTTACCCTTGGCCACCGCGATCTCGACCTTGGCCCGACCGTCGCTGAAGTAGATCTGCAGCGGCACGATCGTGTAGCCGCCCTCTTTGACCTTGTTGTGGATCTTGAGGATCTGCGCCTTGTGCAGCAGCAGCTTGCGCTTGCGCCGTGGCGGGTGGTTGTTCCAGGTGCCCTGATTGTACTCGGGGATGTGCACGGCGTCGAGCCACGCCTCGCCGTTCTCGATGAAGGCGTAGCCGTCGACGAGGGACGCCCGACCGGCACGCAACGACTTCACCTCGGTACCCGTGAGCGAGAGCCCCGCCTCATAGGTGTCTTCGATGCTGTAGTCGTGGCGCGCCTTGCGATTGGTGGCCACGATGTTCTGACCACGTTCCCTGGGCACGATTCAACTCCTGGATGCTGTGCTCGGCCGGTCCGAGCAGCCCATCAGTCTATCCGCAGCGGGCCTCGATACGCGAGCGGAGCCCGCGATCAGACCTTGAGGTAGCGGCCGATCGCCACGCTGGCCGACGACGCGGCGAGCACCGCACCCACGACCAGCAGGATCGGCACGACAATGAGTCCCTCGCCGAAGCCGATGAACGGGAAGCCCTGCGACTGCTCGGCCAGGTAGCCGCGCACGAAGAACTTGACGATCACCACGACGGCGACGCTCGCCAGCACCGATCCGATCAGCGCGGCGATCACCCCCTCGAGGATGAACGGCGTCTGGATGAACCGGTTCGAGGCACCGACCAGCCTCATGATGCCCAGCTCGCGCCGTCGCGAGAACGCCGAGAGCCGGATGGTGGTGGCGATCAGCAGCACCGCGGCGACGAGCATCAGCACCGCGATACCCACGGCCGTGAGACTGGCGGCGTTGAGCGCGCTGAAGATCGGATCGAGGTACTTGCGCTGGTCGACGACCTGCTCCACCCCGGCGAGACTCGACAGGCTCTCGGAGATCACCGGAGCCTGCTGCGGGTCTTTCAGACTGATCGAGAAGGTCTCCGGGAGATCCGACGGGGTGATGAAGTCCGAACCGGTGGTGTCACCGAAGCTGGCCTTGTACTGCGCGTACACCTGCTTGTGGTTCTGGAAGGTCACCGACTTGATCAGGTCGGCAAGAGCCGGCGAGGCCAACTGTTCCTTGACCAGGTCCTTCTGATCCGCGGTCGCCTCGGTCAGCTTGCAGTTGCCGGTCGAGGAGTTGTCGGTGCAGAGGTACACGGCGACCTGCGCGCGATCGTTCCAATAGCCCTTCATCTGGCCGATCTGGAACTGCAGCAGGATCGCCGCCCCCACGAAGGTGAGCGAGATGAAGGTGACCAGGATGACAGAGATCACCATGGAGAAGTTGCGCCGAAGGCCGTTGCCGACCTCGGACATGATCAGTCCGAACCTCATCGCGTGGCCTCCGACTGACCGGCGATGCCGATGTCGCCGTAGCCGGGTTGCGCGCCGAAGCCCCCGAAGCCCTGCACGGGGACGGCCTGGGTCTGGTAGCCGCCCTGGCGTTCGTCGCGCACCACCTGGCCGGCAACGAGTTCGATCACGCGACGCTGCATCTGATCGACGATTCCCGCGTCATGGGTCGCCATCAGCACGGTGGTTCCGCCCTTGCTGATGCGCTCGAGCAGGGTCATGATGCCCGCGCTCGTGGAGGGGTCGAGGTTACCGGTCGGCTCGTCGGCGAGCAGGATGGCAGGCTTGTTCACGATCGCGCGGGCGATGGCCACGCGCTGCTGCTCCCCACCGGAGAGCTCGTGCGGGAGGCGGTTGGTCTTGCCGGCGAGTCCGACCATGCGCAGGACATCCGGAACCGCCTCCTGGATGAAGCCCTTCGACTTGCCGATCACCTGAAGGGTGAACGCGACGTTGTCGAAGACGGACTTCTGCGGCAGCAGGCGGAAGTCCTGGAACACCACGCCGAGGTTGCGCCGGAAGTACGGCACCTTGCGGCTGGAGAGCTGCCCGAGGTTCTGCCCGAGGACGTGGATCTGACCGCGACTCGGGGTCTCCTCCTTGAGCACCAACCTCAGGAAGCTCGATTTTCCGCTGCCGGAGGCACCGACGAGGAACACGAACTCCCCTCGGAGTATCTCGAGGGAGACCGCGTTGAGCGCCGGCCGTGCGTTGCTCTTGTAGAGCTTGGTTACCTGGTCAAACCGAATCATGGCGAGTACGACCCTAGGCAATGCGCAGCCGGATTCGGGGGCGCGACAGGCCGCAAGTCGACACTCACAGGAAGCCGCCTCCCCGACCTACTTCTCCGCTCCGGCGACCATTCCCTTGATGAAGTAGCGCTGCAGGAACAGGTAGGCGATAAGCACCGGCACCACGCCCATCAGCGAGCCCGCGGCCGCGGCCCCCAGATTGCTGGACTGGCTGGAGAAGAACGCCCCGATTGCCGGCGCGATCGTCTTCACCGACGGATCGGTCAGCACGTAGGAGGAGAGCGCGAACTCGTTCCACACCGCCACGCCGGTGAGGATGATCACCGTTACGGTCACGGGTTTGAGCATCGGGAAGACGACGTAGAACAGCACCTGGAGCAGATTCGCTCCGTCGACCACCGCGGCCTCCTCGACGGCGAGCGGCAGCGAGCGCATGAACGCGGCATAGAGGAAGATCGCGAGCGGCAACTGCCCCGTCGTCAACACCAGGATGATGCCCCAGTAGGTGTTGATCGCGTGCAGCTGGTTGAGCAGCGAGTACAGCGGCACCAGCACGCTCAGCGGCGGGATCATGATCAGCCCGACGATGAGCAGCATGACGACCTTGTTCAGGCGCGTCTGGCGCCGTGCGAGCGGGTACGCCGCCAGTGAGCCGATCAGACAGACCAGAGCGGTCGCGATCACGGTGACCAGCGCACTGTTGCCGATGGAGCGCAGAATGCCGCCATCCTGAATCGCCGTCTGGAAGTTGCCCCAGAACACCGAGGTGAAGGGAAACGCCCACTGCGACGACAGGTCCGACTTGGCCTTGAGCGCCGTGGTGAGGGTGACGTAGAACGGCACGAGTTGCACGACGACGACGAGCAGGAGGGCGATGCCGATGAGGATATTGACCCCACGTCTCGACCCGGATCGCTGACGGTCTCGGGTGCGTGACGACACGGATCGACGGATGCTCGGCGCACCGGGCGCGGAGGTGGCGGTCATTGCTGCTCCAGACGACGACGGTTGAGTAGCGCGTTGAGCGCCAGGGTGAAGATCGCGATGATGACGAACAGCACGACGCCCATCGCGGAGGCGTAGCCAGCACTCTGGTTCTCGAAGTAGGTGATGCCGATGAGGGTCGAGACCGAGTTGGTCGAGTACCCGGGGCCGCCGTTCGTCATGACCTTGATCACGTCGAAGAGCTTGAGCCCGCCGATGAGGTTGAGAACGATGCTGGTCGCGAAGGCGGGCTGGAGCAGCGGCACGGTGATTCCGGTGAAGCGTTGCCAGGTGCCGGCACCGTCGAGCATCGCCGCCTCGTAATAGGTCTGCGGAATGGATTGCAAGCCGGCCAGGTAGATGATCATCGAGATTCCGACGAACTGCAGGGAGTTGACCGCCACGACGATCGCGACGGCAGCCGAGGGCTGGCTGAGCCAGGCGACCCGTTCCCCACCGAAGGCGACGACGATGTCGTTGAACGCCCCGTTGTTGAACTGGAACAACAGGTAGTACATCGTTCCCATGATCACCGGGGAGACCAGCACGGGCAGGTAGATGATCGCCCGGGCCGCGCCGCGGCCGCGCATCGGTCGATCGAGCGCGAGCGCCAGCCCGAGCCCGAGGATCTGCTGGATGACCATGCTGCCGATGCCGTAGATGAACGTGTTGCCCAGCACCTGGCGGAAGGTGTCGTCCTGGAACAGGCGCAGGTAGTTCTCCAGGCCGACGAATGGCTTCTCCGGGCTGTACCCGTCCCAGTTGGTGAAGGAATAGCCCACGCCACTGATCAGCGGATAGACGGCGAAGACCGCGAAGAGCAGTACCGCCGGCAGATAGAGCAGGTTGATCAGCCCGCTCCCTCGCGCACCGAAGCCCCGTCTCCGTCTACCGGGCGGTCGGGCCGCGAGCGCCGAGGCCGCACTCCCGATCGATGTCTGCGCCGCCGGACGCGATGCCGTTGCCTGGGTCATGACTGCTCCTTTGCACCCTGAGGGCGGTGAGGGCGATGGTGCGCGTCACCGTGCACCATCGCCCGCCGTCGGCGGTGTTACTTGTTCTGTCCGTACAGGCGCTCGAAGTCCTTCGACATGGTCGAGACGGCGGGCTTGACGCTGCTCGATCCGCCGGTCACGACCGAGTCGGCGGTGGTCACCATGGTGTTCCACATGCCGTTCGGCAGGTAGACGCGGTCGAAGTAGGGCACCAGCGGGAAGTCGCCCGGCTTGACCACCGTGTCGTAGCTGGACTGCAGCACGCCGAGATCGCCCTTCACGTTGGTCAGTCCGGGGATCGATCCTGCCGCCTTCGCCAGCGCTGCCGCGTTCTCGGGCTCCGCGAGGAACGCGATGTACTCCTTGGCGCCCTTCAGGTCCTTCGAGGTCTTGGAGATTCCGAAGGCGTTCATCTCCCCGCCGATGATGTAGGGCTTGCCGCCGGTCAGCGATGGCACCGGGATGTAGCCGAGTTCGGCATCCGGGTTGTAGGTGAGCGCCTGGCCCGCAACGCTGTTCTGCTGGAAGACGAAGGCCGCCTTGCCCGTGCCGAGGGCCTTCGAGATGTCGTCGGCAGTGGCCGAGACATAGTCCTGATTGAAGTAGCCGTCTTTCTGCCACGAGGCGATCAGATCGAGCACCTCGGCGTACCGGGCGTCATCGAACGTGCCATCGGTGAGGTCGCGGAGCTCCGACTTGCTGTACGCGCCGGGAGAGATCCAGTCGGCCAGGTTTCCGGCGGGGCCTGCGGCCTTACCCGATGACATGATCGGCACGACGCCGTTCGCCTTGATCTTGCTCGCCGCGGCGTCGAAGGCCTCCCACGTCGTGAGGCTGGCGGGATCGATCCCGGCGTCGCTGAGCACCGACTTGTTGTAGAGGATGCCCGCGACATCCGTATCGACGGGGAATGCGAAGAACTGGCCCTTGTCGTTTTTCATCGCCGCGTCGAGCGCCGGGTTGAAGTTCTTCGCCCACGCCTGGTTCTGCAGCGGTGTGAGGAACTTGCTGTACCGCAGCAACGACCAGCCGTGCGTCCACCAGATGTCGGGCACGTTGCCGGAGGCGAGCCGCACCTTCATCTCGGATTCGTAGCTCGACGTGGAGGTGCGCAGCTCGATCTGAGTGTCGGGATGCTCGGCCTCGAACTTCTTCGTGATGGTCTTGAGCTGGGCGAGGATGGTCGAGTCGACGGCCTGGCCGGTCTGGAACTCGAGCTTGTTCGAATCGCCGGATCCGGATCCTCCCCCGCTGCAGCCGACGAGTGCGAGCAGCAGCGCTGTGGCTCCCGCAACAGTGATCAGTGAACGCTTCTTCATTGTCATACCTCCATTGGGATGAGAACTGTGCTTCACGGGACAGCCATGGTGCGTGGGCGGCTGCGGTGGACCCCGAACCTGCTCCGTCGACATCGACGGGCGGGCGTCTTCGCGAAAAGCTACACGAGTAGACCTGGGGCTGCAAGCGTTCATTCTTCGGATAATCGGGACTTGTGATGATGCGAGTGACACGAGTAGATTCCCACTACACATCCGCATCGTTGCGGTCGAGCCGACCTCAGGCGGTCGCTGCCGCCGCGATCGATTCAGCTCGCTCGCGAGCACTCGAGAGAGGTTCACCCATGACTTTTTCCATCGGCATCGTCGGCGCCGGCCAGTTCTCTGGACAGTTCTCCACGCTGTTCGACCGCCACCCCGGGGTGTCCAAGGTCTATGTGACCGACATCCTCCCGGAGCGCGCCGAAGAGTTGCGCGCCGAACAGAACCTCGCCGGGGTATTCCCCGACTTCGACTCCATGCTCGCCTCGGACGAGGTCGACGCCGTGGGGATCTTCACCCAACGCTGGACGCACGGCAGCCTGGTCGTGCAGGCACTGCGCGCGGGAAAGCACGTGTACTCCGCGGTGCCGATGGCGATCACCGAGGACGAGATCGCGGAGATCATCCAGGTCGTCACCGAGACGGGCCTCACCTACATGATGGGCGAGACCAGCTACTACAACCCGGCCACCGTATACGCGCGTCAGCAGCTGGCGAAGGGCGCGTTCGGCCGTGTGTTCTATGCAGAAGGCGACTATGTGCACGACATGGACCTCGGCTTCTACGCGGCTTATGCCTACAGCGGCGGAGACGAGTGGAAGCGCACCGCCAGCTACCCGCCCATGCTCTACCCCACCCACTCGATCGGCGGTGTGCTCGGCGCGCTTCCCGTCCACGCCACGAGCGTCAGCTGCATCGGCGTGCGTGACGACCGCGACGACGGCGTCTTCGACCGCGAGGTGAGCATGTTCGACAACGACTTCTCCAACGCGACGGCGCTCTTCGAGCTGTCCGGCGGCGGATCGATGCGCATCAACGAGATGCGCAGGGTCGGCTATCCCTCGCACATCCGCGAGTCCCGGTTCCGCTTCTTCGGCACCGAGGGCAGCTTCGAGCAGCTCGCCGAGGTGTCGGTCTGGCAGGACAAGGCGGGGGTTCACGACATCTCCGAGCTGCTGGCGACCGCGGAGACCATGTCGCCCGACGACCCGGCGCTGGCCAATGTGGCTCCGGAACTTCGGGCATCCTTCATCTCCGGGCACGCCAGCGTGCACGACGCGTCGCGGTTGCCGGAATCGTTCATCGGGGCGGTCGACGGCCACGAGGGGAGCCACCACTTCCTCGCCGACGACTTCGTCACCGCGGTGAACACCGGCACCCTCCCTCCGGTGAACGCCTGGGTCGCTGCCCGCTTCACCCTGCCGGGCATCGTCGCGCACCGCTCCGCGCTCGAGGGCGGCGTGCGGCTTCCGATCCCCGACTTCGGCGACGCCCCCGAATCCCTGACCCCAGTTCGGGTCAAGGCCGAGGAGAGCGCCGGCGTCGCCTGACGGCCGCACTATCATCGGTGCACTGCGCCGATCAGTGACCGGCGCTCCGAACCCGCTCGGGATCGGAAACGGATATCGCTGAGAATAGGACGGCAATGACCACGGTGGGCGACATCCCGAAGCGTCGAGCGACGCGCGCGGATGTCGCCCGCTACGCCGGGGTGAGCCCCGCGGTCGTGAGCTACACCGTCAACGCCGGCCCGAAGCCGGTGGCGGATGCGACCCGCGCCCGTGTTCTCGAGGCCATCAGGGTGCTCGGCTACCGCCCCAACGCTGCCGCCCGCACCCTCAAGATCGGGTCGACCAAGATGCTCGGGCTGATCGTTCCCGACTCGAGCAACCCGTTCTTCGCCCAATACGGGCACGCCATCGAAGACGCCGCGGCGGCGCAGGGGTATGCCCTCTTGGTGGTCAACACGGGAGGCGCTCCCGAGAGCTTGGCGCCCAGCATCCGTACCATGGCGTCGCGCCAGGTCGACGGGATGCTGATCGCCTTCCAGCCCTCGATGGACGCTCTCGCCGAGATCTCCTCGGCCGGAATCCCCACGGTGTTGCTCAATCAGACCACCGCGGTAAGCGGGCTGCCTGCCGTCGGATCCGACCTCTACGCGGGTGCGCGATCGGGGGTTCAGCACCTCATCGGTCACGGGCACCGGTCGATCGCCTTCGTGGGCGACTCCGATCCGCTGGATGAGAGACAGCGGGGCTGGCGGGACGCACTGACGGCCGCGGGCCTTGCTCCCGGCCCGATCGCCGCATCCGATTTCACCCGCGAGGGCGGCTACCTCGCGGGGCGAGAGCTTCTCTCGGAGAATCGACGGGCATCCGCGGTGTTCGTCAGCTCTGACATGCAGGCGAGCGGCGTTCTCCGCGCGTTCCACGAGGCGGGGCTTTCGCTCCCCGATGACTTCGCGGTGGTGTCGCTCGACGGCTCCCCCGAGTCCGAATACTCCTGGCCCGCACTCACCACCGCGTCGCAGTCGGTCGTCGACATGGCGGCGGAGGCGGTGCGCCACGTGATCACGCCGACCGAACAGACCCGGTTCACGCTGTATCCGACCTCGCTCGTGGTGCGGCAGAGCTGCGGGTGCGCCTGGCCAGAAGCCGAATCGGGCGCGCGCTAGACCCCTACTCCTCGGTGCCTACTCCGCGGTGCCTACTCCGCTGTGCCTACTCCGCGGTGCCTACTCCTCGGTGCCTACTCCTCTGTGTCCCGCTTGCGCCACTTGATGCCGGCGTTGATGAAGCCGTCGAGGTCGCCGTCGAACACGGCCGAGGGGTTGTTCACCTCGTAGTCGGTGCGCAGGTCCTTGACCATCTGATACGGCGCCAGCACGTAGCTGCGCATCTGGTCACCCCAGCTGGCGGTGATGTTGCCCGCCAGTTCCTTCTTCGCGGCGGCCTCCTGCTCGCGCTGCATGATCAGCAGGCGGCTCTGCAGCACGCGCATGGCCGCTGCCCGGTTCTGGATCTGGCTCTTCTCGTTCTGCATAGAGACGACGATGCCGGTCGGAAGGTGGGTGATGCGCACCGCGGAGTCGGTCGTGTTGACCGACTGGCCGCCGGGGCCGCTCGAGCGGAAGACATCCACCCTGATGTCGCTGTCGGGAACCTCGATCGCTCCCGCCTCCTCGATCAGCGGGATGACCTCGACCGCCGCGAAGCTGGTCTGGCGCTTGCCCGCCGCACCGAAGGGGCTCATCCGCACCAGACGGTGGGTGCCGGCCTCAACCCCGAGGGTGCCGAAGGCGAACGGCGCGTTGATCTCGAAGGTCGTCGACTTGATGCCGGCCTCCTCCGCGTAGCTGGTGTCCATCACGGTGACGGGGTACTTGTGCTTCTCGGCCCAGCGGAGGTACATGCGCTGCAGCATCTCGGCGAAGTCCGCAGCATCCACTCCTCCGGCGCCGGCACGGATGGTGATGACCGCCGGGTGGGCGTCCCACTCGCCGTTCAGCAGGGTCTGCACCTCGAGCTCGCCGAGCACCTTCTGAATGCTCTCCAGCTCGGTGCGCGCCTCGGCAGCGGCAGCGGCATCCGACTCTTCGTTCGCCAGCTCGACCATGATCTCGAGGTCGTCGAGTCGGCTCTGGATGCTGTTCACCTTCGCCAGCTCGGCCTGTCGGTGGCTGAGCGCGCTCGTCACGCGCTGCGCCTTCTCGGTGTCGTCCCACAGGTCGGGCACGCCGGCCTGCTCACTCAGGTCGGCGATCTCGGCGATGAGACGGTCGACACCGATGACGGAACGGATGTCCGCGAAGGTCGAGCGAAGGGAAGCGATCTGTTCAGAAAAATCGAGCTCGTCCATGTCGCGCACAAGTCTACCGGAGCCGGACCGCGAGCTCGCCGGGGTTAGCATCGACGGGATGAGCGACGCGCAGAAGGACTTCAACTTCCGCTCCATCGTTCTCCCCGCGATCGCCCCCACGCTACTGTTCTCCATCGGCGAGGGCGCCATCATACCGATCATCCCGGTGGTCGCGGACAATCTCGGGGCGACGCTGGCCATCTCCGGCGTGATCGCGGCGATGATCCTGGTCGGGCAGCTGTTCGGAGACATCCCGAGCGGCTGGATCGTCGCGCGCATCGGCGAACGCAACGCGATGATCTACGCGGCCCTGCTGTCGGTGGTGGGGCTGCTCACCGCGCTGGTCGCACCGAATCCGCTGGTGCTCGGCATCGGCATCTTCGCGATCGGCCTCTCGACCGCGGTGTTCGCCCTCGCCCGGCATGCATTCATGACCAGTTTCGTGCCGCTGGAGTTCCGCGCCAGATCCCTGTCGACGTTGGGTGGCACCTTCCGGCTGGGCTACTTCATCGGGCCGTTCATCAGTGCCGCGATCATCCACCTCACCGGATCGACGCAGGCGGTGTTCTGGGTGCACATCGTGGGCTGTGTCGGCGCCGCCATCCTGCTGCTCGTGCTGAAAGACCCGAGCGAGATGCTGATCGAGAAGCGCACCGCCTCGCCGAACCGCGAGGGCGAGAAGTTCGTCGCGGCGGAGAGCCACGGGCTGTTCCGCACCATCTGGAACAGCCGTGCCGTACTGCTCAGGCTCGGCAGCGGTGCTGCGCTGATCGGGGCGATGCGGGCGAGCCGCCAGGTGATCCTGCCGCTCTGGGCGGTGAGCATCGGTGTGCCCGACGCGCAGACCGCGCTGGTGATCGGCATCGCCGGAGCCATCGATTTCGCCCTGTTCTACGCCAGCGGCCAGATCATGGACCGCTTCGGTCGGCTCTGGAGCGCGCTGCCCTCCATGATCGGGCTGGGTCTCGGGCACATCCTGCTCGCGGTCACGCACGACCTGCCGGCCGCCTTCCTGTGGTTCGTGATCGCCGCCTTCCTCATGTCGGTCGCGAACGGGGTGGGCAGCGGCATCCTGATGACTCTCGGCGCCGATCTCGCGGACCAACGCAACCCCGCGCCCTTCCTCGGCGCGTGGCGGTTCACCGGGGATGCGGGCGGAGCCGCGGCACCGCTCGCCCTCTCGGCCCTCACCGCGCTGGTCTCCATCGCCTTCGCCAGCGGCGTGATGGGCGTGCTCGGGCTGGTCGGAGCCGGCATACTGCTGCGCTACGTGCCGCGGTATTCGCCGCACGCGCGCCGCCCAGCGTAGTTCGTTTCGCCCACACCGCACTCGCTCTCCCCGCACCCGCACTCCCCGCACCCGCACTCCCTGCACCCGCACTTTCGGCGCCCACCCCTTCCGAAATGCAGGCAATCCTGGATGGCGGTCGGCGTGTCTTCCCAGACACGCCGCATCCGCCGAAACATTGCCTGCATTTCGGAAGTGTGCAGAGTGCGCAAGGAAGTATGCAGAGCCTGTTCGGACGTGCGCAGAGTGTGTTCGGGTTGCCGTTCAGCGGCGCAGTAGCGCAAGCGCGCGCTGCGTCGCGCGGTGGCCGAGCAGGTCGGCCAGCGTGAGCCTCCCGCGGCAGACCCGGATGAACAGCCGCGCCCCGACGACGGTGTAGCCGATCAGACCGTGCACCAGACCCGGGCGGCGCTCGAACAACCGCAGCACGCGGGCCCCGGCGGCGATCTCGGGCTGCAGTTCTGCCCGCACCCGGTCGACGTACGAGTCCAGTGCCGTCGCGTTGCCCCGGACAGCGGATGCCGCTGCCGCACCCGCCCAGGTGCCCGACCGCAGAGCGAACGAGATTCCCTCGCGCGTGAACGGGTCGAGCAGCGCGGCGGCGTCGCCGACCACGATCACCGGTCCGCGACGGAGCGGGGAGTCGGCGGTGCGCCACTGCGCGAGGTGTCCTGATGCCCGGGTCACCTCGGCGTCGGCCAGGTCGAGCTCGCCGACGTAGCGGTCGAGGTAGCCGCGGGTGGCGTCCGGCGCACCCTTGGCCTGGATCACCCCGATCGTCAGGGTCTCCGTCTTCGGGAACATCCAGGCATAGCTGCCCGGCTCGCTTCCCCAGTCGAGGAAGACGCGATCGTCCCAGTCGCGGCCGTCGGCCGGCCGCACGATCTCCCGCTCGAGCGCGAGATCGACGCCGCCGGGGGTGACGCCGACGTAGCGTCCTATACGGCCACCGACGCCGTCCGCACCGATGACGACGCGGGCACGGATGTCGCCGACGTCGGTCGACAGCGTGACGGCGGCAGCGGCATCCGTCTCATCGGTCGACGCAGTGATTCCGCGCACGGCCGCCCCGTCGACGAAGGTCACACCGGCAGCAACCGCAGCGTCGACCAGCGCCTGGTCGAATCGTTCCCGCTGCACCAGGGCGAGGAACGGCGACAGCGAGCGATGACTGTGTGCCGCGCCGCCGCGCAGGGTGAAGGTGACCGAGCTGACCTGCTGCTCGATCGTGGCGCGAACGGATGCCGGCACATAGTCGAGCGAGGTCCCGATCAGTCCGCCACCACAGGTCTTGTAGCGCGGAAACCGGACCCGGTCGAGCAGCAGCACCCGGGCCCCGCGCTCGGCGGCGACGCGGGCCGCGGACGAGCCCGACGGTCCCGCGCCGACGACCACGACTTCCCAGTCGCCGTCGGTCAGTCGCACGTCGTCCACCGACTCAGATTATTCGACTGCGCCGTGCCGCGAGTTGCACGTTGGAGTGGTTATTCGGGTGTCAGAACCACGCGAACGTGCAACTCACGGTCTAAGCCGTCACGCTACCCGGATCAGAAGAGCACCGATCTCGCGACCGCCGTGACGTCGAGGCGGACGCCCCGCGGCACGAGCAGGCTGACCACCGGCGGCCGCCAGTAGGCCGACAGCTCGACCGTCGCGCTCGAGCCGTCGGTGCTCACCGCCCGGTCGACGTGGAGGTCGTCGAAGCGCGCGGTGGGGGCCTCGGCGAGATAGTCGACTACGGCCGACTTTACTTCCGGCGTCGTGAGGGTCGGCCGGGGTCCGTTCGCCGTCACGGCGACCTGGTCAAGGGCGAACGACTCCGCCCCGGCGAGCGCCGCGCCATCGGCCAGCGTGAACAGTCGCTTTCGCTCCAGGTACAGGGATGTCGCCGCCACGACGAGCAGGATGAGCACCAGCGAGAGAAAGCCGTAGAAGATCATCAGCGGGAGGGTCGAACCCGTGTCGTCCGCGATCCGCCTGTTCACGGGTTACCCCAGAATCGCGAGACCTGGCCCGCCGCCGAGCCCTCCAGCGGAACCGCGAGGGGGACCCGCACCGTGAGGGCGGGCGGTACGAGCGGCAGCGGCACCGAGACGGCGACGGTCACAGTGACCCGGCCGCGGCGGGTGAGGCAGTCGGACGGATGCGGTGCACAGCGCACGGTGACGCGGGCATCCGATCCGCTGAGTCCATAGTCGGCGAGTGCGAATTCGACGGCTCTGTGCGCCTCGGCCTCGGCCTCGGCCTGCGTCCCCGCCTGCACGAACACGCGCACAGCCTGGCGCGCGGCGCCCTCCGTCGCCAGCGCTGCTCCCTGAATCGACGCCAACACCAGCACCAGGTAGACCATCGGCAGCAGCAGGATCAGCCCGGCGGTCACGAACTCGAGCGAGGCCGAGCCTGCATCCCCGCGCAGCCGCTCAGCGATCCAGCGTCTCCACCGCCGCATGGCCGCTCACCTCCAGACCGCCGTCGATTCCCACCAGGCCGATCAGCGGCAGCGGGGTGCGCACTGTGACCACGGCAGACGGATGCCCGAGGTACGCGCCGTACCCGGCCGTCACGTCCCGCGCATAGTCCGGCCCCAATGCCGCCGTGATGAGATCGCGGGAGCGCTGCACCCCGTCCGCCAGCCCGTTGTCGGCGAGCGCCGCGAAGCGTGCCCCCTCGGCGGCGGAGTCCAGCACGGTGTTGCGGATGTGCAGCGCGAGCCCGAGCTGCAGCACCGACAGGGTCAGCACGGTCAGCAGCCCGGCGACCATCGCGAACTCGGCCGGGGCCGAGCCACGATCGTCGCGAGGGAATCGCATCAGAAACCGGTGACCTTCTCGATGGCCTGCTGGAACACACTGCTGAGCGCCGGGCCGGCGAGCGCCCAGATGATCACCACCAGACCGGCGGTCATGAGCGTGATCAGCACCCAACCCGGGACATCCCCTCGGTCGTCGCGCACCCGCATCGTCCACCGTCGGATCGTGTTCATGTCATCCCCTCTCTAGAAACCCAGCTGCAGGACAGCGATGCCGGGAAAGATCGCGAAGATCACCGTGATCGGCAGGATCAGGAAGACCAGAGGCACGAGCATCGCCACCTCCTTCTTGCCGGCGACCTCGAGCAGCTCGCGCTTCGCCTCGTCACGGGCGTCCTGCGCCTGGGCCCGCAGCACCTCGGCAAGCGGCGTGCCGCGCTCCAGCGCCCCCGTAATGTGATCGACCGCTCGGGAGAGTGGCGCGAGCTGGAGGCCGGCGGCGAGGTCGGTGAGCGCATCCGCGAGCGGAATCCCGGTGTTCACCGCGGAGATCACCCCGGCCAGCTCGTGCGCCAGCTCTCCGTGGCTCGCCCGCGCCACCCTGCGGAGCGCGTCGAGGATTCCCTCGCCCGCAGACAGGCTCAGGGTGAGGAACTCCAGCACGGTCGGCAGCTCCTCACGGATGCGCTCGACGCGTCTCTTCGCCGCGCGCTGCAGCAGGGCGTCGCGCAGCACCACCCCGGCCACCGCGCCGCCGACGACGATGAGCACCTGCACGGCGAACGGCACGCTAGTGGTGCGAGCGACGCCGAGCGAGAGCAGCAGGCCAAGCCCGGCACCGACCACCGCCCAGACCAGCTGTCGGGCGCGAAAGTCGTCGACCGTCAACCGGCTACCCGACTGGTGCAGCCGCAGCTCGATGGTGGTCGGGCCACCGAGCAGCCGCCCGAGCGCTGCCCTGGCGCGGCCGGTGATCGGTGAGAACAGGGCGCCGACAACCGGCAGCGGTTCGACCGTGCGCCTCGCGAGCAGTTCGCGCGCCGCGGGAGACACGTCCACCAGGTAGGGCGCGACCCGATGGATGAGCCGCGGCCGACTCAGCCGCGGAAGCAGGCTCACCAGCGACCAGAGCCCGAGTCCCAGCGTGAGACCGAGCACGATGCTCCACCCAGAGTGCGGCGTCAGCTGAACCATCGCCGCTCCTCGGGGATGCGACCGAGGCCGAGCATGAGGCGGTAGGCGACCACCGATACGGCCAGGCCGGCGACGATGACGGTCACGCCGGCGGCTGAGTTGTAGGCGCGCGCTGCCTCCGGCCGCGTGGCCAGCAGCACGAGGATGACCCAGGGGGCCGCGACGCCGAGCTTCGCCGCGTTCATCACCCACGATTGTCGGGCCTCCACCTCCGCTCGGATCGCCGCCTCCTGCCGCAGGTAGCCGGCGAGGCTGCGCAGCACGGTGGTGAGCTCGCTCCCGCCGACCTCCCGCGACATCCGCAGCGTTTCGAGGATGCGGTCGGCGACCGGGTCGGCGAGTCTGCGCTTCAGGTCGTCGAGGCAGAGCCCGAAATTGCCGGTAGCCCGATAGTCCCGTTCGAAGGAGGCGAAGGCCTCCCTGGTGGCGACCGGGCCGGCATGGGCGAGGGTGACCAGGCTGTCGGGAAGGGCGAGTCCGGATCGCACCGCCGACACGAGATGATCGACGACATCCGGCCAGAGCACGCGCGTGGCTCGCCGCCGGGATCGCGCGCGCCATCCGACGATCAGGGTCGGCAGGGCGAGCGCGGTGAGCCCGGCGATGAGGGCGATCGGGGCTACCGGCACCAGTGCGAAGCAGAGCGCCGCCGCGGCCAGGCCGGCGATGCCGGAGACGAGCAGGAGAGCGGTGATCGAGACGGAGTGCAGCCCGGCCTGGGCGAGGCGCTCACGCAGGCGCGCGGACATCCGCCCCTCCGGTCGGACCACGCGGGCGCGACCCGCCGGCCACACCAGCGGTGAGATGACCAGCAACAGGCCGAGACCGAGTGTGACGCCGAGCAGGATCACCATCAGGCACCCCCGGCGAGGATCGCGCTCGGGTCGAAGCCGTTCGCGTGGAACTTGGCAGTCTTGGTCGGGTAGCTGCCGGTGCCCTCCAGCACGCCTCGGGGCGAAGCGAAGATCGTGCTGGCTTCGATCACGCCGCCGGTGACCTGCCCGCTCGGTGCCACGATCTCTGTCACACGCCGCCTGCCGCCGCGCGCGAGCTCGCAGTGCACGACGATGTCGATGGAGGCGGCGACGGTCGGCACCACGAAGGCGGCATCGATGTTGCGGCCCGCCAGCAGGGGCAGCGTGCACAGCTTGGCCAGCGAGTCCCGTGCGCTGTTGGCGTGGATGGAGCACATGCCGGGTAGCCCGCTGTTCAACGCGATGAGCAGGTCGAGCGACTCCGCCTCGCGCACCTCGCCGACCACGAGCCGGTCGGGCCGCATCCGCAGCGCTTCCTTGATGAGCCGGCGCAGGCTGATCTCCCCCGTTCCCTCGAGGCTCGGCTGACGACACTGCATGGCGACCGTGTCGCGGGCGGAGAGGTCGAGTTCGAAGGTCTCCTCGACGGTGATGATGCGCTCCCCCGGTCGCGCGCCGGACAGGAGGGCGTTCAGCATCGTGGTCTTGCCGCTCTGCGTGGCGCCGGAGACCAGGATGTTCTGCCCGGACAGCACGCACATCCTCAGGAATTCGGCCGACTGCTGCGTCAGCGAGCCGAGAGTGACGAGTCGCTGCAGGTCGCGGATCCGCGCCGCGAACTTGCGGATGTTGACCGACCAGTGCGCCTGCGTCACGTCAGGAATGACCACGTGCAGGCGGCTGCCATCGGGCAGTGAGGCGTCGACAAAGGGCGACGACAGGTCGACGCGACGACCGGATGACTGCAGCATCCGCTCGACCAGGTCCCGCACCTCGGAGGAGGTCAGCTCCACCCGGGTGAGCTCTGAGACGCCGTTACGGGCGATGAAGACGCGGTCGGGGCGGTTGATCCAGATCTCCTCGACCTCGGCGTCGTCGAAGTAGGGCTGCAGGGCGCCGAAGCCGGTGATCGAGGCGACGATCTCGCGCGTGGCCTCGTGCTCGTCGGCGAGCATCGGCAGGCTGCCGGCGAGGGCACGCTCGCTGTAGCTGCGCACGGCGTCCTGCACGTAGCGGTCGGCGAGTGAGCGGTCACGGCCGAGGTCGACGCCGTCACGGCGCACCCGCTCCCGAACCTGCTCGGTGATGAAACTGACCGCCTGCGACATGCTGACAGTGTGCGACGATCCGGCGAAGGGCGTCGTGAGTTATCCACAGGTCGACGCGCAACCACGCAACCGGTGAACGCAGAGCGAACATCACGCACCCCATCGGCGCGAGGGATGCTCGCGGTATTTCGCACCCCGCCGGAGCGGTGATAATTGCTCCACACTGGCCGTCATCCGGTTGTCTGCCCGCCGGGATCCGCCTGTACCGCTCGATGACGCGCGTTCGCTCACCTGAAGCACGAGATGTACACGAGGTTCTTGCATGCTGGCCAACCGATCGAGGGTCACTCCAACGCCGAGGCGCATCACCCTCGCTCTCGACCCCGAGAGACTCGTCGCCGAGCTGACCGCCGCCATGCTCGCCACCGCGCAGTTCGATGCGATGGGGCCGCACGGCGGGTGGCTGCTCGAGCGCTACCGCGAGATCGTGCCGACCGTGCTCCCCGACGCGCTGCACTCGATGGAGACGGGACGTCCGATTGCGGCCGAGAGTCTTGCGGTGATTCGCCGCTCCGCCGTGGCGATGCGGGACTCGCCTGTTCCCCTGTCGGTCGTACTCCGCGGGAGCACTCCGGCCCTGCGTGCGTTCGGCGCTTTCATCCAGGCGAGGGATACCCGGCTCGGTCCCCAGGATCTGACCGCCCTGATGGGGCGGGCCGCCCTCATCGCCAAGGAGCTCGGAGCCTCGTGGGCCGAGGCCTGGGCGGAAGCCGAGCGCTCGGCTCCGGCGCACCAGGGTGAGGGTCATGGCGACTTCCCCGGGTTCGTCGCGGTACAGGGCACCGTGCCCAGCCCGACCCTGGAGATGCTCGCCAACGCCGCGGCCGGTCGTTCGACAGAGAAGATCGCCGAGGCCACCGACTACAGCCCGCATGCGGTGAAATGGCACCTCGCACGACTGATGCGGGAGTGGAACGTCGACACCCGAACGTCGCTGGTGGCCGTGGCATTCGCCCGCGGAGTGCTCCGCGCGAAGCCAGTGGACCGACCGTTCTACCACAGTTCGACAGAGCCCCCGCGCGAGGGTTGACCGATCGGCTAACAGTTCGTTCTTCCCCCATTCGGGGGTCAGCGTGACTTCTAGAGTGGCGACGGCCTTCCGCGCGAAGCAGAGGGCGTCACCCCAACCAGCAGGAGCAGACCATGCCCAACTTGAACGTCACCTACACCGACATGCGCGATGCCGCCACTCGCCTCACCAACGGCGAGCACGAGATCGAGTCGAAGCTCCGCGAGCTCAAGTCGCAGGTCGACGGCCTGATCAGTGGCGGTTACGTCACGGACAAGTCGTCGGTCGCCTTCGGTTCGTCGTACGAGGAGTTCAACGAGGGCGCCACCAAGACCATCCAGGGTCTCGAGGGAATGGGCCAGTACCTCACGGCCGCCGCCGAGGCACTCGAGAGCACCGACACCGAGCTTGCCAAGGCGCTGTCGAAGTAGTCACAGGGCACAGCGCCAGCGGCGCCGGGCCTCGTCCACGACGAGTCCCGGCGCCATCCCCCACCTCAGAACGACCCGCCCCGACAGCGAACGGATGACTCCCATGGCCGACCTCATCATCACCTCAGCCCTTCTCGAAGACTCCGCCGCGAAGCTCGGGACCATCAAGACCGAATTCGACCACGTCGACGACCACTCCAACGCCGACCCGTCGATCTGGGGCCAGCACGACCTGGCCTCGGCGATGAAGAGTTTCTCCGGCGACTGGAAGATCCACCGCGGGCACATCTCCGAGGCCATGGAGGGGCTCCGCAAGAAGCTCGACGAGATGGCGGCCGGGTTCAGCGACACGGAGCAGAAACTCTCCGAAAGCCTCGAGACCGACACGGTCTCCGCCTAAGCGTCCCTTCGCATCCACGCTCTCCCCCCGTTTTCGAAAGGCTCGACCATGCCCGACCGCCCCGGCAATTGGCAACTCCTCAATCGGCCGAAGGACCCCATCGGGGCCGACCCGGCCCGAGTGACGGAACTCGCCGCGTACTACGCGGAGATGGCAGAGACCATCAGCACCGAGGCCGCGGCGCTGAAGCGGATCGGTGACGGCGACGATTCCCGATTCAAGGGCAAGTCTGCCGACGCACTGCGCAAGCGCAGCCACGACGTGGCGGAGTCGCTGGGTAAGGCATCCGGACGCTACGTCGCGGTGGGAGAGGCGCTGAGGCGCTACCAGCCCGAGCTCGAACATGCGCTGAGCGAATCGGCACGTGCCCTCGCCGACGCAGAGAGCGCAGAGAATCAACGGGCGTCCTCGGCCGCTCTCGCCGACCCGAGCGCCAACCGACCCGCCGATGCGCCTCCGCTCACCGAGCAGGAGACGAAGGATGTCGCCGCCCGCTCCGCCGCGATCTCCGAGGCCTCCGACGCCGCCGCTGCCGCGCGCGCTCGACTCGACGCCGCGCTCGCCAGCCTGAACGACGCTGGCAAGCGCGCGAACTCGGTCATCCGCGCGGCCTGGCACGACGGCCTCACCGACACCCTCGGCTACAAGATCGCTCAGTTCTTCAAGAAGTTCCTCAAGATCCTGGTCAAGGTGCTGATGTGGATCGGGATAGCCCTGTCGGTTCTCGCCTTCTTCGTGCCCGGACTCGGCGCGCTGGCTCTGGCCGGAGCGATAACGTCGGTGATCTCGCTTGCCGCATCGACCGCGCTCGCCGCCATGGGCGAGGGCTCGTGGCTCGATGTCATCCTGGGCGTGGTGAGCGTCGTACTGATCGGGGCCGGCGGCGTCGTCGCCAAGCTGGTGCAGAACTCGCACATCGCCCTTCTCGGCAAGATCGGCGCGAGCGCCACACGGGCGACCTCCGCCACGAAGTACGCCGCGAAGATCGACGTCAAGCGCGCGGCGATCTTCAAGTCCGCACTCAACGGCAAGATGCCGATCACCGTCGCGATGCGCCGGGTGAACAAACTCGACAAGAAGCTCGTGTCGTCTCAGGCCCGCAGCTACAAGAAGATCATGGATCCGATCAGGGCGGACTTCAAAGTCAAGCCGCAGTTCTGGAACATCCGACACCCCGATTACCTCAAGAACGACCTCGGCAAAATCAAGGACGTGCTCAAGGGCGATTACAAGTGGGATCGTCTGCTCTCGGTCGACCGAGCGCTCAAGCTCAAAGACCTGCAGGGTCTCGCTGGCGCCTCCCACGGCATCGCCGGACTGACGCAACCGGCCTGGCACTTCGCCAACGGCGGCCGGGTAATCGCGGGCTGGCTCGTCAACGTGCACAAGATCGCCTCCTATCCGCCGAGTGCGTACCACGACTCGCTCACGGACAGTAAGGGACACCTGATGACGGGCGCCCCAGCGTGAGCGCCGTCGCGGAGAGCACCTGGGAACTCGACATCAGCCTTCCGCAGTGGCTGGAGGTGCCCTCGGGCGACGGCGACGGCGGCGACGTCAACGTCGACATCGACCAGTGGCGTGCGGATGTCGCGGCCGTGTTCACACTGCTGGAGGAGGTCGACTCGCAGCTCGGCGCCGACGCTCCGCAGAACGGCGTCGCCCTCGACATCCTCCGGGCGATCGACGGACTCCTCGAATTCTCGGCATCGCTGCCCGACGGCCACCACATCGTCGCCGGCCTCGCCGTGCCGGGACGCTGGCCGCTCCCGGTGGTGGTCGCGGTCACCGCGACCGACGAGTCCTACGACCTTCTCGCCGCAGCCGGTGCTCGCGGAGGCTCCCCCATCGAGGCGCCGACGGTGGACTACCTGCCGGAGGAGCTCGGCGACGGGATCCGGGTGACACGCCTCGACGTCGACGACGACGGTGCGGTCTGGGCGACGGTCGGCTGTGCTCGCCGTGCCGCGGGACTCGACACGGTGCTCACGTGGCGCACGACGGAACTCGACCTGGTAAACAGCTTCTCGCCGTACCTGGAATCTCTCGTCGGCTCGGTCCGCATGGGGACGGGAGAATGAGGCCCGGGGGCGAACACAGCCAGCCGACGGTTGGACTCGAGCCGCAGGCATCCTTCGTCATGATCCTGCCGCCGGGATGGTCGCGACTTCCGGTGCGGGACGCGGATGCCGCTCTGCTCGCCGCAAGCATCGAGACGATCGTCGACGAAGCGCTGCCGTCGACGCTGCCCCGCGACAGTACCGAGCCGTGGCGGGCCGAGCTGCGCAAGCGCTTCAGCGAGGCGACCTCCGAGGCACGGGATGCCGGGGCATCCGCCGTCTACCTTCCCGTGCGTCCGGTCGACGGCTTCTCCGTCCCCGGGTCGATCATCGAGACCGAGGTCGACGACGATGGCATCGCGCCGATCGCCGACGTGGTCACGGAGTTGCTGCGCGACCGCGAGTCCGATGCCCAGCTGATCACCGTCGACGGCGCGACCGCCGTGCGCACCGACACCACCGCGGCGAAGGTCCAGCCATCCGGTGACTGGCCGGAGGTCACCACCCGACAGATCGTCTACACGATCTCGGTTCCGCACCGGGAGGGACGCTGGGTGGTCATGTCGTTCTCGGCGGTATCCGCGGACACCGCGAGCCGGACCCTCTCCGACGCGCTGGTATTGCTGTTCGACGCGATGATGAGCAGCTTCCGCTGGGTCGATGTGCCGGGCGTCGAGCCCGGCGATCTCGAGTCCCGGCTCGCAGAGATCGCCCCCTGAACCCCACACCCCCTGACGAACGAGGACTCCCGATCATGCTCCGCTGGCTCCGACCCGCACGACCGGCTGCGCGCGAATCCGTCCACGACGCCTCCGCCGCGGCAACCGCCGCACGGTGGCTGGGCACGCTCGCCGCCGAGTGCGCGAGCCGGGGCATTCCGCTGCCGCCCGTGCTCACGGTCGAGGTCGGCACGGCATCCGTTCGCCTGCAGCTCGCCGCTGCCCGGCCACTGGCCCCGGCACCCTGGCTGACCGCTCACCACGACGCGGTATGGACGCGACGGATCGAGACGATGGATGCCGCCCCCGGCGGCCAGGTGCCCCGCGGTCTCACCGCGGTCGGCCTGGTCGACCGCCGGACGATGCTCGTCGACCTCGCCGCCTCCGGGGCACCGATCGCGCTGCTCGGCGACGAGGCCGACCGCCTCGAGGTGGCACGGCGGTGGGTCGACGAGCGGTCCCGTGCCCCGTGGTCGCGCGGACTCCCGATCGTGCTGGTCGACCTTGCCGAACTCGCCACAGACAATACGGTCGAGTACGGCGAGCGCCAGCTGTGCAACCTCGTCGCCATGGGCGGGGAGGGCTTCGCGATTGTGCGCGAGCCCCCGACCGGGCAGGCCGGTCGCGCCATGCTCGAGGCTCTCAGAGCTCCGGGATGCCGCTGGTGCGTGGTGATCGTGGGTGCCGCTCCCGCGCATTGGACCTTTCGTGCCCGCCCCGACGGCGCGGTGACCTGCGAGGTCTTCCCCGCTCCGTCTGCCGTGCCGGACGCGATCGGGGCGAAGCGATGAGGGTGATCGTCTCAGTGCTGACCCCCGGCGGCATGAGCGAGGTGCTCATCGACGCGGAGCCCGAAACCCCCATGCCCGATGTGGTGGCCGCGGTCGGTCGAGCCGTGGGGATGCCGCTCCCTCCGCCCTCGGACGACACAGAGGCCCCGCCTCTGACCTTGGCCGCGAGCGGCCTGACCGACGGCGCGGTGCTGCGGCTCGGGGTGCCGGCCCATGATGAACGCGAGCGCGAGGGGCGAGCGGAGCTACGGTTCGTCGCGGGACCGCGAGCCGGACGCATCCGGTCGATCCCGGTCGGCGAGACCCTGTGGGGTGTGGATGCCGACGGTGGCGCGCTGCAGCTCGTTGACGCGCACGCCGATTCCCTCGTCGGCCGGGGCAGGGTCGCGCTCTCGCTGCTGCTCGATGTCGACGGCCGTGCCCATGTGCGTCTGCTCGCCGGGCAGGCGGGAGACGCCCGCATCGAGCAGAGACCGCTCGGCGACGACAGTGTGGAGTGGCTGTCGGGAGATGAGCTGCACCTGGGCGAGTCGGTGCTCAGCCTGGGACCGGTGACCCGCGGCGACATCGAGCTGATCCCCGCCGCGAGCGGGTGGCTGGACTACAACAGACCGCCGCGGCTGCTGCCCCCGACGACCGGCAGCAGCTTCCGACTCCCGGCGCCACCCCCGCCGCCGACGCGCAACCCGCTGCCGTGGGTCACGGCCGCCCTTCCCGCCGTCCTCGGCATCGCCATGGCGGTTCTGATGCGGCAACCGATGTATCTCCTGTTCGCGCTGATGTCGCCGGTGATGATGATCGGATCCACCCTGTCGTCGCGCCGCAATGGCACGAAGAGCCACCGGCGCCTCACCGCGGAGCATGCAGCGACGATCGCGATCATCACCGACGAGGTCGCGGCCGCGGTGCTGCTGGAGCAGCGCAGTCGGCGTTCGATGACGCCCGATCCTTCCGAGTTGTTCGCCGCCGCGACCGCACCGACCAGCCGACTGTGGGAACGCAGGAACAACGATCCGGATCACCTGGTGGTGCGGCTCGGCACGGCGGACCTGCCGAGCAGCGTGCGGCTCGACGACTCGTCGCAGCTCGAGCATCGCCGCATGTCGACGGCCCGGAACCATGGCGTTCCGGTCACCCTGTCCCTCGCCGCGGCCGGCGTGGTCGGCCTGGCCGGCCGCGACGGATGGGCCCGCGATCTCGGTCGCTGGATCCTCGGTCAGCTCGTCGTCGCCCAGAGCCCCCGCGATCTGCAGATCTACCTGCTCGGGGCGCCGGATGACGCCGAATCGTGGCTCTGGACCCGCTGGCTCCCCCACCTTCGCCCGGCGCTCGGCCAGGATGCCCTGTCGCTGATCGGCTTCGACACCGAGAGCGTCGGTCGACGCGTCTCCGAACTCGGCCAGCTCGTGACGGAGCGGGTGGCCAGCGCGGGAACACACGGGACGACCACCCGCTTCACGCCCGACATCCTGGTCGTACTCGATGGGGCCCGGCGGCTGCGCACCCTGCCCGGGATCGTCAGCCTCTTGCGCGACGGCCCGAGCGTCGGCATTCACATCCTGTGCCTCGACGCCGACGAACGCCAGCTGCCCGAGGAGTGCACCGCCGTGGTCGTCGAGCGGGCGGGCGGCGGGCTCACGCTGCGCATCCAGAACGAGGAGGATGTCGCGGACGTTCGCCGCGACACCGTCGACCCCGACTGGTTCGATGGCATCGCCCGTGCCCTCGCCCCGCTCCGTGATGTGAGCCCCTCCGACAGCGACAGCGTGCTGCCGACCGCGGCGAATCTGCTCGAGGTGCTCGGGCTCGGCTCCCCCACCGCCGACTCCGTCGCCGCACGCTGGGCGATCAGCGCCCGCTCGACCGAGGCGGTGATCGGCATCTCCCTCGACGGCCCGTTCGCCATCGATCTGGTACGCGATGGCCCGCACGGCCTGGTCGCCGGAACCACGGGCGCCGGAAAGTCGGAGTTCCTGCAGACCCTGGTAGCCTCGCTCGCCGTTGCGAACCGACCGGACGAGATGACGTTCGTGCTTGTGGACTACAAGGGCGGCGCCGCCTTCAGCGAGTGTGCCGATCTTCCGCACACCGTCGGTATGGTCACCGACCTCGACACCCACCTGGTGCAGCGAGCCCTCGGCTCGCTGCGGGCCGAACTGATCCGGCGCGAAGAACTGCTCGGCGCGGTCGGCGCGAAAGACCTCGACGCCTACTATCTGCACCTGGCGGCGAACGGCGGCGAGGGCCTGCCGCGGCTCGCCATCGTCATCGACGAGTTCGCCGCGATGGCGAAGGAACTCCCCGACTTCGTCTCCGGACTCATCGGCATCGCCCAGCGGGGTCGATCGCTCGGGGTGCACCTGGTGATGGCCACCCAGCGCCCCTCCGGGGTCATCTCGCCCGAGATCCGGGCCAACACCAACCTCCGCGTCGCCCTCCGGATGACCGACGCGGGCGAGAGCTCCGACGTCATCGATGTGCCGGATGCCGCCCGCATCGACAAGAGGACCCCCGGCCGTGCGTTCGCCCGGCTCGGCCACGCGTCGATCATGCCCTTCCAGACCGCACGCATCGGCGGGGCCGTCACGGTTCGCTCCGATTCGACCCGACGGCCGCCCTTCGTCGCGAGACTCGGCCGGGGCGGATTCTCGTCTCCCGTCCCGCAGCCGCCGGCCGCGGCATCCGTCAGCTCCACCACCACCGAACTCTCGGTGCTGGTGGGGGCGATCCGAGCGGCCAGCGAGGAGCTCGCCATCCCCGCCCAGCACAGCCCCTGGCTGCCGGCGCTGCCCGAAGCGGTGCGCCTCGACTCGCTCATCGGCCACGGCCCTGGGCGGATCGGCTGGGGTCGCGAAGACCTGCCGGCCGCTCAGCGCCAGCAGGATGCGGTGCTGGATCTCGATTCCTTCACCCACCTCTACGTCGTCGGGTCACCCGGTTCCGGCCGGTCGCAGGCGCTGCGCACCATTGCGGCCAGCGCCGCTCTCCGGTTCTCGACCGCCGATCTGCATCTGTACGGCATCGACTGCGGCAATGGGGCTCTCGGGAGTCTTTCCGCCCTGCCGCACTGCGGTGCCATCGCCGGACGCAGTCAGGCCGAGCGGGCATCGCGCGTGATTCTGCGGCTCCAGGCGGAGGTATCCCGCCGCAACGAGATGCTCGGTGACGCGAACCACGCGAACATCTCCGAGCAGCGGTCGATGAGCGAGCCCGCCGACCGTCTACCGCACGTGCTGGCGCTGATCGACCGCTGGGAGAACTTCATCACCACTCTGGGCGAGGTCGACGGCGGCGCCCTGCTCGACGTGGTCCACTCGCTGCTGCGCGACGGCGCGAGCGCCGGCATCCACCTCGTCATCTCCGGCGACCGGAGCCTGCTCGCCAGCAGGATGGGAGCCTTCACCGACGACAAGGTGATCCTGCGCCTGACCGACCGTTCCGACTACAGCCTCGCCGACCTCAACTACAGGACGATGCCGACCGAGATCCCGCCCGGACGCGGTTTCCGTGCGGGCAGCGCCGTCGAACTGCAGATCGCCATGCTCGGCGACGATCCCTCCGGCCAGGCTCAGGCGAAGGAACTGACCGAGCTCGGGCGGCGGCTGACCGACCGGGATGGGGGCCTTTCCGCGGCGTCGCGTCCGTTCCGGGTCGACGACCTGCCGACTACGGTCGCGCTCGATCACGTGCTCGACCTCGCCGCGCGCGAGTCGACCGGCGCGATGTGGGCGGCGCTCGGGGTCGGCGGTGATCAGCTCGGCGTACTCGGCATGGATCTGGAGCACGACGCGCCGACCTTCGTCGTCGCCGGACCGCCGCGATCCGGCCGCAGCACCATGATCGCGACGATGGCCGACTCGCTGCTGCGGACGGGCACAGAGCTCGTGTTCGCCTGCCCCCGCGTCAGCCCGCTGCGAGACTACGCGGGGCGGCCCGGCGTGCGGGCGGTGCTGACCAACGCGGAGCTGACGGATGCCGACCTCGCCCCGCACCTCGACCCCGACGGCACCGGCGTCCCTGTCGTCCTCATCGTCGACGACGGCGAGCTGCTGCGGGAGGCGCCGGCCCGGGACTGGCTGCGCGCGTACATCCGTACCGCGTCCGGGAATCGTCGCGGATTGATCCTCGCCGGCAACGCGACAGACCTGTGCGCTGGCTTCTCCGGCTGGCAGGTCGACGCGAAGAAGAACCGGCGCGGGGCGCTGCTCTCGCCGCAGAACACCCTCGACGGCGACCTGGTCGGTGCGCGGCTGAGCCGCTCCAGCGTCTCCCCACGCATCGTGCCCGGCCGCGCCCTCATCCACCTCGGCACCGGCGACCTCATCAGCGTGCAGGTGCCGGCCCGCGCGCAGCTCCCGATCCCACCTCAGATCCCCGACCGACTGGAACCGCACCATGCCTGAGACCTCCCCCAGCTACTCCATCGACTCCCGGGCCACCAGGTTCGCGCCACCGGAGCCGGTGATACCCGCACAGGATGCGGCCGCGGTTCTGGTCCAGTCCCTCGCGCCTGCGCAATCCGCCGCGCCGCCGCAGTCCTCCGCGGCCGCGCTGCCGGTCGATCCCGACCCCCTCGCCCGGGAACTGACGATCGCCGAACCCCTGCCGGTGACTGCACCGCCCGCCCCGGCCCGCACGGGCATCCGAGGTCTCCTCGGCACCGTCGGCATCCGCCTCGCGCCCGGCCCGGCCGAGCAGGAGGACCGTGACGCCTCCGCGCGGCTTGCCCGGGACGAGGCGGTGATCCGTCAGGCGACCTGGACGCGCGCGGTCAGCGTGCTCGTCGCCAACCGCAAGGGCGGTGTGGGAAAGACCCCGGTGGCCCTGCTGCTCGGCGGCGCGCTCGCTTCGGTACGCGGCGGATCGGTCTGTGTGCTCGAGGTATCGGATGACCCCGGCGCCCTGTCCTTCCGCGCCGAGGGCAGCCCGGCGAACGGTCTCGGCGAACTCATCGAGGCGGTCGAGCGCGTCAGCACCGCGGGCCAGCTGGCCGGCTACACGGCACCGCAGACTTCCTTCGCCTCGGTGATCGGCTCCGTGCGCGATCGCCGCGCTCTCTCCCGCGACGACGTGGTCGCGGTGTCGGGCGTGATCGATTCGTTCTACGGCATGCGCATCATGGACAGCGGCAATCAGACCAGTTCCTCTGCGTTCGCCGGCGCCCTCGAGACCGCCGACGCCCTGGTGGTGCCGGTGCTCGAGTCCGGCGATGCGGTGTTCGAAGCGGTGTCGATGCTCGAACGCCTGCGCGAACGCGGTGGCCACCACGCCGAACTGGCTGAGCGGGCGATCATCCTGCACCTCGCCGACGGCCGTCCGGTGCACCCACAGGCGAGGGAGCGGATCGACCGCGTCATCGCCCGGGCGGGGGCCGCACACGTCTTCTCCGTGCCCTATGACGCTCACATCGCCGAGCGGGGCGAGCTCAGCCTCGGGCGGCTCGCACCGCAGACCTACCGGGTATTCGCCGCGGCAGCGGCGAGCATCGTGTCGTCGGTACGGATCCCCGTCGCCTGAGCGGCCCCGTAGCCGGCCCGACGCCGGCTACGCCCCGACCCGCGTGTCTTCCGGAAGCACCACCGGCTCCGGCCCGCGACGCAGCGCCTTGCGCAGCCTGCGCCACGAGCGCAGCACGGTCAGCGCCGGAAGACCGACCGCGAGCGCGACCATTCCCGCCCAACTGCGGTCGAACCGCCCGAGCGCCCGCTTGCGGTCCCACGCCCGCCGCAGTCTGCCGCCGGTCTCGCCGCGCGGAAGGACGGGGGTCGGCAGGCCGACCGTTGCACGCTGGTCGAGCAGCTCGCGCACCTGGGTGACCCAGTCATCCGCCGCCTCGCCGTGGAAGTAGTTCTCCTGCAGCCAGTCCGCGGCCGGTTGGTGAAAGCGTCCCGAGATGAGGTCGTCCGAGCCGCCGAACAGTCCGCTGCCCTCGAAGACGGTATTGATCAGCCCGTGACGGATGCCGAAGTCGTCGAGGATCAGAACCGGACAGCCAAGCGCGATGGCCTCGATCGACGCGGTGGAACTCACCGTGACGAGACCGCCCGCGGCCGCGAGGTGGGCACCCATCGCACCGCCCTCGACCACGAGGTTGTCCGGCGCCGGCGGATCGAGCTCGGCGATCAGATCGGCGTAGTCGTGCGTCTCGGCGTGCGTCTGCTGCTCGCCGTGGGTCGCCCGCACCTTCACCACGACGCGACGCGACGGATGCCGGCGTGCAGACTCCGCGAGCCAGCCCAGCAGCGCGAGCCGCTCCCCCTTGTACGCGGGAACCTTCGCCTGCGCCGCGAAGATCACATCGCCGGAATCGGAGCGCGGCCCCGCCGGGCTCGGCATGAACGGCAGGCTCGCCAGCCCGAAGCGCTGATCGATGCGCATGCGCTCGGCGAGGTCGGTGAACTCCGTGATCTCGCGCCGCGAGTGCAGCACGAACAGGTCGGCCTGTGCGCGGTGGGCGATCGCCATCCGGGTGGCCGGGATCGAGATGCCCGGCAGCCCGGTCACGATCACCGGACGCGTGGCACACGCGCCGAGAATGGCGCGCACCACCACCTTGACCAGGGGCCCGCGCACCGACAGCAGCACGACATCCGGATTCGTCTTCGCGACGCGCACGGCGAGCGCCGCGAGGTCGACCACGGGTGGACGTCCGATGCTGCGCGCCGCGGTGGCCAGAGCCGCGGTGAGCTGGTCGGAGCTCGGCAGCACCGGGCTCGCCAGTACCACCATGCGGCGGTCCCAGCCGGCGGGGGCGTGCGCCAGCAGCGCGGCGCCCCACTTGACGTAGGAGTCCGAGTCCGCGACGGCGAGGACCCGGACCGGGTCGCTCATGCGGGCACGCGACGGAGCTTCGCCAGCGGCGCGAGCTCCCCCGGGTAGATGCGCTTCTCGCCGTCGCCGAGCGCCTCGCCGATGACACGGATGTCGCGCACCAGGTGCGAGAAGTCGTCCGGTTCCAGCGACGCGGCATGGTCGCTTCCCCACATCGCCCGGTCGAGAGTGATGTGACGCTCCACGACGGTGGCGCCGAGGGCGACCGCCGCGACGGAGATCTGCAGCCCACGCTCGTGGCCGGAGTAGCCGATCGGGATCTCGGGGTAGCGCTCCTGCAGCGAGCCGATCATCCGCAGATTCGCCTCCTCGGGCGGCAGGGGGTAGGTGGAGGTCGCGTGCAGGATGATGAGCTTGCTCGGGTCGAAGACCGCGACCGCCGCATCGATCTGCTCGAGCGTGGACATGCCGGTGGAGAGGATGACCGGCTTCCCGGTCGCGGCGAGGGCCCGCAGCATCCCGAGGTCGGTCACCGAGGCGGACGCGACCTTGTGCGCGACGACGTTCAGGCTCTCGAGGAAGTCGACGGACGGCTCGTCCCAGGGGGAGGCGAACCAGTCGAGCCCGCGCAGGGTCGCGTAGTCGCCGATCTCGACGTACTGCTCACGACTGAATTCGACCCGGTAGCGGTAGTCGAGGTAGGTCATCTGGCCCCAGGGGGTGTCCCGCGGGGTGTTCTTCATGTGCTCCGGGGTGGAGATCTCCGGCGTGCGCTTCTGGAACTTGACCGCCTGCGCGCCGGCATCGGCCGCGACGTCGATGAGTCGCATCGCCAGGTCGACGTCGCCGTTGTGGTTGAGTCCGATCTCGCCGATCACGTACACGGGCTGGCCCGCCCCGATTGTCGATCGTCCAATTGTGACGGTCATGCTGTCCACCCTTCGTAGCTGTTTCTGTGGCTGAGGAGGCTCATCGTGCGGTCGAACACCGGGTCGAGCGCCGGTGCCATCGAGTCGGCGAGGGCCAATTCGTCTTCGGTGTCGATCTCGATGGCGGTGCGCTCATCGACGAGCGCCACCCCCACCCGACCGAAGAACCGGAAGGTGTTCTGTCGGAAGCCCTGGGCGCGCATCACATAGAAGGCGCCGGTCTCGCGGTACTCGACCGAACGGTCCTGGCGACGCTGACGGTAGGCGGCGTCGTGGTTCACCCCGCGCGCGCCTCCCGTGCCGAGCCGCCAGAGGAACGCGTGGCTCTGCACCGCGGAGAACACGACGTCGTCGGTGCCGCCCAACACGCGATCGATGGCCTCGTCGAGGGCATCCGTATCGATGAAGGGCGACGTGGCCTGCAGGAAGACCAGCACCTCGGGGTCGCGCGGAAGCGCGTCGAGCACGTGCAACAGGGCAGACTCGGAGCTCGCGTGGTCGGTGGCCAGGGATGCCGGCCGGCCGAACACCTCGGCACCGGCGTCGCCGGCGACGGCGGTGATGAAGGGGTCGTCGGTGCTCACGATCACCCGGTCGATCAGCCGGCTGGACCGAGCGGATGCCACGGCGCGCGTCACGAGCGGAATCCCGCCGACCGGGCGCAGGTTCTTGCCCGGCACGCCCTTCGATCCCCCGCGTGCGGGGATCACCGCGACGACGTTCATCCAGTTGCCTTCCGTTCTGCGGCTGTGGTGCCGAGCCATTCCGGCGAGAGTAAGCAGCCACGACGGCACGGTCGCCAACGACGCATTAACGGATGGTGTCCGGCATCCGTCCGCTCGGGTGCGACCACGGCGTTAGCGTGGTGGGATGTCCGCGCTCGAGACCATGCCGCCCGCGCTCCGTGCCCGCCGGGCGTGGAGCGCGCTCGTGCTCGGCGTGGTCGCGCAGACCGCGGGAACGGTGTTCGTTTCGACCCCGGCCTTCCTCATCCCGCTACTGCACACGGAGCGTGGGCTCTCGCTCGCCCAGGCCGGTCTGCTCGCCGCAACGCCGACGATGGGAATGGTGCTCACCCTGGTGCTCTGGGGCGCCCTCGCCGATCGCGTCGGAGAGAAGTGGGTGATCGCGGGCGGCCTCGCCCTCACTGCATTGGCGACGGTGGGGGCGATCACCGCCCACGGTTATGTCGATCTCGGCGTGTTCCTGTTGCTCGGTGGGGCGGCATCCGCCAGCACCAATTCGGCCAGCGGCAAGGTCGTCGTGGGCTGGTTCGCCAAGGAGCGCCGCGGGCTCGCCATGGGCATCCGGCAGATGTGCCAGCCGCTCGGCGTCACCGTCGCCGCGCTGACGGTGCCGACGATCGCCGCGGCCGACGACATCTCGGCCGCCTTCGTGCTGCCGCTGGCGCTCACGGCGCTGCTCGCGGTGCTGTGCGCGGTCTTCGTGGTGAACCCCCCGCGCGCCGTCTCCGTGCAGACGAATGTCCGGGCCGCCAATCCCTACCGGGGCAGCGGATTCCTCTGGCGCATCCACCTCGTCTCGATTCTGCTCGTCGTTCCCCAGTTCACCCTCTCGACGTTCGGGCTGGTGTGGTTGGTGACGCAACTGCACTGGAGCGCCCTCGCCGCAGGCGTGCTGGTCGGCGTCGCCCAGTTCGTCGGCGCGATCGGCCGCATCGGGGTGGGCGTGCTGAGCGACCGGGTCGGCAGCCGGGTGCGACCGCTGCGCTGGGTGGCCCTGTCCGCCGTCGCCGTCATGCTGCTGCTCGGCTGGAGCGGGGCGGCGGGCTGGCACGCCGGAGCGCTGGTGCTGCTGGTCGCGATGACCGTGACCGTCGCCGACAACGGGCTCGCCTTCACCTCGGTGGCGGAGATGTCCGGCACGCTCTGGTCTGGGCGCGCGCTCGGCATCCAGAACACCGGCCAGTTCGTCGCGGCCTCGGCCGTGGGCCCTCTCGTCGGTGGCCTGATCGCCGTGGTCGGCTACCCGCTGGCGTTCGTGATCGTCGCCGCGTTTCCGGCGATAGCGGTGCCGATCGTGCCGGCACGCAGCGCCGAGGTGGACAGGCTCTGACCAGCCCTCCGCATACAATGGATCGCTCCCCGCGGGAGTGGTGAAATTGGTATACACGCAGGATTTAGGTTCCTGTGCCGCAAGGCGTGAGGGTTCGAGTCCCTTCTCCCGCACCTCCCAGTCTGTCCGTCCGACGGCTACCAGACTCGTCGCGCTACCCTGAGCTAACACACGACTGGAGTACCTCACTTTGCAGCCTTCCGCCCTCCTCCCCTGGCTCGACCCGAACACCCTGATCGAGGGTGCGGGGCCGTGGGCACTGCTCGTCGTCTGCGCGATCATCTTCGCCGAGACGGGACTCCTCATCGGATTCATCTTCCCCGGCGACACCCTGCTGCTGATCACCGGCTTGCTCACCTTCCGGCACGTCATCGACATCCCGATCGTCTGGGTGGCGCTCGCCATCGGGCTCGCGGCATTCCTCGGCGGCGAGTCGGGCTACTACATCGGCAAGAAGAGCGGCCCGAGAATCTTCGAGCGCAAAGAAGACGGCCTGATCAGCATGGCGAGCGTGCGGCGCACCAACGAGTTCTTCGCCAAGTACGGCGGTCTCGCCGTCATCATCGCCCGCTTCGTTCCGATCGTACGAACCTTCGCACCGATCGCCGCCGGCGTCGGCAAGATGAACTACCGCAAGTACTCGCTCTACAACGCGATCGGCGCGTTCATCTGGGGTGTGGGCGTGACGGTGGTCGGATTCCTGCTCGGCAACATCCGCCCGGTCGCGGACTTCGTGATCAAGTACATCGACATCGTTCTGATCGCCGTCGTGCTGCTCACCCTCATCCCCGTGGTGATCCACTACCTGCAGGGAAAGTACCGCGCGCGCAAGGCCCGGGACGTCCAGGACGCCGGCGAGAGCTAGCTCGAGCCGAGGCGCCTGTCGATCTGCACGGTCGCGTCGTGCGCCGCGCGGCGCACCTCCTTCTCCGGGTCCTGCAGCAGCGCGATGAGACGCTCGCGAACCTCGAGCGTCCCGACGACACCCAGGGCGCGAGCGGCGGCGACGCGCACCCGGGCTACGTCATCGTCGAGAAGCGTGAGCAGGGCATCCGTCTCCGGCAGCAGCCGGGTGTAGACGACGCGCGCCGACATCTCGCGGACGCGCCAGGCCTGGTCGCCCAGACCGCGGTGCACGGCGGATGCCGCCGAATCGTCCCAGACGAAGGTCAGCGCCCGAGCGCCCCAGACCTCCGGCCAGTACAGCGGCGGAGCACCGTCGAGCACGCCCTGGGCGTGCTGCCCACCGACCCAGAGCAGGAACTCCTCGCCCTCATTGCCGCCCTGCAGCAGCGAGGCCGCGCGCTCGGCGACGACCTTCTCGCCGAATAGGGCGACGGCGGCCGCGATGCGGTCTCCGGGAGATGCATCGAGGGGAACGGGACTGGCGTTTTCTGAAGTCATAGCGCCCTCAACCCTAGGCGCTCCGTCAGCCCGTCACGGTGAGCACGATGAGGACCACGTTGAGAACGGCGATCACGACGACGATCGCGGTAAGGATCACCTTGATCAGCCGGGAGTTGACGTAGTCGCCCATCACACTGCGGTCGTTGGTCAACCGCAGGAGCGGGACCAGGACGAAGGGGATGCCGAAGCTCAGGAACACCTGGCTCACCACGAGCGCCTGGGTGGGGTCGACCCCGATCCCCAGGATGATCAGGGCGGGGATCAGGGTGACGAGTCGACGGACGTAGATGGGGATGCGGCGCTTCAGCAGTCCCGCCATGATGGTGCCGCCGGCGTAGCTTCCCACCGAGGTGGAGGCGAGACCGGAGGCGAGCAGACCGATGGCGAAGATCAGCGCGACCGCTGGCCCGAGGCTGTTTCCGATCGCCCGGTACGCACCGTCGATCGTGTCGGTGTCGCTCACTCCGCGCAGGTTGACCGCCGCGAGCAACAGCATCCCGATGTTGACCACCCCGGCGAGGGCGAGGGCGATGCCGACGTCCCACTTCGTCGCGCGCAACAGCCGGCGGCGGCCGCTGTCGCCTACCGCCTTGCCGTGTCGGTCGCGGGCCAGGGCGGAGTGCACATAGATGGCGTGCGGCATGACCGTCGCGCCGAGCATGCTGGCGGCGATCAAGACGGAGTCGGTTCCCTCGAAACGCGGCACCAGACCACCGAGCACATCGAGTCCGTTCGGTGGGGTGACGAACAGCCCGGCGAGGAAGCCGACGGCGATGATCGTCAGCAGACCGATGATGACGCCCTCGAAGGGACGCTGACCGTAGCGGCTCTGCACCAGGAGCAGGCCCATCGACACCGCCCCGACGATCGCGCCGCCGACGAGCAGGGGCAGCCCGAACAGCAACCGGAGGGCGATGGCGCCGCCGATCACCTCGGCCAGATCGGTGGCCGCGGCGACCAACTCGGCCTGCACCCAGAACAATCGGCGCGGAGCGGGCTTCAGGCGTTCGCCGAGCAGCTCCGGCACGGTGCGCCCGCTCACCAACCCGAGCTTCGCCGACTGGTATTGCACGAGCGCGGCGATCAGGTTGGCCGCCACCAGCACCCAGACCAGCAGGTAGCCGTAGCGCGCCCCGCCGGAGAGGTTCGCGGCGACATTGCCGGGATCGACGTAGGCGATGGCCGCGACGAATGCCGGTCCGAGCAGGAAGACCCCGCGCAGCGCAGCCCGGGGCGGCTTCACGGAGACGGTCACGGAGTCGGCCCTGGTCATCCGAGCAGCTGTTCTCGCACCGTCGGCATGATCGCCTCGAAGGCGAGCGCACGGTGGCTCACCGCGTTCTTCTCGTCGCGCGTCAACTCGGCGGCCGAGACGCTGTAGCCCGCCGGTTTGAAGATCGGGTCGTAGCCGAATCCTCCGCCGCCGACGGCCTCCTCGAGCACGGTTCCCGGCCAGACGCCGAGTTCCACGTGCTCGAAACCCGCGGGGGTCACCAGGGCCGCCGCGCAGACGAACTCGGCGGCGCGGTCATCCGCACCCTCCAGGTTGGTCAGTAGCAGCTGCAGGTTCGCGGTGTCGTCGCGCGCCGGGCCGCCGTTCAGCTGCGCATACCGGGCCGAATGGATGCCGGGGTCGCCACCCAGTGCAGCCGCCGAGATCCCGGAGTCGTCGGCGATCGCCGGCAGCCCGGTGAACGCGGCTGCCGCCCGTGCCTTGATGAGCGCATTCGCCGCGAAAGTGTCGCCGTCCTCGACCGGCTCCGGGCCGTCGTAGCCGATGAGGTCGATGCCATCGAGGCGTGCGCCGAGGATTCTGCGCAGCTCCTCGACCTTGTGGGCATTGTGCGTGGCGAGCACCAGCTGCGGGGTCATTCTCCGAGAGTAGTGGCCAGGCGGCCCACGGTGACCCGTCGATCGACTCAGCCCGCGAGCGACTCTTTCTGCAGTCGCGACAGGTCGACCGCACCGCCGAGCGCCAGGTCGAGCAGCGAGTCGAGTTCGCGGCGATCGAAGGGTGCACCCTCCGCCGTACCCTGCACCTCGACGAAGAGGCCGCGACCGGTGACGACCACGTTCATGTCGGTCTCGGCCCGGACATCCTCGGTGTATGCCAGATCGAGCATGGGCTCGCCATCGATGATGCCGACCGACACGGCGGCGACGCTGTCGATCAGCGGGGTCGAGTTCTTGCCGATGAAGCCCTTGCCGCGGCCCCACTCCAGCGCATCGGCGAGCGCGACATAGGCGCCCGTGATCGCGGCGGTGCGCGTGCCGCCGTCGGCCTGCAGCACGTCGCAGTCGAGCACGATGGTGTTCTCGCCCAGCGCCTTCATGTCGACGACCGCGCGCAGGCTCCGCCCGATCAGGCGGGAGATCTCGTGGGTGCGGCCGCCGATCTTGCCCTTGACGGCCTCGCGGTCCATCCGGTCGTTGGTCGAGCGCGGCAGCATCGAGTACTCGGCGGTCACCCAGCCCTTGCCCTTGCCGGTCATCCAGCGCGGCACGCCGTTGGTGAACGATGCCGTGCACAGCACCTTGGTGCGACCGAACGAGATGAGGGCTGAACCCTCCGCCTGGTCGCTCCAGCCGCGCTCGATGGTGATGGGGCGGAGCTGGTCGTTCGTGCGTCCGTCGATGCGGGTCATGAGAGGCCTTTCGTGGGGAGGGGGATGACGCCGGTCTCCAGCCGCTCGACGCTGATCACCTCGGGACCGAGGAAGCGCCGGGCGAGCCGGATGAAGTCTGCTTTGCTGTTGCCGGTTCTGTCGTCGCCGGTCGCCTCGAACGCGTAGCTGTGCGGCGTGGCGGGGTCGTGCTCGAGCCCGTGCTCGACGAGCAGGTTGTAGACGTCGGATGCCGTCTCCTGGGCACTCGAGACGAGGGTGACGTTCTCGCCCATCACTCGCTGGATCGCGGCGGACATCAGCGGATAGTGGGTGCAGCCGAGCACTAGCGTGTCGACGCCGCCCTCCCGCAGCGGGGCCAGATACTCCTCGGCCACGGCGAAGAGCTCGTCGCCGCTGGTCACTCCGGCCTCGACGAACTCGACGAAGCGCGGGCAGGCGCGGGAGCTGATCTCCAGCTGCAGGGCGGCCGCGAAGGCGTCGTCGTATGCCCGTGAGCCGATCGTGCCGACCGTTCCGATCACGCCCACCCGGCCGCTGCGCGTCTGGCGCACGGCCGCACGGACGGCGGGTTGGATGACCTCCACCACCGGGATGCCGAGGCCGAGGGTGTAGCGCTCGCGGGCATCCCGCAGCATCGCCGACGATGCGGTATTGCACGCGATCACCAGCATCTTCACGCCCTGCGCGACCATCTCGTCGAGCACCTCGAGGGTGTATCGGCGTACATCGGCGATCGGCTTGGGGCCGTAGGGCGAGTGCGCGGTGTCGCCGACGTAGAGCACCGACTCGTTCGGCAGCTGGTCGATGATCGCGCGAGCGACGGTGAGTCCGCCGACACCCGAGTCGAAGATGCCGATCGGGGCATCGGCGTTCATCGGATGCGGGTTCACGGGAACCGAGTTTACGCGGGCGGCTCGCGCGCTCCGGCAGCGCCCGCCTCCTCGCTAGGCTTGCCCGCCTCCTCGCCAGGCTTGCCCGCCTCCTCGCCAGGCTTGCCCGCCTCCTCGCTAGGCTTGCCCGGTGACGAGCTCGCTGCTGACCGACCGCTATGAACTGACGATGATCGATGCGGCGATCCGTTCCGGCACCGCCGAACGCCCCAGCGTGTTCGAGGTGTTCGCCCGCAGTCTGCCCGGGGGGCGCCGCTACGGCGTCGTCGCCGGCACCGGCCGCCTGCTCGAGCTGATCGGCGACTTCCGGTTCACGGATGCCGAACTCGCCTGGCTGCGCAGCGAGAGCGTCGTCGACGCGGTCACCCTCGACTGGCTCGCCGACTACCGGTTCGCCGGCAACGTCTGGGGCTACCAGGAGGGCGAGGTCTACTTTCCCGGCTCCCCGCTGCTGGTGCTCGAGGGCACGTTCGCCGAGGCGGTGATCCTCGAGACGCTGGTGCTCAGCGTGCTCAACTACGACAGCTCGGTGGCCGGTGCTGCCGCGCGCATGGTGTCCGCTGCCAGCGGTCGCCCGATCGCCGAGATGGGATCCCGCCGCACCGGTGAGTGGAGCGCGGTCGCGGCCGCGCGCGCCGCTTACATCGCCGGGTTCTCCGCGACCAGCAACCTGCAGGCCGGACGCGAGTGGGGCATCCCGACCATGGGCACCGCCGCGCACTCGTTCACCCTGTTGCACGACAGCGAAGCGGATGCCTTCCGCGCCCAGGTCGCGGCCATGGGGCCGGGCACCACGCTGCTGGTCGACACCTACGACGTGCCGACCGCCGTCGACCTCGCGGTGAAGATCGCGGGGCCCCGGCTCGGCGCGGTGCGCATCGACAGTGGCGACCTGCCCGAGCAGGTGGCTGCCGTGCGGCGGCAGCTCGACGGGCTCGGCGCGGTCGACACGAAGATCACGGTGACCAATGACCTCGACGAGTTCACCATCGCCGCCCTCCGCGCCGCCCCGGTCGACTCCTACGGGGTCGGTACCTCCGTCGTCACCGGCTCCGGGTCGCCGGCCGCCGGCATGGTCTACAAGCTGGTGGCGAGACAGGATGCCGCGGGCACCTGGATCTCGGTCGCCAAGAGGTCGGCGAATAAGGCCACGGTCGGCGGGCGCAAGTACCCCGTGCGGGAGCTGTCACCGTCCGGGAAGGCCACGGCGGAGGTCATCCACGTCGGATCCCCCGAGCTCGCGACCGTGAGCCACCGCCCGCTGCTGGTGCCGCTGATCGTGGACGGCGAACCCGACGCGCGTTTCCTCGGTGTCGCCGGCACGAGGCTGGCGCGCGAGCACCACGCCGCCGCGATCGCCGAGCTCCCGGCCGAGGCCTTCCGCCTGGGCCGCGGCGACCCCGTCATCCCCACCCGCTACGCCTGACCCGCGGGCGAGTCCCAGGCCCCGCTTCCCCCACCGCGTGGCTCGCGCGCGAACCCTGGCACATTGCGGGTCGTCAGCGACGCGCACCCGCAATGTGCCAGGGCTCGCGATCCGGTCGCCAGCCCCCGGCGCGCAGGCGACGTGCAAGCCGACCGAGAAACGGATTGGGATCAGTGAAGACGTCACTCCTATACGCGACCACGCTTGCCCAGCCGCCGTCGTTGTACAGCTCCAATCGCTCTCGATCGGGCCGTCGGCGGCGCTCGCCATGAAATTGCTCGCTGTCGTACTCGGCCAGCACTCGAAACTCGGGCCAACAGAAGTCCGGCTCGCCGATGCGTTCTCCGTGCTGATCGTGAACGGTGGAGTTGAGAACCGGCTCGGGAAGTCCCCCGCGCACCATCTGCAGCCGAACGAGAGATTCCGGCCGAGAGAGCGGCCCGCTCCGGATGCTTGGTAGAGCGTCTCTCATCGAGCGAGCACCTCGCCTGCCCGCACATAGCTCGACGACTGCCCGGAGATCCTGGATGCCAGCCAGCGGAGAGGGCCCCGTGACTATTGCGTCCCCAAGCGCCACCAGATCATCACCGTCGAGCACTTCAGCGAGTTGCGCCCAGAGGACGCCGGGTGCAACGACGGGGAACGCGAATAACTCACCGCGTTCCTGCTCTCGGTGAACAACGTCTCGGGTTTGCCAGAGCTCGCCCGAAAGCTCGTGTCCCATCACTCCACGTCCCGACGGAGCCGTCCCGCCCGCTGAGCGAGAGACGTGGATGATCCGTGCGTCCGCGAGATACTGCGGGACGGGAAGGCGGTAGAGCTGCGCGGCCGTCACGTGGCTGAAGACGTTGGTCGCAGACATCCGTTCCAGGTATGCACGAGACGACCAGAAGACGTCACAGGGAAGAGCGGCGTCAACCCAGACGCCGTGGAAAGGTGTTCGGAGATCGCGCGCTCGCAATCGGCTCGCCGAGACTCCGCTCGACACAGCCGTCTGCCGGGCGAAGGGAAGGTCGAGCAGCCGCGAAGGGAGGAAGGAGCGTGCCGTCACCCGACCACGATGCACCGCGGCAAGCCACTGGGACCGCTCTCCACAGCACTTCTAATTGTCCCCAACCCGCGATGGAGGAGAAACCCAACGCGAACCCCGCAGAATTGCGGGTCCGCGCCGACGCGCACCCGCTACTTGGCATGGTTCGCGGTGAAAGTCGGCGCCGGGCGTGGTGACGGAGAACTACCCCTTCAGCGACTCGTAGATCTCTTTGCAGGTCGGGCAGACCGGAAACTTCTCCGGGTCGCGACCCGGCGTCCAGACCTTGCCGCACAGCGCGATCACCGGCTTGCCGCTCAGCGCGCTGGCGAGGATCTTCTCCTTCTGCACGTAGTGCGAGAAGCGCTCGTGGTCGCCCTCCTCGATCTGCTCCTGATTCAGGAGTTCTTCGAGTTCGCGGTCGAGGGTGTCAGTACCGCCGCCGCCCTGCTGTGTGTCGCCGCTCATATAGCGATTTTAGACGCCGAAACGGATGTCGCGGTCAGTTCTTCAGCGTGAACGCAAGCAGCTCGGGCCCACGCCGTCGGAAGATCGCACCACCGATGGCGATCCCACCCGCCAGCCCACCGACGCCGAAGGCGATCCCCAGCGCGAAGGCACCCCAGGCCCAGTCATGCCCGTAGAGGATGCCGAGCGCCGCGAGTCCGGCTGGCGGCACCGTGATGAGCAGCGCGGCGAAGAAAGCGAGCGACTGGATGAGTCCTGCGGCGGAGCCCGTCGCCTGCGGCTGGGCGAAGGGGCTGTCCCCGGGCCGCACCGCCGGATATGGGAAGCGCGCGGAGATGATGCTGGAGAGACCGAGCCCGGCAAGCAGGATGCAGGTGCACACGCCGTAGAGCGAGGGCAGCACCGAGAAGTCGCCGTAGAACGCGGCACTGATCGGTGCGCCGATGAGGATGAGCGGGATACCGATCATCAGCGCCGGCACGACCCGACCGAAGCGGTCCGCGACGCCCGAGACGTTCGACGCGATGTGCAGCCAGACCGCGGAGTTGTCGTAGGCGATGTCGTTGTGCGTCGACCAGGAGAGGAAGAGACACATCACCGGCAGGGGCAGCAGCGCCAGGATGTTCCAGGGCACTCCCGCGACCGCGAGCACGATCACGAACACGAGCGGCGCGACCGGCACCGCCAGCAGTGACGTGTGATAGCGGGCATCCCGAATCCAGTAGGTGATGCTGCGGGCAGCGATGGCGCCGGCCGGCGTGGCAGGCATGCGGCGGAACCAGCCGAGTCCCGCATAGCTGCGCTCGCGGCCGATACGCTGCGGCGTGACCAGCATCTTGGCGACGAGCGCGCGCCAGGCCAGGGCCAGCAGTGCGGCGAATGCGACCGCGATCAGTAGCTGGAGAAAGGCGGTTGCCGGATGCCCGGCCGCCGCAGCAGCCGGTGCGGCCCATGCGGCCCCGAGTGGGGTCCACGCCGCCACCTTCGCGACGGCGGCGAGCACCTCTGGTCCTCGCACACCCCAGTCCACGGTGAGCGAGATGGCGAGGAGCGGGGAGAGCGACACGATCACGAGCAGGGCGATGAGCGCCGAGACTTCGCGGGCGCGACGAGTGGCGAGCAGGAAGGCAGCGATCGACGTCGTGACCCGGGCGGCGAGCGTGCAGGTGACGACGATGAGCACGGCACCGAGCACCGCGAGGAACGCGGAGAGCGGGGTACGTGTCCAGGTGACCACCTGGGCGATCGCGACGATGGTGATGACGAGCGCCGGCACCCCGAGCAACGCGGTGACGGCCAGCCCGAGCGCGAGTTTCGTCGTCGGGATGCCGAACAGGCTGAACGCGCGCGGGTCGAGGGTGTCGTCCACCCCGAAGGCCAGCGGCACCAGCACGAACCCGAGGGTGATCAGCGCCCCGACCGTGATCGCGATGTTGCCGGCGAGTTCTACCGGGGTGAACCGCAGCGCGGTCAGGCCGATGACGGCGAGGAACGCGAGTCCCAGGCCGTACGCGAGCGCGACGATGATGCCGAAGACCTGCCAGGGACTGCGCCGAAAGGTGTTGACGAGAAGGCGGAGCTTCAGTCCGAGAAACTGTGCAACCACTCCATGCCCTCCGCAGTCTTGCGTCCGCCGGCGAGTTCGACGAAGCGCTGCTCGAGACTGCCCGCGCCGCGAACCTCTTCTGTGGTTCCTGCCGCGAGGACCTTTCCGGCCACCACGATGGCGACGAGGTCGCAGATGCGCTGGATGAGGTCCATGCTGTGGCTGGACAGCACCACGGTGCCGCCCGCCGCGACGTAGTTCTGCAGGATCTCGGTGACGTTCGCCGCCGACACCGGGTCGACCGATTCGAACGGCTCATCGAGGATCAGCACCCGCGGTGAGTGGATCATCGCGCAGGCCAGGGCGACCTTCTTGGTCATGCCCGCCGAGTAGTCCGTGACCAGACGGTTGAGTGCGTCCTCGAGGCCGAAGGCTGCGGCGAGGTCGGCCGTACGCTTCTTCACCGTCTTGGAGTCCAGCCCGCGCAGGGTGCCCGCGTAGTACAGCAACTGGGCACCGGTCAGCCGGTCGAAGAGGCGCAGCCGGTCGGGCAGCACACCCATGTTGCGCTTGGCGACGACCGGGTCGCTCCACACATCCGCCCCGTGCACGGTGATCGTGCCGGAGTCGGGACGCAGCAGCCCGGTGACCATCGACAGGGTCGTCGTCTTGCCGGCACCGTTGGGTCCGACGAGGCCGAAGATCGTGCCCGCCGGTACGGCGAGACTCACGTGGTCGACCGCGAGGGTGTCACCGAAGCTCTTGGTGAGCTGATCGATGCGCAGCACGATGCCGTCATCACGGGCGCTGGAGGGCGCGGCCGTGGCGGTCTTGGGCGCGCGCGGTGCCCTGGGGGTACGGGGGGCGCGGGCGGGCGTGCTCCGCGCGGCGGCGGGGGAAACGGATGTCGCGGCCGCAGCATCCGTCGCGACCACGGTCTCTGCGGCCTCCGCCACCTCCTCAGGCACCTCGATCACCTCGGTCTCGCCTGCTGAGTCGGTGAGAACTGCTGCGTCGGTGAGAACTGCCGCGTCGGAGAGAGTTGCCGCGTCCGAGAGAGTTACCGCGTCCGCAGATGTCTCGACGAGGTCGACCTCGAGCGGCTCGACGGTCTCGGGCACCAGCACGTCGGGCACGACGATCGCGGCTGCGGTGTCGGGCGTCCGCGTGGTACTGCGCGGGGTTCGGGCGGTCGTCGACCGCGTCGTGCTGGCACGCGGTGTCGTGGGCCTCGGTGTCGTTGCCCGTGGTGTCGTGGCGCGCGGGCTGCTGGCGCGCGCTGGCGTGCTCGTGGGGCTGACCGCTGCCTCGTCGGTCGACGGGCTCTCCGGCTCGACGACCGGGGCATCCGACGTTGCGGCGGCCGCGCGTGCCGCAGCGGATTTCGAGGCCGCGGTGGTGCGCGGCGCGGCCTTCGTGGTCCGCGGCGCGGTGGACTTCCTCGCCGCGGGGCTTTTCGCGGCGGGCTTTCTCGCCGCGGGCGACTTCGCGGCGGGAGTGGCTGTCGAGGCCGCGCCACCCGCGCGAGGCGTCGGGGCGGGGTCGGTCTCGGTCGACGGCGTGGCCGCGGCTGCCCGCTTTGCGGCCGCCGTTGCCGCGCTCGACGTGCGGGCCCGGGCCGGTGTCGTGGGGGTGGCGCGACCCGACGCGCCCGCGCTCGCTCGGGGCTTCTGAGCCGATTTCTGCGCCGGCTTCTTGGCGGAACTTCGAGGGCTTGGAGAACGCGGTGGAACGGGATTTTCCTCGGGTTCGTGGTCCATCGTTCAAACCTACCAACCGCCTCTCTCCTCCTGGAGCGAAGTACGGGGCTGCGCCCGAGTGAAGTGTGCTACTCCCTGAGCGAAGTCTGGGCGTTTCGTCACGAATCCACAACGTGCACGCCCCAGCTCTGGGCCTATTTTGGGGCGCCGGGTAGAGTGGGCTATGCACAACGACGTGTCCAGACAAGAGTCTGGGGATTAACAATCGGTGACTTATCTGATGCACACGTGAACATCGCGGAGTGACGTTGACACCGACACCCCGGTCCGATCACAGTCATCTAGGGAGACAAATCGTGAGCACGCAGATCGTCATTCTGGCCGCCGGTATGGGCAGCCGTCTCGGTCGCTCGCTGCCGAAACCGCTGACAGAGCTCAGCGACGGCCGCACCATCATGCAGCAGCAGTTCGACAACATCCGTCACGCCTTCGGCAAGGACGCCCATGTGTCGATCGTCGTCGGCTACAAGCTCGAGCACATCATCGAGGCCTTCCCCGACGCCTCCTTCGTCTATAACGAGCAGTACGACCAGACCAACACCTCCAAGAGCCTCATGCGCGCCCTGCGGGCGTCGAAGGATGGCGGAGTGCTGTGGATGAACGGCGACGTCGTCTTCGACCCCGAGGCCCTGGTTCGCGCCAAGGCCATGGTCGACGCCGGCCAGTCCTTCGTCTCGGTCAATACCGCCAAGGTGTCCGACGAAGAAGTCAAGTACACGGTCGACGCCGAGGGCTTCATCGACCAGCTCTCCAAGACCGTCAGCGGAGGCCTCGGCGAAGCCGTCGGCATCAACTTCGTGTCGCGCGCAGACAAGGCCGCGCTGGTGCGCCAGCTGAGCCGCGTCGGCGACCAGGACTACTTCGAGCGTGGCATCGAGCTGGCGATCGAGCAGGACAAGCTACGATTTGAGCCGGTAGACATCTCCGACCTCTACGCCGTCGAGGTCGACTTCGC